>Ga0102924_1002178_pt1 | contig 21726 bp, 22 predicted proteins | sample PaiPotPPM11metaG_FD_80116 | JGI IMG/M metagenome (GOLD analysis project Ga0102924, IMG submission 80116) | Iron sulfur acid spring bacterial and archeal communities from Banff, Canada, to study Microbial Dark Matter (Phase II) - Paint Pots PPM... ...
CGCCGACGTCAAAGTGACGGTCGGTAGACCGCAGGTGATCATCAACGGCGAAACGCGTCCGCTGGACGTGCCGCCGGAGATCTATCAGGGCGTCGTGGTCGTACCAGTCCGCGTAATCTCCGAGGGCATGGGCGCATACGTTCAGTGGGTACCGGACCGCCGTCTAGTGGTCGTCCGTTACATCCCTGCAACGCCGCCCCCGCCGCCCGCGCCGCCGCCCGCGCCGGTTCCAACGCCGACGCCGACACCGGTTGCGGGTCCGTACTGGGATCACTTCATCGCCGGCGACTATATCATATCGCCGAAGGTGTATAACGAGTTCAGTCCGGGCAACAGCGGAAGCAACAGTAACGGCGGTTTCTCATACCGCGTTCACGGTGCGATCGAATTTCCACTATTCAATCTGCCGTGGATGCTCGAAGGCGACTACCGTCAGTACAACTACCCGCATAACCAAGGGGTGCCGACCACTCCCGAAAACACGCCGTTCACTGCGCCGGGACAGGGTGAAATCTGCGACGGTCTCAATGGACACGCATCTTCGGGCGATCCCGGATGCGTAACGGCGATCGGCGGGCAATTCCAGACCTTCGTCCCGGCGTTCGTTGCGCGCGACTACATGATGCAAGTGCGCCTGGGGCTGCGGGTTCTCGAACCTCGCATCTACATCGGCGTCGGTTATCTGTGGCGCTCAGGAAACTACGGCTATCCTAGAATGAGCAATGTCGGCTTCGGCATTGAGAAGCTTCCGGATCTCGATCAGGGCTTCACGGTCTATGGCAGCGCGTACTACTATCCAAACGTCAACGGAAGCGGCATGTATTGCATTACGCTACCTACGGACGCGACGATAGCGAACCATGGATGCGGCAATCCGGTGAACGCGAACGTGGCGTACAATATCTTCAGTTACGACATCGGCGTCGCGTTCACGTTCGGACCGCAAGTGCCGGTCTTCGTCGAACTGGGTTATCTCGGTGAACGCGGAGACGCGAAGACCAATGCGCCTATTTCGTTCACGGAAAACGGGCCGTACGCCGGCATCGGTTTGCGGTTCTAGTTTAAACCAGCGCCTAACAGCAAAGAGCCTCGGATACGTCCGAGGCTCTTTTGTTTGCCACCGTCATGGTGATGCATAGAACCATGCGGGGCGCCCTTCGACATTGCTCAGGGCAAGCTACGGTCAGACCGGAGCGCCTTTCAATCGGAAGGGTGAGCCACTGGGCCGGGGTGACGGTGAACTCGTCGCGCGAGGCGCCGGAGCTACAGCCGGCCGCGGAGCCGGAGTCGGCGTGAGCCGCGGGGCCGGCGTCAACGCGGGCCCAGGAGCCGGAGCCGGCGCAGGCGTCACTCCTCCCCAGGGCGTGCGCGAAGGCGCAGGCGTTACTCCACCCCATGGCGTCCGTGCGGGCGCCGGCGTTACTCCACCCCAAGGCGTCCGCAACGGCGCAGGCGTTACCCCGCCCCAAGGCGTCCGCAACGGCGCAGGCGTTACCCCGCCCCAAGGCGTCCGCAACGGCGCAGGCGTTACCCCGCCCCAAGGCGTCCGCAACGGCGCAGGCGTGAACGCCAGGAGCGGCGTCGGCGACGGAGTCGGCGACGGCTGCACGCATGCGACCGGAATGATCACGACGGCGGGCTGATTGGGACCCGGAGTCGGGGTCGGCGGCGGAGGTGTCGGCGCCGGCGTTGGGGATGGAGTCGGGGCCGGACGGCCGCGCCAACCTAAGGGCGTGGGAGAAGGCGTCGGAAGCGGCGGCGGGCAGAGCTGCGGCGTCGCAAAGTAGCGCTCGGTAAACCCGGCACTGAGTTCCTTCTTCATCTCTTTTCCAAAGTAAGTCGAGGGCCAGCGGTCCAGGATGAGGTGCAGGTACTGCCAAGCTTTGTCTTGACCGGGCTGCGTGTACACTTTCTTGTACATCTCGAAGGCAAGATAGTAAGAACGCGCGAGCTGAGGGTCATTCGGATAGCGCTGAGACCACTGATGCAGCGCCTCGTCGGCGGAATCAACTTGTTTGATCGTGTTTGGATTGCTGGTGTAGGCGCCGGCACGGACCAAGTCGTCATGAAAGGTGTTGTTGATGCCGAGATAGCTCATCTTGAGCCTGCCGAAGTACTCATCTCCGGGCGCCGAGACTTTCAGCATCGCCGCAACGCGCTGTTGCCACTTTGAAACGGCCGGCGTCTTCGTCGGACGCGGGCTAGGCGACGGCGACGACTGAGGCGCGGCGGCGACTGTGCTCCCGACGGCAGTCGCAATCGCAAGGGCACTTGCCGAAACGAAAGCGCGCTTCATTTCTCGATGAACGTTCTGCAGCGCGCTCGCGTTCGCTTGCTCCGCTGAAACCGCGGGGGAAGCTCGGCGGTCTCTTCGTAACTGTGCGTTGCTGTGTCTCGACTCACGATCGCCGCCATTCAACTCGCAGCACATGACCGAGCCGCTTTTGCGAATGTGTGGCCTGGCGTGCTGGAACGCATTCATGAAGCGGCACGGCGCGGCGCGCAGCTGGTCGTGCTTCCGGAGGGAACATTTCCCTCCTACGTGCTCGGACGCGAGCGGTTTGATTCAAGCGAAACGCACGAGGCGGTTGAGCAGTGCCGCGCAGTCTGCCGCGTTAGCGGCATCGTTCTGGTGCTTGGGGCCGCGCGCCGTGTTACGGATCGTGTCTTCAACAGCGCAATCGTGATCGATCGCGACGGCTCGATCGCAGGAACGTATGACAAACACTTTCTGTGGGACTTCGATCGCCACTGGTTTACGCCCGGAGAGGAATTGCATCCCATCAGGACGTCGCTTGGAGCGTTGGGTGTTATGATCTGCGCGGACGGCCGAATTCCTACCATCGCCCGCGCTCTGGTGGAGCGCGGGGCCCAGCTCCTGATCATGCCGACCGCCTGGGTCACGAGCGGGCGCGATCCGCAAGCGTTGGAGAATATCCAAGCCGACTTGCTCGCCCGCGTCCGCGCACGTGAAAATGACGCTGCGTTCGTGGCAGCCAACAAGTGCGGCGTCGAACTGGGCTGCGTCGCCTACTGCGGAAAGAGTCAAATCATCGCGCGCGACGGGGCGGTGCTGGCTATGGGATCGCAACATGAGCCCGAGCTCATCCTGGCCGATCTCGAATTGGAAACGCCGGCGCCAAGACGTTCGCCGAGTGCGTGCGACGAACGCCGGCACGCAAAAATCGCAACCCCTTTGAGGATCGCGATCGGCAGTATCCCGCGGCGCCGGTGGAGCGCCGAACAGGAGAGGGTGGTCGAAGCGGATGCATGGATCGATCCAGCCGGTTGTTCTGAAAACCTGAGGGAGAACGTTCTGCGGGCATCCGACGATGAAGTCCTCGATCCGGGATACTTGGCTGAATGCCGCCTTGCCGGATTGGAGCTTGCCGTCTGGAAGACCGCATCCGACCCTGAGTGGCAGGTTGCATTTGCTCGTGCGCGGGCGCTCGAACTACGGCTCTATCTCACCGTTTTCGACACGCTGCGCAATCGTGCATACGCGATCGATCCCGACGGCGCCGTGCTCTGCGGCACGTTCGATCGGTTTCGCATCGCACGGTTTCAATTTGCGCCGGGGCGCACGATGGAGACCATGGTCGCGCCGGGAACGGACGTCTTGGCCGGACTGCAGCATGCGCGCGCCGTCGCGGCGCGGTAAGCGCCTGCCGCTCCAAATCTGCGCTGCGCTCGCCTCTATTGCGCTCTGCGCGATCGGGCCGCGCACCGGTGCAGGGCGTCTGGGATCGTTTCGCTTGGAGATCCCGGACGCTCGATATTTTTCCGGAAGCCGCATCACGATCGGCGCGCGTGGCGTCGACGGTCCGTTCTCACTCTCCGTTATTGGACCGGGTTCGGTCACGGGAACGACTTTCACAGCGCCGCAAGTGACCGCGCCGACGCAAGTGACTCTGGTTGCGGCTGCAGCCGGAGCAGTGGCGGTACGCACCCTTCAAATCGTTCCACCGCCTGCGCCGCGCCGCAGACTGATCGCCGTCGCCAGCTATCAGTGCGGCATTGCCTTGCACGATTCGCAAACGTTCGCTTTTCTGGGATGCGTTGCCATCGGCGGGGCTCCCGGCGATGTCGCCTTCACGAATGACGGAAGCCTGGTCGCGCCGCAAACCGACGGTCAGACGCTGACTCGCATAACGCGCTCGCCATGGAAGCTGACGTCGCTCGCGGGCGTGGTCTACGGAAACGAAGTTGCGATCGACCGTCGCACCCAAAACATTTTCGTAAGTAACCGCGACGTTGGCGGTAAAGGCGCCGTCACACGCGTGACGCCTCTTGGGACGCTGAGCCGCGTGATAACGGGTGAAACTGCCGAAGGCTTAGCGCTCGACGCGGCGCACCAGCTGCTCTACGTCGGCAACGTCAACGACCAAACCATCGCGGAAATCGATGCCCGCACGATGCAGCTGCTTGGGAAGCTGCAAAGCGTTCCGCGAACCTTCGGCTTGGCGGTCGATGTGCGCGCGCACCGCCTTTACGCCGTGGCAAATGCAAGCCGCTCGATGATTGCGGGCGGCGGATACGTCGCAGCCATCGACGTGGCATCGAATACGCAGCGCGTCATCGCTCGCAGCGGCCGTCTTGTGTTTCCACTCGGCATCGCGCTCGACGCGCGCACGAAACGGCTCTTCGTCACCGATGAAGCCGCTAACGTCGTATACGTGCTCGATTCACAAACGCTGCGCATGCTGCGCGCGCCGTTACGGTCCTGCGAGACGCCGTGGAAACCGCGAATCGCCGGAGGCCGCCTGTTCATCCCATGTTCGGGGTCGGCGCAAGTTGACGCGTTCGATCTTTCGACGCTGAAGCGCGTGCGTGGTGCGCCGTTCAGAACAGGGGGAAATCCGCTCGCCGTCGACGCGTGGCCTTCGTGAGCGTGCTCGGCTTCTTTCTGGCCGCGATCGCGCTGCCCGCCGTGCCGCACTTCTCCGCGCCGTTCCCGCGCGTGATCAGCGACGCAGCCACGATCGTTCCTGTCGCTCCGGGCGTAGCGTACGGCGCTTACGAGATGCTGACGGCAGATGGACCGCTCTCCGTTCACGTCATCGGCGCCGACCTGCAGGAGCCGACCGTGCGCGTAGGCAGCGTGCTCGCATCGGATCGCCTCATCTCCCAAGGAGAGCCGGTTTCCTCGATGGCGCACCGTACCGGCGCGATTGCCGGAATCAATGCGGATTACTTCGATATCAATCAAACGAACGAGCCGCTCAACATCCTGATCGCGAAGGGAAGGCTGATTCGCGCGCCCACGCATCGTTGGGCGATCGCTTTTGGCCGCGATCGCACCGTGCGCTTCGCGGAGTTTCATAACGGCGGCACGCTGCAGATCGGCGGATTGTCGCTGCCGCTCGAGACGGTCAATGATTGGCCGCCTCCCGGAGGCGGAACGCTGCTGCTCACCCCGGAGTTCGGTGGCGTTCCAGCCGCGCAGAACACGACGGTCCTCGCATTGCAGCCGACGAGCGGATCGCCGCCGTTTGCCACCTATACCGTGCGCGCGGTCCTGGACAATACCGTGCCCCAACCGCCGGGATACTATCTCGTCGCCGGACCGAGTGCGTACACGCAAATCGCTTCGCTCGCGGTGGGTGACACGGTCGCCGCCTCGTCGGCCCTGGATCCGCCCATCGATGAGATTGAAACTGCGCTCGGCGGGGGGCCGCTGTTGGTGAAAAATGGCGCATGGTACGCCGATCCGGACGGCCCTTCCAGCGGCGAATTTCTAACGCACATGCCCGCTTCGGGCGTAGGGATGCGCGCGGACGGAAAACTGCTGCTCTTTGAAATCGACGGCCGGCAGCCGGCGCTCTCGATCGGCGTGCTTCAGCCGCAGTTCGCCGCGCTCATGATCGGCTTCGGCGTCGTCACGGGCATGCAGTTCGATGGCGGCGGGAGCTCGACGATTCTCGCGCGCATGCCGGGCGATGCGTTCGCAACGGTGCGAAATTCACCGTCCGACGGCGTGGAACGCCGTGTTGCCGATGGACTGTTCCTCTATAGCGACGCCGCGTACGGTCCCGCGGCGCGCCTCACAGCGCAGCCGCAGATGATTCGCGCTCTTCCAGGAGCGCAAATCGACCTGCGAGCCGCGATAACCGACGCCGGCGGCCACCCTGCGCAAACCGGTGAACCGCTGCGGGTGCGTATTGTTCCGGCCGGCCTGGCGCACACCGACGGTCGAACGCTGATCGCACTGCGCCCGGGTAACGGCCGGCTGGAGATGCGATCCGGAGCACTTGCCGCCGAAGTGCCGATCCGGATTGCGCAGACCGTAGCGCGCATCGCCATCCTGCCGCTGCGGCCGACCGTTGCACAGGGCGGCTCGCTGCAACTCAGTGCGCGGGCGTACGATCGCGACGGTTTTCCAATCGCCCTTCCCGGTGCACTCCCATGGAGCGCGCGAAACGGCAGCATCGATTCCGCCGGCCGATTTCGTGCGAGCGGCGGCGACGCCATCGTGCGGCTGCAGCTCGGCAGTGAAGCTGCGGCGCAGAGCGTTTTGGTTGGGCAGCATATCGAACCGTTGCCGCTGAGCAGAGCTATCGCATTCGCCACTGTACCGAAGGACGGCCCGGGCGGTGTTTCGGCCAGTGCTTCGTGCGCGGGCTGTGAGACGCTGCGCTACGATTTCAGTGGAATCGAACGCGCTGCGTACCTGCAGACTTCACTGGCGCTTCCTGCGCAAACCGTAGCGGTAAGCGTAGAGGTCTACGGCGACGGAAACGGCGAGACGCTTCGCGGCGCACTGTACAACGCGATCGACGAACGCTTCCTCTATACCTTCGCGCGAATCGACTGGCGCGGCTGGCGCCGAGTGCAGCTGCGCGTTCCCGCGGCGCTCGTGCAGCCTGTGACGCTAAAAGCGCTGTACGTCATCAATCGGGTGAACCCGCAGGAGCCGGCGGTGCGCGCAGCGGGCGCGATAGCGCTGCGCAACCTTTTCGCGGTCGTTGCAGGCAGCGGAAGCTTGGCGAGGTAAAGCGGCGCCGATGGACTACGATCGCCTTTCCGGGCGCGTGCTCGACACGGCGAGCGCGCGCGGCGCACAGTACGCCGACGTTCGCTTTGAGGTTGCGCGGGCGGAGCGCATTGAAGTACGCAACGGCGTCATTTCGACGCTTTCAGATGCAAGCAGCGGGGGATACGGCGTGCGCGCGCTCGTCGACGGCGCATGGGGTTTCGCTGCGGAGTCGCAGCCGAGCGACGCTTCTGCAGACCGCGTTGCCGCGTTGGCTGTCGAGATCGCACGAGCGGGCGCAGCCGTCGGCCGAAGGCGATTCGCTCAACCGCCCGCGCGCGCATACAACGATACTTTCGCAACACCGTTTGCCATCGATCCGGCGACGATTCCGCTCGAGCGCCGCGTCGAGCTGCTGCTGCAAGCGGAGAACGCGCTGCACGCCGCGCCGGAGATCGGCGTCGGACGCGCATGGATCGATGTCTGGCAAACGGAGAAGCGTTTTTACAGCACGATCGGTTCGAAGATCGCGCAGACGATCCGGCAGGCCGGCAGCGGCGTCCAGGCCACCGCCATCGGAGAAGGCGACGTTCAGAGCAGAACCTTTCCGGGAGACGTCGGGCTCTACAGGTCCGGCGGCTGGGAAGTCGTGGAGAGCGCGCAGCTGCGCGAGAATGCACGACGCATCGGCGAGGAAGCCGCCGCGTTGCTGCACGCCCCGCAATGCCCGAGCGGCTCGTTCGATCTGATCTTGGGCGGCTCTCAGATGTCGCTGCAACTGCACGAGTCGTGCGGACATCCGGCGGAATTGGATCGAGTGATGGGATGGGAGGCGAGCTTTTCCGGCGTCAGCTTCCTTTCGATCGAACAGCTCGACAAGCTGCGCTACGGATCCGATCTGGTCACGATCGTCATCGACAACACGCATCCCTCGGGACTGGCGACGGTCGGCTACGATGACGAAGGCACGAAGTCGACCCGCTCCGAGATCGTTCGCAACGGCATGCTCACCGGTTATGAAATGAGCAACGATACGGCGCGCGCGATCGGACGAGAGAGCAACGCCTGCGTTCGAGCGCAGAGCTGGGAGTTCGTCCCGATGATTCGCATGTGCAACCTGCATCTGCTTCCGGGAAACGTTCCGTTCGAGCATCTCTTCGACGACGTGCGCGACGGGATCTACATGGAAAGCAATCGATCGTGGTCGATCGACGATCACCGCTTGAATTTTCAATTCGGCTGCGAGATCGGATGGGAGATCAAGAACGGCAAGCGCGGACGCATGCTGAAAAATCCCACCTACGCCGGAATGACCCCGCGGTTCTGGAACGCGTGCGACGCGATCGCAGACGAGCACTCGTGGAATTCCTGGGGAACACCGAACTGCGGAAAGGGCGAGCCGATGCAGACTGGGCGCACCGCCCAGGGCGCGTCCCCGGCTCGGTTTCGTGGAATCGACGTGGGCGTTGCTTACCGTGCATAGCGCCAAACGGGCGGCGCTGGCGCAAAGCGTCTACGAAGCGTCGCCGGCCGAGCAGACGGAGGTCACCGTTATCTCGGAGCTGAGCGATCTTACGCGATTCACGAAAGAACTCGTGCATCAAAACGTCGCGCGCAGCGACGTGACAGTCCGCGTTCGGGCAATGATCGGGCAACGGACCGGCGTTGCCACCACAAATTTGTTAGACGAAGCGGCATTGCGCCGCGTCGCCGATCGCGCATCTGCGATAGCGCGCCTGGCGCCCGAAGACGCCGGGCAGCCGCCGCTGGTCAGGGTGGGTGCACCTTTGGAAGCGCCGCCCGGCGCTTACGCCGACGCAACCGCCGGCGCCACGCCCGAAGCTCGCGCAGACCATGCCCGAGCCATTTTTTCCGTTGCCGATCGGTTCGGATACTGGCCCGCGGGATTCTCCACGACCAGCGCAGCCGGCGTCACGATCGTCAACTCGAGCGGCACCCACGCGTCATTCGACGGCACCGATGCAGCGATCAACGTCAAGATGAACGCGCCGGATTCGAGCGGTTACGCGGAGGCTTACGATTCTGACGTCGGCAAACTCAACGCTCGAGCGGTGGCGGATGTGGCGGCTGAAAAAGCTCGTGCCGGCGCGCAACCTCGGGCCGTCGAACCCGGCCCGTGGACCGTCATTCTCGAGCCCGCCGCCTTCGGCGAGTTCATCGCTTACTTGACGAACCATTTTTCGGCTCAAACCTTTTCCGAAGGTGCTTCATTCTTGAGCGACGGCCTCGGCAAAACGTATGTGGGTGAAAACGTGACGATCATGGACGATTACGCCCATCCCCTCGCGCCGAGCATGCCGTTTGATTTCGAAGGACATCCAACGCAGCGAATCGCGCTGATCGAGGGCGGCATTGGCCGTGCAGTCGTCACCGATAATTATTGGGCGCAGAAGCTGAAGATGGGCAATACTGGGCATGCGCTGCCCGCCCCAAATGCTTGGGGTCCGCAGCCGACGCACCTCGTCGTCTCGCATGGAACAAAGCCGCTGGCCGAATTGATCGATGAAACGGAGCGCGGTCTGCTCGTCAGCCGCTTTTGGTATATTCGCACCGTGGACCCGCGCAAAGCGATCGTTACAGGCATGACGCGAGACGGAACCTTTTTGATCGAACGCGGCAGGATTAGTGCCGGCGTGCGAAACCTTCGCTTCAACGAGAGTATTCTTGAAGCGCTTCGCCGCTGCGAATTTTCGAATGCGCCGCAGCGCACGGGGACATACGCCTATTCGCTCGTTGTGCCGGCCGCTAAGATTGAAGGATTTACGTTTTCGAGTTCCACCGAGTTTTGAGCGCGGCGACTCCGCCGCCGGCCAAGAGCGCAATCCCGGCTGCGAAGAGCGGGAGATACGGCGCGGAGGCCACCGCGATCGCCGGATAGGATTGCACCGAAGCATGCAGCCGAATCCCGTCGATCGTCCCCGCTGCGCCGGAAGCGACGATGCCGATTCCGTTCGGCACGACTCGATCGGCGGCGTCTGAAACTGCAAAGAGCACGGCCGCCGAATCCCCTCGCTGCCCGTGGATGCGAAGCCGAGCAACTTGTTGCGGCGTAAAGAGCACGGCTTTAACCGATCGCCGCAGAGCCGGGACGGCGAAGCTGTCGATGCGCACCTGCATTCCCGCAATCCGCGCCTCACGCTGCATCAGCAAGACGGGCGAGAGAAAAGCCGCGCCCGTCGGTTGCGTGACCGTCAGCCCATTTCTACGCGCATCCGCGGCGCCGACGTACACCACCATGCGGGGAACCGGCCACAGGATCGACGCGCCCGAATAGCGGCGCCGCACCTCGTCAGCCTTCAGCGGAAAATCAATGCGTCCGGCATTCGTCTGCACGTTCGTCCCAGGAGCACCCACAACGATCTGCGTATCCGGACCGAGTAATCCGCTTGCAGCACCGGCCACTGCAACGATTGCGCTTCCGGTGAAGGCCACCCTTGCCGCAGTGGAAGAACGGCCGGAACGCAACGTGGCCAAAATGACCAGGACGACGATAGCGACGTTGTACCAACCGTAGTGGTAGAGCGGTTGACCGGGGATGAGGATCTGTACCGCCACTGCGAAGACTGCCGCACAGAGCAGGATCCAGGATGCGATCAACGCCGGCGCGCAGGCGGAACGCTGCCGAGAAGGGGCGTGATCGCCGCCGTCATTTGCGAATATGAAAGCGGGCCGTCAAAGGCGCTGCGCACGATTCCCGCGCGATCGAGAACGATTGTCGTCGGCAATCCTGCGGCCGTGTAAGCGGCGCCATATCGCTGCATGGGATCGAGCAGAATTGGATAACGAATGCCGAGCGCGCGCGCAAATGCGCCCGCGCGCGTCGCCGACTCGCCTTGATCGATGCCGAGCACGACGAATCCGAGAGAACCGTAGCGTGCGTATAACCTTTGGAGATCCGGCATCTCGGCCCGGCACGGCGGACACCACGTCGCCCAAAGATTGATCAGCACCACGCGGCCATGATACGCCGCGGGCGATGTTGCCGCACCGTCGAGCGCCATCAGTTCAAAACTCGGAGCGGCTCTTCCGATCTGCGAGACTGGGCCGGCGCCGGTGGGGCCGCCGGAACGAAACACTGTCGCGGCAATGACTATCGCGGCAATAACGGCGGCTATAAAAGCGAGCCGTGCGCCTCGCGCACCGATCATGGATGCCCCGCGCGATCAGCGTCAACTTCACGGCGTCGCGCGCGTTCCAGGGTCACGTCAATATGCTCCAGAAAGCGCCCCCGCGTGCCGGCCCGGATTATCGATGGCCGCGCAGTCGCAAGCGAACTGCGCGCCGAGCTTCTGGAACGCAGCAGCGCACTTCGCGAAACCGGAGTCGCGCCCAGCCTCGCGATCGTTCTTGTGGGCGAGGACGATTCTTCTCGCGCGTACGTTCAAACGCTGGCGCGAACCGGCGAGCGCGTCGGCGTTTCGGTATCGATCGAAGAACTTGACGCGTCCGCATCCGCCGCGCAGGTGCGAGAACAACTTGAAAAGCTGGGTAACGACTCCGGCGTTCACGGTGTCATGCTCCAGCAGCCTCTTCCCCCGCACCTTTCGATTCGCACGATCGGCGAAGCGATCCCACTGCGCAAAGACGTCGATGGGAGTCATCCGACAAACCAGGGGCTTCTTGCATTCGGCAGCGGACCGCATTTCGTTCCGGCGACGCCGGCTGCCGTGATGCTGCTCCTGGAGCGCAGCCCCCATTGGCCGCTCGCGGGCCGGCGAGCGGTGATTGTCGGACGTTCGGTGGTCGTGGGTGCGCCGGTTGCCATGTTGATGCTTGCCCATGACGCGACAATTGCGATCTTGCATCGAAGGTCCGAGTCGTTTCAACCCTATCTGCAGCTCGCTGAAGTGATCGTCGTTGCGGCCGGCGTTCCGGGACTCATCGGCGGAAAGGACATCGCTGCGGGCGCTACCGTCATCGACGTGGGGACGACGATCGTCGACGGCGTGCTTAAGGGCGACGTGGATTTCGATTCCGCCCAGCAAGTGGCCGGTGCGATAACCCCGGTTCCCGGTGGCGTAGGGCCCGTAACGAATATGGCCCTCATGCGCAACGCGATCAAAGCCGCCGAAGACTTTAGTTCGCGCTGAAGTACTTCCCGAAGTGGCGCTCCTGGTCGGAGCGGTGCTTGTCCGCGCCGCGTTCCCGCCGAGTTTCGAGTTCGATGGCACGGCGATCGAGCAGCTCGCGCAGCCGGGGGAGCAGTCTTCGCAAGAGCGCCAGCTCTGCCGTCAAGCGCGCCCGCGGCGTGTCGAACTCGAGCAAACGCTGCTTTACCGCATCCCCGACTTGCAGCGCATCCGCTATCGCGAACGATGCGGCATCGGGCTCTTCCGAAAGCTCCATGCTGCGGTCGCGCCCGGTAAATTCAACGACCAGAGCATCATACTCCGCAAATGCATCGCATGCGCTTTGAACGATCTCCTCGAGGTTTTCTTCCTGGAGTCTCTCCGGAATGAGGTCCACGTCGGCCGTGAGATATGGTTCGCGCTTGAGAATGCGGCGAATGTGAAAGCGCTGTCTTCCAACGGCCGAAAGGTAAAAGCGGCCTAAAGGCAGCGGCGCAACTCCCACGATTTCGGCGAGGGTGCCGATGTCGTGCGGTTCGATGCTCGGATCGCCGGCTTCTTTGCCCTCGCGGATCAGCACGACTCCGAAACCCTCGCCGCTCTCGAGACACTCTGCAACGAGTTGCTTGTAGCGCGCCTCGAAGACGTGCAGATTGAGCGCGGCGCCCGGAAAAAGCACCGCATTCAACGGAAAGAGTCGCATCCGCGTGGTCATGTAAGGAGCAAAATGTATCAAGGAATCGTTCCGCTGTAAACAAACGTCCAGCGGCATGGAAGACCCCTTCCGCTTTCTCGAACGCGAATATCCGAAGCCTCGCGCGTCGATTGCGGAGTTGGAACGCGATATCGCCGAAGGGGACGCGCCGGTTTCGCGCGCGCTCGGCCGTCTGCTTTCGGTGCTGGTGCACTGCATGCAGGCCAATCGCGTCTTGGAGATTGGGACAGGATACGGTTACGCGACGCTTTGGATGGCCCTGGCGCTTCCGCCCGCGGGGCGGATCTGGACGTTCGATCCGGATATCGAACGCACTGAGGTGGCGCGAACGTACTTTGAACGCGCCGGAGCGGCGGAGCGCATTGAAATCATCAATCAGCCCGCGTTGGAGGTTCTTCCCATCTTCCCGCAGCGCAACATGGACATCGTCTTTATCGATCCGTTCTCTTCAAGTCGTGCCGGCTCCAACTACGCCGCGTATGTGGAGCATTCTCTGCCGCTTCTCAAACTTTCGGGCCTCATTGTCGTGAACCGCCTTCCCGGAAGCGCCGAAGAAGGCTTCATCAAGCGATTCCTCAATCATCCGCAGCTCGATGCAACGATCGTTCCGCTCCCCACGGGGATAGGCATCGGCGCCCGCAAGCAATGATCGCGGAGTTCCGCCGTGCGATGCGGCATTTCCCAACCGGCGTGACGGTCGTGACGAGCCTGCGCGAGGCGGAGCCGCGCGGCGTGACGGTGAGCGCGTTCGCCAGCGTTTCGCTCGAACCGCCCCTCGTGCTGATCTGCATCAATCGCGAGGCTCGCAGCTACCTCTATATTTCATCGTCCAAGATTTTCTGCGTCAATATCCTGGCCGGCGATCAGCGCGAGCTGGCCCAGCGTTTCGCCGCAAGACTGCGCGAGAAGCAATTCGAGGGCGTACGGTATTCAATCGATACCACCGGAGCGCCCGTTTTGGCAGGCACCGTCGCGCATTTGGACTGCGAGGTGGCTGAGGAGCACGGTGCCGGTTCGCACAGCATCTTCATCGGCCGCGTGCTCTCGTGCGCATCGAAGACCGGTTCACCGCTCGGGTACTACAACGGCGCCTTCCGCGATTTCGGGATGTCCATAGAGTAGCGCGACCATCGAATGCAATGATCCTCGAAACGTTCGCCATCGGCCCTCTCGCCTGCAACTGCACGATCGTCGGCGACGAGCAAAGCGGCGAAGCGATCGTCATAGACGGCGGCGACGGCGTCGATGAAGTCGCGCGCCGGCTCGAAGAGCGGCGGCTGCGCGCAATGCTGCTGGTGCACACGCACGCGCACATCGATCACATCGGCGACGCGGGAGGTTTGCGCGCGCGAACCGGGGGAGCGCTCTACCTTCATCCAGCCGATCTTCCGTTGTACGCAAGCTTGCCCGAACAAGCTCGTTGGATCGGGCTCTACGCTGCGCCCCACGTAGTCGCGCTGGACGGCGAGCTTCGCGACGGCCAAGAGCTGCATGCCGGATCGATCCGCGCGCAGGTCCTGCATACGGCCGGACACACGCCGGGAAGCGTTTGTTTTGCTTTCGACCGTGACGGAGGGACGACGATCGCTTCGGGAGATACGCTCTTCGCCGGATCGATCGGGCGCTGGGACTTGGGCGGCAGTTCCATGCAAGATATCGTCGAGAGCATCAGACGAAAACTGCTGCCCTATCCCGATGAAACGAAGGTGATTCCCGGTCACGGGCCATTTACGACGATCGGCCAAGAGCGCGCGACGAATCCTTACCTTGCCTGAAGTCAAGCGCCTGAAGCTTTTCGCGGGCATCGAGCTCGACGACGCATGCCGCGCGGCGTGTGTTTCGGTCGCGCAGCGGTTAGAGCGCGCAGGTCTGCGCGCGCGTTTTGAGTCTCCCGAAAAACTCCACATCACGCTCGCCTTTTTGGGGTGTGCCGAGCCGGAGGCCGTGGAGGCTATACGTGAAGTGCTGCGCAGCGCCGCGAGCGGCTGCCGCGCCTTCGTATTGACGCTGGACAAGGTGAGCGCTTTTCCAAGCGAACGGCGCGCGCGCGTGGTATGGATTGGCTCGCGGGAACAAGGCGCGGCGTTTCGTAAGATGGCGCAAAGATTGCGCGAGCGGTACGAAGCGCTCGGTTTTTCTTTTGACAAGCCGGCGGTTGCGCACATTACCGTCGCGCGCTCTAAAGGAGGCACGGCGCATCTTCCGCTCTTGGATGTGCACCCGATTCGGGCTCGGGTTCGCGCGCTTACGCTCTTCGAATCGATTCCGGCGGGTTCAACGACGCGCTACGAGGTTCGCGCCCGCTTTTCGCTGGGGGGAGTGCGCTCGAGTTAGTGCAGTTTGATCAGCAGTTTGCCGTCGTCTGAAGGTGCAGCCGGTGCAGGCGCGGTTTCGCCGACGGGCGCAGCCTCTTCGTGCGCCGGTGGAGGCATCGCGCCGAAGTCGGGCACGGCTCCTGAGGCAACTTTCGCCTTGTAATCATCGAGCGCGACGTGCAGCGCCTCCAAAGCGCGCTCGGGATAGTCTTTCTTCTTCTCCGGGTAGCCATCGAGCGCAGCTTCGATATCGGCCGGCGTGATCGCGGCGGCCTGCGCAATCGTTTTGCCTTTGGCAAGGTCGACCACCAAGCTGCAGGTCGCCGTGCCAAACCCGCAGCCGGTCGTGAAATATGAAATGTCTTCGATGATCGCGCCAGGGCCGATGCGCAAGAAGAAATTGTACATATCACCGCAGGAGTCGCTGAAATACTCGCCGCTCGCGGTCGGGTTTTCCATCGTCTTGAAACCTGCGCGATCCTCGACGAGGCGTTGAAACTTCGGGAAATCCATACTCTCTAAAACGATCCTTACGTCTTCACTTCGAACCGGCACTCGCGGCCGCCAACGGCAAGCGATTCGGTTTGCACGTGGCCGCCCACGGTTTCGTCGAGCACGTGGTGTATCACCGAACAGACCTCGGGGTGTTCCTTCACGACTTGCGTGTACGGGCAGTTATGCTCGTGCAGTGCCACGCCGCCGTCGATGAGGGAGTAGTCCGCCACCACGCCGTTTTCGCGAAGCATCTCGCTCAATTGCGCAACCTTGCCCTCGGTATCCGGCGCGGTCAGACGCTCCTTGGCCTTAGCGACGGCTCGCTGCGCCATGCCATCGAACACCGACGTAACGCCCTTGGGGCCGAATTGCTTGCGAACTTCACGCAGCACGGCCGCGAGCAGCTTGCCGTACTGTTGCGGAAACAGCTCCTCCGCCTGCGGCGTAAGTGAGAATTCATAGGTCGGCTTGGTCGGCCCGCGCCGCACGGAGCGCTCCGCGACGAGGCCGTCGCGCTCGAGAACGACCAGCTGCTGGCGCACGGCGTTCGGGGAGAGCCCAAAGCTTTGCGCCAGATCTCTCGCCGACGCAGACTTGCGGCGGCGCAGCTCGGCGACGATCCGTCCCCGCGTGCTTTGAAAGAACCGGTCCGATTCCATATCTAGGGCGATGCTAGCACGAAACGGGTAGATAGTCCAGGTTTTCCTTGACTTTCTCGGCCCCCCTCCGTACCATGAAACACGCACCACACTTTATAAGGAGACTTTGAACTTGAAGGACCGCGGCCTTCGCATCCGAGATCTGCGCGCAAGCGTCGCGGGCAACCTCATCCTCAAAGGCATCAACCTCGACGTCGAGCCGGGGCGCATCCACGCGCTCATGGGCCCGAATGGAAGCGGCAAGTCGACGCTGGCCTTCTCTCTCACCGGTCATCCCAATTACGCGGTGGAGTCCGGCAGCGTGGTGCTCGACGGGCTCGATTTGCTCGCGGTTTCCCCGGACAAGCGCGCCAAAGCCGGCCTCTTTCTCTCCTTCCAGTACCCCTCTGCGATACCGGGCGTCAAGGTCGCAAACTTTCTGCATGCCGCACGTCAGGCGGTGTTGCCCGGCGATCTCCCGCCTGCAAAGTTCCGCTCGCTGCTGCTCGAGAAGATGGATTTGCTCGAGATGGATCCCACCTTCATGGGACGCTACTTGAATGACGGCTTCTCGGGCGGCGAAAAGAAGCGTCTGGAGATGCTGCAACTGGCCGTGCTCTCTCCAAAATACGCGATTCTCGATGAAACGGACTCCGGACTGGACATCGACGCGCTGCGCGCGGTCGGCGAATCGGTCAACGCCATGCGGCGCAGTGAAGCGGGGAAAGAAACCGGTTTTCTAATCATCACGCACTATCCGCGCATCCTGCAGTACATCAAAGCCGACGTCGTTCACGTCATGATCGACGGGCGGATCGTCAAAGAGGGAAGCGCGGAGTTGGCTAACGTCATCGAACGCGAAGGCTACGATACCATTCGCGAAGAGAGCGCACAGCTTGCCTAGCGCCCTCGCCGAGCCGATCGTTCCCGCCAACCTCGAAGGAGCGCTCGACCGCCTCGATGGAGCACGCGAAGATCGCGACCGCCGCAAAGCCCTTCTGGCGCGATCCTTTGAACTGCGCTCGGGGCGCGAACGGCCGGGACGATTCTGGAAGATCGATCTGGACGCTTTGGATTTCTCCGGACTGCAGCCGGCGATCACCCGCGGCCCGGCGATTAGCGCTCCTGGAACGGATCGGGTCATTGCTTGCGACCTCGCAACCGCGCGGCGCGAGCATGCCTCTCTCGTGGAGCAAGCTTCAGCGCACGCCGCGCATCCGAGCGAGCAGAAGTTTGCGGCGCTCGCGGAAGCGTTGCGAAACTGCGGTGCGTTCGTCTATGTGCCGCCGGATATCGCGCTCGACGAACCGATCGAGATTGCCTACGATGCCTCTCCCGATGGCCTTTTCCCGTACACGCTCGTCCTCCTCGACAGAGGTTCGTCATGCACATTCCTGGAGCGGCTGAACGGACCCTCGCGAAGCTTCGTTTGCGGCCGGACCGAGATCGTGTGCAATCAGGGATCGCGCGTCAGCTACGCGTGCGAGCAGTCGCTGCCGCCGGATGCGCAGCGTCTCTGGACGCATACGGCCCATCCCCAAGCCGATGCAGCGATCATTTGGAACATCGCGGAGCTGGGATCGGCGCTCTCAGTAGGCACGATCACCGTCTTGATGCGTTCGCCCGGGGCGAGTGCCGAGATCAACGTGCTGTTCTTCCCGAACGGCGGCCAGCACGTGGACGTGGTGTCAAACGTCGAGCACCAGGCCGGCGGATCGCACTCGCAGACTTCGATCAAGTCCGCCGCGACGGATCGCGGCCAAGCGCGCTATTTGGGGAATATCCGCATCGCGCAGGATGCGCAGGCGACGGATGCGCGCCTGCGGGATGACGCGCTCCTGCTCTCGCCTCGTGCGCATATCGACTCCGTGCCGGCTCTGGAGATCGCGGCTAACGACGTCAAAGCCTATCACGGCGCAACGGTCGGCGCTATCGACGAGGAGCAGATCTTTTACATGGGCAGCCGGGGAATCGCACGCACCGAGGCGGAGCGCATGATCGCGCTTGGATTCTTCGAACCGCTGATCGAACATTTCCCGACCAATGCCCTGCGCGAGCGGCTGCGTGCCGCGCTGCGTGAGAAGGTCCGCCAATGAGGGCAGTCGCCGGCGATCTCAAGACCGCGAGAATCATTGCGGATTTTCCGATCCTTGCCGAGCGCACTTCCCGCGGCAAACGACTCGTTTATCTCGATTCGGCTGCGACTTCGCAGAAGCCGCGCTGCGTTATCGACACCTTAACCGAGTACTACACGCAATACAATGCGAACGTCCATCGCGGTGTCTATGAGATCGCCGCTCGGGCGACCGAAGCGTTCGAGGGAGCGCGCCGCACCGTCGCGGAGTTCTTCGGAGCGGATTTCGCAGAGATCATCTGGACGCGAAATACGACCGAAGCGATCAATCTCGTTTCCTATTCCTGGGGATTGCACCACCTTCGCCGGGGCGATGCGATTCTGACGACGCAGCTCGAACACCATTCAAACTTGGTGCCTTGGCAGCTGCTGGCTGAGAAAACAGACGCCCAACTGCGGTTCATCAAGGTCGATGCTCGCGGAAACCATATCTTGGATGATCTCGACGAGCTGCTCGACGGCTGCAAACTGGTCGCGCTTTCACATGTGAGCAATACGCTGGGCACGATCGCACCACTGGAAAGGATCATTCCGCGCGCGCACGCCGCGGGAGCGGTTGTTCTGATCGACGGCGCGCAAGCAGCGCCGAACATGCCGGTCAACGTCCGCGCGCTCGACGCAGACTTCTACGCGGTCAGCGCGCATAAGATGTGCGGCCCGACCGGCATCGGCGCCCTGTATGGAAAGCGCGAGCTGCTCGAAGCAATGCCGCCCTTCTTGAGCGGGGGCGACATGATTCGCCGCGTCGAGTACACCTCCACAACGTTCAACGACCTTCCGTGGAAATTCGAAGCCGGCACCAGCAACATCGCGGATGCGATCGCTTTCGCTGCGGCCGTCGACTATCTGCGGGGAATTGAAATGGAATGGGTGCGCGAGCACGAGCGGGCGCTCATGGGATATGTCTTCGAGCGGCTTGCGAGCTTGGAATCCCGCGGTTTAGTGATCTATGGCCCGCGCGATCCCGATCGCGTCGCGGACGTCGTCTCATTCAATTTAGGCGACATCCATCCGCACGACGTTGCGTCGATTCTGGACACCGAAGGAGTCTGCATTCGAGCCGGCCACCATTGCACGATGCCGCTGATGGAAAAGATGGGCTGGCCGGCAACCGCCCGCGCTTCGTTCTACATTTACAACGTGGAAGAGGACGTGGACGCGCTGGTGCGCGCCTTGGAGAAGGCTGCCACAGTTTTCAGGCTTTGATGATCTGAGCGTGCGAAGCGACGAGCCACCGTCATGGTGATGGATAGAACCATGACAATCCGCGCGCCGATTCCGCCGAGCCAAACGCCGCGTCGCAACCGCTGGCCAGTTCACGTCCATGTGAACAGGGCCGCTGCGGCGCATTTTCGGGATGGTTCGATTACCTTACCATGGCAAAGAGCGGTGTCATCCTGAGGTCATCGAAGGGCGGCGCGAAAATGTCGCAGTTTGCGCCGCGGCGTTTGGCTCGCCCGAATCACGTAGATCTTTTAGGACATTCACGGTCCCACGGGGAGCATTCATGGTAGCTACCGCATTGAGGGCCATACAGATCAATGGGGGCCCCATCGCAAGCGATGGGGGGCGGGGAGCTCGATCGGACCTTCACGCGCCCTCGGGGAGCGCTCATGTCAGCTAAACATTCAGGCGCATACAGATCAATGGGGGGCCCACCAATGTGGGGGGCGCGGAGCTCGGAGCGGAGCGCCTTTTAAATTGGACGATTTTTACCGCGATTACATCCTCGACCACTACCGCGCGCCGCGCAACTTCGGCCCAATGGAAAATCCGGACGCCACGGCGGAGGATCTCAATCCGTTGTGCGGCGATCAGATCAGGATCGACCTGCGTTTGGATGGCGATCGCGTGAGCGACATTCGGTTCTCCGGCAAGGGGTGCGCGATCAGCCAAGCCTCAACTTCTATGCTGACCGAAGCGGTCAAAGGCAAGACGCTCGCGGAGATCGCGACACTTCCGAAGGAAGCCGTCCTGGAAAATGTGGGCATCGGTATCTCGCCGATCCGAATGAAATGCGCGACGCTCGGTCTCAAAGTGCTGAAGAGCGCGGCGATCGGCGAACTCGCCGCTTGGCCTGACTGAACTCGCTCTTTTGGGCGGCGGCTGCGGACCTTTTCGGGCGATTCGTCGCAGTCATCTTGCTCTGGATGACCGCACTTACTCTTTGGGATGCGCCGGCCCGTTCACCGTTGCGGCTGTTGGCAAGTTTGTCGCGCACTTCGGACGCGCGTTCATTTGCGAGCGCTCTCACACGCATACTCTGCGGGGCCGGCCTCGCGTTTGCGGCACTTTATCTGACGTATGATTCGATTCCGGGCTCAATGCAGGGCGCGTTCTCGATCCTCGCCAGCGCAACGTTTCTCGGCGCCCTCATAGCGACGGCGCTGCTGCGAGCCTAGTCAAAGGAAAATTTGTTGAAGCTCAGCGCGATGCAGTCCTTGCAGCATCTGGTGCTGACGCGTAGCAGCGCCCGGAGGCGGCAACCGCGCCCTTCAAAGGAAAATTTGTTGAAGCTCAGCGCGATGCAGTCCTTGCAGCATCTGGTGCTGACGCATAGCAGCGCGGAGTTAGGGCTTTGTCGCGTTCTTGCCGAGGATCCGCGCGCCGTTGGCGGTGTTCACGACGACAAACGTTTCGTTATATGCGCCCTGCGACGTCTGCATGCTGACCGCAATCTGGTAGCTGCCGTCGGCGTTGCGGGTCGTGTTGACGTTTGTCACGCGCGTCGATGCGTCGATGAAACTCTCATCGGGTGCGCCGTTTCCGAGGTACGTTCCGGCTGCGGCCGGATCGCCGCGCCGCAAGGCGTCGATATAGGCGCGAACGATTCCCTCGGCAACGGCGTCTTCGCCAACGGAGGCCGGCGTTGCAGCCGGGGCGCGGGTTGGAAAGCGTCGCGCGACCGGCAGCGTGCGGCGCATCGGAACGGGAGCCGCCGCTGGGGCGGCGGACACCGCGACGACCGCAGGCCGAGGCGCCGTTGTCTGCGCTGCGACCGGCGTTGAAGTGCTTACGGGCGAGGGCGTCGGCCGCGCGATAGACTTAGCCGCCTTCGGCGTCTTTGCCGGGCTCGCCGAGGGCGAAGGGGACGGAGCCGAGGCAGCTGCAGATGGAACGGGTGACGGTGTGCTCGTTGCGACCGCGACCGTTCGGGTAGAGCGCCCGTGTTTTGGCGCGTTCGCATAGCGCGCCAAAGCGCTTCCCAAAAACCATCCCGCGATCACGACGACCAGAGCGGCGGCCGCAGTCAGCAGCCAGCCTTGTCCCTCGCCGGTCCCTTTCGGCGCCGTCAGCCTGCGGCGCGGGCGTGGGTCATCACTCATCGGTGCTGCAGCCGGCGCGCAATCCCATCCGCAAGCACCG
>Ga0102924_1002181_pt1 | contig 21707 bp, 21 predicted proteins | sample PaiPotPPM11metaG_FD_80116 | JGI IMG/M metagenome (GOLD analysis project Ga0102924, IMG submission 80116) | Iron sulfur acid spring bacterial and archeal communities from Banff, Canada, to study Microbial Dark Matter (Phase II) - Paint Pots PPM... ...
GCATGGCTACGTATTTGGCGATCCGCTTGGCGCGGGTCCCGGGGCGCTTGGCGTCGCCGATCCGGTAGAGGATCGCGTAGCGGTTCGCGCCGCTCAGCGTCGCGAAGAAGGCCTGGGCGGCGGCGTTGCCGGCCAGCGCCTGCGCTAGGTCGTCGGGGACGTCCATGGTCCGCTGCCCGGCGTAGGCGGCGTCCCACCGGCCGTCCTCCCGGGCCAGTTCGACCTCGCGCAGGCCGGCGGGCTGCATCCGCCCCGCCTCGATCAACTCGCCGGCCTTCTCGGTGTTGATCTTCGACCAGCGGCTGCCCGGCTTGCGCGGGGTGAAGCGCTGTAGCCAGTGATCGTCGTCGAGGCGGCCCTTCTGGCCGTCGATCCAGCCGAAGCAGAGCGCGACCTCGAGCGCCTCGGCGTAGGAGACGCCCACGGCGCCCGAGTCCTTCTTCGGGATCTTGAGCCAGACCCCGGCCGAGATCTGGTGCTGCTCGGCGAGCCAAGTGTGCCACGCGTCACGGTCGGCGAAGCCGACCACGGGAAGATCGCCCTGAGGCATGTGGTTAGTGAACCACGGGAGACTGACATCCGGGCCGCTGATCGCGGCCGCATCATGTCCCGAGGTAGTTAGTTGTAAGCCAGCAAATGTTTAGAGGGATACTTCAGGAATGGGCCAGAGCGCAGTCAGTCACCGGCGCCGCCTGCTCGTGCTCGCGATCTGCTGCCTGAGCCTGTTCATCGTCGGCATCGACGCCACGATCGTGAACATCGCGCTGCCCTCGATCCAGCACGACCTGCACGCCCCGGTGTCCGGGCTGCAGTGGACCGTGGACGCCTACACGCTGGTGGTGGCCAGCTTCCTGATGCTGTCCGGCTCGACGGCCGACCGGATCGGGCGCCGCCGGACGTTCCAGACCGGCCTGGCCCTGTTCACCCTCGGCTCGCTGGCGTGCAGCCTGGCTCCGGGGCTCGGGTGGCTGGTGGCGTTCCGCGGGCTCCAGGCCCTGGGCGGGTCGATGCTGAACCCGGTGGCCCTGTCGATCATCACGAACACGTTCACCGAGCCGGCCGAGCGCGCCCGCGCGATCGGCCTGTGGGGCAGCGTGTTCGGGCTGAGCATGGCGCTCGGCCCGATCGCGGGCGGGGCCCTGGTCTCGTCGGTCGGCTGGCGGTCGATCTTCTGGGTCAACATCCCGGTCGGCGTGGCCGCGCTCGTGCTCACCGCGCTGTTCGTGCCCGAGTCCCGCGCGCCGCGCGCGCGGCGCCTGGATCCGGTGGGCCAGGCACTGATCGTCGTGGGCCTGGCCAGCCTGACCTACGCGATCATCGAGGCTCCGGACGCGGGCTGGACCTCGGTCCGGATCCTGGTCTGCTTCGGCCTGGCCGTCGGCGCGCTGGCTGGCCTGATCTTCTGGGAGCCGCGCCGGGAGGAACCGCTGGTGGATCTCCGGTTCTTCCGGAGCGTCCCGTTCTCGGGGGCGACGCTGACCGCGGTGTGCGCGTTCTCCGCCCTGGGCGGCTTCCTGTTCCTCAACACGCTGTACCTCCAGGAGGTGCGCGGCTACTCGGCGCTGCACGCCGGGCTGTACACACTCCCGATGGCCGCGATGGCCGCGGCGTTCTCGCCGATCTCCGGGCGGATCGTCGCGGTGCGCGGGGGCCGGCTCCCGACCGTCGTGGCCGGCCTGGCGACCATCGCGAGCGGGCTCATGCTGACCCGGCTGACCCGGGACACCCCGTCCACCTGGCTCATCGTCAGCTACGTGATCTTCGGTCTCGGGTCCGGCCTGGTTAACCCGCCCATCACGAACACCGCGGTGTCGGGTATGCCGCGGTCGCAGGCCGGGGTCGCGGCCGGGATCGCCTCGACCAGCCGGCAGGTCGGCACGGCCCTGGGCGTCGCCGTGGCCGGATCGACGGCCGTCTCGGCCCTGCACGGGCCGTTCCGGCTGGGCTTCGCCGAGGCCAGTCACGTGGGCTGGTGGATCATCGCCGGGTGCGGGGTCGCGATCACGGCGCTGGGGCTGATCACCACGTCGCGCTGGGCGCGGGCCACCGCCGAGCAGACCGCCGAACGCCTCATGCCCGCCAGTCCCAAGGTCCCCGTCTCGACGCCGTAGCCCGCCCGGCCCCGCACGGAAGTGCCCCCGCTGCGGGAGGCGGTGGCACGGGACCCGACGGCGTGGGCGGGACTCGGCCGCGGTTAACGGCGCGGCGTCATCCCGCCCACGTCCGTAGGCGGGCCCGGGCGGGTGGCCGCCCGGCCCGGGTCAGGCCTCGGCGGACGCGCCGTCGCTGCCTACCGCGAACACGGCGCCCTGGTTGTCGCTGAGCACGGCCATCCGGCCGTACGGGGTGTCCCAGGGCTGCCGGATCACGGTGCCGCCCAGCGCCGCGGTCCGGGCCGCGGCGTCGTCCGCGTCGTCCACGGCGAAGTAGGTGGCCCAGTTCGGCTCGATCTCCGCCGGGGTGTCGGGGCCGATCTCGCCGATCCCGCCGACCGGGCCCCCGCCGAGGTCGAGCGTGGCGTACCGGAAGTCCTCCGAGCTCATGTCGCCGAAGTCGTAGCCGAACACCGACCGGTAGAACGCCTGGTTGGCGTCGTAGTCACGGGTCATGTTCTCGTTCCAGGTCAGCGACCCCGGCTCGTTGGCCCTCCCGACCCCGCCGTGCGTCCGGGCCTGCCAGATGCCGAAGATCGCGCCGCCCGGGTCGGCGGCGATGGCCATCCGGCCCGCGTCCATCACGTCGAACGGCTCCACCAGGAGGTGGCCGCCCGCCTGGTCGACCTGGCGCGCGGTCTCGTCGACGTCGTCGGACGCGAGATAGGTGGTCCAGGCGGGCGGCATCTCCTCCGGGCCCTGCTTCGGGCCGATGCCCGCCACCGCCCGGCCGCCCACCTCGCACATGGCGTAGCCGCCCGATTCCGGCGAGCCCTCCCCGATCTGCCAGCCGAACAAGCGTTCGTAGAACGATTTCGCCTTGCCGATGTCTTCGACGCCGAGATCCACCCAGCAGGGCGTGCCGGCCGGCCAGGCCGTATCGCGAGTGACCATGAGATCCCTCCACGTGTCTCCGGTTTGAGTTGAACATCTGCAGGTTCAGGTGAGCGCGTCCCGGCTCGCGGCGGGCTCGCGAGGCAGCCTGTGACCAGCCGCCTACGCACCGTATACCCCGGAACGCGGGAGCAATCCGCGGCCGCCGGGCCCGGTCTCCCGGGCAGGCCGTCCCGGGGTCAGCCGATCGGTGGATGCCCGCGGCCAGCCGGCCGATCCCCGGGATCAGACCGCTGCCGCGCGGACCTGGCCGCGCGGGCGATGCCGGCCGGGCGCCCCGGCGGCCACGCTGGACCTGTCCCGCGGAGAGCCGGGAGAGGCCGCGACGAAGGGAGAGCCGCCATGTCGAGCCTGGAGGCCGGCGAAGCGGCAGGAGCACGGGTACCGGACGCACGGGTACCGGACACACGGGTACCGGACACACGGGGGCGGGCCGGTTCCGCGTTGCGCAGGCTGACGCTCACCGAGCTGAGGCTGTTCCTCCGGGAGCCGGCCGCCGTCGCCTGGGGCGTGGGTTTCCCGCTCGTCCTGCTGGTCATCTTCGGGGCCATCCCCGGCTTCCGGTCGCCGGTGACCAAGAACACCCCCGGGCTGAGCATCCTGGACGCCTACCTCCCGATCCTGATCGCGTTCGTCATGGCCATGCTCGCGCTCAACGCCCTGCCCGCGGTGCTGGCCGGCTACCGGGAGAAGGGCGTCCTGCGCCGCCTGGCCACCACGCCCGTCGGGCCCGGCCGGGTGCTGGCCGCCCAGCTCATCGTCAACCTGGCCGTGACGCTGACCACACTGATCCTGTTGGCCGCGCTGGCCCGGCTGGCTTACGGCGTGCCGCTGCCGCGCCAGCCGGGCGGGTTCGTGCTGGCCGTGCTGCTGGCCGCCGCGGCCCTGCTCGGCCTCGGCATGTTCGTCGCCGCGGTGGTCTCGACCGGCCGCGCGGCCAACGCGATCGGGGCGATCTTGTTCTTCCCGCTGATGTTCTTCGCCGGGCTGTGGCTGCCGATCGCGGCCATGCCCTCGGTGCTGCAGCACATCAGCCACGCCACCCCGCTGGGCGCGGCCGTCCAGGCGCTGACCGACTCCTGGCAGGGCCATTTCCCGCACCCGCTCCAGCTGCTGGCCCTGGCCGCTTACGCGCTGGTCTTCAGCGTGGGCGCGGCTAGATTGTTCCGTTGGGAGTAGGTATCGAATGCGGAAGGGGCGCCGATGACCGCTCGCGTTCCGAGTTCCCGGCTGGAGGCCTGGGAGCGGCGGGAACGGCCGCTGGTCTCCCTGGTTCCGTGGCTGGGGCTGGTGCTCTCGACGATCGTCGTCGCGGCCGGTGACGGCGGCTCGCCCGGCGGCTTGCTGGTGGACGTCTCGCTGGCCGTGCTGGCCGGCGTCTGGATGCTGTGGTTCTTCACGCTGCACCCGGGCTGGCAGCAGCGGCCCGCGGTGCTGGCCGTCGCCGTGGCGGGCCTGCTCGTCCTGATGGCGTTCATGGTCCTGCGCAACCCGATCTTCGGCATCTACACCTGGACCGGATACGTCTTCGTGTACACGCTGCCGCTGGGCCGGTGGCGGCAACTCGGCGCGCTGGCCGTGGCCATCACGACCGCGACCTCGCAGGATGGCGGCCTGCCGCACAACGCGAAGCAGGTGCTGTTCTACGCCGTGCTGCTGCTGTTCAACGTGGCGGTGGCCCTGGGGTTCACCTGGTTCGCCTCGGTGAGCTACGAGTCGAACGAACGCCGCAAGCAGGCGGTGGCCGAGCTGAGCGAGGCCAACCGCAAGCTCGAGGCCACCCTGGCCGAGAACGCCGGCCTGCACGAGCAGCTCCTCACCCAGGCCCGCGAGGCCGGGATCATGGACGAGCGGCAGCGGATGGCGCGGGAGATCCACGACACCCTGGCCCAGGGCCTGACCGGGATCGTCGCCCAGCTTCAGGCGGTCACGCCGGGCAGCGAGCCCGCGGACCGGGACCGGCGGGTGGCGGCGGCGGTCCGGCTGGCCCGCGAGAGCCTGTCCGAGGCCCGGCGGTCCGTGCACGCGCTGCGCCCGGAGCCGCTGGAGACCGCCCGGCTCGGCGAGGCGCTGGGCGAGGTGGCCGGGCGGTGGTCGGCGCTGCACGGCGTGCCCGCGCGCGTCATGACCACCGGGGTCCCGCGGCTCATGCCGCCCGACGTGGAGGTCACGCTGCTGCGCACCGCGCAGGAGGCGCTGGCCAACGTGGCCAAGCACGCGAACGCCAGCCGCGTCGGGCTGACCTTGTCCTACATGGAGGACGAGGTGGCGCTCGACGTACGCGACGACGGCGTGGGCTTCGATCCGGCCGCGCTGCCCGAGCCGGCGGGCGGCGGCGGGTTCGGCCTGACCGCCATGCGCCAGCGGGTCGAGCGCCTGTCCGGAACCCTGGAAATAGAGACCGAAGCGGGTGCCGGGACCGCGATCTCCGCCTGCGTCCCCGCCCCATGCGTTCAGGATCTGTCCGAGGTGACAGCATGAGAGATGGAACGGAACCTACGCGCCGCGGGCCAGCCCCCGGCGGGCCGGTCCGCCTGCTGATCGCCGACGATCACCCCGTGGTCCGCGACGGCCTGAGCGGGATGTTCGCGGCCGACCCCGGGTTCGCGGTACTCGGCGAGGCGGGCGACGGCGCGGAGGCGGTCCGGCTGGCCCAGGCGCTGCGGCCGGACGTGATCCTCATGGACCTGCGCATGCCCGAGATGGACGGGGTCAGCGCGATCGCCGAGCTGGCGCGGCGCGGCGTGACCGCGCGGGTGCTGGTGCTGACCACCTATGACACCGACAGCCACGTGCTGTCGGCCATCGAGGCCGGGGCCACCGGCTACCTGCTGAAAGACGCCCCGCGCGAGGAGCTGCTCCGCGCGGTGCGCGCCGCGGCCCGCGGCGAGGCCGTGCTGTCGCCCGCGGTGGCCACGCGGCTGATGGGCCGGGTGCGGGCCCCCGACGCCGGGCCGCTCAGCCAGCGCGAACTCGAGGTGCTGGGCCTGGTGGCCGCGGGGAACACCAACCGCGAGGCGGCGGCCCGGCTGTTCGTCAGCGAGGCCACGGTCAAGACGCACCTGCTGCACATCTACGCCAAGCTCGGCGTGGGCGACCGCGCGGCCGCGGTGGCCGAGGGTTTCAACCGCGGGCTGCTGACGCCGGATCCCAAGGCGCCGCGCTGACCGGCGGGGAGCTTACCGGCCCGTCACGGAGGGAAGCAGTAGGAGTCGCTGGACGCGTCGCCGCCCTGCAACCGGACCTGGTGCGGCCGGCGGCCGCGGAACGCGTCGCCCTCGAGGAAGAACCGCTCGTCGAACGCGATCCCGCCGCCCGCGGCCACGTCGAGCTTGGCCATCCACGCGCCCACGCCGCCCGGGTGGAACTGGTCGTCCCACGCGCCGTAGAGCGAGTTCGTGAAGTAGACGCGCTGGCTGTCCCGGCTGACCTCGACCATCTGCGGGCCGCCGAACAGCGGCTGGTCCGGCCGGGCCGGGTGGGCCGCGTTCCCGACGATGCCGCCGATCCGCACCGATCCGGTCTCCCGCGGATGGAACGGGTCCGAGACGTCGTACTGCTTGAGCTCGCCCGTGCCCCAGCAGGACACGTAGAGCGACTGGTCGTCGACGGACAGGGCCAGGTCGGTGATCAGCGGCGGCACCGCGCCGAAGCCCTGCAGCAGCGGCGGCAGCACGGCCGGGTCGGCCGGCTCGGCCGGGATGGAGATCACCTTCTGCGCGGCCCAGCGCCCGTTGTCGTCGTGCCAGAGCCAGATCGACGCGGACAGGTCCTCGACGCTCACCACCACGCCGACGAACCCGTACTTCTTGGTCGGGTCGTGCGCCGGGCGCAGTTCGAGTGCCATCTGGTGTTCGTCGCCGAGGTCGACGGTCTGCACGTTGCGGCGGGTCTTCATGTCCCAGAAATGCAATCGGTGGCCGTATTTACGACCGAGCAGCAACTCGGGCACGACTCCGTTCTCGATCATTGAGGGTGTGCCCCACTCGGAGGTGATGGCCACGTCGTCATTGATGTGCCACCACACGTCGTAGGCCAGGTACTGGTCGCCGCGGTCGGCCTCCCACTGGCCGGTCACGTCGAACGTGTTGTGGTCCAGCAGGGCCACCCCGCCCGGGCCCTCCTCGGCGTCGCCGCCCAGGCAGGACACGAACAGGCCGCCCGGGCCGCAGTGCACGGTGTGCGGCCGGGAGTAGCCGGCCCGCTTGCCCAGCTCCTCGGGGCCGAGGACCTTGGTGATCCGCGGCGCGGCCGGGTCGGGCTGGGTGTCCAGCACGTACAGGCGCGAGGAGCGCAGGCCGGGCACGATCAGGTAACGGCGGTCGCCGTGGTCGTGCCCGCCGCCCGGGCACAGCGCGCTCGAGCAGGCGTTCCAGCCGAAGTGGTGCAGTTCGTCGCCGAGGTTGGGCAGCTCGGTGAAGCCGACGACCGAGCCGTAGGCGGCCGACTGCGGGTCGACATCGACGACCGCCATCGCGTCGGGCTGCTCCGCCGGGCGGGAGAACGTCGCGACGTACGCGAGCTTCTCCGGCGGCGCGGCCGCCGCGTCCCGCGGTGAGCGGTAGAACGTCGGATCCTGGTGATGCTCGTGCGCCTCGGTCATCTGTACCTCGGTCATCTGTGCCTCGGTCCTCGCATTTCCTTTACAGTCGGCCGGCAAAGCAGGGAAAGCGCAACTGATGCCCCCTCGCGGCAGTCTCCGCGATGGCGGCCGCCGCTGTCAACGCGCCCGGCGGTTCTGGCCACCGCGGCGGGTGGTTCCCCGTCTGGAATTACGGACAGCCGGATGCAGGAGCGGCGCGCCGGGCGTTAGCTACCCGTAGCATCACAGACGCGAAGCGACGACGATCAGGGCCGGCCGCAGCGGCGGCTCGCGGAGAGGGCAGGCCGTTGCGCAGGAGGTCACACCGCCGCAGCACGGGCCGCACCATCGCGGCTCGCCACGTGGTCATCGCGGCGGCCGTGGTCGTGGCCTGCGCGGCCAGCGCGACCCTGGGCTACCTCGCGCTCTCGTCCCACCCGGGCCCGAAGTCCGCGGCCGGCCCGCCGGTCACGCCGGCCGCCTCGCCGCGGCCGAGCGCGGCCTCGCGCGGGCCGGACAGCCCGCCGCCGTCCCGGCCGGGCGCCTCCGGGCTGCCCGGGCTCTCGCTGGCGCAGATGGCGGGCCAGCGGGTGATCTACAGTTACGGCGGGCTCACGCCGCCGGCCGCGCTGTTCCGGCTGATCAGTCACGGCGAGGCCGCCGGGGTCATCTTCTTCGGCCGCAACATCTCCAGCCCGGCTCAGCTGGCGCGGGTCAGCGCCGAGCTGCAGCAGGCGGACGCCAGCCCGCAGAACCCGGTCCGGGCGCCGCTGCTGCTGATGACCGACCAGGAGGGCGGCACGGTCCGCCGCATGCCCGGCGCGCCCTATCTCTCCGAGCGGCAGATCGGGGAGTCGTCCGACCCCTCGGCCGCGGCCACGACCGCGGGCAGCAGTGCCGCGGCCAACCTGCGCAGCACCGGCCTGAACGTCAACCTGGCGCCGGTGCTCGACGTGTTCCGGCAGCCGGGTGACTTCGACGACCAGTTCGGCCGGTCCTACAGCATGGACCCGGACGTGGTCTCGCTCCTCGGGTCCGACTTCATCACCGCGCAGCAGCGCGGGGGCGTCGCGGCCACGGCGAAGCACTTCCCCGGCCTGGGCGCGGCAGCCACGCAGCAGGACACCGACAAGGTGCCGGTCACCTTGACCCAGCCGGTCAGCGTGATCACCGGCACCGACGAGCTGCCCTACAAGGCGGCGATCGCGGCCGGGGTCCGGCTGGTCATGGTGTCCTGGGCGGTGTACCCGGCGCTGGCGTCCGGGCGCCCGGCGGGCCTGTCCTCGGCGATCGTCGGCGGCCAGCTACGGCAGCGGCTCGGGTTCACGGGCGTGACCATCACCGACGCCCTCGAGGCGGGCGCCCTGCAGTCGTTCGGCCGCATCCAGAACCGGGGCCTGCTGGCCGCGCAGGCCGGAATGGACCTGCTGCTCTGCTCGGAGGGCAGCTACCTCGAGGGCCAGCAGGCGCTGGCCGGCCTGGAGAACGGCTACCGCGACGGGCAGCTCAGCCGGACGGCGTTCGTCGCGTCGCTGCAGCGGGTGATCGCCCTGCGCAAGAGCCTGAGCGGTTAGATCCGGCCCGGATGGTGCTGGCGGCCGAGGGTCAGGTAGGCGTACACGCCGGCCAGGAAGGTCAGGATCGCCGCGAGCACCAGCGCCGCGCGCAGCCCGGCGTAGAACGCGCTGTACGCGGCGTGCGTCATCTCCACGATGAGCTTGCCCTCGCCCGCGGCCCCGCCCACCGAGGACTGGCCGCTGCCGCCCGCCAGGCCGCCGGTCTCGATGATCTGGACCGCGATGGCCTGGAAGGTGGTCGGGATGTGCAGGTGGTTCATGCTCGCGGTCAGGTTCGACCGGAGCTGGGCGTTGACCAGCGCGCCGAGGATGGCCACGCCGGTCACCGCGCCGATCTCGCGGCTGGTGTTCGTGGCCGAAGCGGCCATGCCGGACCGCTCGGGCGGCACGGCCGACAGCGCGGATGAGGTGATCGGGACCACCGTGGTGCCGACGCCGAGGCCGACCAGGGTCAGGGCCAGGGCCAGCGGCACGTAGGAGGGGTCCGGGTTGAGCGTGAAGGTGGTCAGCAGCAGCCCGGCGCAGAACAGCAGGCAGCCGATCAGGATCGACAGGCCCGGCCCGGCCGCGGTGGTCCACCGCCCGGCCAGCAGCGAGGCCACGATCATCAGGATGGTCATCGGAAGGAAGGTCAGCGCGATCCGGTAGCCGGTCTCGTTGGCCACCTCGTAGAGGTACAGCGCGGTGAAGAAGAACACGGCGAACGTCGCGAAATACGCGCAGAACGCGACGATGTTCGCGGTCAGGAACCGGGGCACGCGCAGGTACTTGAGGTCGAGCAGCGGGTGGGAGGCGCGGCTCTCCCGGTAGAAGAACGCGACCGCGGCCACCGCGGCGATGCACAGCAGCGCGATCACGCTCGGCGCGGCGAACCCGTCGTTCTCGGCGTCGATCACCGCGAACGTGAACGCGGTCAGCGCCCCGGCGCCGAGCACGGTCCCGGAGATGTCGACCCGGTGCGCGTCCGGGTCGGAGTTCTCCGGCAGCACGATCATCCCGGCGACCAGCGCGGCCAGCCCGAGCACCAGGTTGAACAGGAAGATCGCGCGCCAGCCGTCCGGGTTCGGCCCGGGCGGCAGGCCCGCGGCGGTGGGCGCCGCGGAGCCGCCGATCGAGGTCCAGATGCCGATGAGCGCGCCGCCGATGACCGGGCCCAGGGCCAGGGCCAGGCCGGACACGGCCGTCCACACGCCCAGGGCGCGGGCCCGGATCTTCTCGTCGACGTACAGGTGGCGCAGCATGGACAGCGTGCCCGGCTCGCTGGCCGCGGCGCCGAAGCCCATGATCGCCCGCCCGGCGATCAGCATGCCCGGGCTGTTGGCCACGGCGCATACGACCGAGCCCGCGCAGAAGATCGCGGCCCCGATCAGCATGACCCGCTTGCGCCCGAACTCGTCGCTGACCATGCCGAACGCCAGCATGGCCGCGGCGAACGTCAGCGCGTACGCGCTGACCACCCATTGCAGCGCGCTGACCCCGGCGTGCAGGCCGACCTGCACGCTGCCGAGGCCCACGCTCACGATCGTGTTGTCCAGGAAGGTCAGGAACAAGATCGTGCACAGCACGCCCAGCGCGACCGGCCGCCCCCCGTGCCGGGCAATGGCTGCTTCCTCTGGCACGCCTACCGAGCTGACCACCGGACTAGGACACCGACTTGCAGACCGCGGGCGGCTTCCCGCTGTTCTCCAGAGTCAGCAGGCCGCAGAAGCTGGCGTCGCCGACCTTCCAGGTGCCGTTCTGCAGCACCGCGACGCCCGACTGGTTCTTCAGCGCGGGCGTGCCGGCCAGCAGGACGTCGTAGGTGACCTTGGCCTGGCTCGCGGAGGTGACCGTCACCTTCGTGACCTTGGCGCTGGCCGTGGAGGCCAGCGCGGAGCCCGCCTGGGCCTGGATGGTCGAGGCGAACGCTGACCCGTTCTGCAGCAGGCTGACCCGCTTGCTCACCGGGGTCTTCGGGCTGAAGAACGCCGTCCAGTTGGCGGTGATCTGGGACACGGCGGAGCCGCTGGACGCGCCCGTGGCGGTGGCCGAAGGGCTGGCCGGAGCCGAGGTCGCGGGCGAGGTGCCGGACCCGGCAGGAGGCGCCGAGCTAGAAGGAGAGCCGCTGCTGCACGCGGCCGCGCCGGTGCCGAGCGCGCACAAAAGCGCAAGCAGCGGAACATAGTTTCGGTAGTTCACCCAGACATTCTCCAGCTTTCCGCCGGGGCTGGCGATGTTGTGCCTGACGTTCGCGTCAGCGTGTCGTCGTGACCGGGCACGCCGGCGGCCGGCGGCTCGCCCCGGCGGCCTGGCCCGGCGCGTCAGCTCTGGCCGCGGCGTTGTGCCCGATTTACAGGCATTCGCACCCTCCGAGCGCCGCCCCGGCCATTGAGTCGATGGGCCATCCACCCGAATCTATTCCGGTCGATGGGCCATCCGCTCGAATCATTTGGGCCGCGTCGGGTCGAGAAGGGCTCGTGGATGTACCGGAGAGCACGTTATGGCGGGCCTAGCGGTACATCCATGCGGCAGGAACCGTGCCGGGAGACGCTAGGTCGGCCACTTGCGTCACAGGGATCTCACCGCTACCGCGGAGCGGTGCGCGGGTCCGGTGGACGGGTCGCGGGGCCCGGGGCTGGCCGGCCTTTAGCCCCCGGGCCGGGGGGATCACGGCTCGGGCATTAGGCCGTGCTCGGGGAAGACGGCCGTCCGGGTGGCCATGATGGCCTGGTCGACGGGCTCGGCCGGGTCGTAGCCGGACTCGAAGCTGGGGTACTGGGCCGGGCTGCCTTCGGTCATCCGCTCGGGGGGCTCGCGACCGGTGCGCTGGGCCGCGTAGTCCCGCCAGCCATCGGGGATGCGCGCCCCGGGGTCGACCGGCCGGCCCGCCGCCTCAGCGAGCAGGTGCGTCCACGTCCGGGGCACGACCTGGAGCAGTTCGTAGCCGCCGCCCCCGGTGAGCAGCCAGCGGCCGCCCGCGGCCTCGTGGGCGAGCGCGTGGATCGCGGCGTGCGCCGCGCGCTGCGCGTCGATGGTCAGCTCCAGGTTGGCCAGCGGATCCATCCAGTGGGTGTCGCACCCGTGCTGGCTGACCAGGATGGTCGGCCGGAACGCGCGCACCAGCGGCGGGACCACGGCGTGGAAGGCGCGCAACCACCCGGCGTCGCGCGTCCCGGCGGGCAGCGCCACGTTGACCGCGGAACCCTTCGCGCCCGGGCCGCCGGTCTCGGCCGGCCGGCCGGTGCCGGGGAACAGCGTGGCCGGGCTCTCGTGCAGGCTGATCGTCAGCACCCGCGGGTCGGCGTAGAACGCGGCCTGCACGCCGTCGCCGTGGTGCACGTCGATGTCGACGTAGGCGATCCGTTCCGCGCCGGCGTCCAGCAGCCAGGCGATCGCGATCGCCGGGTCGTTGTAGACGCAGAACCCGCTGGCGTTCCCGCGCATGGCGTGGTGCAGGCCGCCCGCGATGTTCACCCCGTGCTCAGCGGCGCCGGACCAGACCGCGCGCGCGGCGGCCAGGGTCGCGCCCGCCACCAGCGCCGACGCGTCGTGCATGCCGGGGAACACCGGGTCGTCGGGGGTGCCGAGGCCGAAACGCAGCAGCGAGGCATCGAGCTGGCCGGACTCCGGCGTGCTCGCCCGGCGCACCGCCTCGAGGTAGCCCGGGTCGTGCACCAGCTCGAGCTCGGCATCGGTGGCGGGCGCCGGTCGCTCGAGGGTCACCCCGGCCTCGTCCAGAACGCCGAACGCCCGGGCCAGCTCGACCGTCAGCTCGACCCGGACCGGCGCCAGCGGGTGGCTCGGCCCGAAGTCGTACCCGGTCAGCCGCTCGTCCCAGGCCATGTGCAGCGTGCAGGACATGCTGTCATCCTTCCTGTCGGTCGGCCCACAGAGCCGGCACGGCCACGCCCAGCTCGCCGAGCAGGCGGCGCAGCAGCGGCAGCGAGATGCCGATCACGTTGCCGGAATCGCCGTCGATCCCGTCAACGAACCAGCCGCCGAGCCCGCTGATCGTGAACGCGCCCGCCACGCGCAGCGGCTCGCCCGTGGCCACGTAAGCGGCGATCTCCGGGTCAGACGGCCGTCCGAAGCGCACCGAGGTGGCGGCGACCGCGGCCGCCCGCCGTCCGGTCGCGACGTCGATCAGGCAGTGGCCGGTGACCAGCGTCCCGGTCCGCCCGGACATCTCCCGCCAGCGGGCGGTCGCCTCTGCCGGGGATCGCGGCTTGCCCAGCGCCCGGCCGTCCAGGTCGAGCAGCGAGTCGCACCCGACCACCAGCCCCTGGTCCAGGTCGGCCGCGACCGTCCCGGCCTTGGCCTCGGCCAGCAGGGCGGCCAGTTCGGCCGTCGTCTCGGCCCGGAACGCGCTTTCGTCGACCCCGCTGACGATGACGTTCGGATCGAGCCCGGCGGCGCGCAGCAGCGCGAGCCGGGCGGGCGACGCCGACGCGAGCACGAGTTCCGTCACGGGACGGAACGCTACTGGTCACCCAATCCAGTCCGCCACGAGCGGCCCCCGGCTCGCGCCTTCCGTCCGCCGGGCTAGGCGGTGTCTAGGTCGTCGCCGCAGACGTCGAGCCAGAGGTCGCCGGGCAGGGCGAGCAGGCGGCGCAGGGTGGGCCGGTCGAGTTCGATGGCGTGCTCGGTGGCGTGGGAGGCGGCGAAACAGAACCAGTTCGCCTCGTAGCCGGCGCGGGCCAGTTCCCAGAGCGGCGCGGCGACCGGTTCCAGAATGGCCAGGAGGCGGCGCAGGTGGTCGGCGATCTCGGTGTCCGGCTCTACGTCCGGGCTGGAGGTGATCAGCCACAGCGAGTAGCCGCGGGTGCGCCCGGCCCGGCGGCGGCTGACCGGGCTATCGGCCTCGAACGCGTTGGCCGGCTGCAGGCCAAGGCGCCGGGTGACGGCCGCGGCGGTCAGCGCCGCGTCGTACCCGGCCAGGCGGAACGTGGCCTTGGTCAGCATCTCGGCCAGTATCAGGACCGGGGCCGGCCCGCGCCAATCGATTTAGCGCGGCCGCGAGCCCGGCCGACCTGATTCCGGAAGGCGCGAGTCGGTCATGAAGATGAACGCTTACATCTACCGGCAAGACGCCAGAGATCGGCCACAGCGGAAAGCCGGTGAGGTTTGCCGTGGCCTGCCGGGCAGTGGGGGTCCCGGCTGGTAGCGTTTCGGCCCTGTGAGCACCCCCGCCTCCGTGACGGACGATGACGCACGCCATCCCGCCGGCCCCCCGTCGGCCGCCCTTCCCACGCCGGTCCGGCAGGATCTGCTGTTCTCCATGCGGAGCTGGCAGAAGGGCGCTTACCAGGAGTACTTCCGGGTGCCGAGACGCGACTTCCTGCTGGTCGCGACGCCCGGCGCGGGGAAGACGGCGTTCGCGCTCACGGTCGCGGCCGAGTTGCTCGGCCGCCGTGAGATCGCGGCGATCACCGTGGTCACGCCGACCGAGCACCTGAAGCATCAGTGGGCCCAGGCGGCGCACCGCGCGGGGATCTCGATGGACTCGGGGTACCGCAACGCGCAGGGCCGGGTATCGGCCGACTTCACCGCGGTGGCCGTGACGTACGCGCAGGTCACGGCGCACCCGGCGCTGCACAGGCAGCGCACCGAGAACCGGCGCACGCTGGTGATCTTCGATGAGATCCACCACGCGGGTGACGCACGGTCCTGGGGCGAGGCGGTGCGCGAGTCGTTCGAGCCCGCCCGGCGGCGGATGGGGCTGACCGGCACCCCTTTTCGCAGCGACGCCAACCCGATCCCGTTCGTGACCTACCTGGAGGAGGCCGACGGGACCCGGCGCAGCTCGGCCGATTACGTCTACGGGTACGGGCCCGCGCTCGGCGACGGGATCGTCCGGCCGGTGATCTTCCTGGCCTATTCGGGCGAGATGCACTGGCGGACCCGGGCGGGCGACGAGATCGCGGCCACGCTGGGCACCCCGATGACCGCCGACCAGCTCGCGCAGGCCTGGCGGACCGCGCTGGACCCGCAGGGCGAATGGGTGGCCCGGGTGCTGGAGGCCGCCGACCGGCGGCTGACCGAGGTGCGCCGGGGCATGCCCGACGCGGCCGGCCTGGTCATCGCCGGCGATCACGCGGACGCACGCGCCTACGCGGCGCTGCTGCGCCGGGTGACCGGGACCCGCCCGGTGGTCGTGCTCTCGGACGATCCGTCGGCCAGCCGGAAGATCGCCGCGTTCGCGGATTCCGACGACCGGTGGATGGTCGCGGTCCGGATGGTCTCGGAGGGCGTGGACATCCCGCGGCTGGCCGTCGGGGTGTTCGCGACCAGCGTGAGCACCGCGCTGTTCTTCGCCCAGGCGGTCGGGCGGTTCGTGCGGGCCCGGCAGCGCGGCGAGACCGCTTCGGTGTTCCTGCCGTCGGTGCCGGTCCTGCTCGGCTACGCGGCCGAGCTAGAGGCCGAGCGCGACCACGTGCTGCAACGCCGGGACGACGACCCCGGCCGTGAGCTGGCCGAGGCGCAACGTGAGCGCAACACCCCGGACGAGACCGACGAGGCGCCGTTCACCGCCCTCGGGGCGTCGGCGCACTTCGACCGGGTGCTGTACGACGGCGGCGAGTTCGGCGCGTCCGCCGAGGAAGAAGACTTCCTGGGCCTGCCCGGCCTGCTCGAGCCCGACCAGGTGGCGGTCCTGTTGCGGAAGCGCCAGGCGGACCAGCTCAAGCGGGCCAGCGCGGCCAAGACCGCCGGCGCGGGCCCGGTGCCGGCTCCGCGGACCGGCGCCGTTCCGCCCGGCGCCGGTGCTCCGGCGGGCGCCGCTCCGGCCGGGGCGGCGCCGTCGGCCCGCGAGACGCTCGCCGGCCTGCGCAAGGAGCTGAACAGCCTGATCGCGGCGTGGCATCACCGCACCGGCCAGCCGCACGGGGTGATTCACGCCGAACTGCGCCGCGCCTGCGGCGGGCCGCCCCTGCCGCAGGCCACCGGCGAGCAGATCCGGGGCCGGATCGCGATGCTGCACCGCTGGGCGTCGGCCGGCCGCTGACCCGCGCCCGCCCGTGACCGAGACCGCGTCAGAGCGTGCTCCCGGACCGCGTGTACGCGTCGATCAGCCGGGCGTGCGTGGCCTCGAGCCGGCGCACGACCACGCCGGAGACGCGGCGACTGAGCTCGTAACCCAGCGCGGGGTCCTCGTCGCACGCCGCGCGCACCGCCCGGGCATCGAATTCGAACGCTTGCGTGGGCTGCGTGGTCACGGCGCCGAACCGCCCCCGCCCACCTCCCCTTCCCCCTTCATGGCGGCGGCAGGAGCCAGGACACGCCGGTGACGTCGCCGCGGCCCAGCGTCTCGATGATCAGCCGGCCCTGGCCGGGCACGGTCGTGTCGATCACGACCTGGCCCGCGTCAATGAGCCAGAACCGGTCGGCCCGCGCGTCCTCGTCGAACAGGCGCCGCCCGCTCGGCACCGCCACGTGCTGGCACACGGCGGCTAGCTTGGCCAGATGATGGCCGGGCAGCCCCCGCAGGAACGGCTGCGCTCCCAGTACCGACGTCCCCTGCATCGTCATCCTGCCCCCCAGAATCACCCCGTGCGGACTCACGACGGGACCTACCCGCCCGCGCCGTGGCAAGAACAGGTGTGCCGACCACGTCGAAGGGCTACCGCATGAACCACGCACACCGCGCGGCCCCCGCGCCCGCCGGAGCCGATCATTCCCCGGACGGGGACGTTATCGGGCGGTCACGCTCCGAACCGGAGCTTTTCGCCCTGCTGTTCCAGCGGCACGCGCTTTGCATCGGCCGGTACGCCGCGCGGCGCCTCGGCCCGGGGCCGGCCGAGGACATCGTGGCGGAGACCTTCCTCACGGCGTTCCGGCAGCGTGACCGCTACGACGCGGCCCGGCCCGACGCCCGGCCGTGGCTGTACGGGATCGCGGGCAACCTGATCCGCCGGCACCACCGCGACGAGGGGCGCCAGTTGCGGACCCTGGCCCGGATCGGCGTCGACCCGGCCGCCGAATCGTTCACCGAGCGGTCGGACGCCCGGCTGGTAGCCGACGCTAGCAGCCGGGCGGTCGCCGCGGCGCTCGCCGCCCTCGATCCCGACCAGCGCGACGTCGTGCTGCTGATCGCCTGGGCTCAGCTGACCTACGACCAGGCCGCCGAGGCGCTGGGTGTTCCCGAGGGAACGGTCAGGTCCCGGATGAGCCGGGCCCGGGCCCGGCTGCGGGCCCGGCTCGGCGACCTCAATCCCGCCATGATCGTTGACGAGGAGGACCACCGCCATGGATGAGCTCGCCCTGGTGGCCCGGCTGCGAGACGGGTATCCCGGAATCGACCTGACCGCCGCGCAGGCCCGGCTGGCGGAGGAGATCTCGGCGGCGGCCGCGGTCGGCGCCCGCCCGGGCGCCGGGCCCCGGCCTGTCCTGCGGCGCGGCGTGACCGCGGTGCCCGGGGAACGCCGGGCGCGCGGCAGGCGGGCCATCCGGCGCCGGCTCGTGCTGTCCGGCGTGGCCGCCGCCGCGGCCGCCGTGGCGCTTGTGGTCGCCGTTGTGGCCGGGCAGGGCCAGCCCGGGCACCGGGTGCCGGGTGCCCTGGAGTCGCCGAGCCGGTCGGCGAGTCCCACTCCCACGCTGGCTCCCGGGCCCGCCGCCACCGCGGCCGAACTCGTCGCCTACGCGACCCGGGCGGCTGCCTCGACGCCCGCGTACCTGAACCCGCACTACTGGGCCTACAGCGACACGCTCGCGGCGACATCGTCCGCCGGGCAAGGCGGCGTCCTGTTCGGCCCGCCCAACGAGCGGCAAACGCAGCAGTACTGGCAGCGGGTCGACGGCAGGCAACTTGCCGGTTTCGAGCACGGAAAGCTCGTTATCCACACCGCCCGCGCCGGCGCTACCTTCTTCGACAACATGGCCCCGATAGGCTGGAACAGCATTGCCTACTCCTATCTGGAGGCGCTGCCGGCCAGCCCGGCCCAGCTCGCGGCGATGATCAAGGCCAACCTCCGGGCCCACCCCGCCCCGATCGGAGCCGAGGGCCAGGGCAACCTGGGCGTGTTCAACTCGATTGAGGACGTGATGCAGGAGGTGGTCCTGCCCCCCCGGCTGCTCGCCACCCTGTACGCCGTGCTGGCCCAGGATCCGGTTGTGCATTTCGACCCGTCGGTCCACGACCTCGCGGGCCGCACCGGGGTGGGCTTCTACACGGTGCAGGAGGGCTATGACAAGCAGATCATCGTGATCAACCCCAAGACCTACGCCTATATGGGCGAGGAGGACGTCGCGGTCCGGGCGCACACCAGCGTCGCAACCGACATGACCTTGCACTTCCACAAGGGCCAGGTCCTCGGGTGGGCCGCGTTGCTGCGGTCCGGCTTCGTCGCGCGGGCCGGGCAGGTCCCCTGATTACCCCGCCTGCTGGGGCGCTCCGGCGCCGCCCGCCCGGGCGGCCCGGAGCGCGGCCAGGGCCCGGTCGGCGTGGGCGTCCATGCTGACCTCGCTGTGGATGACCTCGAGCACCCGGCGGTCGGGGCCGATCACGAACGTCATGCGCCGGGTAGCCAGCGGACCGAGGGGGAGGGTCCGGCGCACGCCGAACCGGCGGGCGACCGTGCCGTCCGCGTCGGACAGCAGCGGGTAGCCGAACTCGTGCCGGTCGGCGAACTGCGCCTGCTTGCTCACGCTGTCCCGGCTGATGCCCACGCGCGTCGCGCCTACCTCGGCGAACTCCCGGGCCAGGTCGCGGAAGTGGCAGCTTTCCATCGTGCAGCCCCGGGTCATGGCGGCCGGGTAGAAGAACAGCACCACCGGCCCGGTGGCCAGGAACTCGCTGAGCTTGCGCGGGGTGCCCGTCTCATCGGGCAGTTCGAAGTCGTCGACCAGGTCGCCCTGGGTGATGGATTCGGCCACGGTGCATCCTTCCGGCGGCCGGGCCACGGCGGACCCGGAAACGTTCATAGTTATGATCTCTCAGGCGGGACGGCGGGGGAGTATTCGACCGGGAAGAAGCCGCGCACCGGCCGGGGCAGGTTCAGGTTGTGCCGGAACGCCGTGGCGCGCGCGGGTGACGCCGCGTCGAACGCGATGCCGACGCCGTCCGCGGCGCCCGTGTTCGGGTCGTAGACCCGGAGCAGGACCTCGCGCCCGGACAGCGCGTAGCCGAACGCGAGGGCCTGGTGGTTGAGGGCCAGCCGGGCCGGGTTCGCCGAGGCCACGGTGACCAGGCCGAGGGGGACCGGGATCCCGTCGTCGTCGAGGCTGGCCCGGATGCGCGGCCAGCCCGCCGCGATCGTCCGCCAGGCCAGGCCCCGCCGGGTGTGCAACTGGCGGCCGTGGGCCAGGACCCGCTGGTGGCCGTCGGGCAGGTTCATCCACTGGTAGTAGCGAGCCACCCCGCCCGGGATGCGCCAGGACTCGATCAGGCGGCGCACCAGGTACCGGTACAGCGGCGAGCCGGGTTCCGGCCGGGCCGCGGGCGGGCTGATCCCGGCGCGCCAGTAGTCCAGCGCGGCGAACACCATGCCGCCGCACAGGCCGCGGGCCGCGTCGCCCAGGCCGAGCGGGCCGAGCGGCGTGCGGAGCACGATCGCGGGAGCTGACGGCCAGGCGTTCGGGAACGCGAACGCGTCCCGCGAGGGCAAGAAGCCCGACCCCGGCATGCTGGCCCGGCGCCCGGTCAGCGGCCCAGGCCGTCGATCCGGGCCACCTCGGCCGGATCGAGCGAGAACCCGAACAGGTCCAGGTTGGCGGCGATCCGCGCCGGGTTGGCCGACTTCGGGATGACCACGATCTCGTGCTCCACATGCCAGCGCAGCACGACCTGAGCGGGCGTCACGCCGTGCGCCGCGGCGATCTCCCCGAGCACCGGGTGTTTCAGGTCGGTGTCCTTCAGCGGGCTGTAGCCCTCGACCACCACGCCGCGCTGGCGCAGCGCCCGGAGCAAACCGGCGTCGTAACGGCTCGGGTCCCAGTGGATCTGGTTGACTGCCGGGGCCTCGCCGGTCGCCTCGATCAGCTCGTCGATCTGCCGCAGCGAGTAGTTGCTCACGCCCACCGCGCGGGTCAGCCCCTCGTCGCGCAGCGCGAGCAGTTCCCGCCAGGCCGACACGCTGGCCCGGCCGCGCGGCGGCCAGTGGATCAGCCACAGGTCGAGGTGGTCGGTGCCGAGCGAGCGCAGCGAGGCGGCCAGCACCTGCCGCTCCCGGCCCGCGTCCCGCGCCCGCAGCTTCGTGGTCAGGAACACCTCCGGCCGCGGCACGCCGCTGTCGCGCAGCGCGTGGCCGATCTCGTCCTCGTTCGCGTACATGGTCGCGGTGTCGATGTGGCGGTATCCGGCCCGCAGCGCCTGGAGCACCGCCTCGCAGGCCTGGTGCGCATGCAGCGGCCAGGTGCCGAACCCGACCATGGGCATGGGCACGCCGCCCGCCAGCGTGATCGCGGGTACCTCGTCCGGAGCTGTCATTGGCCCATTCTGCGTCATGGATTCGCGGGCCCCGGGACGCGGCGCGCCCGGCGGGTCAGGTGACGGGCGTGCCGGTGCTCGCGGTCAGGTCGGCCAGCAGCTTGTTCAGCCGGAGCGTGACCGGGCCGGGAGACCCGTCCCCGACCGTCCGGCCGTCGAGCGAGATCACCGGCGCGATCCCGCCCATGGTGCCGGTCACGAACAGCTCGTCGGCCGAGTAGAGCTGGGTCAGCGAGTAGTCGCCGACCTGGCATTCCAGGCCGGCCTCCGCGGCCAGTTCGAGCACGGTGCCCCGGGTGATCCCCTCGGGACAGGCGGCCGCCGACGGCGTGCCGAGCATGCCCGCGCTGGCCAGGAACACGTTGGTCGCGTTGGTCTCGGCCACGAAGCCCCGGTGGTCGAGCATCAGCGCGTCGTCGGCCCCGGCCACGTTGGCCTCGATCTTGGCCAGGATCGAGGTCAGCAGGTTGTTGTGGTGGATCTTCGGGTCGAGACTGTCCGGCGCGGCGCGCCGCACGCTCGAGGTGATCAGCGTGATCCCGGACGCGTCGTACACCGGAGCCTTGTGCTCGGCCAGCACGATCAGGGTCGGCCCGGCCTGGTTCAGCCGCGGGTCCATCCCGCTGGTGATCTTCACGCCGCGGGTCAGCGTGAGCCGGATGTGCACGCCGTCGGTCATCTGGTTGGCCTGCAGGGTGCGGCGGATCTCGCGGGTGATCTCCTCGTCCGACGGGATCGACGCGAACGCCAGCGCCCGGGCCGATCGCCGCAGCCGGGCCAGGTGTTCATCGAGGCGGAAGATCCGCCCGCGATAGAGCCGCAGGCCCTCCCAGACCGCGTCGCCCCCCTGGACGGCCGAGTCGAACGGGCTGATCCCCGCCTCGTCCCGGTGCGCCAGGCGCCCGTTGACGTTGACGACCAGGTCCCGGTTCCGCTCGTCAAACTCCTGCAACATCGCAGCTCCTTCCCGCCCCGATGCTAGGCCCCCGCCCCAGGCGGGCCGGTCGTCTGGGTGGAGAGTTCCCGGCGCACAGCGCGGAAAAGTCTCCAAGATCACCGGTGGGCAACAGCGGGTCAGGCGGCGGGCTACGGGGTCAGGC
>Ga0102924_1002186_pt1 | contig 21677 bp, 16 predicted proteins | sample PaiPotPPM11metaG_FD_80116 | JGI IMG/M metagenome (GOLD analysis project Ga0102924, IMG submission 80116) | Iron sulfur acid spring bacterial and archeal communities from Banff, Canada, to study Microbial Dark Matter (Phase II) - Paint Pots PPM... ...
CCGCGGTACCGCGGTTCGCCAAGGTCATGCCGAAGGACTACAAGCGGGTACTCAACGCGGCATCCGCCGCTGAGCGCGAAGGCCGGGACGTCAACGAGGCCGTCATGGCCGCGGCACACGGTTAGGACGGGGGATAGATCATGGCTGACCCCAAGGGCTTCTTGACGACCGCCCGCGAGACGCCGCGGCGGCGTCCCGTCGACGTCAGGCTGACGGACTGGCGCGAGGTGTACGAGCCGTTCGCGGCCGAGCGGACCGAGCGGCAGGCGGCGCGCTGCATGGACTGCGGCATCCCGTTCTGCCACAACGGCTGCCCGCTCGGCAACCTCATCCCCGAGTGGAACGACCTCGTCTACCGCTCCGACTGGGCGGCGGCGGCCGACCGGCTGCACGCGACCAATAACTTTCCCGAGTTCACCGGGCGGCTGTGCCCGGCGCCGTGCGAATCGGCCTGCGTGCTCGGCATCAATGCCGACCCGGTCACGATCAAGCAGGTCGAGGTGGAGATCATCGACCGGGCCTGGGCGGACGGCGGCGTCGCCCCGGTCATGCCGGAGGCGCTGACCGGGCTCACGGTCGCGGTCGTCGGCTCCGGGCCCGCCGGGCTCGCGGCGGCGCAGCAGCTGACGCGGGCCGGGCACGAGGTGACGGTCTTCGAGCGCGACGACGCGGTCGGCGGGCTGCTCCGCTACGGCATCCCCGAGTTCAAGATGGAAAAGCGTCACCTGGACCGGCGGCTCGCGCAGATGGAGGCGGAGGGCACCAGGTTCGTGACCGGCGTCAACGTCGAGTCGGCGGAGCAACTCGCGGGATTCTCCGCGGTCGTCCTCGCCGGCGGCGCGCGGGTCGCCCGCGACCTGCCCGTGCCCGGGCGCGACCTGGCCGGCATCTACCAGGCGATGGAGTTCCTCCCCCCGGCCAACCGGCACGGCGCGGACTCGCCGGTCAGCGCCGCGGGCAAGCACGTCGTGATCATCGGCGGCGGCGACACCGGCGCGGACTGCCTCGGCACCTCGCACCGCCAGGGAGCGCTGTCGGTGACGCAACTGGAGATCCTGCCGCGGCCGCCGCAGACCAGGGCGGACAACCAGCCGTGGCCGACCTACCCGATGATCTACCGGGTCTCCTCCGCACACGAGGAGGGCGGGGAGCGCGTCTACGCCGTTTCCACCGAGGAGTTCGTCGGCGACGAGAACGGCGCGGTCCGCGCGCTGCGGCTGACCGAGGTCGCCTTCGAGGGCGGCCGGTTCGCCTCCGTGCCGGGCACCCGCAGGGAGATCCCGGCGGGCCTGGTGCTGCTCGCGATGGGCTTCACCGGCGCCGAGCGGCCCGGGCTGCTTTCCGACCTGGGCGTGGCGTTCGACGCCAGGGGCAACGTCGCCCGCGATCCCTCCTTCCAGACGTCGGTGCCCGGCGTGTTCGTGGCGGGCGACATGGGCCGCGGCCAGTCGCTGATCGTCTGGGCGATCGCCGAGGGCCGCAGCGCGGCGGCCGCGGCCGACCAGTACCTGCGCGCCCTGCCCCGCCCGGCGCTGCCGTCGCCGATCGCCCCGACGGCACGACCCCTGGTGTAACCCGTGCAGTGTTTCCCGCACTCGCCTCCGGCGCGCTGGACCCGCCGTGTCCTCCCTCGTCGCTCGTCCGCTCGTTCCTCGCTCCCTCCCTCCTCAGTCCGGGCACGGCGGCGCGCGCCTTTGGCTCGCGCTCAGAGTTCCCCGCACTCGCCTCCGGCGCGCTGGACCCGCCGTGTCCTCCCTCGTCAGTCGTCCGCTCCTACGTCGCTCCCTCCCTCCTCAGTCCGGGCACGGCGGCGCGCGCCTTTGGCTCCCGCTCAGAGTTCCCCGCTCGCGTTCGCGCGGACGGGCGGACGCGGTCGCATAACGACCGGGTGACGGTACCTCCCTATAAGGGTAGTTATGGACACAATAGGTAACTCTTACTCACGTTAGCTCAGGGCTGGGGAGCGACTTCGATGGTGCACGCCGCGATGCGAGCCAGCGGTGCCGCGGGCCGGGCGGTGCCCGCGCGGATCAGGCGGCGCCGCCTTGACCTGGCGACGACCCCGGGACGGCTGTGGCTGCTGCTCATCGGGGTCATCCTGCTGAGCCTCGCGTGGGGTGCCCTCGCGGCCTTCACCGCGCTCCAGTATGCGTCGGCCGCCTCGAGCGTGGTGAGCACCCGCGAGCCGCTCAGCCTGGCCGCGCAGCAGATCTACGCGCACCTGTCCGACGCCAACGACGCCGCTGCGACGGCTTTCCTGACCGGGGGGGTCGAGCCGGCCGGCACCAGGAACCGCTACCTGGCCGACATCAGCGCGGCGAGCGGCGGGATCGAAAGCGCGACCGCCCAGATCGGGGCGGGCAACGGGAGCGCCGGACGGGACCTGGCCGCGCTCGCCGCGGGCCTGCCGACCTATACGCAGGAGATGGGCAACGCGGAGGCCGACTACCGGCTCGCCCTCCCGCTGGGCGCAGCCTACCTGCGGGAAGCCTCCGCGCTCATGCGCGGCTCGCTGCTGCCGAACGCCAAAGACCTGTACGCGGCGGAGAACGCGAGCCTGACCGGCACCAGCGCCAAGGCCACCGGGCTGCCGCTCGTCTGCGTCACGGTAGGCGCCGGCCTCGCGGTCGGCTACGTCCTGTACCGGGCGTCGCGCTGGCTCCGGGCGCGCACCAACCGGGTGCTCAACGCCGGGCTCGTCGCCGCCGGCGTGCTCGCGATCGTCTCGCTCGCCTGGCTCGGCGCCGCGTACCTGGGCGCCCGCGGCGACCTGCTTGACGCGCAAGCCACGGGCTCGGCGACGGTGGAGGCGGCCGCCCAGGTGGGCATCGCGGCGCAGGAGGCCCACGCGGACGAGAGCCTCACGCTGATCGACAACACCGGCGACGACGCCTACCAGGCGGACTACCTGGGACAGGAGCGCGCACTCGGCACGCTGCTCACCACGGCGGCGAACGCGGCCCGGGGGACTCCGGCCGGACCGGCGGCCGCCGCGGCGGTCAGCGACGCGCGGGCTTGGTTCGCCGCGCACGCCCGGGTCAGGTCGCTTGACGACAACGGCAACCATCCCAAGGCGGTCGCATCGGTCCTCGGCACGGGGCCAGGCGACGCCGGCGCGTCGTTCGCGCGCCTGTCGGGCGACCTGACCAGCGCGATCAACAGCGACCAGGCGGTATTCGACGCCACCGCGCGCTCAGCGTCCGGGGCCTACACGGGCGTTGAGCCGGTGGTCATCGCGGCGGCGCTGCTCATGGCGGGCGCCTGCGCCTGGGGGCTCAGCCGGCGGCTGGCGGAGTACCGGTGAACGGGCGGAGCGCCGGTGAGCGGAGAGGACCCAGTGGTGAGAAGGTGCCAGTGGTGAGAAGGTGCCAGCGGTGAAAGGCATCGGCCCGGCGCGGCCGGCGCGCCGCGCGGGCGCGCTCGTGCTCGTGCTCGCCGCCCTGGCGACGGCGGCCGGCTGCGCCGGGTCTTCAGAGCACCAGCCCGCACCGCGGCCGGCGGGGGCGTCCCAGCCGGCGGCCGACGTCCGCGCGGCCGGCCAGTCGCGGGCCGGCGCGGTGACCGCCGGCGCCGCGTGCGACCCGCAGGCCTCGAGCCTGGCACCGCTCGGCCCGCCCGCGGTGACCCCCGGCTCGTACACGGCCAAGATCAAGGCGCGCGGCTACCTGATCGCCGGGGTGGACCAGAGCACCTACCACTTCGGCTACCTCAACCCGCTCGACGGCGAGATCGAGGGCTTCGACATCGACATGATCCGCGCCGTGGCCCAGGCGATCTTCGGCAACCCCGACAAGGTCGAGTTCAAGTCGATAACGGACGCGGGGCGGATTCCCGCCATCACCAGCGGCAGCGTGGACATCGTCGCGCACACGATGACGATCACCTGCGACCGGCTCAAGCAGGTCGACTTCTCCAGCGTCTACTTCGACGCCCACCAGCGGGTGCTCATCCCCGACGACTCGACCGCGACCGGCGGCCTCGCCGACCTCGGCGGCCAGAAGGTGTGCGCGACCGAGGGCTCAGACTCGGTGACCACCATCGAGAACTACCCGACCCACCCGAAGGTCGTCCAGCGGCCGTACTGGACCGACTGCCTGGTCCTGCTGCAGCAGGACCAGGTGGCGGCGGTCTCCACCGACGACGCGATCCTCTACGGCCTGCAGGCGCAGGACCCGTTCACCAAGGTCGTGGGCCCGGCGCTGACCGCAGAGCCGTACGGGCTCGGGATGTCCAAGCAGCACCCTGACTTCGTCCGCTTCGTCAACGCGGTCCTCGCCGCGGAAGAGTCCGACGGCGCGTGGGAGAAGAGCTACCAGCGCTGGGTCAGCCCGTCCTACCAGCCGCCGCCGGTCCCGCGGTACGCGGGCTGAGGGTTCTTCCCGGCGCTCGCGTACCGCGCGCGGTACCGGCCGTTTCCTCCCGCCTCGGTCCGGGAGGTGGGGTGCGCTCCGGCTCGCATCGCGTCTGCATACAGTATGCAAGAATTCGCGATGAACAGTTTGTGACCCCGGTCACCCGGTGCTCCGGATGGGCTAGTGTGGTTTAGACCAATGGAAGGGGAATCACGATGAGCCGGCGTGCGAAGATCGTCTGCACTCTGGGGCCAGCGACCTCCAGCCAGGAGCAGATTACCGCGCTGATCGGAGCCGGCATGGACGTCGCGCGGCTCAACATGAGCCACGGGACCCAGGCTGACCACCTCGAGACCTACCGACACGTCCGCGTCGGTGCCGACGTTACCGGGCGGTCCGTCGGCATTCTCGCCGACCTCCAGGGACCGAAGATCCGCCTCGGGGAGTTTCCTGACGGCCCGGTGCGGCTGAGCGCGGGCGACGACTTCGTGATCACCACCGAGGACATCCCCGGTAACTCCCGCGAGGCGTCCACCACCTACGAGGGCCTCGCCGACGACGTGCGGCCGGGTGACCGCATTCTCATCGACGACGGCAACGTCCAACTCGACGTGGTCGGCGTCAGCGGCAGCCGGGTGCAGCTGCGGGTGGTGGTCGGCGGCAAGATCTCCGATCACAAGGGCATCAACCTGCCGGGCATCAGCGTCAGCGCCCCCGCGCTGCCGGACAAGGACGAGGCCGACCTCCGCTGGGCGCTCGCCACCGGCGCGGACATGATCGCGATGTCCTTCGTGCGCACCCCGGACGACGCGAGCCTGGCCCGGAAGATCATGACCGACATGGGCCGCCCCGGCGTCCCGCTGATCGCCAAGATCGAGAAGCCGGAGGCGGTCAAATTCCTGCCGGACATCGTCGACGCCTTCGACGGCATCATGGTCGCCCGTGGCGACCTGGGCGTCGAGTTGCCGCTCGAGCAGGTCCCCACCGTGCAGACGCAGGCGATCAAGCTGGCCAGGGAACGCGCCCGCCCGGTCATCGTGGCGACCCAGATGCTCGAGTCGATGATCAGCTCGCCGCGCCCCACGCGCGCCGAGGTCTCCGACGTGGCCGGCGCCGTGACCGCGGGCGCGGACGCGGTGATGCTGTCCGCCGAGACCAGCGTCGGCGCCTATCCGAACGAGACCGTCGCCACCATGAGCAGGATCGTCGTGGTGGCCGAGGAGTCCTCGCTGCGCGCCGAGCATCACCTGTCCCGGATGCCCACCACCACCGGCGGTGCCATCGCGCGCGCCGCCACCGAGGTCGCCGCGATCATCGGGGCCAAGGCCCTGGTCGCGTTCACGATGACCGGCGAGACCGCGCGCCGGATGGCCAGGTACCGCTCGCCGATCCCGCTGCTCGCGTTCACCACCGACCCGGCGATCAGGAGCCAGCTGGCCCTCACCTGGGGCGTGGAGACGTTCATCGTCCCCGAGGTGCGGCACACCGACGACATGGTCCACGAGGTCGACTCGGCCCTGATCAACCTGGGCCGCTGCGCCATCGGCGACAAGATCGTCATCGTGGCGGGCAGCCCTCCCGGCAGCCCCGGCAAGACCAACGCGCTGCGCGTCCACCGCATCGGCGACGCCATCAACCTGCCCTACCCGTGAAGTTCTACCCGCACACACTCTGCTGGCCCCGCTCGGCGCCGCGCGCTCGGCTTCCCGCACCCTGAGCCTTAGCAAACGACAGCCACCACGCTGCTCCCGTCCGCGCGGGGCGGGCCTGATACGATCGCGATTTTTGCGATCAGGCCCGCCGCGGGCGGACCGCCGGGGGGTTACGGGGGGTCGCCCCCCGGGCGACTACTGTTCGCCCAGCGAAGAATGCCCGTCGAAAAAGGAAAAAATGGCGTCCTGACCCTGGCGGACATAGGCTAATGTCCTGGCGAGCGGAATGTCGCCAGGCGGACAGGAGCGGGGATTCGGCTATGAGCACGTCGCGAGATGATTCGCCAGGCGCGAGAATGTGCACGGCGTGTTCAACTGACTCCACTGATCCAGTTTTCGCAGGTGAGGACGGGTACTGTCCATCTTGTGGCAGGCGGGTAGTGGCTGACAGGGATCACATGGAGGAGGATCTCGGCCAGGTGGCCGGGGTCTCCGACCGCGGCCTGCGGCATTCCAGGAACGAAGACGCGATGCATTTCGCGGTCGCGGACACCGACGACGGTCCGGTCGCGGTCGCGATTGTCTGCGACGGCGTGTCGTCCGCGCCCCGCCCCGACGAGGCGTCGTGGACGGCGGTGAACGCCGGCATCACCCTGCTCGCCGAGGGCGCGGAGCGCGGCGCCGACCCCGCGGCCATCTCGCTGGAGGCGGTCAAGACCGCCGGACACGCGCTGACCGCGCTCGCCGGCCCGGGGGGCGCGCCGGCCTCGACGTACGTGTCGGCGGTCGTCGGCCAGCGCGAGATCACGGTCTGCTGGCTCGGCGACAGCCGCGCCTACTGGCTCGCCGGCAACGCGCCCGCCCCGGCGGGGCCGAACGACACCGTTGACATCACCGGTGGTTCCAGGCGCGTGACCAGGGACGACTCGCTCGCCGAGGAGATCGTCGCGGCGGGCCTCGCCACGATGGAAGAGGCGATGGCCTCGCCGCAGGCCCATGTGATCACCCGCTGGCTCGGCGCGGACCTGCCCGATCCGCAGGCGCACATCGAGCAGTTCACCCCGACCGCGCCCGGCGTGCTGCTGCTGTGTTCAGACGGCCTGTGGAACTACCGGCCTGAGGCGGCCGAACTGGCCGCGATGGCCATGCCCGCGGCGCTGACCCGGCCGCTCGACGCCGCCGCCGACCTGGCGAAGTTCGCGCTCGACTCGGGCGGCCTCGACAACATCACGGTAGTGATCATCCCGTTCCCGCCGAATCCTGACGCGGCTCCCGCGTCCCGCGCGAGCTAGATTTCCGCTTCCCGCGGCCGGATGAGTAGCTGGCGGCCGGCGTGGAACACGGTGTTTCCCGCGCTCGGTTTCCCGCGCTCGCCTCCGGGCGCTGGCCGGCGACCCCAGCCCGGGCCGGGCATTGACACGGGTCATAGCGATCTTTAGCGTGCCTTGAGGTGGTCACCCGAGAGGAAAGGTTCGCCGACTTGACGAGCAATCCGCTGGCCCTTCAGCTCTACACCGTCAGGGACCAGCTAGCGTCCGGACGTAAGGCCGTTCTCAAGACGATCAGGGATTTCGGTTACGGCGCGGTCGAGCCGTACGACGTGCTGACGGACCCGGGGGCGCTGCGCGCCGACCTGGACGAGGCCGGGCTCGCCGTGTGCGCGGTGCACGCGCGGGCGCTTGGCGAGGACGCGGTCGCGCTGCTCGACGGCGCGAGAACCGTCGGCGCGGACACGGTGATCGTGCCGTCGGTCCCGGCGGAGCGCTTCGCCGACGCCGACGCGATCGCGGCGCTCGCCCGCGAGCTCAACGAGGCCGCCGCGCGGGCGGCCGTGCTCGGACTGCGGCTCGGCTACCACAACCACGCGTTCGAGTTCGAGTCCGCGCCCGGCGGCCGCCCCGGCCTTGAGGCGCTCGCGGACGACCTCGACCCTGCCGTGCTCCTCGAGGTCGACACCTACTGGGCGGCGGTCGGCGGTCAGGAGGTCCCCGCGCTGCTCGGCAGGCTCGGTGACCGCGTCCGCTACCTGCACGTAAAGGACGGCCCGGTCACCAAGGACGACCCGATGACCGCGGTCGGCGGCGGCCGGATGCCAGTCGCGGAGATCCTCGCGGCCAGCCCGTCCGCCGAGTGGCACGTGGTCGAGCTCGACCGCTGCGCCACCGACATGCTCACGGCCGTCCGCGACAGCATCGACTGGCTCGTCGGCCACGGACTCGCGACCCGGGTGCCGGCGCCGACCGGGCCCGCCCGGTGACGCCCTTCGGTGTCGGCGTCATCGGCTGCGGCAACATCAGCAAGCAGTACCTGAAGAACCTGACGGCGTTCCCCGACGTGGAAGTCGTGATCTGCGCCGACGTCGACACCGGCCGGGCCAAGGCGCAGGCGGCCGCCTACGGCGTGCCGGAATGGGGCGCCGCGGTGGACGCCCTGCGGCACCCTGGCGTCCAGCTGATCGTGAACCTGACCATCCCCGCCGCCCACGCCGAGGTGACGGGGGCCGCGATCGAAGCGGGCAAGCACGTGTGGAGCGAGAAGCCGCTGACCCTCGACGTCGCCACCGCACGCGCGCTGCTCGGCCAGGCGGAAGCGGCCGGGGTGCGCGTCGGTTGCGCGCCCGACACGGTGCTTGGCGCCGGGCTGCAGACCGCGCGGCGGCTGATCGACTCCGGCGCTATCGGCACGCCGCTCACCGCGCTGACCCTGCTGCAGGGGCCCGGGCCGCAGGCGTGGCACCCGGACCCCGAGTTCCTGTTCGCGCCGGGCGCGGGGCCGTTGTTCGACCTCGGGCCGTACTACCTGTCCGTGCTCGCGACGCTGTTCGGCCCGGCCCAGCGGGTCGCCGCGGCCGGGCGCCGGGCGGGCGACTCGCGCGTCATCGGCAGGGGGCCGCGCGCCGGCACCGCGTTCGGCGTCGCCGTGCCCACCTACGTCGCGGCGCTTGCTGAGTACGTCGGCGGCCAGGCCGCGTCGCTGCTGTTCAGCTGGGACTCGCCGCTGTCGCGGGCTGGCTTCGTCGAGATCACCGGCACGGAGGCGACGCTGGCCGTCCCCGACCCGAACCGCTTCGACGGCGACATCCGGGTGCGCCGGGCCGGTGACGAGGACTGGACCGTGATCCCCGCGGAAGGCGCGGCGGCCGGGCGGGGGACCGGCGTGGTGGACATGGTCCGCGCTATCCGGGCCGGCACCGGGCACCGCGCCTCCGGCGAGATGGCGCTGCACGTGCTCGAGATGATGACCGCCATCGAGCGGTCCGCGGCTAGCGCCGCCTTCGAGCCAGTGGAGAGCCGCTTCGCGGCGCCCGCGCCGCTCGGCACCGGATGGGACCCGTATGTCACGCAGGAGTGAAGTCTCACCCGGCCTCGGCGTCGGGATGGTCGGCTACGCGTTCATGGGCCGCGCGCACTCCCTCGCATGGAACGGGGCGGGCCGGATGTTCGACGTGCCGCTGCAGCCGCGGCTCGCCGCCGTCTGCGGCCGCGACAAGGCGGCGGCGCAGGCGGTGGCGGACCGGTTCGGGTGGGCCGCGGCGGAGACGGACTGGCGCGCGCTGATCGCCCGCGACGACGTCGGCCTGATCGACATCGCCGCGCCCGGCGACCTGCACGCACCGATCGCGATCGCCGCGCTGGAAGCGGGCAAGCACGTCCTGTGCGAGAAGCCGCTCGCCAACACCCTGGCGGAAGCCCGGGCGATGAAGGCGGCGGCCGACGCCGCCTACGAATCGGGCGCGCGGGCCATGGTCGGTTTCAACTACCGCCGCGTCCCCGCGCTCGCCCTGGCCCGGCGGCTCGTCGAGCAGGGCCGCATCGGCCTGCTGCGCCACTTCCGCGCCGTCTACCTGCAGGACTGGCTCGCCGACCCGGACGCGCCCATGACCTGGCGGATGCGGGCGGAGCGGGCCGGCTCCGGCGCGCTCGGCGACCTCGGCGCGCACATCGTCGACCTGGCCCGCTACTTGACCGGCGACGAGATCACCGGGGTCAGCGCGGTCAGCGCGACCTTCGTCCGCGAGCGGCCGATGGCGGACGGTACGGGCAGGGGGACGGTCACCGTGGACGACGCGGTGGTCTTCGCGGGCAGGCTCACCTCCGGCGCGCTCGCCTCCTTCGAGGCCACCAGGTACGCGGCCGGCCGCAAGAACGGGCTGCGCGTCGAGCTGAACGGGTCGGCGGGCAGCCTTGCGTTCGACCTCGAGCGGCTCAACGAACTCGAGTTCTTCGACGCGGGCGACGACGTGGGCACGGGCGGGTTCCGCCGGATCCTGGTCACGGAGGGCAGCCATCCCTACCTGTCGGCCTGGTGGCCGCCCGGGCACACGCTCGGGTGGGAACACACCTTCACCCACCAGGTGCGGGACCTGCTGACGGCGATCGCGGCAGGGGACCAGCCGGAACCGTCGTTCGCCGACGGGCTAGCGGTCCAGCGTGTACTCGACGCGGTCGCGCGCAGCGCCGCGTCCGGCAACTCATGGGAGAGCGTGGACAACTGATGGCACGGCCTTTCACCCTTTTCACCGGGCAGTGGGCGGACCTGCCGTTTGAGGAGGTCTGCCGGCTGGCGAGCTCCTGGGGATACGACGGACTCGAGATCGCCTGCTGGGGAGATCACTTCGAGGTCGACCGCGCGCTGCGCGAAGACGGTTACCTGGCCGGGCGGCACGCGCTGCTCGACCAGTACGGCCTTCGGTGCTGGGCGATCTCCGCCCACCTCGTCGGCCAGGCGGTCTGCGACCACCCGATCGACGAACGGCACCAGGGCATCCTGCCCGCGCGCATCTGGGGCGACGGCGAGCCAGAGGGGGTGCGGCAGCGGGCCGCCGCCGAGATCAAGGACACGGCGCGGGCCGCCGCCGCCTTCGGCGTGCCGACCGTGATCGGCTTCACCGGCTCGTCGATCTGGCACACGGTCGCCATGTTCCCGCCGGTGCCGCCGTCGATGATCGAGCGGGGCTACGCCGACTTCGCCGACCGCTGGAACCCCATACTCGACGTGTTCGACGTCGAGGGCGTGCGGTTCGCGCACGAGGTGCACCCGAGCGAGATCGCTTACGACTTCTGGACCGCGCACCGCGCGATGGACGCGGTGGACCGCAGGCCGGCGTTCGGGCTGAACTTCGACCCGAGCCACTTCGTATGGCAGGACCTCGACCCGGTCGCGTTCCTCGGCGCGTTCAGGGACAGGATCTACCACGTCGACTGCAAGGAGGCGCGCAAGCGGCTCGACGGCCGCAACGGGCGGCTCGGCTCGCACCTGCCGTGGGGCGACCCCCGGCGCGGCTGGGACTTCGTCTCCGCCGGCCGCGGGGACGTCCCCTGGGAGGACGTCTTCCGCATGCTCAACTCGATCGGCTACGCAGGCCCGATCTCGGTCGAATGGGAAGACGCGGGCATGGACCGGCTCCAGGGGGCGCCGGAGGCCCTCGCGTACCTGCGCAGGTTCGACTTCGAGCCCCCCGCGGCGGCCTTCGACGCCGCGTTCAGCTCCGGCGCGTGACCCGCCAAAAGTGAACATTTGACGATTCTTGCCAGGCCGTGCAACTGATCAAGCCGGACATGCCTAAAATGCGCGCGCACTAAGGTAAAAAGGAAATCCGCCGCGGGCGCGCGGCGGCAAAGGCGGTATATCGGGCATCACGGCGGGGCCAGGAGCAGGGGCGGGATGTCAGGTTCAATGGTGGCGGCGCCGACGGCCGGCGCGGAGCTCCCGTGGTGACGCCCGAGGAGACCGCGGCGCGGCGGGCGGCCGCGGTGGTCGCCGAGCGGGACGCCGTCCAGGCGAACCTCCTTGAGCTTGACGGCAGCTTCGCCAAGCAGGTGCTTGAGGGCGCGGCGCTGACCGGGCAGACGAACGACCGCTGGGCGTCCGCGTCCGCCGCGCTCGCGACCCTGTGGGAGACGTTCCTCGCGTACTCGGCCGTCGTCGACCGGATCGCCGCGCTCGGCACCGGCGCCAGGCACCCCGCGCGCAAGGACCTGCCCGAGCTGACCGCCCTGCTCACCGGGGGCTGCGTCCAGCTGGCCGGCGCGCCCGTGCCGCTCGCCCGCAGGGACCTGGCGGCCGCCGCCCGCCCGCCGGTAACGCTCGCCACCGCCGTCGGCACTATGCGCCGCGCGTTCGCCCAGGTGACCGAGGTGACCTCGGCGGTCGAGGCGGTCTGGGCCGCGGTCGCCGGGCCGCTCGACGCGGCGACGAGCGAGTTGGCCCGGGTCCGGCCGCTCGTCGACGGCCTCGGCGCTGACATCCAGGCGGAATACCGCGACGCGGAGACCGCGCTCGCGGCGCAGCGCGCCGCCGCCAACGCCGACCCGCTGGCGCTGTGGCACCCGGCCGGCGGCACGGGTACCAGCACGGGCGCCGGGGCCGGCGAGGGCCGCGTCGACACGGCGGCCGCCGACCGGCTCCGCGACCAGGTCGCCGCCCTCACCCCGCGGATCGACGAGCTCGACCGGCTGCGGCGGCAGGCGCGCCGCAGGATCGACGACCTCGCGGCCGCCACCGCCGCCGCCCGCGCGGCCCGCCTCGACGCCGTCGCCGTGCGGCGCGACGTCGCGGTCCGGATCAGCGCGCTGCCGCCGCTCCCGCCGGAAATCCCCGAGCCGCCGCTGCCGGCGCTCGGCGCGCTCGCCGCCGGCGGGCAGTGGAGCCGGCTGTCGACCGAGCTCGACCGCTGCGACGCCGAGCTCGCCGCCGCGGCCGTCCAGACCGCCGGCGTGAGCCAGGCCGCGGCCGCGGCGATCGACAAGCGGGACGAACTGCGCGGGCTGCTGCGCGCCTACAAGGCCAAGGCCGCGCGGCTCGGCGCGGCGGAAGACCGGGACCTGGCCGCCCGGCACGACGAGGCGTACGGCCTGCTCTGGACGGCGCCCTGCGACCTGGCCGCCGCCGAGGCGGCCGTGGCGGCCTACCAGCGCGCGATCCTCGCGACGGAAGGACGGCGATGACCGCTGAGGCATGCACCCAGCCGGGGTGCGGCGGAACGATTCAAGACGGCTACTGCGACGTCTGCGGCCTGGCGCCCGCCGCACCGCAGGCGCCGGTTGGCTGGGGGCCCGCGCCGAGCGGCGGCAGCATCCGCTACGCGGGCGCGCCGCCCGCGGGCGCCGCGCCCAGCGGGTCAGGCCCGGGCGGGCCCGGGGCGAGCGGTTCCGGCCCGAGCTGGTCGGGGTCAGGCCCGTCCGGCTCCGGCGGCTGGTCGACCAGCCTTGGCAGCGCCGGAAGCGGCAGCGGGCCCGGCACCAGGGGCTCGCGGCCGGGCAGCGGCCGGTCGTCACGGGGCCGGCTCGGCGCCGGGCTCGTCGACGTCCCGCTCGTCCCGGCCCTTGACCCGTCCGCGGCGGTGCTCGCCGACCCTCAGGTCCCGGAGAACCGGCGGTTCTGCGGCAACTGCGGGCAACCCGTCGGCCGGTCCCGCGACGGCAGGCCGGGCATGACCGAGGGGTTCTGCCCCAACTGCCGCACCAGGTACTCCTTCAGCCCCAAGCTGGAGCCCGGCGAGCTCGTGGCCGACCAGTACCAAGTGCTCGGCTGCCTCGCCCACGGCGGGCTCGGCTGGATCTACCTGGCCAAAGACCGCCACCTGCACGACAAGTGGGTGGTGCTCAAAGGCCTGCTGAACACCGGGGACGCGGACGCGATGGAGGCCGCGGTCGCCGAGAGCTGGTTCCTCGCGCAGCTCGAGCACCCGAACATCGTCCGCATCTACAACTTCGTGCAGCACGCCAGCCAGCGCGACGGCGAGACCGCCGGCTACATCGTGATGGAGTACGTCGGCGGCAAGTCGCTCAAGCAGATAAGGCTTGACGCCCGCCAGCGCGGCAGCGGCGCGGTACCGCTCGCCCACGCGCTCGCCTACGCCCTGGAGATCCTGCCCGCGTTCGGGTACCTGCACGACCGCGGCCTCGTCTACTGCGACTTCAAGCCGGACAACATCATCCAGTCCGAGGAGCAGCTCAAGCTCATCGACATGGGCGGCGTCCGTAACATCAACGACGACGGGGCGATCTACGGCACCGTCGGCTACCAGGCGCCGGAGATCGAGTCCGAGGGGCCGTCGCCCAGTTCCGACCTCTACACGGTCGGCCGCACCCTGGCGGTGCTCACCTTCGAATTCGCCGGCTTCCAGCAGCAGTACCGGTTCCGGCTGCCCGACAACGAGCCGCTGCTGCTCCAGCAGGAGTCGTTCGCCAGGCTGCTGCGCCGCGCCACGCACCGCCACCCCGCCCGCAGGTTCCAGTCGGCCGGCGAGATGGCCGAGCAGCTGACCGGCGTCCTGCGCGAGGTGCTCTCCGTCGACGACGGCCAGCCCCGGCCCGCGTTCTCCGGCCTGTTCAGCCCCGAGCTGCGGGCCATCGGCACCGACCTCAGCCCGGCCGGCGCGAACGGCAACGGAACGCTCACGGTCTCGCCGCCGCCGGCCGCCGAGGTGATCGCCGGGCTGCCCGCACCGCTCGCCGACGGCACCGACCCGGCGGCCGGGTACCTCGCCACGCTGGCCGGCTTCGAGGCCCTGCAGCAGGCGCAGAAGCTGCTTGGCGCGGTCACCGGCGACGGCAGCGTCCCGCAGGGCGTGGCGGACTCACCGGAGACCAAGCTGGCGCTCGTCCGGGCGCTCATCGCCACCGGCGGGCTCGACGAGGCCAAGGCCTCGCTCGCCGACCTGTCGTCGTCACCGTCGGCGGACTGGCGGGTCGCCTGGTACGGGGGGCTCTGCGAGCTGGCGGGCGGGCAGCCGGACCGGGCGCTGGCGGCGTTCGGCGCCGTCTACGACGAGCTTCCCGGCGAGATCGCGCCGAAGCTCGCGCTCGGCTTCGCCGCGGAGGCGGCGGGCGACCTGGCGGCGGCGCGGCACTACTTCCAGCTCGTGTGGACCATCGACCGCTCTTACGTCAGCGCCGGTTTCGGCACGGCCCGGGCCTACCTGGCCGGAGGTGACCGGGTCAGCGCCATCGCGGCGGTCGCCGCCGTGCCCGAGACCTCCAGCCACTACGCCGCGGCCCAGATCGCCGCCGTCCGGCTGCTCGTCGCGGGCGGCGCCGGGCTGTCCGACGCCGACCTGCACCAGGCGGACCAGCGGCTCGGACGGCTGTCGCTCGACGACAACGACCCGCGCAGGCACCAGCTCGCGGTGGAGATCCTGCGCGCCGCGCTGGACTGGGTGTCCGACGGGACGCCCGCCCCCCAGCGGGCGCAGACCGCGGCTGAGCGCATACTCGGCTGTGAGCCCAACGAGCGCGCGCTGCGCTTCGGGCTCGAGCGCGGCTACCGCGCGCTCGCCACCCTGCTGCCGGAGCGGCGGATCGAACTGGTGGACATGGCCAACAGCATCCGCCCGAGGACCTGGATTTGACACCCAAGCGAACAGCGGCCACGCCGAGGAGACACCGATGACGAGCCTGCCCGGGTTCACCGTGGACATCGACCAGAATCCCTACCTGCCCGTCGGCGGCCGCGACGTCAGCGCGATCGTCACCGTGACGGCGGACGACACTGGTGACGTGCTGTCCGAGGCGCCGGACGGCGGCAGCGCGGAGATCGTCATCGTCGACTGCTCCGGGTCCATGGACTACCCGCCGACCAAGCTAAGCGAGGCCCGCGCCGCCACCGCGGCGGCGATCGACGTCATCAGGGACGGAACGCTGTTCGCGGTCATCGCCGGCACCTCCGTCGCCTGGCCGGTCTACCCGTCCGACGGGTCGATGGCGGTCGCGGGGGAGCAGACCAGGTCGGAAGCGAAGGCGGCGCTGCGGCAGCTGCGCGCCAACGGCGGCACCGCGATCGGCCAGTGGCTGCGGCTGGCGCACCAGATCTTCTCCGCGTCCCCCGCGGCGCTGCGGCACGCGATCCTGCTCACCGACGGGAAGAACCAGCACGAGGCCCCGGAAGAGCTCGCGGCGGCCATCGCCCTGTGCGAGGGGATGTTCCGGTGCGACTGCCGCGGCGTGGGCACGGACTGGGAGGTCGGCGAGCTGCGGAAGATCTCCACCGCTCTGCTCGGCACGGTGGACATCGTGGTCGACCCGGCGGGACTCGCCGCCGACTTCGAGGAGCTGATGCGCGGCGCGATGAGCAAGCAGCTGCCAGACGTGCTGCTGCGCGTGTGGACGCCGCAGACGGCGACGCTGAAGTTCGTCAAGCAGGTCGCACCCGCCATCGACGACCTGACGAGCCGCAGGCTCGCCTCTGGCGCGCAGGCGGGCGACTACCCGACCGGGGCGTGGGCGCACGGGGAGAGCCGCGACTACCACGTCGCGGTCACCGTGAACCCGGCGCAGCCCGGGCAGGAGATGCTCGCCGCCCGGGTCAGCCTGGTGGCGAGCTCGGCCGAGGGCCAGCAAGTCCTCGGCCAGGGCCTGGTGCGGGTGACGTGGACCGACGACGAGGAGCTGTCGACCAGGATCAACGCGCGGGTGGCGGGCTACACCGGGCAGGCCGAGCTGGCGTCGGCGATCGCCGAGGGACTCGAGGCGAACAAGCGCGGCGACGTGGACCTGGCCACCGCGCGGCTCGGCCGCGCGGTAGCGCTGGCCCACCAGGCGGGCCATGAGGAGACGGCTAAGCTGCTCGCCAGCGTCGTGGACGTCGTCGACGAGGCCACCGGCACCGTCCGGCTGAAAAAGAAAGTCGACGCCGCCGCCGAGATGGCGCTCGACACGCGGTCAACGAAGACGGTCCGGGTGAGGAAGGGGTAACGCGGTGGCGACCTGCCCGTCTGGCCACGAGTCGGCGAGCGACGACTTCTGCGACGTGTGCGGCGTGCTGATCGGCGCCGCCCCGAGCCTCGCGCCCGACGGGCCGCCGGCCGGCGGCGGCCCCGCCGGCACCGGAGCTTTCTCAGGCACCGGGGCCTACGGCGGCAGCGGGCCTTTCGGCGGCACCGGGGCCGGCGAGCTTTGCCCGCGCTGCGGCGTCGCGCGGGCCGGCCAGTTCTGCGAATCGTGCGGCTACGACTTCGCGCTCGCCGCCGCCAACACGTTCGCGCCCCCCGCCTACCAGCAGGCGCCGCCACCACCGGGACCGCCGGCTCCCCAGCCTGCCCCGGTGCCCGCGACGCTGACGCCACCGGGCCCGCTGACGCCTCCCGGCCCGCCCGCACGGCCCGCCGCCGGCGCTGAATGGACCGCCGTGGTGACCGCGGACCGCGACTACTACGACAGCGTCCAGGCGGCAGGCGGCCCCGACGCGGCGGACATCGCCTTCCCCGCCTACTTCCCGCAGCGGCGGTTCCCCCTCGCGGGCACGGAGATCCGGATCGGCAGGCACAGCGCGTCGAGCGGCATCGACCCGGAGATCGACCTGTCCGTCCCGCCAGCCGACCCCGGTGTGTCGCGGCTGCACGCGGTGCTGCTCCGGGCGCAGGACGGCACCTGGTCCGTCGTCGATCCCGGCTCGGCGAACGGCACCGCGGTCAACGGCCGCGAGATACCGCCGGGCGAGGCGGTGCCGCTGCGCGACGGCGACCGCATCCACCTGGGGGCCTGGACGGAACTGCGGATGATGCGCGGCGCCTAGCAGGCAGGCTGCCCTGTGTGAACAGTAGCTAACGGGGGAGTGAACATCCTCCTCATCGCCCCAGCTCAAGGTCGCTAATCGCGGCCCGGCCGGTAAGAATCACCTCTATACCCGGTGAATTCGGCCGAACAGCGAGTGAGGAGCCCCTCACGGTGGCGGGGACAGGACGACGCGGCTTCCGGCTGCGCAGAGCCGTGCTGGTCATGACGATCGGGACGGCGCTGGCCGCGGCGACCGCGGCCTGCGGGAGCGCGCGCACGGCGCAGCCCGGAGTCACGGAGCTGGCCGCGCAGGGCGGCACGATCTCGGAGACGGGCAGCGGCCTGCTCTACCCGCTGATGCGCTCCTGGGCGCAGGCCTACCAGCAGGCCACCCCGGGCGTGACGGTCAGCACCGCGTCGACCGGCTCGGGGACCGGCATCGCGGCGGCGTCGGCGGGTACCGTCGACCTGGGCGCGTCCGACGCTTACCTGTCAAGCGGCGACCTCGTGAAGAACCCCAGCCTGCTCAACATCCCGCTCGCCGTCTCCGCGCAGACCGTCATCTACAACCTGCCTAACGTCACCGGCCACGTCAGGCTCGACGGCGCGGTCCTCGCCGGCATCTACGACGGCACGATCACGATGTGGGACGACCCGCAGATCGCCGCGATCAACCACCTGACCCTGCCCGCCATGAAGATCGTGCCGGTCCGCCGCACCGACAGCTCCGGTGACACGTTCCTGTTCACCAGCTACCTGTCCACGGGCAACCAGTCGCCCGCCGACCAGCAGTGGGACAGCCAGATCGGCTACGGCACCACCGTCGCCTGGCCGTCCGTCACCGGAGAGCGCAAGGAGACCGGCAGCGTCACCGTGATGGAGACCTGCGCGTCCACCCCGGGCTGCGTCGCGTACAACGGCATCAGCTACCTGGCCCAGGCGCAGGCGGCCGGCCTGGGCGAGGCCGAGCTCGCGAACTACGCGAACCAGTACACGCTGCCGACCGCGCCGTCCATCACGGCCTCGGTCGACAGCTTCGTGTCGCTCACGCCGCCCAACGAGACGATCTCCATGATCGACGGCCCGGCACTCACCGGCTACCCGATCGTCAACTACGAGTACGCCGTCGTCAGCACCCGCCAGCCGAGCGCCGCCAAGGCGAGCGCGCTCAAGGCCTTCCTGAAATGGGTCATCACCACGGGCAACCAGCCGAAGTACGTGGACTCGGTCGGCTTCCAGCCGCTGCCGTCCGCGCTCGTGACGCTCGGGATGCAGCAGATCGCGGAGATCGGCTCATGACCGCCACGCTGTCCGCGACAGCGGGACCGGCGGGAGCGGCCGGCGCGGCCGCGGCGAGGACCGCGCGCCGGGGCGCCCGCCGCGAGCGCGGCCCCCGCCGGGTCCTGCTGCACACTCCGGGCAAGCTGTGGGCGCTGCTGACCGGCCTCGTCCTGCTCTCGCTCGCCTGGGGCGCGCTCGGCGGCTGGGTGGCGACGCAGCACTCCTCGGCCGCCGACTCGCTCGTCTCGGTGAACGAGCGGCTCAGCCTCGACGCCAGGCAGATGTACCAGGAGATCGCCGACGCCGACGCGACCGTCACCGCGGCGTTCCTCGCCAGCTCCACGCCGCCGCTCACGACGCTGCAGCGCTTCGAGAACGACCTCGGCACGGCCCACGCCGACCTGTCCAGCCTGCAGGCGGCCAGCGGCGGCCAGGCAACGGGCAGCGCCCTGGCCCAGCTCGGCACCGGGCTCTCCGCCTACTCCGGCTTCGTCGGCGAGGCATCGGCCGAGTACGCGATGGGCTACCCGCTGACCGGCGGCTCGTTCCTCCAGGTCGCATCGGAAAAGGCGCACCTGGTCCTGCTGCCCGCCGCGAATGCCGTCTTCACCCAGGAGAACGCCGCGCTCAACGCCTCGAGCGGGCAGGCCACCGAGCTGCCCACCGAAATCGGCCTCGTGGTGCTCGCCGTGGTCACCGGCTTCGCCCTGTTCCGGGCGCAGCGCTGGCTGGCGAGACGCACCAACCGCATGCTCAGCCCCGGCCTCGTCCTCGCGTCGCTGCTGCTCGTCGTCAGCGTGATCTGGCTCGTGGCCGGCTTCTTCTCGGCCCGCTCCGACCTGGACAGCGGCATCGGCCAAGGCTCCGCACCCGCGCAGGACCTGGCGCTCGCCAGCATCGGCGTCCAGCAGATCAGGGGCGACGCGGTGCTCAACGTCATCTCCCGCAGCGGCAGCGCCTCCTTCGAAGAAGACTTCGCCGCTACGAGCAAGAAGATCGGCCCGGGCGCGGGCACCTGGCTCGGCGCCGCGGCCGCCGCGCAGGGCAGCGGCGGCCCGGGCCCGTCCCTCGTCGCCGCGGCCGGGCGGGACGCGACCGCCTGGTACGCCGCCAACGCCCAGGTGTACAAGATCGGCCTGGACGCGAACTACGCGGGAGAGCGGAACCTCGTCGTCGGCACCGGCGCGGGCAACACGCTCACCGGATACAACGCGCTCGAGGGCGACTTTTCCCATGCGATCACGGCCGACCAGCAAGTATTCGCGTCCAGCGCGTCCGCAGGCGCCAGCGCGCTCGACCCGCTGACCGGGGTCGTGGTCGCCGCCGCGCTGCTCATGGCGGCCGGCTGTGCGTGGGCCGTCAGCCGCCGGCTCGCGGAATACCGCTAAGCTCCCTTTGCGACGCATACACGGAGCACGAAGAAGCCGCACAATTGAGAAGACGAGGAACCGCGTCATTACTGCCTGAGGAGGGACCGTGGCCGGGGAGTCCCCAGCGCAGCAGACACCTGGAGGGGCGATCGCCCGCCCTGTCCGCGGCATGCCCGACGGCAGGCCGGAAGGACGGGCCGCGACGCCCGTCATGCGGCCGGGCGGCCCGCTGACCGGGCTCGCACCCGGCTCGCGCGTCGCCGGGTACGTACTCGAGCGGCTCGTCGGCGTCGGCGGCATGGCGGCGGTCTACCAGGCCCGCGACGAACGGCTCGGCCGGGTCGTGGCGCTGAAGCTGCTCGCCGGCGACGAAGCGGTCAGGATGCGGTTCGTCCGCGAGGCACGGGCCGTGGCGGCGGTCGACCACCCGCACATCATCCCCGTCTACGAGGCGGGCGAAGCCGACGGCATGCAGTTCATCGCCATGCGGTTCGTACCGGGCGACACGCTCCAGGGGATCATCCGCGTCAACGGCGCGCTGTCGCCGCGGCGCGCCGCCGGCTTCATCTCCCCGGTCGCGTCCGCCCTGGACGCCGCGCACGCCGTCGGACTGGTGCACCGCGACGTCAAGCCGGGCAACATCCTCGTCGATGCCAGGCGCGGCGGCCCCGAGCACTCGTACCTGACGGACTTCGGCATCGCCAGGGCGATGCTGTCCGCGGGCACGCTCACCGTCGCCGGCCAGTTCCTCGGCACCCCCGACTACGCCGCACCGGAACAGGTCAACGGCCAGCCCGTCGACGGCCGGGCCGACCAGTACGCGCTCGCCTGCGTGGCGTTCGAAGTGCTGACCGGCGCGGTGCCGTTCAAGCGCGAGCTGCCGATCGCGGTGCTCTACGCGCACCTGTCGATGCCGCCGCCGCGCCTCACCGCGGTCCGCCAGGACCTGCCGCCCGCCGTCGACGAGGTCGTCGCGAGGGCGATGGCCAAGTCACCGGACGAGCGGTACCCCAGCTGCGCCGACTTCGCCGACGCCCTCCGCGAGGCCCTCGCCCTCGATCCCTACGACCCGTCACGGGCGGCCCCCACCCCGACGATCCCGATGACCGCCTTCGAACCGCGGACGGCCACCTGGACCGCCGTGGTGAGCGCGGACCGCGACTACTACGAGAGCGTCTCCGCCGTCGACGAGCGGGACAACGCCTCGATCAGCTTCCCGGGCGAGATACCGGAACGCCGCATCCCCCTGTCCGGCACCGAGATCCGCATCGGCCGCAAGAGCGTCCGCCTCGGCATCGAGCCGGAGATCGACCTGATCGGACCGCCGCTCGACCCGGGCGTCTCCCGCCTGCACGCCAAGCTCATCCCCGCGCCCGACGGCAGCTGGACGGTCGTCGACCTGGGCACGGAAAACGGCATCACGGTGAACGGCCGCGACGTCCCCTCCGGCGACTCCGTCCACCTCCGCCCCGGCGACCGCATCCACCTGGGCGCCTGGACCAAGATCACCATCACCCGCGGCTAACC
>Ga0102924_1002189_pt1 | contig 21645 bp, 23 predicted proteins | sample PaiPotPPM11metaG_FD_80116 | JGI IMG/M metagenome (GOLD analysis project Ga0102924, IMG submission 80116) | Iron sulfur acid spring bacterial and archeal communities from Banff, Canada, to study Microbial Dark Matter (Phase II) - Paint Pots PPM... ...
CGGCGAGTTCCGCAAGATCGTGCACATGGTGCAGAAGGGCGAGCGCGAGGCGCGCCAGGCCAAGAAGGAAATGGTCGAGGCCAACCTGCGGCTCGTCATCTCCATCGCCAAGAAATACACCAACCGCGGCCTGCAATTCCTCGATCTGATCCAGGAGGGCAATATCGGGCTCATGAAGGCGGTCGATAAATTCGAGTACCGCCGCGGCTACAAGTTCTCGACCTATGCCACCTGGTGGATCAGGCAGGCGATCACCCGCTCGATCGCCGATCAGGCGCGCACCATCCGCATCCCGGTGCACATGATCGAGACCATCAACAAGATCGTGCGCACCTCGCGCCAGATGCTCAACGAGATCGGCCGCGAGCCAACGCCGGAGGAACTCGCCGAAAAGCTCGGCATGCCGCTGGAAAAAGTGCGCAAGGTTCTCAAAATCGCCAAGGAGCCGCTGTCGCTGGAGACCCCGATCGGCGACGAGGAGGATTCGCATCTCGGCGATTTCATCGAGGACAAAAACGCCATCCTGCCGATCGACGCCGCGATCCAGTCGAACCTGCGCGAAACCACGACGCGCGTGCTCGCTTCGCTGACGCCGCGCGAAGAGCGCGTGCTGCGCATGCGCTTCGGCATCGGCATGAATACCGACCACACGCTGGAAGAAGTCGGCCAGCAGTTCTCGGTGACGAGAGAGCGCATCCGCCAGATCGAGGCGAAAGCGCTGCGCAAGTTGAAACATCCGTCTCGTTCGAGAAAACTGCGAAGTTTTCTGGACAACTGACGGAGTCATCCCGGGTGCGGCACGTAGCGGTACCGCAGGCTCGGGATGCTCGCTGCCGTCGAACCGAAGAGCAGCGCTTTATGACATCAGGTTGTGCGGAATAATTATAGATTACCAACGATAGCGAAACGCAACCTGAAGTTATAGCTTGCCCGGCCACACGCCGGTTGTGCTGCTCCCCATCACCGAAACGTGGCATCTGGCTCGTCACGGAGAGGACACGCCGATGTCGGAAGCCGGCTGGACGCTGCACCCTCGGCTCGAAAGCGACACCGCGCCGGTCGGCGATCTCGCGTTATGCCGCGTGCTGGCGATCGACGACGCCGACTATCCGTGGCTGATCCTGGTGCCGCGGCGCGCCGGCGTCACCGAGATCGCCGAGCTCGGCGGCGACGCAGCGCAATTGATGGCCGAAATCGTGCAGGCTTCGCGCGTTCTCAAAGTCGCGACCGATTGCGACAAGCTCAACATCGCGGCGATCGGCAACGTCGTGCCGCAGCTTCATGTCCACATTGTCGCGCGGCGCCAGGACGATCCGCTATGGCCGAAGCCGATGTGGGGCGCAGCGCCGCCGCGGCCCGGCGATGCCGCGGCTTTCGCGCGCTTCATCGCGGCGATCCGCGACGGGCTCGGGCTTTAGTCGGACGTGGGAAACCGCCGGCGTGCGGCGGCCGATTGATCGGTCGCCTCGTCGATCACTTCGAACACCGTCTCGAAGGCGGACATCACCGCAGCGACGATGCGCGCCAGTCCGCGCCGCCAAGGCGCCGGATATTTCGCGGAAAGGGATAAGGCCGTCATACTGGCTGTTCTTTCGGTAAAGCTGGATGATTGCGGGCACGCCGCTGTCAAATGCGCGTCGATGACGACAGGATGCGGTCGATCTCGCGTTCGGCGTCGTCGGTGAGGAATTTTCCGCTGCCTTCCAGAAAGGCCGCGATTTCGCGTTCGGCGGCGTGCTGGCGCCCGTCCACCATCGAATCGAACAGGCGGCTGAAAAAACCGCGCCTGCTCTTCGGCTTAATGGCGGTCGCGACGAAATCGTACTGTCCGTCCGCGGTGCGGGCATGGGCCATGTGCATAACTCCGATCACAGCCCGCGGCGCCAAAGGGCATGCCGGCGAGCTTTCTGATATTGCTGCATTGCAATATATGGAAAGAGTGGTGTGTCGCAATGACTTGATATGCATGGATTCCATGCACCCAACTCATACATTGCATCGCAATATAAACGTCACAAGGCCACAATCGGGCAAAGCTTCGCAACAGCGCGGCGTCGCGGCCGCCGGACGCTTGCCCGGCAGGGCGTCCCGGGTGGTGGCGCATGGAAGCTAGCCGCGACACCGGAGCCCTCCGCCGGCGCAGCGCCGGCGCGCCTACCAGCTCATTTCCAGCTCTTTGCCGGCGTCGAGCGTGTTGTGCATCGCGCCGTTGACGACGTCGAAGACGCGGCGCGCGCTCGACATGCGGATGGCATCGCCCTGCTCGAGCCGGTAGATCGAAGAAATGCTCGGCTTCGCTCCCGGCAGGCGGCTCACAATATCGACGATTTCCCAGCCGAGCTGCTCTTGCCTGATTTGGCGCAGGCGGGGAAATCGCGCTTTCAGGAGGCGGGCTCGCGGGCGTTTGGCCATGCGCCGTCGCGCCGCGTCAGCGGCAGCGCCGGAGCGGCAATCGCTTCACGTCGAATCGATTGGCGTTCCAGGCTTGCGCTCGAGCACGATCGTTGCGGAAAAACGGCGGCGCCTGCGAGGCAAGCGCGCTGGCAGGCTGTTGCGGATGATGTACGGGGTCGCGCATGAGGGTTGCGGAGAACCGGCTGCCACTTTCCGGGATCGTGCCCTGCTGGCTAAGAGAAATGACAGCTAAATGCAAGTCATTGATTTTCTTTATATTATTTGAGTTGTAAATAAGTTCCATTGACAATCAATGATAATCATCAACTATGCCTTGAGTTGTGTTGTCTGCGGCCGGGTTGTGCGCTTTCAGGCGAGGAACACGATGAGTCGGGTGAACCGCTCCGGACCTCAGACCGATGGTCGCTGGAACCGGACCGCCACCGACGAGGCGGCGCCGATTGACAGCGCCAAGGTCGCCGAAGCCATCGGCATGGCCGCCCTCGAACTGGCGCAGCGGGCGCGCGCCGCCGGCTTGACCACGCTCGGCTTCATGTTGGAGAGCGTCGCGCTGGAAGCCGGCGCGGAATCCTCGGCGCAACAGTGGCCGGCCGATAGCCCGGACCGCTGAGCGCTGCCTTCGTGAGGCGTGACAGCGGCAACCCAACCCGCGCCTGTGGTAAGATTTCCAGTCGCGTCCAGCATGAGGAGAAGCCAGGCATGGCCCTCGGGCGTCGTTTCCGTCATGCCGCGGCGCTGAGCGCCGCCGCGCTCGCGCTCACTCAGATTATCGGCGCGTCCGGGGCGCTCGCCTTCTCCGCCAGCTTCGCCTGGTGCTCGGGCTCGCCCAATTTCTCGCTCACCGACGTACCGGCTGGAACGGTGACGTTGCAGTTCGCGATGGCCGATCTCAACAAGCCGTCGTTCCATCACGGCGGCGGCAGCGTCGGCTACCGCGGCCAGAGCCAGGTGCCGTGCGGCGCTTTCGCCACGGGTTTCATCGGTCCGGCGCCGCCGCCGGGCGAGGTCCACACCTACGAGTTCACCATTCGCGCGCTCGGACCGAACGGCGCGGTGCTGGCGACGACCACGGCGCGGGGCAAATTCCCGCAGTGATGCGATTTAGGTTACTCGCCTATTTAGTCATTCCGGGGCGCGGACGAAGTCCGCGAGCCCGGAATCCATATTCACGATCAGCGGTTATGGAGTCCGGAGTCGCCGCCGCGCGGCGATCCGGAATGACGAGCAAAGAGACGTCACAACGCCGCGACCGCGCTCACCTCGATCAGAAACTGCTCCTGCACCAGCCGGTCGATCACGAGCAGCGTGTTTGGCGGATAGGCGCCGCCGGCGAACAGTTTGGGGAATTCGCGGGTGCGGTAGGCCATGAATTTTGCGATGTCCTGCGAATGCACGAGATAGGTCGTGAACTCGACAAGATTGGCGAAGCTCGCACCCTGCGAGGCAAGGGCCAAGCCGATATTGGCGAAGACGAGACTGCATTGCGCCTCGAAATCCAAAGGCGCCTTGCCGTCCTTGTCGGCGCCAACCTGGCCGGCGATGAACAGAAATTCCGACGCCTTGACGCGCGTCACTTGCGAATAAGGCCCGAGCGGCTTGCCGAGATTGTCGGGATTGAGAATCTGGATTTGGGGCAAGGGTGGTGACATGGGCGTGCTCCGCAGCGCTTGAGGCGAATAAAACAGCAGATTATCGCGACATTTTCGTTCCTGCACCAGCACTTGCGCGGCAGGAATGCCTTCCCATCTTGTACGGCGGGACAACAGGACGGAATCGAAATGAGCTTCTCGCGCGCCGGCTTTGCCGGGCACCAATTCGCCGCCGCAGCCCCTTACGATGCGGCGGCGCGGCGCACCGCGCTCGACCGGCTCGACATGCTGGCGACCGTGTTCGACACCGCGTTCATCCTGCCTGGCACCAATGTGCGCTTCGGCGTGGAATCGATTCTGCGCCTGGTGCCCGGGATCGGCGACGTCCTCGCCTCGGCGCTGTCGTTTTATCTGCTCTACGAGGCGCGGCGGCTCGGGGTGCCGAGGCTTCTTCTCACGCGCATGCTCGGCAACGTGCTGCTCGAAGGCGCTGTCGGCGCGGTGCCGTTGGTCGGCGATGCCTTCGATGTGTTCTTCCGCGCCAACCGGCGCAATGTCGCTTTATTGCGCAAGCATTTTGCTCGGGTCGGCTACTAAAGAAAAGGACTTTAACCGGCCTGCTTCCAGGTCTGGTCGCGGGCTTTCTTCTTGGCGTCCGAGCGGGCAATGCTCTTGATCGGGACCGGCGGACGTCCGGATTTTTCCGCGATGTCGCGGTCTTGTTCGATCAGGAAGCCGTGCGCCGGCTTATCGCCGTCGATGCCGCCGGTGAGCGTGCGCGGCACCTTGCGGTTGGAGCGCTGCGTGCCGTCCTCATAGAGGACGTCGAACATGACGAATTCGGAATTCAGTCCCGGTTTTCTTGGCATGATTCTTCTCCTCGGGATATTCTGAATGAAAACGCCGGCGCCATTATGACGCCGGCGCTGCATAAATATCCGTCAGTTATACCGTTTGCAGATTGGTCGCAGCCGACTTGCCGCTGCGCCGATCGGCTTCGATGTCGAAGGTCAGCTTCTGGCCTTCGTTGAGGTTCGACATGCCGGCGCGCTCGACGGCGGAGATGTGCACGAACACATCCGGGCCGCCCGCGTCCTGGACGATGAAGCCGTAACCCTTCTGGGCGTTGAAAAACTTGACGGTACCTTGAGCCATATGGCCCTCCATTTGAAACGCATCATGCGTTTGGCGGCGGTGCGAACCATTCGCACGGCCTTCAATCCGGATTTTGCGTTGCTTGAGAAAGGCCCCTACTCGGGCGAGACGGCAAGGCAGGCTAAATCGCGAATGGCGCGTATATAGAGACGCTTACCCGATTTGGCAATCGCGCTTCGGCACCAGCCTGCCGCAGCGTTAATCGGTCCCCTCCACGATGCGGATGTCGCGCACCGCGCCGTCGCCCAGCGCTTTGAGGGCTTCCTGATAGGCCGGACTCTTATAGGCGGCCATCGCCTTCTCCAGGCTCGGAAATTCCGAGATTACGATGCGTTCCTGTTGCCCGGATTCGAAGGCGGCGGCCGCCGTGCCGCGCGCTATATAGCGGGCGCCGAACGGCGTCACCGCGGGCGGCGCCAGCTTGGCATAGGCCGCCACCTTTTGCGGATCGGAAATCGAACGATAACAGGTCACCCAATAGGCTTTCGGCATCGTAAAACTCCATGCAGGGGATGCGCCGTGTAGCGTTGAAGAGTAACATGAACAACGCGCATATAACACGCGAAGACCGGAGACTGACGATGTCCTTTTTCAGCGCGCTGTTCGGCCGTGGCAAGGCTGCACCAACCGCGAAGTTCTCCGACCCGGTCGAATACAAGGGCTTTGTCATCCGCGCCGCGCCATACAAGAACAACGGCCACTATCAGACCGCGGGCGTGATCGCACGCGAGATTGGCGGCGTGCCCAAGGAACACCGCTTCATCCGCGCCGACGCCTGTGCCTCCTACGACGATGCGGTGAATTTCACCATCAACAAGGCGCGCCAAATCATCGATCTGCAAGGCGAACGGATTTTCGATTAGGGCATGATCCCGAAACGCATGTCCCGGACGTGATCCGGGATGGATGCCGATTTTCGCATAAGATCACGCCCAATCAAATTATGGTCAGGACAGTCCTTCGACGATGCGCAAGTCGCGGTCGGCGCCGTTGCCGAGCACCTTGAGCGCGGCCTGATAGCCGGGGCTGTCATGGGCGGCGGCGGCCTTGTCGACGCTGTCGAATTCGACCAACACGACGCGCTGCTTGAGGCCTTTTTCGTAAGCCTTGGCCGCGGTGCCGCGCGCCAGAAAACGGCCGCCCGCGGCGGCAATCGCGGGACCCGCGAGCTTGGCATATTCGGCCAGGGCATCCGGGTTCGAAATCGAAAAATAGGTGGCAATCCAATAGCCCTTGGCCACGACGTTCTCCCTTTAAGTTTCGGTCGGGGGAGATTATCAGGTCGGCCGCAGCGAAAGCGAGGGCGGACTAGGTCGGCCGAGTTATCAGGCTGCCACTCCGTCGATGGGGTCGGCTTTCTCGGCCTTGAGCCGTTTGAGCAGCGTGCGCAGCGAGACGATTTCGGCTTCCAACATGGCGAGGCGCTGTACGACCTCCGCGGCGGTGGGCGAAGCCTCCGCCGCGCACTCGACCGCAGTGAAGGCGAGCCCAATCTCGTCGTTGCGGCGCCACTGCACGCGCGCGCGCAGAGTTTGCTCGCGTTGCGGGATATAGAGCTCCACCATGTCGGGCAGCGTCACGGTGTCGGAAAAAATGATGCGGGCGCCCTTCTCGGACAGGTCGCGGACGAGGCAAGCCAGCGCCCCGCGCTTGCGGCTGACATAGACAAAGCCGCGCAGGAAGCTCTTGCTGCGTCTCGATCCGCGGCGTTCGCCCATTGATCCCTCACCGGCGCTCAAGTTAACGCGTAACGATACGCCAGCGACGCTTAATGCCGCCTTACCGTGGCGTCACCGCGGACAAGAGTTGAAATTATTGTATTATCAATCACTTAGATCCACCGCCGAGCGCTAATTCCCGGTCGAAATCACCAGGTCGAAAACAGCCGACCGAAGTCATAGATGACGGCGCTGAGCACGCAAACCAGCAGGCCGCCGCCGATCAGGCCAAGCATAATGGCCGAATTCACGCGGGCGAGCGTGTCCTTGTCGAAATGGGTCTTGTCGGCGAGATGGGCCATAGTCCTATCCCCTGGCAGTCCTGGCTGCCCTCGCTCCGACGCCCCTCCCCTTCGCTCTATTAAATAACTGACTCGAACTTTTAGCATGGTGCGCCGCGACAGGCCAGCAATGCAAGCCCCGCGTGGCTTAAGCGTCCAACGGCACAATAAACAAGCCGTCGCATGCGCCGGAGTTTTGGCCTAACGTCGGTATTTATAACAAACATGAGTGCCCGAGGAGGCGAGCGATGCATGTTTTCAGCGTGGTCGACCAAGCCGAATTCGACCCGAAGAAACACGTCGAGAAAATACTCGGCAAGATCGAAGCCGGCGATGTGACGGTCGCATGCTGGGAGCCGGGCCAGATCAGCCCGTATCATTGTCATCCGCACGCCACCGAGATCTACTTCTGCTTCGAAGGCGGCGGCACGATGCGCACACCGGAACAAACCGTTGCCGTCGTTCCCGGCGCGTTCGTCGTCCATCCGCCCGGCGAAGTGCATGAATATGCCAACGGGCCGCAGCGCACCCTGTTATTCCGCGTCCGCTACGGCAGCGACATGGCCGCCCGGCATTGGGACTGGCGCGACCGGCAAGGCTGGACGCAAAGCGCGGACGACGCCGATTATTATCGCCGGCATCCCCCGGGCCGCCTGAGCGCTATTGTCGATTCCCGTGATTAATGGGGGCGTCGTTGTGGACGCAGAAGTCCGCATTGCCGCGTTTCGCCGCTTCGCATTGCGCCATTGTCTGGTAGCCGCAGTCCTGGCCAGATCCTGTCTTCAGGCAGAAGTTGTGATGGATATAGCTGGATTGCGCAAACGCACTCGAACTTGCAAGCGCCGCCGCGAGCAAAGGCACCGTCATGATCACGCGCATAATTTGCCTTCGACGTTGATCCAAACCCAACGTTCGCATGCGCCGGATGTTCCTCGCGCTTGTCATGACTCGCAGGCGGTTCACGATGTCACGGTAGGCCCGCATTTGACCGCATGGATTGCCGGGTCGGTGCCGGCGACGCCGAACTGACGGTATCGGACTTTCACAATCGAGAAAGGCGAAGATCGATGTTCAAGAAACCGCATTGTCCCGTCATCGCGATCGAGGAGCATTACTGGGACGAGGAGCTCGCCAAGACCTATACCGGCGGCGAGGCCGGCCGACCCGGCGAGCAATTTACGCGGCTGCATGATTTAGCCGTGCTGCGCACCAAGGAAATGGACGAGGCCGGCATCGACGTTCAGGTGATCTCGCACGGAGCGCCGTCGACGCAGAAACTGCCGGCCGAAACCGCAGCCGCCTTGACTCGCCGCGTCAACGACCGGCTGCATAAAATCGTCGACGGCAATCCGCGGTTCGCCGCCTTTGCCGCATTGCCCACTGCGGTCCCCGAAGCGGCCGCCGACGAGCTCGAACGCACCGTCAAGCTCGGCTTCAAAGGCGCCATGTTGCACGGTCTCGCCAACGGCACTTTCCTCGACCACCGGCGCTTCTGGCCGATTTACGCGCGCGCCGAGGCGCTCGACGTGCCGATCTATTTGCATCCATCGTTGCCAAACGCCGATGTCATGCGGATCTATTATGAAGACTACGTCAAAGACTTCCCGATGGTGGCGCGCCCGGCTTGGGGCTACACGGTCGAGACCGCAACGCTTGCCATACGCCTCGTGCTCTCGGGCGTATTCGAGAAACACCCGAAGCTGAAGATCATTTTAGGCCATCTCGGCGAGACGCTGCCGTTTTTGGTCTGGCGCATCGATCACGCGCTGGCGCGGCCGGGGCAAAAGGCGATGAGCTTCCGTGACATTTTCTGCGGCAACTTCTACATCACGACGAGCGGCAATTTCTCCAATCCGGCGCTGTTGTGCTGCGTCATGGAGATGGGCATCGACCATATCCTGTTCGCCGTCGACTGGCCGTTCGTGGCCAATCCGCCGGCGACGAAATGGATGGAGGGCGCCCCGCTGTGCGACGAAGACAAGGCCAAGATTCTATCCGGCAACGCCAAGCGGCTGTTGCGGATGTAAATGTCGCGCTGCTGAATTTGGCATGCGTTGCGACTCTGCGGCCGAAATTGAAGTTCGTCTTTTTCTAACGTCTTCCTGCCAAGATGCGTCCGCTCCGTTCCTTCGATCGCCTCCGACCGAATATCCTTTGGAAAAAAGTCCAGAGGGAAGAGCTTTCGAAGGAGGAAGCGCTTCTCGCCGCGCGTCTGCTCCAAGGCGCCGAAATCGAAATAGCGCCCATGCGGTCCTTATTTGAAGCCGCGACGCGAATGTCGATCGAGATCGACCATCCCGCTTATGATTGCTTGTACCTAGCCCTGGCTATCGATAAAAAATGCCAGTTTGTCACAGCGGATGAACGCTTTCTGCGGAAATTACGACGGGGCCGACAACGTACGTCCCGCGGCGGAGCGATGCCGTTGAACGAGGCCACAACACTGCAACGAGGGTCCAGACTCTAATCTACCGGGGGTAAATTCAAAAGAGTCCCCTACCCAAACGCCTCGACCCTCGACACCGGCAACGGTCGCATGGTAGTCATCAACTAAATAGATAGGATCGCGGTGGACGGTTGCCGTGCGATGGACGATCTCCTGGTACCGATCTCGGCCGGCGAACTAATGGACAAGATCACGATCCTCGAGATCAAGTCGGAACGCATCAAAAATCCCGAACAGCGCAGGAATGTAATGCGCGAACTCGTCGCGTTGCGGCTGGCGACCGAAAGGCTTGACCTGAGCCCTCTTGGAGGACCGGTCGCGTCGCTCAAAAACATCAACGGTGAGCTGTGGGACGTCGAGGACGACATCCGCGAGTGCGAAGCACGCACCGATTTTGGGCCGCGCTTCGTCGCGCTTGCTCGCGCGGTGTATCGCCTCAATGACGAGCGCGCGCGGCTTAAGCGCACGATCAATGAAATTTCGGGCTCGCGCTACATCGAAGAAAAGTCATATCGCGGTCAGGGCGCCGGCGACCGCGGCAGCGCAGCCTAGTTAGCGCCTTTCGTGCCGGCAGGGTGCGGCCTACTGCATGCGCGCACGTTGCGCGGAGAAATTCGGCTCATACTGCCGTCGTGGGGGACCCGCTCCGGCCGGAACGCTTCTAGAGCAGGATGACTTTTCTTCGAATCGCCATCCCGCTCCAGCTATTTTCCCGAGCATGTCCTTTTCGCAAAACCGGTACCCACCCCCGGATCAAGTCCGCAGGTGGATACCGGATTTCGGAAAAGATCATGCTTAAATAAAATGCCAGAGCGTGGCGCTGATGCCATCAGAACCGATCAGCCTTAAGGGCAGCCGTCACCCCGGTCTTAGCCTAGACGACATAGACGTGCACGGCGGCAAAGTGTCGACTTGATCAATCATGATCTTGTTGCGGCCGCGCTAAACCTCAATGCCAGGAAGTCGTCATGCCTCAACCGATGGGACGATACCAAGGGCGCGCAGCAATGGCCCGAGCTGCGCCTCATAGGCCCGCCAGCGGCCGACGGCACTCTTATAAATCGGCTGGCGCACCTGCGTCGCGCTTGCGGTTCGCACCGGCCGCTCAGTTTTGTGGAACGACAGACAGCGTTCGTCCCAGGGCAGTCCGCAATAGGCGATGACTCGGCGTGCCTGTCCTTCGAGGTCGGCGACCACGTCTTCGTAGCGCACGTCGAGAATGCTTTGCGCCGGCAGCACGCGGTGCCAATGCGCCATGAGGCGCTCGTAGCGTTTGTAATAGCGGCCGAGTTCGGCGAGGTCGTAGGTGTGGTTTTGCTCGGCGGTGAAAAGCTTTGAGAAGCAGGAAATGCAGGTATCAACCGGATTGCGGATGGAATGGATGATCTTCGCGTTCGGCAGAGCGAGATGGATGAGCCCGGCAAAGTAGTAGTTCGACGGCATTTTGTCGGTGACGCGTTCACCGCTCGGCGCGAGCTTGCGGACATCGGCAATGTAACGGGCGCCGATCTGCCGTAACGCCGACGCATCGAGCGCAGGCACGAAGTCAGGATAGCGGAGCGGTTTGCTGCCCGGCCCCCGGACCGTCAGAACGACGTCGTTGAAAGTCTGCAACTCGCCAGCGCCATGGACCATCGGATGGCTGGCAATAATCTGCTCGACGAGCGTGGTGCCTGAGCGCGGCATGCCGATCACGAAAATGGGAATGCGCGAAGAATCGCCGCCTCCGGATTTTTGCGCGATCAATTCGCGCGTGAAGGTGGCTTCGATCCGATCGAACAGGGCAAAGACCGGTGCTTCGTCATAGGAGATCGTCGCACGCTTGGCCGCATTGCCGGCAAGAAGATGCGTAAACGAGCGCCGGAAATCCTTCAGATCCCCGTACGCCTTGCCGAGCGCGAATTCGAGCTGCAGGCGGTCGGTCTTGGACAAACCGTCGGACTTTGCCGCCAGCGCCTCCATCATTTCAAGTTGCGGATCGCCAGGCACAAATTTCTTGGAGTCCGCGAGATTCACATAGACGCCGGCAATATTTGGATCGAGCCGGATCGCTTGCAGATAGGCGTCTTGCGCCTCCTGTAACTGGCCGAGCTCTTTGAGCACGTTGCCCATATTGTTGTAAGCGTCGGCAAGATCGGGCTTAAGCGTGAGCGCGCGGCGATAATGCACCAGCGCGGCGGCAAGGTCGCCGCGCTCGAAGGCGATGCGGCCCGCTAGATTGACGGCGTCATGGTTATTGGCATTAAGCGCCAGCGCACGCTCGTTTGCCGTTGCGGCTTCATCGACTTTGTGTTGGTCGAGCAGCACCGTGGCATAATGAACGAAGAGTTTTTCGTCGCGCGATTCGATGGTAAGCGCGTGGCGCATGAGATCGGCGGCTTCATCGAGTCGCTCGAGGTCCTTGAGCGCCAGCGCAAGATTGTCGAGTGTGTCGGGATTGTTCGGCGCGAATTCGAGCGCCTTGCGGTACACGGTCTCCGCCTCTTCGGAGCGTTTGAGTTCGCGCATGCAGGTGCCGAGATTGTTCCAGGCGTCGGCGAAATTCGGCTGCAATTCGATGGCGCGGCGATAGTCCTTCTCCGCTTCGGCGAAACGCTTGACGCGTTGCAGCGCGTTGCCGCGGTTGCTGTAGGCCTGGGCGAAATTGCTCTCCAGCGTGATGGCGCGGTCGTAGAGACCGAGCGCTTCGTCGAACTTGCCCTGATCGAACAGCGCGATGCCGAGATTGCTCAGCGCGCCGGCGTAATTGGGATTGATCTCGATGGCGCGGCGGCCGGCGGCGATCGCCTCGTCGATGCGGCCGGCGAGCCGGCACATCTCGCCGAGATTGGCATGGTACAGCGCGACGTCCGGTTTGATCGCTATGGCGCGGCGGATGTGATCGATCGCTTCGGCGGTCTTGCCGGACTGGTGTGCGATGATGCCGAGCATGTGCATCGCCTCGGCATTATCCGGATCGGCCACCACCGCACGGCGCGTCAACTCGTCGGCATCGGCCAAAAAACCGTGACGGCGCTTCTGTTCGGCGAGAATGAGAGCCTGGCCGGGCGTCGCCACCCGCGCCAGCGGCGTTACAGGCTCTGTGGCCTGCGCGGCCTCTGCCGCAATGATGGCCGCAGCCTCGGCGGCGCGGCGCTCGCCTTCGGCCTTGAACGGCGTCAGTCGCGCGCTGTCGCCTTGCACTACGGCTTTCAGCTCTTTCTCCACGCGCGCGATCACGTCGGCCCAGTTCTCGCCCTTTTTCTGGCGAAACAGGCGCATGGTCGGGTACCAGGGACTGTCCTCGCGGTTGAGGAGCCAGCGCCAGTCAGTCACCCACGGCAACAGCACCCAGACCGGCTTGCCCAGCGCACCGGCGAGATGCGCAGTCGACGAATCAATCGTGATCACCAGGTCGAGCGCGGTGATCGCGCCTGCGGGTTCGCAAAAGCCGCCGAGGTCCGGCGAAAGATCCGCGATTGCAGGCTTGTGGCGTTTCAGCTTCTTGAGATCGGCCGCGCGGGCGCCGAACTGCAAGCTCGCGAACGACGTGCCACGCACGGCCAAGAGCGGCGCCAGCAGCGCAACATCGATCGATCGACGGTGGTCGTTGACGTGCTCGGGATTGCCCGCCCACACAAACCCGACCTTGATGCCCGGCATTCTGTCGATTCGCTTTTTCCAACGCTGCGCTACGTCCGCCGGAGCGCGCAGATAGGGCACGTTGGCCGGAATGGTTTCGAGCCGCGTTTTGAAAAGACGCGGCAGGCTTAGCAGCACCGCGTCGCATTGATGGGGCCCCGGATCGCCACGATCTCCCAGCACGGTGACGTCGGGCAGGTTCTCACGCATCAGCGTCACGAGCTGCTGATGCACACGCAGCGTGACTTTTCCGGCGCGCGCGGCAAGCAGCGGGATATAGCGCACGAATTGCAGCGTGTCGCCAAAACCCTGTTCGGCTTGAACGTAGATGTGCTTGCCGGCGAGGTTTTCGCCTTGCCACGGAATTTCAGGAAACTTCGGCCCTTTGCGCTCGGTCGAGCGCAATCGCCACTCGTATTCGTCCCAGCCCTCGGCAAGATCGCCGCGCATCAGCAACAATATGCCGAGCCCGGACCGGGCGTTGGCGTGATGGGGCGCCAGCGCGATGGCGCGGCGTAACGCCGAAATGCCTTGTTCGAAGCTGCCGCTGTGATGCAGCGTCGTGCCGAGATTGGCCCAGCCATCGGCATAATTCGGATTGATCTCGATGGCGCGGCGATAGGCGGGAATTGCTTCGTCGAACCGCCGCAGCGCGTGCATTGCGTTGCCGAGGTTGCTGTGCGCCTCGGCAAAATCGGGCTTGGCGGCGATCGCTTGGCGTTGCGCACGAGCGGCGCCCTCATAATCTTTGAGCTCGTAGAGCGCAACACCTAGATTGCTCAGCGCCGCGGGCATCGTCGGCTCGATCTCGAGCGCACAACGCGCCGCCTCGGCGGCGAGTTTCGGGCGACCGGCAAGGCGCAGCATCTCGCCGAGATTGGCATGAAACAATGCGACCTGCGGCGCGAGTTTTGCCGCACGTTTCACATGCTCGATGGCCTCGCCGAGCTTACCGTTCTGATGGGCGATGACCCCCAGCAGATGCTCGGCTTCCGGCACGTTGGCCTGCGCCTGGAGGATATGACGGCAGACCGCCTCCGCCTCGATCAACTTGCCTTCGGTGCGGCAGCGCTCGGCAAACATCAGCGCCTCACCGAGCGGCATAACTGTCGTATTGGTCCGCGTCTGGGCCATGAAGTCTCAATTACCATGAGTGGTGCGGGCGGCCAAGAAACGCCAGGGCGGTTAACATAACGTCTCAATAAAATTTCCGCATGCGTTTTCGGATCGCGCGGTAAACGCTTCAAATTCGGCCCATAGCAAGCCAGGATGGCTTGCCATGGGGACTTAAAGAGCCCGGTGACGCTGGCCGTGCCGGCCGGAGGAGACCCCGCAGGCGCCTCGATCGGGCGGCAATTTTTCACGTGACGGGCCGGCCAATTGGTGCGCTTAAAAATCCGTGGGATGGGTTAAAACGCCACCCAGGTCGATATCTGGGGGCCGACTTCTGCCGGGAAGGCGACCGATTCTTCTACGTTTGCAGAATACCCGACGCTGCTTTTTCAAGGGGAGATGCCAATGCCCGGCTTCGGCAACGCGCCGCTCAGTGTCGCGCCGGAAGTCTATGATCACATTCGCGCGCTATTGCGGGCGGGCAAGAATGACGAGGCGATCGTCAAATCGTGCGCCATCGCCGTCATTCGACCGGACGATCTTATCGTCAAGGAATTGCTGTTCGACGCGTTTTTTCAGAAGCGCGACTGGTTGCCGGCGCATGCGCTCGCCGCGGAGCTTGCCCGCCGGCAGCCTGACGTCGCCCGCCTGCAAAAGGCGCTGATAGCGACGCTGTCCAACATGAAGCGCTACGATGAAACGATCACGCAGGCCTACCAATACATCGTACGACATGGCGAGGACCTCACCATGCTCGACGCGCTCAAGGTTGCGCATTTCTACACCGGCAACATTGAGGAAGCGGTCCGCTACGGCCAGCGCGCGCTGGAACTGCGTGACACGGAAGCCTGCTTAAATCCGCCGGCTGTTGTCGTGACCGAGCCGAGCGGTCCGCCGTCGGGCCGGAACGTCATCTCGTTTTCGCTGTGGGGCAAGGCGTCGTACTACGCCTACGGCGCCATGATCAATCTGGTAGCGAGCCGGACGGTCTATCCGGGCTGGACTTGCCGGTTCTACGTCGCCGGCGATGCGCCGCGCCCGTGCGTTGCCTATCTGCGCGACAACGGCGCGGATGTGCGCAACATCGAGGACGAATATCCGGGCGTCGGCCTGTTTCAACGTTTCCTGGTGATGAACGACCGCACGGTCGGGCGGTTTCTCGTGCGCGATTGCGACTCCCGGCTGTCGGCGGCAGAGGCCGGTCACGTTCGGGAGTGGATCGACAGCGGCTACCCGTTCCACGTGATGCGCGACCACGTGCTGCATAACGAGCTGATGATGGGTTGTCTCTGGGCCGGACGCACCGATTGCGGCATCGACATCGTTGATCTGATGCGGCGTTATTTCACCGCCGGACCCAGCGCAAAATATGGCGAAGACCAACGCATGCTCGGCCGCATGCTGTGGCCGCTCATTCGCAGCCGATGCCTGGTTCAGGACAAATATTATCACCTGGCGGGGGTGCACGAGGCAAAGCTACCGGACCCAAAAAGCCATTTCGGCTCCGGTCACCAGAATATCGCCGCCGTTCTGAACGAGGTCGAAGAGCTTGGCATCCCGCGGCTGCTTTAAACGCCGCCGTCCGGTTGAGGTGTAGCGGCTGATTGTGGACCGATCCGAAGGCGCCCACCCGCTTCTAAGTACTTGATACCGTTACGGAATACTCGTTAACGACCGAGCCTGAAGGGGAAGGCGCAATATTGTGTTGAATATCACAATTCTGCGAGGCCCGAGACGGTAACGTGGCCGGACGCTTTTGCGAACGACTTATGCTTGGCGCCAAATGACCAATGCTTCGATCCAAGCCTCGACACGATTAAAGGACCGGCCGCCGCTGCGATGGGCGCGCAAGCAACGTACAAAGATCAAACGCGTTGCCAGCGTCGTTATTGATCAACCTGTCTCGTGCCCACGGTGTAACGAGCTCATGCGGTTATCTGAAGGCCACATATTCAGATGCCGACGGTGCGGACGGGAAATAGCGGCGGAGAATGCGATCGAGGTTCTAAAAGCGTAGATCGCCGCAATGCCTTTGTCGCTGCATGATAAATATCATTGGATGACTTCGTGGGCGGCGCTCAGCATTGTGAGCGGGACGGTAATTTTCAGCGCCGCGGCCGTTTTGGCGTTTATAATGAATTCAGTTCTCGTCGATTGATAGACCGGCAAGTTCGCAGGCGCCGCGCCCTTCAGAATCAAGCCGCTATAGACTCCGGCTTGGTGATAAGTCTCCAAAAGATTGCTGCCGTAGCTCATCAGGCCGCCGGCCCTGGCAAAGGCGTTACCCTGAAAAATTGCAGGAACGGCGTGCTGAAGCGCCAGAGAGGCGAGCGCCACGCTCCGGCTGATAAATAGCTCATCGTCGCCGATCACGAGCCCGCTGGCGCGCGATTCGGCCAATGCGGCAAACGCAGCAGCGAAATCGCTCTCGGCCGTCGCGCGAATGACATTGATCTGCAGGCCTGCCTTGCCGGCGGCGGAAAGTGTGTCGCGCGCTTGCGCCTCGGCACGGGGATTATCGGGATTGATCAGAACCGCAACGACGGTCGCCGCCGGTAATAACGCGTGCAGCAGCGCCAATCGGTACTGTTCGCGGCCAACGGCCATGTCGGCCACGCCGGTGATATTACCGCTAGGCTTGTCCAAGCTTGGGATAAGTCCGACCTCGACCGGATCGGGCCCCACCGCAAAGACGATCGGAATCGTCGCTGTGGCGTTTTTCGCCGCAAGCGCCGCGGGAACCCCAATCGCCGCGATCAACGAGGCCCCACGATTGATCAGATCGGCGGCAAGCAGCGGCAGTCGACCGTAATCGCCATCCGCCGAGCGGTATTCCAGCGCAACGGTTTGGTTTCGGATATAGCCCTCGATTCTAAGACCTTCGTAGTAATCGGGAAGCTCCGTTATGGTTGCGGCCGCAGTGTCTAAAAACCCTATCAACGGCATCCCGCGTTGCTGCGCGCGCGCGGCTAACGGCGCTGCGAGCACCGCGCTCGCGAATGCCATGATGAATTCGCGGCGCCGCAATGGGGCGTCTCGATTGTGCGCTCGGATTGCAAACGAGCGCATCATTTGATCACCTCGCCGGCGGCTGCGAGCAGCGGCGGCGGAATGTCGAGGCCGAGCGATTTGGCTGCTTTGGCATTGATCGCCAGCTCGAGTTCAATCGGATTTCGGACCGGCAGGTCGGCGGTTTTTTCGCCCTTCAATATGCGTCCGGCATACACGCCTGCCTGCCGATAGGCCTCGATCAAACTCGGGCCATAACTCATGAGCCCGCCCGCTTCCACAAATTCTCGGTTTGCAAACGCGGCGGGAATCCGATGTTGCGCAGTCAGCGTCACGAGCCGATCGCGCCGGCTATTGAGGAAGCCATCGTTGGCGACGACGAGGGCCGTGTCCCGGCGCTGCACAATCGCGTCAAGTGCGGCTGCGAAGTCGGCTTCCCCGGACGCGTTCACGATCTGCACATGAATCCCGAGGCGCTTTGCCTCGTCGTTCAAATACTGCAACTGAACATCGATATTCGGCGCTTCGGAATTCACCAGCGCCGTCACGTTCGAGGCGCTCGAAACGAGTTGGTGCAAGACCTCAAGGCGTTTCGCCAACAGCTCCGGAGCAGCCAGGCTGATGCCGGTAATATTGCCGCCGGGATGATTCAAGCCAGCAACGAATCCGCTGCGAACGGGGTCGGTCGCGGCAACGAACACGATGGGGATGGTTGCGGTCGCGCCCTTCGCGGCCAAGACGGACTGCGCGCCGCCGGCTACAATGACTGACGCGCCCCGCCGCACCAGATCCGCCGCGAGCATTGGCAAGAGCTCATCGTGTCCGTCGGCCCAACGGTACTCGACCCCGACCTGACGTTCGGCGAGACCGGCCTCATTCACGCCTTGCCAAAACGCGGAGACTTCGGGGCGCACGACCGTCATTGACCCGTCGTGAAGAAAGCCAATCACCGGCGTCGGTTGCTGCGCCCGTGCGGAGCGCAGCCCCAACATGGCGCTGCCCAGGAGGCCAAGCAATTCGCGCCGTCTGAGAGGCTTTCGAACGGCTACGCAGACCGATACGTCATTGCGTGGGTAGCGTGCGCATTGCAACATGGCAGATCCGGCGCCACTGCTGAAGTTCTATCCGACTTTGTCGAACGTACGAATATATTTCATTAAGCCGATACAATACGTGTACGCTGGCGCATGGGCTTCCGCCGGTCAGGATCCACGGATAAAAGGTTGATATGAACCCGCTTCGCCTGCTGTGTGCCGCATTTGCCGGGATGGCCGCGATGGCGGTCGCCACTGCGGCCGTGGCGCAGCAATGGCCGACGCGGCCGATTACGGTGGTGAGCCCGTTTGTCGCCGGCACCACCGACGATTTTGTCGCACGCATCGTATTCGAGCCGGTCGTCCAGCAATTCGGCCAGCAGTTTGTGGTGCAAAACCGGCCCGGCGGCGACGGCACGGTGGGCGTCGAGTCGGTGGTGAAAGCCGCTCCCGACGGCCAGACCTTGCTGCTAAGCACGTCGGCCATGAGCACGGCCGTGATCCTGCACAAGTCGCTGCCTTACGACGCGCTGCGCGATCTGCAGCCGATCGCGATGTTCGGCGGCGAGCCGAGCATGTTGGTCGCCGCGCCGGAAAAGGGCTACACCAAGGCGGAGGATATCGTCGCGGCGGCCAAGGCCAAGCCCGGCGCGATCAAATTCGCATCCGTCGGCATCGGCTCTGCGTCATATATCGCCGGCGAGCGCTTTCGTCTGGCGGCCGGAATAGACGTCCGGCACGTCGCCTATCCGGGACCGGGCCAGGCGCTTGCCGATCTCACGGCCGGGCGCGTCGATTTTTATTTCATACCGATCGTACCGGCGCTGCCGCTGATCTCCGAAGGCCGGGTGGTGCCGCTCGCCGTGAGCACGCCGCATCGTTTGCAGTCTCTATCGGGGCTGCAGACGCTCGCGGAAGCGGGCTACCCGATCGGCGTCTATCTCGACTGGTGCGGACTATCGGCGCCGGCGAATACGCCGCGCACCGTCGTCGACGCGCTCAACGGCGCCATCGGCAAAGCGCTCGCCGTTCCGACGGTGCGAAGCAAATTGCTGCGGATCGGTTTCCAACCGGACTCGATGAGCCCCGAGCAATATGGGAGATTCTTTGCCGACGACATCGCGGCGATGACCCAGCTCGCCAAGGACGCGCAGATCGAGCCGACGCATTGAACGGAACGCGGTCTCCTCGTCATCGCGAGGAGCCAACGGGTCCGGCCCGAAGTGGCCGGCCCGATGACAGGCTCCGCGACGAAGCGATCCAGGATCTCACGTCCGATCTGGATTGCTTCGCATTCGCTCGCAATGACGGCGGGATCAGTGCAGCAGCACGTGGCCGGCTTGGATGATGTGCTGCAATTGCGTGTCGGTCACGCCGGCAAGCGTGACGCTGTCGTTGTGGCCGAGATTGATGACCGCGTCGCCGTGCACGTCGGTTGAGACGAGCGCCTGCAATTCCTGCACCGTCTGTGCGTTGCCGAAGTGGTCGAACTCGATCGTGTCCTGCTGCGGGTTGAAGTTGGTGACGGTGTCGGCGCCGACGCCGGGCGCGAACACGAAATGATCGTTGCCGGGCCCGCCGACCGTCACCGACACGGTCTGGTTGACGTTCTCGGCCGGGTTTTGCGCATCGGCGACGGCGACATTGTAGGACTGCGTCAGCGTCTGGCCGGCCGTCAGATTCAACTGATCCGTATTGGCCATGAAGTCGAAATGGGCCGACACCTGGCCATTGCTCTCGGTCGGCCGGTCGAGCGTGAAGCTGCCGGCGTAATTGGAACCGTCCGGCGTGACCTTATCGGTGAGGGTATCGCCGGTATGGGAGTCGGCGAACGACAGGCTGCCGCTGACGCTGTCCGTCGTTGCCGTCGATGTCGCCGTTGAGAGCACGGAGGGTGCGTTGGCGGAGCCGGTCGCCGGCGGGTCGAAGATGTCGGTTCCCGAAGATCCATCCGATGCAAATTTAAAAGTTCCCGTGAAGTCGACAAAGGTGAGCGACGCGGTGTTGGTGCCATCGGTGACGGTCAGAACGCCCGTCGTGGGATTATAGAGGTCCGAATAACCGTTGAAATTAATCCCCGTCAGATCGATTACGTCCGAGTGATTCACGTCGGCCGCCGTCCCGGTAAATCCGGCAATCTCGCCTCCAGTGCCGGTGTAAGTCAGCGTGCCGGTGCCGGCGGTGAACAACACCATTTCCGCCCCGGATGCGGTGCTGCCGCCAGTGCCGACCGTCACATTCGGATCGACCACGAGGGTGCCATCGCTGCCGCCGTTCGGATGCCCGTCGCTCAACACGTACCATGTGGTGTCGTAACCGGTGCCCGTGATCGCGATATTCGCGGTGTGCGTCTGGTCAGAAACGATCAGGTCGGTGCCATTGAACTGGACGTTCGTTTGCCCGTTTATGAAATTGATGTCCGTAAGGTCGAGGACGGCGGCATCCGAATAGCCGGAGACCGTCGCGCCATAAGCCTGCGACTGCGCAAGTTCCAGAATACCGAAGCCGGCAAACGCGACATTCAGATTGAACGCATCCTGGAAGTCGGCAAGACCGCCGCCGGTGATCTCGATCGCACCGGCTCCCGATTCGGTGATCGTGGCGGTGCTGGCGACAAACAGCGTTCCGCTATCGGTGACATTGCCTTCGATAGCGAGCGTGCCGCTGCCGGTCGCCTCGATGAGCCCGGCATTGCCGATGGCGTCACCGCCCGCACCGAGTGTCAGCGTCTCGCCGGCGGCATGGGCGTCGACCGTGCCGCCGCTTTGCACGGTGACTGCGCCCACGGTGCCGCCGCCGTCGAGCGTCGCTCCGGTCTGGACCGTAACCACGGAATGGGCGATCGCACCGTCCACTTGCAACGTGCCGGCGCTGACTAACGTCGCGCCGCTGTAATCGTTAACCGCGGTCAGCACGAGCGTCCCGGTGCCGCTCATCGTCAGACCCCGGCTGCCAGCCGTGAAGCCGGCCGGCGGCGTGTAGCCGGCTGCGACGACGCCGGCCTCGTCCGCGATCGGATTGGAAACCGTCTCGGTCTGCCCGAGGCCCGGTGCAAAGGTGATCGCGCCGGAGGAGCCTTGCAGGAATAGCCCCTCGCCGAATGCGCTGCCGGCTGCCGCGCCGTCCGTTCCGGTGCCGTTCGATCCGTCCGTGCCGCCAGCCGCCGTATTGCCGTTGATGGTCAAGGTGCCATCGACGGTGAGATTGCCGCCATCCTGCACGAAAACGGCACCGCCTAGGCCGGCGCCGCCGCCGCCGTAGCCG
>Ga0102924_1002190_pt1 | contig 21639 bp, 11 predicted proteins | sample PaiPotPPM11metaG_FD_80116 | JGI IMG/M metagenome (GOLD analysis project Ga0102924, IMG submission 80116) | Iron sulfur acid spring bacterial and archeal communities from Banff, Canada, to study Microbial Dark Matter (Phase II) - Paint Pots PPM... ...
GCACTTGAGGCCGACACCATCATTTTGGCGGTCCCGTTCGGGGAACATCGCGAGGTTGCAAAGGCCCGGCCGAGTTGGAAAGGCAAGACGATCATCGATGCGATGAACTCGTTTCCAACCCCACCGGAGGAACTGGACGGCCTCCCTTCCTCCGCCTTCGTGGCAAAGTCGTTCACCGGCGCCAAGTTGGTGAAGGGCTTTAATCACCTGGGTGCGGCCAAGCTGGCTACCGACCCGATCGTCGAGGGCTGGCACCGCGTCGTCTTTCTGTCGAGCGACGACGAGGACGCGATCGCACCGGTGGCGGATTTGGCCAAACAACTCGGGTTCTCGCCCGTCAACTTGGGAAAGCTCAACGAGGGTGGCGCGCTGGTGCACGCACGCGGCCGCACTTGGGGTCAGCTCATCTTCCAGGATTTGTTCAAGAAGCAGCAGTAATCAATCTGTGACCGCGCGATGGTCCGAGAAAGATGGTTCCAAAACGTTGGGATTAGACCGGACACCGTTGATGTAAGGGAAAAGGAAAGATTTCGATGAGCACCGAAAAGAATGCCAGACTGTGAAGAATTTTCTTGCGGCACTCGGCCGCCGCGACAAGCAAGATCTGCTGGCGTTGTCTGCTGAAGATATTGAGTGGATCATTCCGGGCGAGGACTGGCCGCTGGCCGGGACGCACCGGGGGCACGCTGGATTGGAGAATTTACTTCAAAAGGCTAACGAAACGGTGGAAACTTCGTTCCCGGAGCCCCCCGAGTTCATAGCGCAGGGAGACCGGGTTCTGGTCGTCGGCGTCGCTACGGGGAAAATCAAAGCCACAAACAGGGCGTTCGAGGACCATTGGGTCTTCGCCATTACCGTTAGGAATGGCAAATTGACGAACATCCGGGAATATATCGACACGCAAGCACTGGCACGGGCCTCCGATAAGGCCGCGAGGCCCAGGCCCTGACTTTCCGCGCTGTTCCGACTCGGCAATCTGAATCGGCGGATCTCGGTGAGTGCATGATCCCAAGTGCTCTCTGAGTCACGACAGTAAGGATAAGTCGGCTTCTCGGTAGCGAGCCGTTGGTGGGAGCCTGGTTCAGAAAAGTCTCGGTGCAAAATCCTTCAGATCGCGGCGCCAAGTTTGCCACTCGTGGTCTGTGCCGGGTGATTCGTAGAAAATGTGTTGAACGTTTGCTTCTAGAAGCGATGCGTGCAGTCTCTGAAGTCCGGTGCGCATTCTCTCCGGTTCATTCGTCCCCACGCCAATCCAGAGCAAGTGCACTTTCTTGCCGAATGCCGGATCAGCGAACACTCCGTTGTAGTCGGTCTTGGGATCCAGTTTTCGATTTCCGAGCACGAGCATCCCGCCCGCTCCACTGAAGCCGCCGATGTAAGAGAAGAGATCGAGATGATCCAGAGTAATCTGGAAGGTCTGCATTCCGCCCATCGAGAGGCCTGCCATCGCACGATGCTCGCGGTCGGGTAACGTGCGGAAGGTGGAATCAATGTAGGGTATGAGAGCTTGCGTCACATCATCTTCAAACGCCGCTGCCATGTCCTGCATGGCTTTCAGCATTTCTGGTGATCCGAACCCTTTTGCGAACAGATCGACAGGCCCCTCGCCCGCGCGGTGCGCGTAGCCGTAGGCCATCACCACGATCATCGGCTTGCAGCTCTGGGCCGCGATCAAGTTGTCCAGGATGAAGTTCGCGTTGCCCTGACGCACCCAGCCGGTCTCGTCCTCGCCGGCGCCGTGCTGTAAATAGAGCACCGGATAGCGCTCTTTTGTTTGGGCATCATAATTCGGCGGCAGATAGATCAGCGCATGCCGCCAGCTACCCGTTACCTTTGAGTTGTACCAAACTTCCCGGACCTGGCCGTGGGGGACATCCTGAGCCGAATAATATGTCGAGCCCGGCTCCGGAACTTCAACGCCACTTGCCGGCTTTCCTCCTCCGAAGAAGGCGTGAGTGTTGGGATCGCTGACCTCGGCGCCGTCGATAATCAATGTGTAATAGTGAAAACCGGGGACCAGAGGCGGAGTGGTGATGGTCCAGAATCCATCCTGCTGTTTCTCCATGTCCACTTTCGGACCGCTCCAGAAATTCAATCTCACTTTTGTCGCGTCAGGAGCTTTCACGCGAATCTGTACTCTCCCGCTGCTGTCAATTCGTGGATACTCCGCTGCCCAGACATTCGTCGTAGAGGGGCGAAAATTGCCTGATTCCTGTGCCCAACAAAAACTCAAAGACAAGAGGACCAGTATTGCGAATCGCCGCATGTTGTTCTCCTTCGTTGCCATCGAATGTGAACCATAGCTTCGCCCGGACATAATTCTGCAGGGTCTGACTTGCGATCCGCCGGAGCAACCTGGGGGCGTCACTGCTCAACTGAGACGACGGTTACAGACTTAGGCTCCAATTTCAAAGTTAGCTTGCCACCCTGAATCTTCGCTGAGATCGGCTTCGGCATGACTGTGTTAGCTGCGTCGAAGGTGTTGACACTGTCCACCTTCGGCGCGGTCAGAGTTTCGCCGCTCGCGGATTTGGCTATGATACCGGCCAGACCCGCCTCGACCTCGACCGGTTCGTTGGGATCGAGATTGGTAATTTCCAGCCACAACTTGCCGTTCGCGTCTTTCGCCGCGATCGCGTCCAGGCGTGGTATGGCCACGGCGCCATGCGTGTACCAACCGGTGTCGAAGGTCACTGGTATGAATGTGGCGTCCTGAAACGGCACATACATTTTGAAGACGTAATAAGTTGGAGTCAGAACCATCTTCTCTTTGTCTGTGATGATCATCGCCTGCAGCACATTGATCATCTGCGCGATATTGGCGCCGCGTACCCGGTCGGCGTGGCGAGCGAAAATATTGAGGTTCAGCGCCGCGAGTATGGCGTCGCGCAGGCTGTTCTGCTGGACCAGAAATCCCGGATTGCTGCCCGGTAATGGCGCGTACCAGCCTCCCCATTCGTCGACAATGAGCGCTACCTTTTTATCGGGGTCATACTTGTCCATGATCGCCGAGTGTTTGCTGATGAGACCTTCCATCTCTAAAGTGGATTTGAGGATCTGGCTGTACTCAGTTTCACCAAACCCCACGGATGCATAGGAAGGCGGCCAGTGCCCCACCGTGTAGTTGTGCATGGAAAGACCGTTGATGTCCCAGCTCCATGTGTGTTGCTGATAGGCCTTCATGACGGTTTCCGTCCAATCGGTCCATCGCGGGCCGTCGCCACCCGGACCCACGGCGATCTTCAGCATTTGCTGTTTGTCCTGTTGCGCGGGATTGAAGTTTCTCACGAAGCGGCTGTAGATCTTCATCTGGCTAACGTAGTAGTCAGGGGTCATGTTGCCGCCACAATCCCAGCTTTCGTTACCGATGCCGAGCAACGCGACTTTGTATGGAGCTGGATGCCCGTTGGTGGCCCGTTCTTTTACCAGCGTGGTCGGTGCTGCAGTCGTCATGTATTCCAGCCACTCGGCCGCCTCCTGGGGAGTCCCGGAACCGACATTGACGGAGACATACGCTTCCGCCCCGATCTGATCGATGAAGTCCATGAACTCATGCGTTCCAAACGTGTTTGCCTCAGTCACTCCGCCCCAGTTGGGGTTGAGAGTGACTGAGCGTTGAGGGCCGATGCCCTTACGCCAGTGATACTCATCGGCGAAACAGCCACCGGGCCAACGAACGTTCGGAACCTTGATCGCTTTGAGGGCTCCCACGACATCGTTGCGAATGCCACGAGTGTTCGGGATCTTGGAATCGGACCCGACCCAAATGCCTTCGTAAATGCCGTGTCCAAGATGCTCTGCGAATTGCCCGAAAATGTTGCGGTCAATCTTCGCGCCGGTTTTGGACACGTCAATCGACAACTCAACTTTCTGGGCAGCCATCGTCGGCGCTGTGATAACCAGAACGATCAGCGCGAAGACGACAAGAAGTGAACGCATAGAAGTGATGTCCTTTGAAACAGAAGTAATAAGTCAACGGCACTCGAAGTTGGCTGCGTCTTCCGTGTCTCCTTGCCCCTTGTATTGTGCGTGCTTCGGATAAGGACAAAGTGGCCGGCGGCGGCCAGGGAAGGCCTTGCCAGTCGCGATCACTGATGTAGGCGTGATTCCTTTCTCGACCCAGCTGACCATTGCGCCCAACAAATCAAACTGATCCAGCGCCTGACCTCCTCCACAGTGGCTCATCCCTGGAACGAAATAGAACTGACTCCACTTCGACACGGCGTCGAGGCTCCCGTTTGCAGCCGCCATATTCTTGTAGTAATCGAAGGTGTCGAGAGGCGAGAACCACGGATCGCTATCGCCGTGGTAGAAAATCAATTTCCCTCCGTGCGCGGAGAATGTTGTTAAATTCGTTGACATCGAATCCACGAGCGGTTGGCTGGCCGCCAGAGCTTCCTTATCAACATCCATTGTCATGTTCGTCGTCGCGGGCCCGAAAATGCCGGGTCCCGGTGAGAGCACTCCCCGGAACGGCGGTCCGTTCGTGATGCCCGTGTCGTAAAGGAATCCAGGATAGACTTGGGTTCCACTCGACGTCTTCGGTCCTCCCATGGCCTTCTTGATGGCGGCCGCTTTTTCCGGAGCCAAGCAGGAGTTATTCGTTTCGCCCTTGCACGCCAAAATCTCAGGGTCGAAGTCGCACCCGAGAGGATCGGAGATTAAGCCGTCGGCAACACCATCCTTGGCATCGCACTGTTTGATGAGAGCATCCCTGATCAGCTTGCGATCATTGTCTGTAATCGATTGCTCGATGATTAGTTTTCCGTTTGCGTCCTTCGGGGCAATTTGATTGAAGGCGATCGGAATCCATCGGCCGATCGCGAGATTGGAAAACCCAGTGCGCATCGCGGGGTCGCCGGAGATGATGCCATTGAAAACCGTTGGATAACGCTGTGAAAGAATCATGCCTTCGCGCCCGCCGGTGGAGCATCCAGAAAAGTACGAAAAGGCAGCCGGCTTGTCGTAGTGTTGGGCGATGAGTTGTTTGGCCAATGCAGCGACCTCGGCATTCGCGAGGTAAGCAAAGTCCAGATACGCCCACTGATCTCGCATGAAACCGAAATCAAATCCTGGGTGGCGGCTCTCATGACCTGTATCCGTGCTTACAACGGCGAATCCGCGTATGAGTCCAGGCGTGTCTCCAGCGGCGTTCAATCCAAGGGGCGCAAGTACAATACCGTTGCTGCCGCCCCCACCTTGCATCAACAAATCGCCGTTCCATTTGTCGGGCATAGCCAGGGCGAAGGTGATTCCAAACTCTTCTCCGTCGACTCCGGTGCGTCGGTTCATAACACCTTCGACTCGGCAATATGCAGGTAGAGGTGCGGTGCGAGTCTGGTTCCAGGGAATCGCCTCGGTGGATCCGGCAGCAATGGCGCCCGCTTTGGTGATTTCAACATTCTCGGCTTTGAAGTTGGTAAGATTCGCGCAGGAGTTCGGTTCTTGTGCCCAAGCACAACTAGCAGAGACAAACGCCAAAAGCATGTTTCTAAAGAATTTGGTACGCATATTGCCTCAATCTCTGAATCGCTCGTCAAAGCTCGCGTGAAACATTTGCGCATCCCTTCGCGATCAGGGCGAGCGCGACAACTATTCCGGCAGAATGATTTGTCCTTTGACTTCAAAATTCCCGTCTACTGAAGGAATTCCTATTCCGGGTTGTCCGCTCCCGATTGAGAGTGTGTACTTGCCTTGCGCCACGATGATGTCCCCCAGATCGGTGACCATACTGAGATCGCGCGGGTTCAACTGGAACTCCACCTTCTGGCTCGCTCCGGGCTCCAGGTGGACGCGCTGAAATCCGCGGAGTGCGCGCCGCGGCGCACCGGACACGTCGGGAAACTGCAGGTACAGCTCGACCACTTCATCTCCGGCCATCTTGCCAGTGTTCGCGACCGTGACGGAGGCGTGCAGTGGATCACCCGCGTTGACTGGGCTGTCTGGAAGTGTGAGATTGCTATAAGTGAATGTTGTGAAGCTAAGGCCGAATCCGAACGGCCAGAGCGGTTCTCCCTCGAAGTAACGATAGGTGCGTCCTTTCATTGAGTAATCTTCGAAATGTGGAAGTTGACGAACATCTTTGTAGAAGGTCACAGGAAGGCGTCCAGCGGGGTTGTTCTTGCCGCTGAGGGTTTCAGCGATAGCAGCTCCTCCTTCTTCGCCGGAGTACCAGGATTCGAGAATGGCGTTGGCGTGCTCCTGCGCCCAGTTCACGCTGAGCGCGCTGCCATTCATCAGCACGATGACGAGCGGCTTGCCACTCGCGCCAAGCGCCTCAATCAGATCCTCTTCAGGCATCGGCAAATCGAGGCTGGTGCGGTCGCCGCCGGAGAAGCCGGGCTGACTAACAGGCATCTCTTCGCCCTCAAGGCGGCTGGTAATGCCGACGACAGCGACGACCACATCGGCGTTCTTCGCAGCCGCTAATGCCGCGGGATCGGGAACGTTGTTCACGCGAGCCCACAGAAGCTGCGCTTCTGGCTTGCCCTCTTCGGTGCGGTCATAGCGGACCTCAAGCTTTACGGAGTGACCTTTTTCGAGGTGAACCGGGCTCAGATTAATGTTTTTTCCCCAGAGCGTCGTGATCTCCCTGCCATCGACTGACAGCCGGCCGAAGCCGTCGACGCTGAGTCCCAACAGATAGTCGCCGGTTGCCGTGGGGTGGAGAGATCCCGTCCACTGCACTGAAAGGCCGGCAATTCCTTCGGCCTGTTCGGGGACATTACTCTCGTTCAGATTGACGGAGGACTCGACCCGCGACGTGAGAGGCGTCGGCTTCGCGTCGAAGGTGGGACGCGAACTGTATTCGGCTTTGAGGCCGGGCTTGCCATCCGGAGTGGTCAACACAGATGCCGGCACGGGGTCTGCCTGATTGGAAAGAAACTGAGTGCCAGGCACGTATGTGATCTTTGCCTCAGGGAACTCGCCTTTCATTCCTTCCAGCACCGAGACTGTGTGTGAGGTACTGCCGTTGTAGTTGCCGAGAAGGACGGCGGTTTGTTCGGCGAGGGGGCCGATAATTGCGATGCGCTTGGCAGATTTCAGCGGGAGGACGCCATCGTTCTTGAGCAGAACCATCGATTCGTTGGCGATGCGACGCGCAAGCTCGCGGTGTGCTGGACTGTCAAGTTGCTTCTCGTCGATGTTCATGTAGGGCACGGTCGCCGGCGGATCGAACATGCCGAGACGGATGCGAGCCGTGAAGAGACGAATGAGCGCAGTATCAACCGAGCTTTCGGGAAGATAGCCCTGCTGCACAGCCTCGATGTAGGGTTTGTAATCGTGATCGTCGTTCACTTTTGCGAAGTCAATGCACTCGTTGTCCATGCCGCGGATCACTGAGATTGCCGAGGCCTGCGGCTGCGTCGCGCGGTAGTGGTGGCCATTAAAGATGTTGCGAACGGCGTCGCAGTCAGAAACGACATAACCGTGGAAATCCCAAGCGCCGCGAAGGGTATGCTGCAGCAGGAATTGATTCGCACACGCGGGCTCGCCATTGATTGCGTTGTAAGCACACATGACCGACGCCGCCTTGCCTTCGACAACGGCGGCACGAAACGCGGGCAAGTAGGTGTCCTCTTCATCGTGCTTGCTGACGTCCACGTCGGTGAAGTGGCGAGTTGGTTCGGGACCACTATGAACGGCATAGTGCTTGGGCGTGGAAATAACCCGGTAATAGTGGGGATCATCGCCCTGCATTCCGGTCACAAACGCGACCGCTAAGCGAGCACTCAGGAAGGGATCTTCGCCGTAGGTTTCCTGGCCGCGTCCCCAGCGGGGATCGCGGAAGATGTTGACGTTGGGCGCCCAGAAATCGAGGCCCTCGAAAATGTTGGAGTGCCCAGCGCGCTCGTGTTGAGTGTGCTTGATTCGCCCTTCAATGCCGATGGCCGTTGCCATCTCATGAATGCTTGGGACATCGAAGGTCGCGGCCAGACCGATGGGTTCGGGGAATTCAGTTACACCGTCAGAAATGACGCCGTGCAGGGCTTCGCTCCACCAATCGTAAGAAGGAATGTTCAAGCGCGGTACGGCACGTGCCTGATTGACCAACTGTGAGGCCTTCTCTTCGAGCGTCATGCGGTGGACAAGATCGGCCGCACGCTCTTCAGGAGAAAGCTTCGTGTTCAAATAGGGATAGCTCGAAGACTCCTGCGCAATTGCGGGGCAGATCATGAGGAGGAGGCACGATATCAGAATGGCGCGGACGAGTCCTTCGAAATACTTCATTTACTCCTCCTAACCATCCTGATCGTTGACATCGATAACTTTACCGACTATTTTTCCCGGAGTATAGACATGAGGGCGCTTGTGCTTCGCAAACCGATGTTTTCGCCTCGTTTATTCTTAATTCTAAAAGTTGGCACAATTTTGTTACTGTCGTCTGCGATTTCTATGGCGCACTCCCAGAGTGCCACGGCTCCAACCGCCACTCAGGAGCCGGCTAGGATCGATCAAATCTGGCAGAAAGCGAGCAGCAAATACGATTCAGAACGCGCCACCTTGCTGAAGAAAATTGACATCGTGAATCAACAGGGTCCGTTCAGGGCGGACTGGGAATCACTTCAGATGTATGAAGTGCCCGAATGGTACAAGGACGCAAAGTTCGGCATTTTCATCCATTGGGGAGCTTATTCGGTCCCTGCTTTCGGCAACGAATGGTATCCGCGAAATATGTACGTGCCGGGATCGCCGGAATATAAACATCACGTCGCAACCTACGGTCTTCAGGACAAGTTCGGCTACAAAGATTTCCTCCCTATGTTTAAAGCCGAACACTTCGATCCAGTTTCATGGGCTGAACTATTCAAGAAGTCAGGAGCAAAGTACGTCGTTCCGGTGGCAGAGCACCACGACGGCTTTGCCATGTATGACAGCGGATTGAGCGACTGGACCGCAGCTAAAATGGGGCCGCATCGAGATACTACTGGAGAACTGGGCAAAGCTGTGCGGGCTGCAGGACTACACTTTGGAGTGTCATCTCACCGAGTGGAACACAATTTTTTTCTCGGCGTGGGCCGTACGATTCCCTCGGATGTAAACGATCCGCAATACGCAGCATTCTACGGACCGGCTCATAACTGGTTGCAGGCCCCTTGGGGCGTCCCTCTTAACGATGACTTCACCTACGTCTCTTCTGCCTGGGCCGACGACTGGCTCGCACGTGGTGCGGAGCTTGTGGAGAAATATCATCCTGACATCGTCTACTTCGATTGGTGGATCGGGCAGGCTTCGATCCGGCCAAATCTCGCCAAATTCGCCGCCTTTTACTACAACAGCTCTCTGAAGTACGGCGATCGCGTTGGAGTGATCAATTACAAAGACTATGCCATGCAGGAGCACTCCGGCGTGCTCGACCTGGAACGCGGACAGCTTGGCGATATTCGTCCCCTCTATTGGCAGACCGATACTTCTGTAAGTAACAAATCATGGGGTTATATCAAGGACGACACGTTCAAGTCCGCTGAGTTCGTGGTCGATCAGCTCATTGATATCGTCAGCAAGAATGGCAATTTGCTGTTGAACATCGGTCCACGCTCCGATGGCACCATCCCGGAGGAAGTGCAGCAAGTGCTTCTCGATGTCGGCGCGTGGCTGAATGTAAATGGGGAGGCGATCTACGGCACTCGGCCGTGGAGGATCTATGGCGAAGGTCCAACCAAAGTAACAGCTGGATCCTTTCACGATACCGACACAACACGCTATACAGCCGAAGATTTCCGTTTCACGACCAAAGCCGACGCGCTGTACGCGATTGGGCTCGGCTGGCCGACTACTGGCGAGGCTGTGATTCACTCGCTCGCATCGACCGTCGGCAACGAACACGTTCGGTCCGTGATCTTGGTTGGCAGTGAGGCGAAGCTGCAGTTTGAGCAGCGGGCCGATGGTCTCCGAGTGCGGCTTCCGGACCAGGCTCCGGGCAAATATGCATACGGCCTCCGAATAATGTTCGACCCCTCATCACATGGACCTGGATCTTAGCTTCAATTAACTCAGCAAGAAGCGTCGCAAGCTCCCCTCTTACCAGTTTCGATTGCTCAGATGCTGATCCTTTTGCTACCCTGCCGGCGCCTGGCCGAATTCACCAGACGGTGTGCATGTCATATCATGTTCGGGCAAAGGAGCGGTATCAATCCCAATCTATGTTCACGCGAATCAGTGTTTGTCTCCTCTTGGTCCTGATCTCGGCCCAAGGCCTGTCCGGCGCCGATTTTGCCATGAAGGTGACCGACAAGAATTACCTCGATACTCAAGGTTTCAGCGTTTTTCTCTACGACAGCACGTACCATCCTGTTTTTGTAGACCAAAAGAATACGGCCATGGAGATGATTCTCCACGGCCAGCGCATCGCCACCAACGGCGACGTGCGCCTGATGCCAACGCCCGAGCAGTGGGACCTGGTGGCAACTCTCAAAGATCGCCATGCCGATAAGGCGAACAACCGGCTCACCGCCGATCTCGCTTTCCCGACGTTCGATCTCGGTTACACACTGGAAGTAGCGGCGGAGCCAGGCGGCGTGAAGGTCAGCATCGATCTCGACAAGCCGCTACCGCAGAAGTTGGCCGGGCGGGCGGGTTTCAACCTGGAGTTCCTGCCCTCGATCTACATGGGCAAGGCCTATCTGGTGGACGGAACCACAGCGGGTATCTTCCCGCGTACGCCGAACGATCCGATGACGAAGGCTTTGCCCCTGCCGGATGAACCGAAGAAAGCGTACTACCTGGAGGACTGGGATAAGGCCAAAGGATACACTCAGCCTCTGCCGTTCGCCGAGGGCAAGAGCATCACGCTGGGGGTCGACGACGCGCTGGCCCGGGTGAGTGTCGTCTCGGATACAGCCAACCTCATGCTGTTCGATGGACGCGACCGCGCGCAGAACGGCTGGTTCGTGTTGCGCTCGTTGATTCCGTCAGGCAAGACCACCGGCGCCATCGTTTGGCACATTAGGCCGGACGTGATTCCGAACTGGACGCGGCCGCCGGTGATCGCGCACAGCCAGGTCGGGTATGCGCCGGGCTTTTCAAAGGTGGCGGTGCTCGAACTCGATCCGAAGTACAACGCTCCGAAGACGGCCAGAGTGCTGCGGCTGATGGAAGACGGATCGTACAAGCAGGTATTCGAAGGCCCGACCACGCCTTCAACACCGTGGCTGCGCTACGTCTACTCGAAATTCGACTTCACTCCCGTGAAGGATCCCGGTCTTTATGTAATCGAATACGCAGACCAGCGAACGGCGCCCTTCCCTATCTCAAACGATGCTTACGCCAACATCTGGCAGGACAGCCTGGATCATCACCTTGCCGAACAGATGGATCACGTTTCCGTTCGCGAAGGCTACCGCATGTGGCATGGCGCTTCGCACCTGGATGATGGCCGCATGGCGCCCGTAGTTGGGGAACAGTTCGACGGCTGGAATCAGGCCACAGCAACGGACGGGAAGTACAAGGGCGGAGATCACATTCCAGGGATGAACGTGGGCGGCTGGTATGACGCCGGCGACTTCGACCTCGAAGAACCGGCGCAGTTGAGTGTGATTCAGAGCCTCGCTCTGGCGTATCGCGAATTCAATCTCAAGTACGACGAGCTTACGGTGGATGAAGCCGCTCGTGAGGTTGAGATGCACCGTCCCGATGGCGTGCCGGATACGGTGCAGCAAGTGAAGCACGGCGCGCTGCTCATCCTGGCGCAGTTTCACAACATCGGCCATGCCATCCGCGGCACTCACGAGCCTGATCTGCGCCAGTACACACAGGTGGGCGACGGAGCATCGAAAACAGACGGCCGCATTTATGACCCGAAGCTTGGCCCGAACGAAGTCAAGGGCGACTACTCCGGCAAGCCGGACGATCGCTGGATCTTCACTACGAACAACCCGTATTTCCAGTGGAATGCCATTGCGGCTCTGGCTGCAGCAGCGGATACGCTGAAAGGCTGGGACGACGCGTTAGCGAAAGACTGCCTCGACACCGCGATCAAAGCCTGGAACGACACGAAGGCTCAACCGAAGCTGTATCCGACGGAACTCAGCGTTAACAGAGAGTCCCCTGAAGGAACTCCTGCGGGCGGCGTGCTGGCAGCGTCTCAGGGTTTGACCGCTGACGCTCAAAATCGTCACAAGCCGGAGGGAAACCCGGGCACGACAGTCCCAGCGCCTCCGCCTCCAGCGCCCGGACGTCGCGCATTTGGCGTCGGAATGGACTGGGCTGCCGCTCTGGAGTTGACCATCGCCACGAATGGCGCCGAGCCCTACAAGTCGCGTCTGAAGGAATTGTTCCCTCAGATGATCACTCCGCAGCAGATGGACCAACGTGGTTGGACCGCAGTTCAGGCATTGCCCTATCTGGACGCCAGCGCGAAAGATCAAATGCGCGAAGCCGTGAAGACATACATGGCGGATTTGGACAAGCGGTTGGACGTCACCCCGTTTGGCGTGCCCCCGAGCCTGGGCACCTGGGGCGGCTCGGGCGCCGTGGTGGACATGGCCATCCGAATGTATTTCCTACACAAGACATTTCCGGATCTAGTGGGCCCCGAATACACACTTCGCGCAGTCAACTACATTCTCGGTACGCACCCGGTGTCCAGCACTTCGTATGTAGCTGGAGTCGGCACAGTCTCGAAGACGAAGACGTACAGCAACAATCGCGCCGACAATGCTTACATCCCGGGGGCGGTAATTCCGGGATATATCATCATCAAGCCGGATTTTCCGGAGTGTATTGACGACTTCGGATTCCTATGGTTTGAGGATGAAGCCGTCGTGGCCGGATCGGCAAGCTGGATCTTGGCCGGCAACGCTGCGGACGCGATCATTAAGGAATCGAAGTAGACCCAATACTAAAAGCGCCCAGTGGCCTCGAGCGCTTCTTTGTTGGGAAGAATTCGATTACGGCGCGGCGTTCAGCGCATTTACGAGAATGCCGTCATGAATGACGGCTGGATCCTGGCGCATGTACACGCAAGTCTTACGACCTCCTGCATGCGCCTGCGTCGGGGGCTTGCGCATAGGAAGTGATCGCGATTACTCCCGGTTGACGGGCAACTCTTCCCTAATCTTGTAAGGAAGGGTTGCCGACCATGCGCTCAGAATCTCGTCAATCAAGTCCGGCATAATCAGTTTTAAGTGTGGAACAGCGGCAGCAACAGCAAGATATAATCCCCAGTCTATTGCCAAGGAGATCATCGATGCTGCAAGTGATTCGCTCGCCGAAGATCTATGACGTCTGCGTCATCGGATCAGGCGCTGCCGGCGGCGCAGCAGCCAAGGTACTCACCGAAGGCGGGGTCAGCGTCGTGATGCTGGAAGCGGGACCGCCGCTCGACCCGGCGAAGGACTTCAAGGAGCACCTTTGGCCTTACGATCTCCCCCACCGCGGTGGGGGAGCGGGCGGTAAGCTGCGGGGCGAGGAGGCCGACGAGTTCATGGCGCCAAACGGCGCCTGGGAAATTGACGGCGAACCCTATGTATTGGCGCCGGGATCCACGTTCCGCTGGTTCCGTTCGCGGATCGTCGGTGGGCGCACCAATCACTGGGGAAGAGTGGCGTTGCGCTTCTCTCCGATGGATTTTAAACCTCGTTCCAGAGACGGCATGGGCGACGACTGGCCGATTACATATGAAGAACTGGCTCCTTACTACGACAAGGTCGAGTCCTACATCGGGATTTTCGGGACCAGGGAAAATATTCCGAGTTCTCCGGACGGTATCTTCCAGCCGCCGCCTAAACCCCGCTGCACTGAAACGATCCTCAAAAAAGCCTGCGACAAGGTGAACGTTCTTTGCGTGCCCGCGCGTATGGCCATCATCACGCAGCCGCTGAACGGACGCCCGGCATGCCACTACTGTGGTCAATGCACCCGTGGATGCAAGTCGGCCTCGAACTTTAGTTCCAGTCAGGTATTGATTCCACCGGCGCTAGCCACAGGTCGTCTGACGGCGATCACCAACGCTATGGCACGGGAAATCGTCGTGGGCAATGACGGCAAAGCCGAAGCCGTTTCCTACATCGACCGGATCACAAGAGAGGAAACGCAGGTGCGTGCCCGAAGTTTTGTAGTCGCGGCCAGCACGTGTGAATCCGCACGTCTTCTCCTGAATTCGCGCTCCACGTTGTTCCCTGAGGGATTGGCCAATTCCTCGGGAGTGGTCGGGAGAAACCTGATGGATAGCGTAGGGAGTTGGGGTTCGGGTTACTTTCCCCAGTTGGAGAAAATGCCGCCTCACAACCACGATGGCAGTGGCGGAAATTATCTGCCGCATGTGTACATGCCTTGGTGGAAATTCGATCGCAAAAACGAATTCCTCCGTGGTTATCACATCGAACCCGGCGGCGGTCGCTTCATGCCAGTGGTGCAACAATTCGACGACGTGTGCGACCACGTCGAAGGCTATGGCGCATCCCTGAAGCAAAGCTGCCGCCGCTCTTATGGAGCTACGATCGGCATGGAAGCTCTAGGAGAGATGATTCCCAACGAAAATACGTACTGCGAAATCGATCCGAGTGTTGTTGATGAGTGGGGCATTCCAGTACTGCGTTTTCACTGGCGTGCGGGAGAGAACGAAATAAAAATGGCGAAAGATATGCAGCAGACCTTTCGCGCCATTGTCGAAGCGGGAGGCGGCACCTACTCGACCGACGTCACTACCGACGGCCCAGCCCCTTATGGCCTCTATGATGGTGGCACGGCGATTCACGAATCAGGCGCGGTGCGCATGGGCGACAATCCCAAGAACTCGGTCCTGAACAAGTATTGCCAGGCCCATGATGTGAAAAATCTATTCGTAACCGATGCGGGCGCATTTGTAACCAGCCCTGACAAGAACCCGACGCTTTCCATCCTGGCGCTATCTTGGAGGGCGTCGGAGTATCTCTTGGAGCAGTCGAAGCGAGGAGATCTGTAGCGCCAGGAACTCGATCAGAAACCCGAGGAGCACCACTCATGTCCATCTCGCGCCGTGACCTTATCAAATCATTCGGCCTTACTGCCGCGGCAGGGTCAATGCTGCGGGTGGTTCCGTTCGCAGCCGCAGAAAAGGCTCACCGCATGGTGAGCGCGCATAAAGCGACGTCACCCTCCGGAGAATACGCGCCCAAATTTTTCCCCGAGCGTCAGTACAAGACGCTGCAAGCCTTGTGCCAGGCGATCATTCCTCCCGACCAGGAAAGCGGAGGCGCGGTAGAAGCGGGCGCGCCCGAATTCATTGATTTGCTGAGCAGCGAGAACAAGGATCTCCAACTTCAACTCGGGGGCGGGATCATGTGGCTTGACGCGGCGTGCATGGAGCGCTACGGGCAGACCTACCTGCAATGTACTCCGGGGCAGCAGACAGAGATGCTGGATCTTATCGCCTTCCGCAAGAACGCAGGCAAAGACTCCAGGCTCAGCCCGGGTATCGAGTTCTTCTCGACGCTGCGCAAGTACACCGCGGACGGATTTTTTACCAGCGAAATTGGAATCAAATACCTCGGCTATATCGGCAACACCTACCTGAAGGAGTTTCCCGGCTGCCCCGCAATACCAGAAGCCTAGTGCGGATCTCAGTTCACTCAAGGAACAGGGCCGCGACTACGTGCAACCCTGTTTCAGCTAGATTCCGTCCCGGATTTGGGGCTGACTCCCGAGTGACCGACAACCTGGAAGCAGCCGCAGTGGTTGGTAAAGTCTCCATCCAGTTGACTCGAACCAGTAACGGGGTCTGGCAGGTGTAAACTTAGCCACGCGAAGGTCCCCGTGTCAGCCATTTCCTCATTTCGAATCATCCGGTTCAGCACGTTCGAGGTCAATCTCCACACCGGGGAGCTGCGCCAGCGAGGACAGAAGATAGGACTCCAGGAACAGCCGTTTCAATTGCTGGCGGCCCTTCTTGAACGTCCGGGAGAACTGGTTACTCGCGAAGAATTGCGCGCCAGGCTCTGGACAGCGGATACGTTCGTCGATTTCGATCATAGTCTCAATGCCGCCATCAAGAGATTGCGCGATGCTCTCGGCGAATCAGCGGAGAGGCCCATCTTTGTTGAGACCATCGCCCGACGAGGATATCGCTTTATCGGCAATGTTGAGGTACTGACTTCATCAGCTCCGTCCGACGTCAACGGTCTCAAATGCGTTACAGGAACTGGACTGATCTCAGCGGAGGTGTTGCCGACCAGTGCCTACGCCTCCTGGAGATCGAAGGGGAAATTCGTCGTGGCCGTGTTGGCCATTGTCTTTGTGGCTGGCGTGGCCGCGGGATGGCTGCTCTGGCGTCGAGCAGGAGATTCAACATCATCGCACGCCTCGATGACACTGCGTCGTCTTACAACGAATGCCAGCGAAAACGGAATTATCTCTTCTGCGATATCTCCGGATGGCAAGTACCTGGCCTATTCCGACAAAACAGGAGTGTACTTGCGCCCGCTGTCTACCGGCGAATCGCACCCTCTCCTGCCGACGGTTTCTGACGTCGCGTTCCTGGGATGGTTCCCGGACAGCTTGCAGTTGTTGGCATCGTGGTCCACTCCGCCAGGGAACAAACATCTGTGGGCCCTCTCCATCCTCGGTGGGAGTCCGCGCCAGTTGAGCAACGAAGGCTGGTCCGGTTCGGTATCGCCCGACGGCTCGCAAATTGTATTTCTCAAGGGGGCAGGTTTTGCGGAAACGGGTCGAGAAATCTGGTTGATGCGAGCAAATGGAGCTGATCAGCGCCAGCTGATTTCGTTTCCTGAGGGGCGGCTTCTCACGCCGGTCTGGTCGCCCGATGGGCGCTGGATTGCATATCTGAAAAACAGGGTTGGCCCCGATCGTGATGAAGGTTGGATCGAGGTTTTGAATCTGGAGCAGGGTACCAAAAGGGTTGTCCTGTCAGAGCCAGATCTGAGTGTTTGGGGGCTCAACTGGCTGCCGGATGGGCGTCTGTTGTATGCGCTGTATGAACCGCCGCCTAATCAGAACAATTCGAACTTTTGGGCGGCCCGCATAAACTTAGACACGGGAGGTCTCGTAGGAACTCCTGTAAGGATCACCAGCGGCGATGGCTACGTGGTGAAACCCAGCATCACCGCCGACGGCAAGCATCTCGTATTTGGCCGAGACAAGCCACAGGCGGATGTCTACGTGTCCGAGTTTTCAGCCGATGGGCCACGACTCACTACACCGCGCCGGCTCACGCTCGATGACGCTGACGACGTTCCTTTCGACTGGACAGTTGACAACAAAGCGGTGCTGTTCGTTTCTGATAGAACCGGTGCAGTTAATATTTTTCGACAAGGGATTGATGAAACCTCCGCAAACATGGTGGTTTTTGATCGGGAGAAAAAACTGCCGATTTGCCGGTTAAGTCCAGACGGAACTCAAATTCTGTATTCAATATCTGCGAATCCGGACGACACTTCCCTGCCCGTGCGCCTGATGCGAGCGCCTATCCACGGCGGCCCGCCACAGATGGTGCTCGAAGCCCCGGCAATTGGTAACTATGGGTGTTCGCATGCACCGGCCGCCATCTGCGCCTTCAGTCAGGAAACCCCGAAAGAGGTAGTGATTTCGGTTTTCGATCTGGCCATCGGCAAGCCGCACGAAGTGGCGAAGCTTCCGGCCAGTTGGATTTGGGCACTTTCCCCGGACGGGACTTTAATTGCGGAGATTGGCTTGGGCGGCACGGATAACCGAATCCGTCTGCTCTCGCTGTCGGGTCATGCCACTCGCGAGCTTGCGGTGAAAAACTGGAGCAACTTTACTTCCTTAGATTGGACCGCCGATTCCAAGGGCCTCTTTGTCGCTAGCAGTCCAACTGGGTTAAAACAAAGCCTGCTGTACGTAGACTTGACGGGCAATGCACATCCAATCTGGCAATCGAACAACATTTGGCCTAGCTGGGCTATTCCCTCGCGCAATGGGAAATATGTGGCAATTCCCGTAGCCACCGATGATGGCAATGTTTGGATGGCGGAAAACTTTTGAGGCGGCACGCTTCTGTGATTTCCATGATTCTCAGAACTTCAAAGCCAGGCTTAGTTGAACAAGCCTCTGCGAAGTTGCGCTCGTTATTGCTCCAAGAGGGGAGCCATTCGTCCAACTCAGGTTCGGCTGACCCCAGCTGGGATGGTTGAAAACATTGAACGCCTCCAATTGAAATTGAAGGCCAACAGACTCGCGCACAGAAAAGTTCTTGGCCAGTCCCATGTCCCAGTTTTGGAAATAAGGTCCGCGGAGAGACCCTGTAGCTTCGTCTCCAAATGTTCCGAGAGCATTCAACGCGAAAGCACACGGATTGAACCAGCTCGCCATAGTGTGAACCTGTGAGGGCGCAGAGCAGCCGGGATTCGCGGCAATGTTTCCCGCCTGGAAAGGATTCGCCACCTGGTTGGGTCGCTGGTTATAGCTTCCTACTCCTGCTTGGTCGTCAGGCAGCGTCACCGTGAGCGGAGCACCCGATTGAAACTCGGTTATGCCTGAAACCTGCCAACCCCCGAGGAACGCTCTCGTGACGGCGTTCGCATTTTTAAAGAATGGTAGTTCCCATGAATAGTTAAAGCTAAGCAACTGCGTCCGGTCGAAATCCGCTGGACCGTATTCCGCGTGGATGTTGTAGCTGTCTTGCGGCCAGGTGGACGCGTAGGCGGAGCCATTGGGGCCCGGATTATCCGTAAGCGTTTTCGAGTAAGTGTAGGAGGCCTGGAAAGACAATCCGTGCTTGAGGCGATGGATGAGCGATGCCTGCAATGCGTTGTAATTGGAATTGAAGATGGTCGCGTACGCGGAAATCTGGTCAAAGCCCTGGTAAGGGCGAACGGAATCCGGACTAATGTTTCCGTTGGCCACGTTCACGTTGGGTTGGCCTTGGTTCAAATCGTAAAAGCCCAGAAGATGCGTTCCTGCGGTTCCGACGTATCCGAGGGAGAAGCTTGTATCGGGTGCGATCTCGCGCTGAATATTCAACGACCATTTCTGCACGCCCGGGTATTTCCACGGCGCCAGCGCCGTGTTCAAACCGGCGGGGAAAACCGTGCCCGACACTCCGCCAGGATCATCCAACGACGTATTGAAAATGTTGACGGAGCGGTTAAACGGAGGGTTGTACGCCCCAAACTGGCTGTATGATCCCCACCGGTCGTAAAAGATCCCGTATCCCGCGCGAATTGCCGTCTTCCCGTTGGAGAAAGGATCCCAAGAGATCCCGAGGCGAGGGGCAAAGGCACGCTTGTGACTTGGAAACAGCGACTGGCCGTACGGCGAACTGTTAGCTCCGGCATAGGTGCTACTTCCAGCGACGATGATTCCATCCAAAGGATTGCCAGTGCCCGGCGTAATCGAGCCATCTGGATTCACTGTCGGGGCATTCGCCAGGTTGTAGAGATCAGGGTCGAAACCACCCAGCATGTTGTGCTGTTCATGCTCCGGCTGGTAGAACTCATAGCGCAGAGCCGCAGTCAGCGTGAGGTTTCTACGCAACTTCACCTGATCTTCCACGTACGGTTCCAGGTTGTACCAGCGGTACTTTCCGAACGGATCTAAGGCCGTCTCGGTGTAGTTCGAGGCCATACCCAGCATGAAATCGGCCAGCGGGTTGTTCGTGACGTTGCCCAGGAATGTATAGCTGCCGTTGGTATTGTTGTTCGATGGATTTGCCAGCTCGCTCTTGCCTTCGGGCGTGAAGACGGCTCCGAAGCGAATGGTGTGCCGCCCCCGAATCCAGGTGGTTTCGCTCTGGAAAGGAATACTGAACGCATCGTTGTGGAAATACCACATTTCTACGATGCCCGCGTAAGGATAGTTAAAGTACATGGTCGGAATCCGGTCCAATTCGTCGAGCGGGAATACAGGCTGCAGGGTCAAGCCCGGAGCGCGAGCCTTACTCGAAAGCGGACTGTTTTCCAGAGACTTGTCATTGGCAAAGTACATACCGACCGAAAATTCTGTGAAAAGCGTGGGGCGCACAGCATAGCTCGCATGAACCGCCCAGTTGTACATGGGGAAATTCTGCGCTGATCCCCCCACGTAAGGAAAAGAGTTCTCGCCGAATAGCCCATATGGGTTGTCGAGCAGGTTCGTGTCCTGTGTATAGCGCCCGTAGAGATTCCACTTGTTGTTCAACTTGGCGTCGATGCGCAAAGACTCTTCTCTCCAACGCGTGTAGTTGGGCGCCTGCGATATGAAGTTGTACAGATTATCCAGGCTGTAGTTGGGCGTGGGTTGCGGATAGTAGGTCGAGAGCAGCAGAAGCGCGTTCTGGTCCAGGCGATCCGACGGAATTTTATTGTTGGGGAAAGCCAAGCCCGTGTTCGGATCAATGGGTTGGATCTGGCTTTGACTGAAATTGCCTTCCCGCTCGAGCGCCGTAGGAGCGACTGTAATCACGGGCCCGGAGTTCACCACAATTCGCCTCCACTCCTGCGACCAGAAGAAGAACAGGCGGTCCTTCTTGATCGGACCTCCGACATCGTAGCCAAAGTCGTTATGCCGGTCTTCGGGAGTAGTGGTGGAGAAATAATTCTCCGCGTTGAATGCATTGTTCCGAAAGAACTCAAAAACGTCGCCATGAAATTTGTTCGTGCCGGAACGCGTAACCAGATTGACTTGCGCGCCCGCGGAACGCCCGGCGGTAGCCGTGTAGTCGTTGTTCTCGATGCGGACCTCGGAGACCGCGAACAGGTTGGGCGTGACAAAAGCGTTGCCGCCAAAGGTGTCCGCGTTCCGCACGCCGTCGATGAGCAGGTTGTTCTCGTCGTCACGAACGCCATTCACCGAAAAATTGACCGAGGAATTCGACCCGAAGCCGGGGTCGACCACCACTGGCATCGAGACGCCGGGCTCCAGCGACATCAACTGAGTGAAGACCCGGTTCGTGAGGGGCAGGGAGTTTACTTGTTCCCCGGTAATCGTGTTTCCCTCATTCGCCGTAACCGTGTTCACGACCGCGGGTGCCCCGGTCACGGTGACCAGCTCCGAGACCGCGCCCACTTGCAGGACCACATTCACGTGAGCGGGTTCGGCGGCGTGCACCGCAAAAGCCAAGTGCATCACTTTCTTGAAGCCTTCACTTTCGGCAGTCAGTTCGTATGATCCGACAGGTACTGTCGGGAAACGGAACTCGCCGGCCTGATCTGCCATCGTCTTGTAGGTCAGATTGCTCTCAGGGTTGCGCAGCGTTACAGAAACTCCAGGCACGGCGGCTCCGGTGGAATCGGTAACTGTGCCAAGCACGCTTCCTGTGTTCGCGACCTGAGCCCGGGCGGTTTGCAATATGAAAGCCGCCAACACCGCAACTGAAATTAGAAAAAAGCCTCTAAATGGATTCTTACGCATGGCTCCGTCTCCTTTTCGTCGGCTGCGTCGTTGCCGTCGATTTTCGCCAAGCGACACTACGGCAAAGGCGCTTCGACCTCCTCGAGCACCCAGCGATCGGGTGTTTCCAAATGACAGTCATATCCATAAAACCGGTTGTCAAAAACGTGCTGGAATAAACAGGCGCGTTGACCGCGCATGATGGGATTACCTTCTACCGGCTGGAAATCACCATCCGGCGACTCGGCAGCGAAGATCTTGACCTGCCACTCGCCTTCCGGATCGTCGGTGTAACGATGCGGATAGACCTCGGTCGCGAGAAAATAGAGTCCGATCTTCTTGCCGCTGGCGTTCGTTGCATCCTTGAGATAAAGC
>Ga0102924_1002192_pt1 | contig 21631 bp, 19 predicted proteins | sample PaiPotPPM11metaG_FD_80116 | JGI IMG/M metagenome (GOLD analysis project Ga0102924, IMG submission 80116) | Iron sulfur acid spring bacterial and archeal communities from Banff, Canada, to study Microbial Dark Matter (Phase II) - Paint Pots PPM... ...
CAGCTTCAACCTTTGCGCGACATACGCCGAGGGCTTGCCGACGCGCTTCGCAACGTCCTCAGCCGTCAGGTCGATGCCGAGTTTCTCTGGGTCGCGGGGCTTCGCATTGAGTTCCTCCGCCCTATCCCCCGCCCACTTCAAATTCTCTTTCTTTGTGCCGGTCGAGAACGTCTCGATGATGTTGCTCGCCAATGGATCCCTCGAAGAGCCTCCGCCCCGCGGGTGATAGACATACGCAACCAAAGAATCACCATCCCTAAACGAGCTCCCAGCCGCGAAATATTTGCCGGCGGGAACAGTCCAGCCCGCTGCTTGCTCGATCATCGCGGCATAGGATTCAGCTTCCTCGACGGGATGCACGCCGGCGCGCTGCAGGTTCTCGATAATCTGAGAGTCGCGGGCCTCGGCATCGCTCAGCTCGCGCACCAGGCAGGGAAGTGTCTCAAGGTCGAAGTTGCCCTCTTTGACAAGCTCCTGCGCAGCGCGATACCGCCGCTCGCCCGCTACGACTTCATAAGCGGGTTCACCTGCGGCCAGTACGCGCCCGTCAGACAGATTCCGCGCCCGAACTAAAAGCGGGACCTGGATGCCGGTCTCCGCGATCGAGGCCTTCAGTTCGTCGAGCGCGGCACGATCGAAGTGCTGGCGCGGGTTGGTGGTCGATGCCTGGAGTTGCTCGATCGGCAGATTCTTCAGCTGGGCTTCCGTCGTCATGTCGTACCTTTCGTTCGTCGTTTGTGGTTCTGTTTTCAGTATTCGGTGGTTGAAAAAAACGTAGGGAAGTCGTGGTGCTCATCGACCAGCTCCTGCAGATGCTCGCGGAACGTCAGGGTCCGCGTCTCGTCTAGGTTCGGCCCATCCTCGTCGAGCGTGATCTTCCGAGAAAGATCCTCATCGGCCAGTTCTGTCACCGGCCCATCAACCAGGTAATCGGCGCGTAGCTCATGGAGGGATTTGCAGCACATCATTTCCTGCATACACTCCGTCGCCTGCAACTCTGTCCCCGCTGCATACACTTCACTGTCGTTCATCTGGAAAAGCTTGATACCGCCAATCGGTTCCATCGGTCTTGCTCCTTTCACGCGCAGCGTCCAGAACGCTACGAAGTAGTGCGCACCACGTTGTCTGCCTGCGGGCCCTGGCGTCCCTCGATGATGGCAAACTCGACCGCTTCGCCTTCTTCCAGCCTCTTGTAGCCCTCGCCCTGGATCGACGAGTAGTGCACAAACACATCCTTACCCTGGTCGCGTCCCAAGAAGCCGTACCCCTTCGCGTTGTTGAACCATTTCACCGTTCCCTTGATCCGTACTGCCTGCTCGTCTGCCACGTTCGCTCTCCTTCGCACTTCGTGCCGTTCTCGACGCTCCGCGTGAAGGCGGAAGCTTTCGGTTTATTACCGCGTAAGTGTTGTGGAGCGGGTGAGGCCCGTTTCGCCATCCACCCGCACCCATCACAGAAAACCGGCCAAACCACCTTGTTGCGGCGTCCTCGGCTTCTGCAACTTGATCAGGCGATAATGATTGATTTCTCCAGCCGCTTGTGCAGCCAGGCCGCGACGTTCAGCACCGTGTCGTGCTTCCACTTGTTGGCGTCGATCTGCAGCAGCCCAACCTTCGGCAGCTGGTTGGGCTCACCCTTCAGCCGGACAAGAAATTCACTCTTGACCGGATCAACCTCGCGGAAGGTTCGGTAGGCATAGAGCGGGATCCGTGGCGGCAGTTCAACAGTCGCCCGTGTCACCGCTCCCTGCTTGACCGTGACCACCTGCGAGAGGCCATCATCGGCAGTCTGCACCGCGTTCTCTGTCGTGAGCGAACTGGCCAGACGTTGCAGCCGCACTGTCTCTTCGGTCGGCAGGAAGCCCGATTGCAGGCTCAGAATGAACGCTTCCGGCACCTGGTATGTGTCAAACGGGAACGGGTTGACCTCTTCGCAGACCGCGCGCATCCACTCGTGACGGCGTCCATCATCGCCGGCTGCCAGTGAGACCAGGGCAACCGTCGAATGGTCGACCATATGAATAGCGGCCTTGTCGTCGAAGCCGTCGATCCCGGCTTTGTAGGCATCCACGAATCCGGTCAGCGTCTTCAGCTTCAGTGTCGGCTTCTCCGGCGCGAGGATCATATCGCCCAGGGCGATGCCGTTCTCGTCCGGACGAACCTTGTAGCTGCGACCGTCGACCTCGCGGACCAGCTCCTGCGGTTTGAAAACTGTCAGTACCTTCCTTAGCGTCTCTTCCCACATACACACATCTCCTTTGCGGGTTCTCCCCGCCCAACCAGGTTTACTGCGTAAACATGTTTGCCGGACTTTACTTCGCGTCGCCGGCAGCTTTGAAGGTCAGCACCGACGGCACCTGAACGGTCGGCGGCGGCTGGAAGATATTCATCTGGCGCGGATCGTCGACCAGAGGAACAAGATGCCCCTCAGCATCCTTGCCGATAAAGATCTTCGAATCAACCGGGATAATGCCGGCGAGTTTCGAAGTGCAGGTGAATTCGCAGTTGAGCTGGATCCGGTCATCCTTCGGCTTGATCGTCAGCTCGAGTTTGATGACGCGCTTCGCCGTCGCTTCCGTGCTGGGATCCATGATGTTGAGCAGGCATTTCTGCAGCTCCAACTGGAACGCCTCGACCATGGCCCCATCCGCCACGTTTCCGATATTGATGGTGATAAATTCCTGCTCCACTTCAACCTGCCTCTCTCAAGAACCTTGCTACCTACAACTCCACGCCCAGCAGCTTCGCGGTGATCCAGCGGACACCCATCCATCCCACGTACCCGACGGCGCCGGCGACGCCAACACTCATGCACATGCCCAGCAGCAGCGCGACGCGCTCGCCCCAGCTCAGCGGGCTGCGAAAGCTGATAGTGCCGTTGTCGTCTTCTGGATGCTGGCTCTCCATCGCCACGACGCCCGTGTCTATCCTTTCGCTTTCACGCGAAGCGTCGAGAACCCCACGAAGTGGCGCATACTGGCCGATGCCAAACCTGCGATCGCGATCGTCGCGCAACCGCCGCGCCTCCAGCATGCAATCGAGTTCGAGACACTTGTCGCACATCCCCTTCGCCGCTTCCTGCCGCACCAGGACTCCACAGCCGCCAGCGCAGTCCATAAACAAGCCGGGAATATAGACCACCGCAGGATCCTTCGCCATTGCTGCTCCGTCGTTCATGCCGCCCTCCCTTTATTGCGAAACAGCCTCGCCGCGCGCCCGCGCTGCGGATATTTCTTGTTGTGCGCCCGGATGCATCCCGGCCCGCTGCAGCAGGTTCGCGAGCGATTCATCCACACGCACTTGCCGCCTTCGGGCAGCGAACAGGTATCGCCAGAGCAGCCGCAGTGCTCGCAGGTTCCGGCCATCGCCGCCAGCTCCCGCACCACGCGCCCGAGGATGGCCCGATCGTTGCTCACGCCAATACCTTCGTTATCTCCGGGATGCCCCGGTTTTCGTGCTGCCGCTTGAAGTAGGCCTTCAGCGTCGCCAGCGAGTGCGCGTCCATCATGGTGACGCCGCGTTCGTAGTCCGACACCGTTGCATCGGAGCAGCCCAGCGCGGCCGCCAGATCCTGCTGTGTAAGCCCAAGCTCGACACGAAGCGCACGCATCTGCTTGCCCAGCTTCTGCATGAATTCCTTTGAGCTCACCGCGCGACCCCCAGAACTGCGGCGACGCGCTTGCCATAGTCCGTCGGCTCCATTTCCATCGCCTGGTCGACAGCCAGGTTGCAGGCGTCCTCGAGCGTTTCCTCCTCGACTGTGAATTGCGCTTGCAATTGAATGGACCAGGCGCTCAACGCATCCCTCCGACCAGCTGTGCAAGTACGTGAGCAACGAACCGGCTCAGACTGATCGAGCCGACTGAAATCAGCAGAACGACAGCCCAGAACTTCGCAGTAGCCATCACAGCGAGGCCTCGTCACGCATCTCCTGCGCGATCCTGGCCGCCGTCGGCCAGGTGAAGCCCCACTTCTTGCTGAAGTGACTCGACTCGGGGTCTCCGTCATGGCCGGGAGCGAGCTCGCATTGCGTCTGCGCGCCGACCGAGCCCGGGAAGAGCGCCCCGCAGATGATGGTCCGCTCCGGGCTACCCGCCTGATCCGCAAACACGCAATCATGTGGATAGCAGTTGCAGATATCGCACCATCCTGGGTTGGCAGGATCGGGCCGGTCCATAAAACAATGTCCTGCCACCTTTTCAGTGAGAGGAAGATTCGGCCGCACTTCATCGAGCAGCGGAGCGCCAAACTGCCGCGCCGCGATCGCCGCCGCCTCGTCCTCCATATCCGCGACCGTCGCGCCCTCTTCTGAGACCGGCGCCGCGGCGTCGTAGGCCTTGACGATCATCCGCAGCTCCTCGATTGGGACGGCGAACTGTTCGGCGGTCTGGAGGATGACCATCGGCGAAGCCAAGAGAGCCCGCACCGCCCAGGTGGCACGGATCGCGCGGCCGACCGGGCAGGATGGTTCGTGGATCAGTTCGGCATCGCCGAGCTGTCCGCGCCAGCAGCGCTTGCAGAAGGTGGTCGAAGTGTGAGCTCCGCTGGCGAGCTGCTCGAAGGCGAGCGCGTCGGCGGCCTCCATGAGCTCGGCGAGAACGGGGTGAATCTTGGGGGAAGATGGAACACCGGGCGAAACCTCGGTGCTTTCGACGTCGGGTACACTAGGGCTAGCGGGCACGTTGCGCTCCTTACCGAGCGGTTGTGCCTTTTGTCCTGTTCTGACGGGGCGAGTAGCTCAATTGGATAGAGCACCGGCCTTCTAAGCCGGGGGTTGTGGGTTCGATCCCCGCCTCGCCCACCACTTAGAATCAATAAGTTTCTGCACAGACGCGTTTGGAACTGTCTCGGACTGTGGGGATTTTGTGGGGAATCTCCTTCGAGGCGTCTGTCCGAGAGGAGTGCCACAGCTCTTCGTTTCGCCTCGTTGCGAACATGCGAATACCGCTCAAGCATTTTGCGGCTCATCCATCCGGGCGTTGTAGGCCTCCAGGATGTGAGGAGTTGCCCCTCTAAAAGCGATCACCGTCGGATGGATTGTCGGCAAGCATCACTTCCGCTAAGCCGACTTCACAGTACTAATCCGGTTACTCTCTTTATTGTCTGTTCTGGTGGGACCACGGACACAGCCCGGTGTGGCCGACGATTAGGCCACGCTCGGAGCGATCCTAACAGTGGCGGCGCGAGCATGTGCGCCGATGATCGATGGAGATACGATAGACCGAAATGACGATCAGGATCATGCTTTTTGCCACGGCGAATGGAGGCCGTATCCATGGCAAAGAGTAAGACAAAGTGCAAACGGACGCCCAAGCATGTTCTGAAACTCCCGGACCTTGAGCAGTCGAAGTCAGCGGTGTTAAACAGTTTGACGTCTCAAAGCTCACAAAGAACATACGATCATGCAATCAGAGAATTCATCGAATGGTACTGTTCAGAACCCAGGCTCGCCTTCAACAAGACTGTGGTCACGCGGTACAGAATCTCCCTCGAACAGCGGCACTACGCTTCAACCACGATCAACCTGCGTTTGGCCGCGGTCCGGAGGTTGGCTTATGAGGCTGCTGATTGCGGTCTGCTCAGTGCTGACCTGGCTGCAGGCATTCGCCGGGTGAAGGGTGCAAAACGGTTGGGGGTGCCCGTTGGCAATTGGCTCACTGCGGAACAGGGCAAGCGCTTGTTGTTGGCACCAGACTGCACCAGTCTTCGCGGTAAACGCGACTATGCCACATTGGCTATTCTGCTTGGTTGCGGGCTCCGCAGGGCGGAATTGACAGCGTTGCGCGTTGAAGACATACAGCAAAGGGAGGAGCACTGGGTCATAGCCGATCTTGTCGGCAAGGGTGGCCACATACGAACCGTTCCGGTCCCAGATTGGGTGAAGGCTGGAATTGACGCCTGGATGAGAGCTGCCGGGATTACAACCGGCACGCTCCTTCGTTCGGTCAACAAAGCTGGCAGGATTTGGGGAACCGGATTTAGCCCCAAGGTTATTTGGGGTGTTGTAAAACAGAAAGCAAAGGACTGTGAGATTCCGTCTCTCGCTCCGCACTACCTCCGTCGGACTTGCGCCCGTCTTTGTCATCAGGCTGGTGGTGAACTGGAGCAAATTCAGTTCCTTCTGGGGCACGTCTCTGTCCAGACGACGGAGCGGTACCTGGGATGCAAACAGCGTTTCCGCAACGCTGTGAATGATCAGATCGGGCTGGAGCCGGAATCGCAAGGATCTCCATAGATCCCGCATCGCTGCCCAACCTTTCGCTATTGATCTGGCCTCGACGAATGACTCTGAAGTCATAAAAGTATCTGAAAACGGCGGGCTCGACTTACTCCAAGCTAGTTGTCGAAACTAGAACGAGAGGCGCAGACCGAACTGAACGATGCGAGGCGAACCTGCCCCTGAAATCGTCCCAAATGCTGGGCTGCTCTTCGTGCTGTTTGGAAGGTTCAGGTTGACGTTATTGGACACGTTGAAGACCTCCCCGCGGAACTGCACATTGGCCTCCTTATAGATGGGAAATGATTTGAAGGCTGAAAGATCCGTGTTGACGTATTTGGGACCAAACAGCATATCGAACGGAGTATTGCCATAGGGAATCCCGGCGGGCAATGCGGTAAACGCATCTGGATTGAAGAATGCGTTTTTCGTCGCAACCGTGCCACGCCCACCCGGAAGATATGGACTTCCGACGACATTCGGCCGATCGTTGTTGGTTCCATCAAAATTCGTGTCTATTCCAGAGGTCACATCGAATGGTTGACCGGAGCGCAGCGTAGTAAGGCCGTTGACCTGCCAGCCATTCAATAACTCTTTGCCGAGAAGCCCCAAATGATGGGTTTCCGGCGTGAGAAAGATATACGACACCACAAAATCGTTCGGGACATCGATATCGAGCACGCCGCGGGAGCTGTTTAGATCGTAGGCATTTGTTGCGGCTCCGTAACCAATCAGCTTCGACCAGACATAGCTGGCCTGTATGGAGAAGTGGCGATCAAATCTGCGGGCCAGAGTCGCCTGTAGCGAGTGATACGAAGCATTGGCGCGTGGAGCAGAGAGCGAAATTGCCCCAAAAATATAGGCCATTGGCGTTGGTTGGTACGGTCGCCGGATATTTTGACCGTTCGTTGTGCCGCACGTTGCGCTTGTGCAACTCGTGTTATAGATCGGCGAGTTCTGGTCGAGCGTGATGAAGAAGTGACGACTTACATTCGCTACAAAGTCGATCTGCGAACTCCATTTTGCACCGTATTGCTGTTGCACACCCAGACTGAATTCCTGCACTGACGGAATGGACTTGTCGTTCGGTGGCAGGCTGAAGATGTTTGCGCCGGAAAGAAAAACCGCATTCGAAGGACTGGCGACGTAAGGAAATGGATCGGGACCGGGAGCAAACGGAGTTACCAGGTTCGGGGTTCTGGAGACAGTTACACTACGCAAAAATGGTTGTTGCACGAGACTGGGAAACGATGTCATGTCTACGGCGGAATAAAAGATACCGTAGGCGCCGCGAAGCGACGTCAAGCCCTTTCCGAATGAGTCATAGGCGAATCCGAAGCGGGGTGCAACGGTGTTCCATGGCGTATGCAGGAGGCCGTCTGGAATCCCGTCATCACCAGAGGTTAACAGTCCTAGAGGGGCCGTTGGAAAACGCGTGGATTGCACACCCGCCACAAACGTTCCTGTGTTGTTCTGGCCGGCCTGAACGGGAAAGTACTCCCAGCGCAGGCCCAGATTGAGCGTAAGACGGCGGGTGACGCGCCAGTTATCCTGTGCGAACAGTGAGGGGTCCTGAGCGTGCGTACGTAAGTGATTGCCATTGTTTTGCGTAAGGGACGCCATGCCCTGGAGAAAATCTGCAAGAGCATTGCCCGTAGCGGATCCGCCAAACGTAAATTGCCCATTCGAAGACCCTCCAGTTGTGCCAGCGCCATGAACCCATATGTAAGCGCCGCCAAATTTGAACTCATGGTGGCCGCGCACCCAATTGAATGTATCGGCGATACCGAGGTTGAACGAAGCTGTATTATTGGGTCCAGCGCCGGTGGTTCCCATCTGCCAGTAACCCGCTATGAGGAAGCGGGGTTGCGTGGTAAAGTCAGAGCCCATAGCGGCCTGACTTCCAAGATCGGGCAGCAGATGCTGATTTCCGTAGATACTGTCACCGATGTTGTGGTTCAGGGAATAGTAGGCCCGCGCTGAGTTAACTCTCGTCGGCGAGATGGTCCAGATATCACTTGCCACAATGGTGTACTGACCCTCATAGTTCTTGATACCGGCGTAACTCACAACCTGGTTGAGGCCTATGGTCGGGTTGTTTGCAGTGCCGCGCGATTGAAAGTACATACCTGATAGCTGATGATTCTGCGCCAGTTGGTAATCCACGCGCACCATTAACTGGTCGGCATTAAGATTGCTATTGGCTGACTGCTGGGCTGGATGCCCATAGTTCGTTCCAAATGTAGAGTCACCCACAGGGACGAACTTGAGAGCATTCTGCGCAACAGGATCGAGAAGATTCGGACAGATTATGTATTGGACCCCAAGACAAGAGACATTGGGACGCGACGTAGCTGGTGTACTCCTGAAATCTCCCGTGCGCTCGAGAGCAGTTGGCGTGACAAGTGAAGAAGAAGCCACATCTGCCGGCTGTCTTATCCGTAGTCCTTGATAAGAGGAGAAGAAAACTCCGTGACCATGAGTAATGGGCATTGGACCGCCAATATCTCCGCCGAATTGATTCTGACGCAAGGGTGTCACCGAGGTCAGAAACCAGTTCTTCGCATTGAAGACATTGTTGCGAAGATAGTCATAAGCGAGGCCATGATATTGTCTGGTGCCTGAACGGGTGACGGCGTTAACGACGCCGCCTGCGAGACGGCCGAACTCGGCGTCGAGGTTGCTTGTCAACACGCGAAACTCATAAAGCGCATCGGGATTTGGCAGCAGGTTGCCTCCAACCTGTATGTCTGTGTTGTAGGCGCCGTCAAGATAAAAAGCCACGCCATGAGAGAGGCCATTGATCGTGAGCTGCGTACCCGCGCGAGATCCAGTTGGAACATCAGGAATATAGTTCGATACACCAGGAATAATTTGAACCAGGTCATACGCATTGCGGCCGTTCAAAGGAAGGTCCTGAATGCGTTTCTGATCCACCGTGTCTCCGATCTGCGATTCACGTGTATCCACAAATGTCGTAGAAGCCTCCACGGTCTCATTTTGTTCCATGGAGCCGATCTGCATCGTGAAGCTAACATGGACATTCTGATTTGCGTCAAGACGGATGCTTGTCTGAGTCTGCGACCGGAATCCCGTCAGCTGCGCATTGACGTCATAGTCTCCAGGGTCGAGGGCTAGGAAGCTGTAGCCTCCCGATGCATCGGCCTTCGTCGTCCTCGACGCAGACGTATAAGTATTCGTTGCGGTTACCGCGACTCCCTGAATGACAGCGCCGGAAGGGTCCATGACCGTTCCATAGATGGATCCGCTGGTCGCCTGTCCTGAGACTGGTCGTATAAGCAGCGCACAACTCAAGGCAAACAGGCTGATTCGGCACATGGCGCGACGCAGATTGAAAGCCTGGCGGTCCACAGTCTTCTGATCATACCGATGTTTGGCTACTGAGATCGACCCCTGGTCGAGGAACTAAGAACTAACAGGTACGACGGGGTGCCTCACTCCCGAAAAACAGTCGCTTCAGCATCGTGCAAGCGGCGAAGCAAGTCGATCTGCTAGTGCACGGCAATGTGCGAATCCTCCGAGTCGAGCCAGCCGGACAAAGTGACAATAGAATCCGGCGCAACGTCTCCGCCGGCTGTAGGCGAAAACTTGAAGATCGCAGGCAGACCGGAATTGGCTATGATGGCGTTCACGTAAAGGTAGCCCGCCGAATCGACGGCCACACCAAGACCGGCAAAGTACGGGTACATACCAGTAAGCGGACCTCCGATGGTGCGGATAGGTGCAGTATTGCCATTTGCCGAGGGGCCAAACTCAAGAACTCCAAAGATGTGGCGACAGATGCAAGCTACGTAGAGGTTCCCGGTCGAGTCGGTTGTTATCCCGCCGATGTATCCTCCGTCGAACTGCGTCAAATCACCTCCAAGTGCTCGGATGGGCAATGCGTTTCCGTCAGCCGTTGGTCCATAGACAACGATTGGCGTGTCACTGCCATTTACCACATACGCATTGTCATTGGTGTCGACCGTACCTAATCCGGAGTGTAAAAGAAAGCTGCCGGTGATATGGCGCTCCGGATCAGCGTTTCCATCCGCTGTCGCGCTGAATACCGACAGGCCAGTTCCGTCCGCCACAAATATCTCGCCTGCGGGGCTGACGTTCAGGCCCCCCGCGGCGGGAATTTTTGTGCCTTGGCCGACCGGTAAAGAACGCACCGGCGCGGCGAATAGCGATGCTGCAGAATATTCGCGAATAGCTTGGTCGCCATTCTTGAAATCTGAGCCGAGGACATAGACATTCCCGGCAGCGTCCACTGACACCTTGCTGAGCGAATGGGTTGGATCTCCCATGGCCAGTGTGAAGTCAGTGGGCCCTGTTGCTGAAGCCGGATACACGAGGATACGGTAAAAATCTGTGTGGGTATCGTCTCCCACATAGACGCTCGGGCTCTGGATCTGTGGGGCCGGCGCGGGCGGTGGGGTGGACGTGGGAGGTGGGATGGGGCTTGGCGTTGGGTTCGTGCTTGTTGTTGCAGGGAACGTGCTCGTCGGCAAAGTCATAGTTGCGCAGCCAATCAAGCTAATGGCCCCGGAGAGAGGTAGAAGCAGGCGGCAGAAAACGATTGCAGACTTCATAATGACTCCTTTTGCATTCATCTTCATTGCGAAATAGACAGCTATATGGAGGTTCCAACATCCGGGGCCAACGAGCGTCAATGCCGTAACGGTCGGCGTGTTGCAGAAACCATCCGGCCCGAACGTAATAGCCGTGGGCACGGAGAGTCCGGTGGCAACGTCCTCTATCTCGCCGGCCCGGTTCAGTGCTGGTTATGGCGACGTTTAGGATTAGCCATAGCTCGGCTTCGACACGGCGAGTATACCGATTTATCGAGAGCCCCTCACTTCAGATAATGAACGTAAGACCAAACAGCTTCCTAATATGTTCTGTGACTAAGATTGCACCCTGCGAGGAGAAGCATTCCGCAGGAAGAGAAGACGAGGTTGCGAAGAGCGTTGGCTCGGGTCATAGTCTTGTCCTTTGCGAAGTACACAGGCACGGCGCAGCATTTTTGATGGCGGGAACTCCCAAGAAAAGTGGAATCAATGATTTCTTGGATGGCATATTCCAGGCCGCCTGTCCAGGAAAGACGGCGGGCGGCAGGTTTGCAATTCCCGCCGCCCTGCTATCAGTAACCTGCTTGCAGTCAAAGCAAATCGGAAACTTTCGTATGCACGGTGATGCGTGTTGCCGCGATTACGCCCGTAAGGGTGACGGTGACATGCCCCGATGTATCGTATGCAGTCAGCGTAAACGTCCCGGAGTAGTGCTTCCCGTCTGGGCTCAAGGTGACCTCTTCAACGATTTGAGTCGGGCCCGCGGGGTTGCCGATGCCGCTGGGCGCGTTGGCGGTATCGTTGCCGAACCAGGGAAGGTGATTGAGCCTGTAGGTATCCCCGGTTTTTTCCCAAACGCCCAAGCAGATATTCCCATCCTGCGGAGGCCGTAGGGAGTGCATGATTTCCGTTTTATCGCGATGCCAGACGACGAGGGCATTGTCGATCACAGTGTTTGGTATGGGAGATCCGTTCGCAGTTTTGGCGGTGAACGTGGTGTGCCACATTCCGACGATGCTGGCGTTGTCGTCGTCGGCGTCGTCGGAGATAGGTAGGAAGGAGGCGGACCGACCGCCCCACGATTGAGGCAGCAAGGAGGCGCCGGCTTTGGCCTTACTGTACTCGCCGCACGCTGCGAACGCTTTGCCGCTGGGAAGAATTCCCATCAGAATGATTCCCAAGGCTAGACTGACTTTGCTGAGTGTTGCTTTCATGTTGTTCTCCTTTTTTTCTGAATTGAGTGACACCATAGCCCGATGTCCAATTCAGACATTGGCTATTTCCTTTTAACTGCGGTTCATCCTTCGGGTGAACGAAATGAGCTACGAGCAGGTTTTGCTAATGCACAGCGATCCTTGATGGTGGAGCGTCTCCCCACTCTCCCGAGGTGATGATGGCGGAGGGGATGACACTGCCGGAAGCGGTCGCGGAAAATTCAAAGACGGCGGGCACGAGTACGCCGCGGACCACCTCACCCACGCTGACATAGATGGTTCCCGCTGAGTCCACTCCGATGCCTTCATTGACGAAGTACGGATACATGCCAGGCGCTGTGACAAAGCGGATTGGCGCGACGTTGCCGTTGGCTGTGGGCCCAAATTCAAGGACTCCGAATCCGCCCAATGGCCAAGGACAGAGCACATAGAGATTTCCGGGAGTGTCGGTCGCCATCCCAAATACTTGGCCGGGGCCGCCACCGCCTTGCACAGGTCCTCCACTTCCAAATAGATCGGTCAGCGGGCCTGCAATCGTCCTCGCCGGAACAACGTTGCCCGTATCTGTAGGCCCGAAGACGACGATTGACGAGTCAGCTAGGTTTTGGACGTACAGATTGTCCGAACTGTCCACGGTGATGAAGCCCGGCGTGATCGCGGTCGATGACCCATCTGGGTTTTGAGAGTTTCCCAGGATATAGCGGACAGGATCGGCATTGCCGGTCGCGGTTGGGCTGAACACCGCGATCCCTATGCCATCCGAGACGAAGATTTCTCCCGTCGCACTGGCCATCACATCCTGCACGGCGGAGATCTTCGTTCCGGGACCTACCGGCAGCGACCGCACCGGGGGCGCAGTGGGATTGGTAGCAGAGTACACATTGATGCTGGAGCCTGACTCTGAAAGGACATAGATATTTCCAACAGCATCTACTGAAACCTCGGAACCCGGGATCTCCAAGGTGGCTGAGATCGCCCCTTTGGTCGACTGGGGATAAACGAGAACCAAGGTACGAGATGTGGTATCGGATACCACGTAAACGCTTGGCTCCATGACTGGCGAACCTGTCCCTGGAGGGTCTGGAGTTGGTGGTGTTGCCACGGGAGGGTCTGGAGTTGGTGGCGTCGCTACCGGAGGGTTCGGTGTTGGTGGCGTTGCCACTGGAGGGTTCGGTGTTGGTGGTGTTGCCACTGGAGGGTTCGGTGTTGGTGCTGTTGCCACTGGAGCGGAACTTACGAGGCTGGCGGTACTTCCTGGACTTACGGTGCACCCTGCGAGGAGAAGGATTCCGCAGGAGAAGAGGGCTATGTTGCGAAGGTCGCGGGCTCGGGTCATGGTGTTGATCCTTTGCGAAGTACACGAGGAACGTGCAGTCCTACACTTCCGGCGTTTTGGCTGTTTGATATATGGGTTGCCGCCGATTTTTGAAATCAGTGGAAGATCTCTGTGCTTGTAACCGGGTTTGCCCAAGATCCGCCGACAAACAGAACGGTGCCATCGAGCAACAAGGTTGCTGTGTGCCCCTCGCGCCCCGCTTTCATGGCATGGCCGGGGGTGAAGGTGTTCGTTCCGGGATCGAAGGTCTCGGTTGCAGGGGTCGCAGGTTCGTCGTCGCCGGGAGTCGGGCGGCTGGTGAATCCTCCAGCAATGAGCACCGTCCCATTGGGCAGGAGCGTGGCGGTATGAAACGATCGCGCGATCGACAATTTGCCGGCATAGGTAACGAATTGGCCCGCGGCAGGATCGTAAAACTCGACGGTGTTCTGTGACACAAACGGATACTGATTCGGGTCGTAGATTGCTCCGCCGGCTACGAGGACTCTTCCGTCGGGAAGCAGGGTCGCGGTTGACCCGTACCCGGTGCCTTTGAAGTTTGGGCTGCCGGTTGGAGTGAAGGTGTTGGTCGCGGGATCGTAGAGGTCGGCAGAGCCGCTTCCGACGACCAAGACTTTGCCATTCTGGAGCAGGATGGCAAGATGGCCTGTCCGCGCCACGCTCATGCTACCCGCCGGGGATGACGTGCCCGACGCCGGATCGTAGAGTTCTGCAGTTGACGTCGGTTGGGAGTACCACTGGGGCGTGGAGGATGATGGTGTGACGCCGCCGGTGATGAGTACCAGCCCGCTTGGCAAGAGTGTCGCGGTGTGTTCGGCGCGGGCGATGCTCATGTCTGCCGTCGGCTGGATGGTTCCAGCACCTGCCGTGAGAATCTCTGCGGTGGCTGCGGGAATCGGTACAACTGGATAGCCATTTGGCGGCAGGATTGTCGAGTAACCGCCGAGGGACAGAAGATCGCCGTTCGGCAGAAGTGTCGCAGTATGATTGCTGCGGGAAACCTTTGCCGCAAATTGAAAGAGGGCCGTGGCTGGGTCGTACCGGTCGGCGCGGTCGACGATCAATTGGGACTGTACATCCCAGTAGTCCACGTTATATCCCCCGGCGACGATCACCTGGCCACCGGGCAGCAGCGTCGCTGTATGGGAAATACGGGTGCCATTTGGGTCTCCAGCAAGCACAACCCCGCGACCGACCTTGACGGAGGCTGTCGCTGTCTTAGCAGGGTCGGCCTTTGAAGTCGCGATCACATGGTAGACACCTTCGATGGAAGGAGCGGTGTAAATCCCGTCAACGGTGATGGACCCGCCCGTTGTGCCTTCCTGGATGCTCCAACTCACCGGTTCTGGCATGTGGTCGATGGACACGTTGACAGCTATGGCGGCGGCAAAACTCCAACTCTCGCCTTGCCCGATGGTCAGACTTTCGGGGAAGATCGCCAGACGTGGGGGATACTGTTGTATGTTGGTGGGGCCGGTGGTGGGGCTGGTCACGGTGACGGTCGAAGCGCTCGGCCATATCTGCGGAACAGAGGCGCATCCGCCGCAGAGAGTCAGAAACAGCAGGGCCGGGGCCGTGATCGAAAGCGTTGGCCTGTTGAGATGGCGGTGAGGATGGTTGGTCATGTCTGGATCTCCTTCCGTGGCTTCGAAGCGAGTCGATCTGTGCGTCACTGGACCGTTAGAAATCACCGGAAGATCTCCGAACTCGTATTTGGGCTATCCCACGAACCGCCTACGAACAGAATGGTGCCATCGGGTAAGAGGGTCGCTGTATGGCTCTCGCGCGGCGTCTTCATGGCATGGCCGGAGGTGAAGCTGTTCGTTTGGGGATCGAAGATCTCTGTCGTGGCGATAATCGGTGCGTCTTCGTCATTGGTTGTTGGGGGCTTGGTAAATCCTCCGGCGAGGAGCACGGTCCCGTTGGGCAGTAGCGTGGCGGTGTGCATCGAGCGCGCGATGGTCAATTTGCCGGTGGGGGCGAATTGCCCGGTGGCCGGATCGTAGAGTTCGGCCGTGTCGATTGACACCCAGGGATAGTACTGCGGGTCGCGGACCCATCCGCCGGCTACGAGGACTCTTCCGTCGGGAAGCAAGGTTGCAGTGGGCCCGGTTCCCCAGTCGTTTCCGCCGCCGCCCCTGAAGGCTGGGCTGCCGGTTGGAGTAAAGGCGTTTGTCGCCGGGTCGTAGAGCTCGGCTGAGCCGGCTCCAAGAATCAGCACCTTGCCATTCAGGAGCAGGGTCGCAAGATGACCGATACGTGCGACACCCATGCTGCCCGTCTGAGAGGACGTGCCCGATGCCGGATCGTAGAGTTCGGCTGTGGACGTGGGTTCGGAGAATGGAGGCAAGGAGGGTAACGGTGTGTAGCCACCCGTGATGAGTATCCGACCATTTGGCAAGAGTGTCGCGGTGTGACCAGCACGGGCGATGCTCATGTCTGAGACAGCCTGAATGGTTCCCGTTGCCGCACGGAGGATTTCAGCGGTGGCTGCGGGAACCGGCGTGACTGGATGATCATTTGGGCCCGACGGCACGATTGTGGTGTAGCCGCCAAGGAACAGAAGATCGCCGTTCGACAAAAGCGTCGCAGTATGGCTGCTGCGGGTGACCTTTGCCACGGATTGAAAGACAGCGGTGGCGGGATCGTACTGGTCGGCGCGATCGATGATCTCTTGCACCTGTGGATATTCGAAGGACACGCTGATCCCACCCGCCACAATCACCCGTCCGGTGGGTAGCAACGTTACTGTATGGAAAAGACGGGCGGCATTCGAATCCCCAGAGAGGTTCAGCCCGCCACCGACCGTGACCGCGTTTGTCGCTGTCCTGGCGGGGTCGTTCTTCGAGATCCCGACGACATGGTAGACGCCTTCGACGGAGGGAGCCGTGTAGACGCCATCACTGGTGATGGACCCGCCGGCTACGCCTTCCTGAATGCTCCAACTCACCGGCTCCGGCATATGAGTGATGGTCGGGTAGCCGACCTGTCCCATGGCAGCGGCAAAACCCCAGCTCTCGCCGTGCCGGATGGTCAAACTTTCCGGGAAGAGTACCAGATGCACGGGAATAGCCGGTGTGGTGGTGCCGTTGGTCGGGGTGCTGACGGTGACGGTTGAGGCGCTCTGCTGTATCGGCGGGACCGAGGCGCATCCGCTGCAGAGGGAAACTAAGAGGAGAGCAGGGAATGTGACGGAAAGCCTTGGCCTGGCGAGATGGCGGAGAGGTTGGTTTCCCATGTTTGGATTCTCCTGTTGCGGCGTTGGTGCGAGTCGAAGGGACTCCGCCACGCTCCTTAGCAGTTGAGTAAGTGCAGAGCACGAAGCTATACTGCGGAAAACCCGTGTGCGGCCACTAGAAGAAAGACAGCGAGTTGATTTTCAGGGTCGATCCTCATCGGGATCAGCCTCAGGTCATTTGCTGCAACCCTGAAGCAAAAACGGATGGAAGATAAGTTTCCTGACGTAAGTTACGTTCGTTACGGCAATGGGCTCAATGATCTGCGGAGCGTTCCCTGATGATTCCAGCCCCAGCGAAGCCGGACACAAAGACGATTGAAGAGCAACTCGATCGCATTCTGAGATCAAGGGCCTTCTCGGCATCCAAGCGTAGCCAGAGGTTTCTTCGCTACGTCGTGGACAAATCCCTATCTGACTCCGCTTCACCTCCGAAGGAATTTGCCATCGCGATGGACGTCTTCGACAGGGACAGCAGTTACGATCCGGCGATCGACGCGACTGTGAGGGTGCAGGCCGGGCGACTTCGCGGCCGGCTCCGCGAGTATTACGACAGCGAAGGCAAGGACGACCCCATCTGGATCGACATTCCCATCGGTGGATATGTTCCTGTCTTTTCGGTGCGGGAGACGGCCACGGTCGAGCCAGGCAGCCGGCTGGCCCCGAACCAGGAACCCCCGCCAGACCGGACTGCCCTCAAGCGAATCGGGGCGCCGTCCGGCTTCCGCCGTATCCTCTCGGCGAGAGTACTCCTCCCGCTCACAGCGCTTTGCCTCATTCTGGTGGCGACTGTCGTGGCTCGCCGCCAAGCTCGGCCCGATTCGCCGATTCACTCGCTCGCCGTGCTGCCGCTGGAAAATCTCTCCAATGACCCCGAGCAGGAATATTTTGCCGATGGAATGACCGAAGAACTAATCACCGATCTCTCCTATGCAAAGTCACTGCGAGTGGTTTCCCGCTCTTCAACGATTGGATTCAAGAAGTCGCATTTATCCGTTCCGCAGATCGCAGAGCAACTGCACGTCGACGCGCTGATTGAAGGAACCGTTCTTCGTGTGAACGACAAGGTCCGCATCACCATTCGACTTACAGCAGCCAAGCCAGAGAGGCAGTTGTGGGCGGCATCGTACGAGCGCAACCTGAGTGATGCAATATCGTTGCAAAATCAAATTGCCGCCGAAGCGGTGGCCCAGATTCGAACCCAACTGATGCCCGAGGCGCGAACGCGGCTCAGCATGGAGAGTCAGATCAATCCGGAAGCGTACGACGAATATCTGAGGGCCCGATTCTTACTTCGGCAAGAGAAGGGAGAGGCAGTCCAAAAAGCCATCCCCCATCTGGAACGGGCGATCCAACTCGACCCAAACTTTGCCGCTGCCTACGCTGCTCTGGGCGAGGCTTGGTGTCTACCCTGGGTCAACATGAAGAACCCTCGGGAGACGTATGCGAAGGGTCTGGAATACTCGCAAAAGGCAGTCAGTCTTGATCCGAATTCGTCAGAGACGTTCGCTTCGCTGGGCCATTCGCTCATGCAAAACCACCGATGGAATGAGGGAGAAGTGGCCCTGCGCCGGGCCATCGACCTGGATGCCAACAACCCATATCCGGTCCAGTATCTTGCCGTCCTGTTGATGCATAAAGGCCGTGTTGATGAAAGCCTGCAGATCAGCCGCCAGTTGGCAGTCGCTAATCCCGTTGCACCCGATTTTCAGAGCCAATATGCGACTATGCTGTATCGGGCTCGTAAATATGACGATGCGATCGCTCAAAGTCAGCGCACCATTGACTTAGACCCGAACCACGGAAACTACGAATCGCTCGCCAACGCCCTGGCGCAGACTGGACGGTATCCGGAAGCTGAAATAGCCTTCAAAAAGGACAACAAGGAGAGCTTGTTGAGACCTGGAGTGCAAGCCTGGTTGTATGCCCTGGAGGGTAATCGTGAAGGCGCGCGCAGAATCCTGAACGACAATCCTGGGTTTGTCGATCCCCATACTGCAGTCGTACGGTACCTTTTGGGAGATCGGGAGGCCGGGTTGGCTGAACTGGGCAAACTTACGGATCAGTGGAACACGAAGACATACAACCTAAGAAATGATGCTCTCTTTGACCCTATGCGTAACGACCCGCGCTTCACAGCAATTGTGAAGAGATCGGGCTTGCTCGATAACTGACGCTCGGGCGTCACGCAGACGCACTGATAGTGCCGAGCCTTGGAATCTTGCCGGTATCCAGGTCAGGCCATCCAGCTTCTCGACCCGCTTAAATCGCTCGTTCGCAGGGGGAACCGGTGAGCGATCCAGATCATTTGTTGCTGACAGTGCTAATGCACTCATCAAGCATGAGTTGAGTCCCGTTCAGAGGATCGGTCCTGAAAAACGTAAGGTTCCTATCGGGACTGCCCCGGGAGATGAGGCAAGGTTGAGCCCGTTCGTTCCGGGCCGGGGCAGTTTCGATAGGGTCGTTTGAAGTAAGTCGCTGGCGTCTGCGACGGGCGCGGTGATCTACCTATGGGATTTCAATGGGCGGCAAATGGCCTGAGGGTGATGCAAGGTCGGGGAGCGACGGTTCGAGGAGCGCGGACTCCGATTGCACGGCGAAATGCGGATCTTATTTTGTGCCTTCGAAGGAGCATCGTGACAGTAGTGATCGGAGCTCGGGCGCACTTCGGCATTGCGTGTCGGGGCACGACGTAGGGAAGGTTGGATAGAGACAAGATCAGCCGAGAGGCGCTCAGGAACTGTCATCACCGTACCTCCTTGGCTCGGACGGGTTGATGCTTGCACGGAAATACAGTTGGCCGCGGGTTAGACGTTCGACGACCAGCATGATGCCGGAGCAGGCTGGACAGCGCAAGCTGGGCGGCTGGGGTGGATCGGCGCATGCCGTTGCGCCGAGCAGAACGCGGCAGCGTTCGAGCGCAACACTTCGTCTGCGGTTGGCGAAGAGTCCGAAGTGGCGAATGCGAACCAACCCCTTGGGCAGAACGTGGATGAGGAAGCGTCGCAGGAACTCATGGGCGGATACGGTCATGACCTTCTGCTTGCCGCCGTGGGCGTAGTCTCGCCAGCGGAAAGAGACGCGATCGTTTTCGAAGGCCACGAGGCGATGGTTCGAGATGGCGACGCGGTGAGTGTAGCGGGCCAGGTAGTTGAGAACGTGTTCGGCGCCGCCGAAGGGCGGCTTGGCGTAAACGACCCAGTCCTTCTGACCGAGTTGCCAGAGGAAGTGGTTGAAAGCTCGGGGTGAGGCAAGTTGCTCGAGCGAGCCATGGAACTGGAGTCTGTGTTGCTCGAAGAGTTCGCCAAGCCCCATCCTGAACCTGCGGCGGAAGCGGCGGCTAAGTGCCTTGACGGGCAGGAAGAAGCGGCGCGAGGAATCGATCCAGTTGGAGCCATCGGGAGTTAGGCCGCCGGCGGGAACGATGTAGTGGATATGCGGATGATGCTCGAGGTTCTGTCCCCAGGTATGGAGTACGCCGAGAAATCCGATGTCTGCTCCCAGATGTTTTGGATCGCGCGCCAGTTCGAGCATCGTCGCGGCGCTGATGCGATAGAGCAGATCGTAGAGCAGCCGCTTGTTCTGCAATGCAAGAGCGGAGAGTTCATGGGGTAGCGTGAACACGACGTGGAAGTACGGCACGGGCAGCAGTTCAGCCGAACGTGCCGCGAGCCATTTTGCACGCGCGTTCCCTTGGCACTTGGGGCAGTGCCGGTTGCGGCACGAGTTGAATGAGATGGCCTGATGACCGCAGCCGACACACCGATCGAGATGACCGCCCAATGCCGCAGTGCGGCATTGGACGATAGCATCGAGCACCTTGCGATGGGGCCATGCAAGATGCGACTGCTGCTGTTCCCAGAAACTGTTGCCCGTTCTACGGACGATGTCGGCCACCTCGAGGGTGGGCCGGCTCATCGCTTCATCCGTCTCCTGGAGCGTTTTATCTCATCGGGCCGTGACACTTCGATCGCTTCGAGCGGGCTTGGAATCGCTTGCAGGTGGCGCCGCGACAGGTGCAGATAGACGGTCGAATGTTCGAGCTTGGAGTGTCCGAGAAGGACCTGGATGGTCCGAAGATCGGCGCCGGCTTCGAGCATGTGCGTGGCGAAACTGTGCCTGAGCGTGTGGGGCGATACGTGCTTTTTGATGCCGGCCTGCCTGGCTGCTTCATCCACAGCCGCCCAGACAATCTTTTCGGTGATGGGCACATCAGCCCGCCAGTTGTTCACCATACCTGGGAACAGATAGGTCTTGGGCTTCATCCAGCGCCAGTACTCTCGCAGAGTCTCCAGAAGCTTGGGGGTCAACAGAACATCGCGATCGCGGCTGCCCTTGCCTTGATGGACATGAATGACCATGCGTTCGCTGTCGATGTCGGTGACCTTCAGGTGGCACAACTCGGCTCGTCGCAGCCCTGTTGCATACAGCGTCATCAGCATGGTGCGATGCATCAGGTTCCGAGCCGAATCTATCAGCCGCGCGACCTCCTCCGGACTGAGTACAGTTGGCAGCTTCCTGGGCCGCTTGGGGAATGGGATCTCGTCGAGAAGGTAGGGGCGCCGAAGGGTCTTGACGAAGAGAAACCGCAGAGCCGCACATCGGCTCTGAATAGTCCCAGGCGACAACTTCCGATCCCGAAACAGGTGCACCTGGTACTCGCGAATATGGCTGGGACCAAGGCGCTCTGGCGAGCGGTGGAAGTAATTCGAAAAATCCTCCACCGCGTGGATGTAGCAACGGACTGTGCTTGGAGAGTAGTTGCGACGCTGGAGTTCATCCAGCATCAACTGCCGAAGATGGGTCACGGTAAACCTCCTGTGACCCGAGGCTTACACAGCCAACAATGCCCGGAGAAAGCCCATGCCGCAGCGTCCGTCGCGTCAGCGACTTCGTTGTGCGCCGGGCATGTTCAACAGCTTGGAGGTGCAAGTCCTCTACCCGACCTGATGGAGGTAAGGGTTAGCGATGACGCAAGGGCTATCGCCGTGAGGCGGGGTCTGAAGGAAGCGTGGAGCAAATGCGCGAGTCGATGGACAAAAATCGGATACAAGGC
>Ga0102924_1002193_pt1 | contig 21625 bp, 19 predicted proteins | sample PaiPotPPM11metaG_FD_80116 | JGI IMG/M metagenome (GOLD analysis project Ga0102924, IMG submission 80116) | Iron sulfur acid spring bacterial and archeal communities from Banff, Canada, to study Microbial Dark Matter (Phase II) - Paint Pots PPM... ...
ATGTTCGGAAAAATATCGGTCGGAGTACGCAATATTGAAATCGCGCCCATCACCAGGATTAGTATGGCCATAACCACGAAGGTGTATGGCCGTCGTAACGCTAGTCGAACAATCCACATCCCGAACTCCTCTCAATTCGGCACGCCGCTCTGAGCTTCGGGCGTCGGCCACTTCACAGCACTGGCTAGCATTTGCACCTGGTGTGCCAATTCAGCTCGGCTCTTCCTGAGAAACGCAACTTCGAGTAAAGGAGCGACTTGGCGGAAGAAACGCTCGCCAATCTATGGCTCAGTGGCGGCGCCTCGTCATTGAAATCCGCGAGTGTCAAGATACTGACACCACAAAGAACATCAACACTCGCTGATGATTCCGGTCAGTGGGAGGACTCAAAAAGAGAACTCGGTTAGAGACTCAGCGCTGTTGGGTACTCTGCAACCCAGCTGCCGCTTCGCGTCAGATATCAAGCTGTTGAAGTTGGTTGCCAATTGTTGCTTCGATATTGTCTGTAGCCAATAAGTAGAGTTGTAATCTAACCAAATGCGCATAAACATCCAGGCCCCTCGTTTGGCAGTTCCTTTGCACTGTATGACAACAACTTGTCGCTCAGTTCCAAGCAGATTCATTGTCATGCGGAGCTGCTGAAACGATGCGAATAACGCAATGCCGGAAGGAGCAACATCCGCAATGAAGCGTTTCTTCATGCCAGTCCCAATTGCACTCTTATTTTTCTCTGCGTGTGCGCTCGCCCAAGGAGGCAATCCCAATGGGACGGTGAGCGGCTCGGCAATCGAGAAAACCCAACTTGAGCCTCGCTCTGCGGAGACTCTTCGTCAATTCAATACTTCATTGGTCGCCCTTACCAGAAGAGTTTCTCCCGCAGTGGTTCAAATTATGGTCACAGGATACGGACCATCGTCGGGAAGCGACAAAAACAATAATAATGTCGCACTGATCGTGCGGCAGCGTGCGATTGGGTCAGGCGTGATTGTCGATCCGGACGGGTACATCGTCACAAATGCCCATGTGGTCGAAGGCGCCCTGCGGATTCGCGTGACTCTGCCGCAAGACGAAGGCACTTCCCCACTCGATATTCCGCCCATCGGCAGGCGAAAAGTTCTCGATGCCACGCTCGTCGGCACTCACAAGGAGACCGACCTGGCGGTGATCAAAGTGGACGCGCACAATCTCCCGGTTTTGCCTTTGGGCGCAACTCGTCCTGTGTATCCCGGCGAATTAGTTCTTGCAATCGGGAGCCCGCTCTGCAGAGTTCAGTCACCATGGGTGTGGTGAGTTCAGTATGGCGTCAGCCCGACCCGGCTCAGCCAATGGTCTACATTCAAACCGATGCGCCTATCAATCCTGGAAATAGCGGCGGCCCATTGATTGATCTCGACGGCTATGTGGTGGGATTGAACACATACATTTTGACTGAAGGGGGCGGAAGCGAAGGTATTGGCTTTGCGATTCCAGCCCGCATCGTACGTTTTGTTTATGACAATCTTCGTAAATACGGTCACGTTCACCGGACGGAGATCCAGGCTGGCGCGCAGGAGATCACGCCCACTCTCGCCGAAGGCCTCGGGCTCTCCCAAGATTGGGGAGTAATTATTTCGGATGTCACGTCCGATGGACCCGGAGCGGCAGCGGGTCTAAAAGTGAACGACATTATCTATTCAGTGGATGGCCGGCAGATTGTGGGCCTTCCAGGTTTTTCAGCGGCGCTTTATCTGCACCCTCCAGATGAAACCCTGCACATGGAGGTAGTGCGCGGGGAGAAGCGAGTGTCTCTCGTCATTCCTGCCTTGCAACATTACGACAAGGAAGATGATCTTGCTGTTTTAGTCGATCCCAAGAACTTTATCGGCCGTTTAGGCGTTTTCGTGATCGATTTCGACGACAAACTTAGAGCTGCGCTCCCCGACGCTCATGTGTCGGGGGTTGTTGTGGCCGCCCAGTCACCAGGGCTGAGTTCGTATACTTCTAGCCTCCGCGCAGGGGACATTATTCATAGCGTTAACCAAATGCCACTCGAGTCTGTCGAGCAACTGAAGTCGACACTTAGCCAACTCAAGCCCAGACAAGCAGTGGTGCTGCAGATCGAACGCGCCGGCGGATTGCAGTATGTTGCCTTTGAGTGGGGAGACTAGCGGACTGCCAGGGTCGGTGACACCAAAAGCTGCTTGTGCTGCTTCAACGAGGGGCAAGATATTCTCAGATCGCCGGAAAGCCGTCTTTCGATTGCAGCAGCAGCGGATGAATCTTATGATGAGTGGCATCGCGATGGGATCAAGGGAGGGATGGATGCGGGAGTCCGCAAGCGCGCCCACGGTTTTCGTCGTTGATGACGATGCCTCGGTACGTGAGGCTATTCAAGGCATGCTGAAATCCGTTGGCCTGCGTTCCGAAGTTTTTGCGTCGCCGCAAGAATTCTTGCGCAGCAAACGTCAGGACGGCCCAAACTGCCTGGTTCTGGATGTGAGGCTACCCGGAGTTAGCGGACTCGAGTTTCAGCGCGAATTGGCACAGGCTGGCGTGCATATTCCGATTATCTTCATCACCGGTCATGGAGACATTCCGATGACTGTGAGGGCAATGAAGTCCGGCGCGGTTGAGTTTTTGACCAAGCCTTTTAGGGACCAGGACCTGCTGGATGCGATTCACCAGGCTTTGGATCGTGACCGCGCGGAACGCCAACTGAACCGTGAGGTTAACGAGCTGCGAAAGCGCTACGAGACGCTAACTAGCCGGGAGCGCGAAGTAATGGGTCTGGTGGTTTCGGGCATGCTCAATAAGCAGATAGCTTCTGAGCTGGGAACAAGCGAAATCACCGTGAAGATCCATCGCGGGCACGTGATGCACAAAATGCGGGCTGAATCACTTGCCGAACTGGTCAGAATGGCAGCGAAGCTTGAGGTGCCATCAATTCAGACATAACCAGATGCCGCAACGTTGATCTTCATACCGAGTGAGCGTAACAAATACTTCATTGCGGCTCGGTGGCTGCCAACTCCAATGCGAGAGAGACTCTTGCCAATTAGCCCTCCGCACGACAAAAAATGGACAGCACCGCTCGCAGTGGCCCACGTCCTTCGCTATGTCTTAGCTCTTGCCTCCATTGTCATAGCTTTTGGCCTAGCGCGCCTATTTCTGCATTTCCATTTGCCGCAACCGTTTACCGCATTTGCGCTATGCGCAATAGCGATCACGTTTTGGTATGGTGGCACCGGGCCGGGCATTCTCGCAGCCTTGCTCTCGGCCCTAGTTCGACCCTTCTTTTTCGAGCCTGGGGTCGACATGACATCTCATCTTCTTTATGACCTCGTTTTCCTGATTTTTGCGGTGCTGATGACTTACGCGACGCGAGCCCGGCATGATCTCGAACTCAGGGTTGCGGAGAGGACCTCAGCACTGACTCACGCCAACGAAGACTTAAGACTTGAAATCGCAGAGCGAGCTCGTGCGGAAGAAAAGCTGAGGCAGACCGAGGCCTACTTGTCGGAAGCACAGAGGCTCACACACATGGGAAGTTGGGTCTGGAGCGTAAAGGGAAGAGACGCCCTGCATTTATCCGAGGAATGGTATCGGATATATGGCTTCGACCCACAAAAGGGTGTGCCAACTTGGGAAGAACGGTTGCAGCGCATTCATCCCAAAGATCGAGACAAGTGGCTAGCGGCAATCGACCAGGCAGTGGCTGAGAAATCGGATTACGAAGTGGAATTCCGAATCCTTCTTCCAGCAGGTACCGTCAGACACATCTACACCGTTGGTCACCCGGTTAAGAATGCGTCGGGAGAGTTAGTGCAATTCGTGGGCAGCTCGATGGACGTCACCGAACTCCGGCGGGCAGATCAAGAACGCGTGACATTGCGTCAGGTGCATGCGGATCTCGCGCACATCAGCCGAGTGACCACAATGGGAGAGTTGACGGCCTCGCTGGCGCACGAAATAAACCAACCGATTGCCGCCGCTGTGACTGACGCCAGTACTTGCTTGCGCTGGCTTACACGCGATCACCCCAATGTGGAGGAAGCGCGCGAAGCTGCGTCGAGAATGATAAAAGATGCAACTCGGGCAGCGGAGATCATCAGTCGGATCCGGCTGCTGTTCAAGAAGGGAACTACAGATCGGACATTAGCAGATGTGAACGAAATCATTCGAGAGATGATCATTCTGCTGCACAATGAGTTGACACGACACTCCGTCTCAGTCCGACAGGAGCTCGCAGAAGATATCCCTCGGATTATGGGAGATCGAGTGCAATTGCAGCAGGTCATGATGAACCTCATCCTGAACAGCATCGATGCTATGGACGAGGTGAGTGGGACACGCGAATTAGAGATAAGGTCGCAGCGCGCGGACAACGAACAAGTCATGGTCTCGGTCAGCGACACTGGCATTGGTCTGCCCGCTGAGTGTGCGGATCAGGTCTTCAATGCATTCTTTACCACAAAGCCCCATGGGACCGGCATGGGACTTCGGATCAGCCGGTCCATTGTTGAATCCCATGGTGGCCGCCTGTGGGCTGACAATAATTCTCCGCGCGGCGCAAAGTTCCATCTGACGCTGCCAGCCCAAGCTCAAGCAAACGAATGATGCGGGTGGTATCAGGCCTCCTCATACCAAGGGATGATTGGGCCATACCAGAGCATAATTGCGGCCTTGTCCGCGCGGCGTTATTTTCTATTGTGGCTGTTCAGCCGGAGGCGAAAAAAGTGGTGGCGATTGTTGATGACGATGAGTTCATGCGAAGCGCGTTGCAGGGCCTGCTGAGAGCGGCCGGACTCCCAGTACAAGCATTCGGTTCGGCGGAAGAATTCCTGAAGTCGGGACAACGGCAGCAGACGGGATGTCTGATTGCCGACATCCGGATGCCGGGAATGTCCGGTTTGGAATTGCAGGCAAAGCTAAATGCCGAACACTGCAGAATTCCGACGATCTTTATCACCGCACACGGCGACGCCAGTCTGCGCATGCAAGCCTTGAGAGCAGGGGCGGCGGAATTTCTGACAAAACCGTTCGACGACGAAGTCCTGCTCGATAACGTTCGAGCCGCTCTGGGGAGTTGAGCCCGCGCGCAAGCGCACCGGAGGTATCTGTGGGAGCTTTCCGAATGTCCGGGAAAGTCGATCAATTTTCTTATGAGCGCAGATTCGAGCAGATCATAGGCAACAGCCCTGCTTTGGAAACCGTGCTCGAACAAGTTGAACGCGTGGCGCCGACCGGTTCCACGGTTTTGATCCAGGGAGAAACCGGCACTGGAAAAGAGCTGATTGCGCACGCGATTCACAACATCAGCTCGCGCTGCGGGCGAGCGTTTGTAAGACTGAATTGCGCTGCCATCCCTCTCGACCTGCTGGAAAGCGAGCTGTTCGGTCACGAAAAAGGCGCATTCACGGGTGCTATAGGTCAAAAGATTGGCCGTTTCGAATTGGCTGACAAGGGCACTCTCTTTCTGGATGAGGTCGGGGATATTCCGCCTGCATTACAGCCTAAACTGTTACGCGTACTGCAAGAACAGGAGTTTGAGCGCTTAGGGAGCGCGCATACCCACAAAGTAGATGTCCGCGTGGTCGCCGCGACCCATCGCGATCTGACGGATATGGTAAAGCGTGGCGAATTTCGAAGCGACCTATATTACCGCCTGAACGTATTTCCCCTCCTGCTCCCACCTTTGCGGGACCGCCGAGAAGACATCGAAGGACTGGTGACACATTTTGTAGACTTGTTTGGAAGAAAGATGGGCAGACAAATCGAATACGTTCCCGAAACAACAATGTCCGCGCTCACCTCGTACAACTGGCCTGGGAATGTCCGCGAACTGCAGAATCTGATGGAACGTGCAGTGATCCTTTCCAACGATGGCGTGCTTCCAAATCCTTTGCCAGCTGAGGCGCACGGAAGAGTAGTGCCAGGGGTCGTAACAACTCTGAAGGACTCCGAACGCGCCCTGATTCTGCAAACCCTTGAACGAGTGGGCTGGGTGATCGGCGGGCCAAAGGGCGCTGCCGCGAAACTTGGCTTGAAGCGCACCACGCTCATCCACAGGATGCAAAAGCTAGGAATTTCACGCCTTCATCTGCACAGCTTAGAGGGTATTCAACCAGTACAGCCACAAGCGGACTCGCCGACAGAAATCTAATAGATGCCCGCCCGGGAAGAATCTCCTCGGGATCCGATGCCTCGAACCCTGTCTTGAAATCGACTGCACCTCGCCCCGTTAAACCTGACTCCCCAACATTCGATCCAAATTGAATGCGGCGCTGATCAACGCGAGATGGGTAAAGGCCTGGGGAAAATTGCCCAGCGCCTCGCCTTGGGGTCCGGTTTGCTCTGCATAAAGCCCGAGATGATTGGCGTAACCAAGCACACGTTCGAACAGCAACCTTGCTTGGTCCAGCTTTTCGGGGTCCGCCAGACTTGCGCGCGTCAGCGCCTCAACAAGCCAGAAAGAGCACATATTGAAAGTGCCTTCCTCGCCCGGAAGGCCGTCGATACGGGGTTGCGGAGGATAGCGACGCACCAGGCTGTCGGTGACAAGGCCGCCTTCACGGGGACTTTTAAGGATTGCGTCTATTGTGCTGAGCATCCGCGGATCGGTTGGGGCCATGAAGAAGACGAGCGGCATAATAAGGAGCGACGCGTCCAGGTCATCACTGCCGTAAAACTGCGTAAATGATTTGCGCTTCTCGTTCCAGCCTTTGCTCATTACTTCTTCGTAGATGCGGTCCCTTTCGCGTAGCCACTTTGCGCGGTCGCCTGGAAGCGCGCGCTTGTCGGCCAGCCGGATACCGCGATCCAGAGCCACCCAGTTCATGACCTTTGAGAAGACGAAATGCTCCTGCCGATTGCGCATCTCCCAAATGCCAGCATCAGGAAGCTGCCAGGTCTCGCAGATCCACTCCAAACGACTGCGGACCTTTACCCAAAGATCGTAGGACGTGGGGCTGACATATTTGTTGGAGAGATATAACGCGTCCATCAGCTCGCCGTAAATATCTTCCTGAAACTGCAAGGCCGCCGCGTTGCCGATTCGGACAGGACGGGACCCTCGGTATCCCTCCCAATGGTCAAGCGTCTGCTCGGGAAGTTGATTGTCGCCATTGATCGTGTACATGACCGGACTGGGGGCGTTCCGGCGAGCGTGCTTGGATGCGTAATTCTCGATCCAACCTAAGAATGCCGCAGCTTCGTCTCGGAAGCCGAGGCGCAGAAATGCATAGACGGTGAAGGCGGCGTCGCGCATCCAGGTGTAGCGGTAATCCCAGTTGCGAACGCCTCCGATGACTTCAGGTAAGCTCGTGGTCGGCGCGGCAATAATTGCTCCGGTAGGTTCAAAGGTAAGAAGCTTCAGTGCCAACGCTGACCTGTGCACTTGCTCCCGCCAGCGGCCATGATAAGTGCAGGCAGAAAGCCAGTCGTGCCAGAATTTCACAGTGTCTCGCAGCAGCTCCTCAGCATTTCTTTCCGACGGGGGAGACGATATCGCGCTCTCATCGCTATTTTCCCCAAGGATGAAGACCTGCGATTGTCCCTCGTTGAGCACGAACTCGCCGGATACCCCACCTTGCTTGTCATCGCTGAGCGGCACGGCAGTTGAAAGAGCCAAGGTCAGGTTACCTGCCTTGAAAATCACGCCATTAGTCGAAATCAGCGTCTCATGAGACTGGCGTCCGTAATCAAAAGCCGGACGGCAAGCCACCGAAATGCTTACTGCTCCCCTAACGCAGCGGACGCGGCGGTATACGTGATGGTACTCAGGCGAGTCGGGAGGCAGCCCTGCCGGCATGAAGTCTTCCAGTTCGACAATTCCGTCTTTGAGCAAGAATCGTGTCACCAAGACATTGGTGGAAGGCCAATAAAACTGTTTATGCCGCACGCCATCACCATCGGCAGAAATTTGGAACCGGCCCCCCTTCTTGTCATCCAAGATCGCGCCGAAGATGCTGGGCGAATCAAAGTGCGGGTAGCAGTACCAGTCGATCGAACCATTCATGCCTACGAGGGCGACAGTTCGCATGTTGCCGATGATCCCGTAATTTTCGATGGGCTGATACGACATCTTTTATCTTTGCCTTTCCTGCGCTTGGGCCGAAATGCATTCTAATTCGTTTCCAATAATGCGATGAAGCGGCATCGTAATCACCTTTCACATTTGCAAGAGAATCGGCATCGCTTCATTAACTGGTTTGTGCGCGACGACAGGCTCAGATTCTGCACTTATTCGGCGTGGGTGTGAGAGGCGGCGGTAATGGGGACGCAGAGATCTGGTGGAACCTCCGGGCCCGGATCGAGATTGCACTTGTACTCAACGAATAAATAAGCGGTGATGGGGTGGGCGGCAGTTGTGATGCAATCCCGGTTTCAGTCGACGCTTAGCTGGCGCTCAAGGTCAATTCCGCCGCGCTTCCGATTTGTTGTAAAGCACGAATGCGCGCCTCAACTACGTCCCGCCGCGCGTAGCCGAGTAGAACCGAGCAATCTTGAATGGAGTAGCGTTCAAGAACCGACATTACATAGACAAAGCGCTCGAAGGGCCCGAGTTCAAGAACCGCTGCAATTTCTTCCCACTCCACTGGCCACGTATGCCCTCTACTGTTGAGGGTCGAGGGAGCACCTTCCTCCATTGGCCTCGGGTTGATAACTCGAATAGCGCATTGAATGATTGCCCGCCGAGCCCATGAGCGTGCCCATTCCTTGAAAACGGAGTTCCCCTTCACCGAATCTTCCAGTCCGGAGATAAAGCATTGCTCAGCCTTCTCACGATTCGCAGTCAGCAGATATGACAGAAGGTACAGTTCGACTTTTTCTTGGTTGAAGATTCGGCAAAAATCATCCTTGCTCGCGTAAGGGGTAGAGCTGGTGATGTGCTCAGCAATTGGCATGTTCAACTCCTGGGTAATTCCCGCTGTTTTTTTCGTGCAAGTTGCTTCACTACATGATTGGTGAGAACGTTACCGCAGGAAAACCTCGCGCCTTCCTTCATCAAATCGAAAATCGCATCTTCCCCCGCGCGGCTAATGGTGGTCAGATTTCGTAGGTCAACCACCAGTTTGCGTCTGCCTCGTTCCTGGCATGCATTTCTCCAAGCTGTGCAAAGCTCACCAACCCACGGCCCAACAAGCGTTCCTTCGACGACCAGCGTGCGCTGTGTCGGCGTATCGATGATGGAAATCTTGAACATATTACGCATGTGATTATCGCAACACGCTTGCCAAAACTGCGCTCGTTGGCGCTCCAGCAAACTGTTGAATGCATTGAGCATGGTTCACCAGGGCGGTGTGTGTGTCGAAGAATGTCGAAATCAGAATCGACAGTTGTTGAATTTCGAGAGATACCAACCGGCGTTGCGGCGAAGGCCAACTACTTCAGAGCTGAAGGCCAAACATACCAATAATGTCGAAACGAGCAGATCAAAACGCACAGTACAAAGGATGGGAAACCAAGGGTGTCCGGCAATCCGGAGCTGCGCGCCAAAGTTCGCACTAGCCGGTGTGAACATATCTCTGCTCCGAACAATCTAGCGTCCCCGACGGGCCTCTGACGGAACGCTTTGGAATGCTGAAATGGCGGCGAGACCGTGGGTTGAGCGACGAGCACGATAACGTCGCGCAATTTCTGTACGGGATGCGCGAGGGTTGTTAATCACTTCGAGGATATGGTCGATGATCCCACCGTCGTTAAGATGCAGCGGCCAATTTGGCGCAAAGCGGTCGAGTTGCCTGGCAGCTTCAGCTTCAGCGAGTAGCTTAAGTTTGCTCACCGACCTACCTCCCAGGCCAGCCCCCGATGATCGACCACATCGACGGCCGAAATGTTTAACATGAGTTTTCCACCAACGGCCAGAGTCAAAGCAATCGACCGGCCAAAGCGAGCGCTGAGGGAACGTCTTGTACGGCGCTGACTCTGTGAAGAAAAAGAGAACCGGGCGGAGAATGGGCTCGCGTAGTGTCGAGATCTCGACACTTGTAGAGCATGGCGAACCCGTATTTCAACGAAGTAGCACGATCCTAGAGAGTATCCAAAAAGGGGTGCTTGGTAGAGCGTTACGATATTCGTCGCGGGTCGATGCCGAGCTTCTTCATGCGCGAAATCAGTGTCGTGCGCTTGATATCCATCCGTGCCGCGGCTCCGTCGGGGCCTGCGATGCGCCCATTCGTGGTTTTCAAGACGCGGACGATCTGGTCGCGTTCACTGGCTTCGCGCGTGCCAACCACTGGAGCGGTTGTGGCATTGTTGCTCAGTGAAGCGATTGGAGCTTGCAACGCCGTGCCGTGGGTGAGGATCACCGACCGCTCGATGAAATTTTCCAGCTCACGAATATTTCCTGGCCAATGCCAACTTGTGAGCCTCTTCATGGCCGCCGCGGGAATGGACTCGATCTGCTTCTGCATTAGGCGGCCGTACTTCTGCGTGAAATAGCGCACTAGGAGGGGAATGTCTTCCGGACGCTCGCGCAAAGGTGGGATGCGGATCGGAAACACATTCAAGCGATAATACAAGTCGCTGCGGAACTCGCGATTCTCCATCATTTTGTCGAGGTCGCGATTGGTCGCGGCCACCAGCCGCACGTCAACCTTCTTGGTTCGGTTGCTGCCCAGCCTTTCAAACTCACGTTCCTGCAAGGCTCGCAGCAGCTTTGGCTGGATCTCAATCGGAATGTCACCAACTTCATCCAAAAATAGCGTGCCGTGATCAGCCAACTCCAGCCGTCCAATCTTCTGAGCAATGGCGCCGGTGAAGGCGCCTCGTTCATGTCCGAAGAGTTCACTCTCCAGCAGTCCGGTTGGAATCGCGGCACAGTTGAGCTTTACAAAGGTCCGCTCCTTACGCCGGCTAAGTTCATGGATGGCGCGCGCAATCAACTCCTTCCCCGTGCCGGTCTCACCCAAAAGCAATACGGTCGAGTCGCTGAAAGCCACGGTCTCCACGAGATTCAAAACATGGCGGAGAGCCGAACTCTGTCCTACGATTCCTTCAAAGTCCATCTCGCCACGGATTTCATCTTCCAAGTACAGTTTTTCCTGAGCGAGCTTGTCTTTTAATTCGGCGATCTCGCGATAGGCCAAGCCGTTCTCGATGGCGATTGCCACTTGCCCCGCCGCTTGCAGCAGGAAATCAACGTCGTCCGGGCTAAATGAGTTCGCGACCCGGCTGCCGAGTGTCAGAACTCCGACCGTTCGCCCTCGGCTGATCAGGGGCAGAGCGCAGCCAGACTCGAGGGCTTCAGCTCGAGCTTCGGGAGCCTCCTCGGGATCCATCTGCTCGCTCATGGCACCCAAAATGAGCGGCTTGGCGGTCTTGAATACGCCTCCTATGACGGAATCCTCGATCGGTTGCAGCAGATCTTCCGTTATGAATCCTTTGCCCTCGGGGAAGTCCATCGCAAGCTGGCGCAAATGGACCTGTTCAGTATCCGGCAGCCACACGCCGACAGTGTCACAGTGCATGACCTGCCGGATACTTGCCGAGACCACGCGAAGCAGATCGCGACACTCCAAATTCGAGACCAAGGTATTCGTCAAGTCCAGGAGCAGCTTCAGTCGTTCGCTTTCGCTTTGTTCCGGTCTCGGGCTCGCCGACGCCTGCGAGTTGAATGGGTAGTCCGATATCAACGAAGAACTCATGTTTAACCTCACGAAGTCCATTACTGAAACGTGCCAATCGCATCGGGCGGACGCAGCAACGATTCACAGCGTTGCGCCTACGCTCCCAGGATTGCTACCGACAAAGTCTTCATGGACTTCGGCTGTCAGGTGTTGCGGATAATGTTCACCTGTACTGATGTAATGAAGCGGCAGAACGCTTCGAAGAAAAATGTCGTAAATTTCGTCACCTGGCGGATCGTGTGTCGAAGCGCTCGACAATCCCATCTGCTCAGTATCCTGCTCTCGCAACGTAACCTTCCTTCGCTCAAGTGTTTGACGACTGCGCAACAGCAAACGCAACTTTGGCACACCAGCTGCCCATATTGAGTGCTGAACGATTCGCGCGCGGTGCACATTACGCCGGGAATCGTAGGCACAGATTCAACAGGGAGGGATCATGATGCGGCGAACTGCCATTATGCTCGCAGGTGTTGTCGTTCTATTAGCTCTTGGCGCTACGGCTCAGGAAAACCGTTCGGACATCAGTCTGCAAGGCACGGGCTTTTTCACGAGGGACACTAGCGGCGAGGGAATCTCGCGGACTACCTCAGACACCGGCGGATTCATGGCGGGGTACCGTTATCACTTCAACCGCTGGCTTTCTGCAGAAGGGAACTATGGCTTCGACCGAAACACCCAAAAATATTTTTCTGGTTTCGGAGAATCTAGAGTCCAGTCTAACGTGCACGCGGTCACGGCCGACGTGGCATTGAACCTTCCACTGCCCACTAGAAGAGTCAGTACTTACGTGCTCGCTGGGGGCGGCGGCCTGATTTTTGATCCCACCGGCAACAGAGGCGGATCTGTTCCCGGTGCCGACAATCAGGGCAGAGGCGCCTTCCTCTACGGGGCAGGCGCTGATTATGTCTTGACACGACACTTCTCGTTACGTGCCGAATACCGAGGGTTCGTGTATAAGAACCCGGACTTCGGACTCAGGGCCTTGAACACTGACAGCTGGACGCACACGGCGCAACCATCAGCTGGATTGGTCTTCCGATTCTAATGGTGCGGCTTTCGCCTGACTGGTCTCGGATGACTACAAGTGTTGACGGTGTTTTACATCGTTTTACGACAACATCCGCAACTTCAGGATTGACGTTCTCATCTGGTGTTAAGTGAGGCATCCAGTGTTTGCTTGTTGCAGGGATTTGACCACAAAGCTAAAGAAAGGAAGTTCGTTTTAAAACTTATAAGAAAGGAAATTATGAAAATTAAACATTTGCAATCCATGGTAGTTCTCTCAACTTTAACCCTGCTATTTCCGCTCGGCGCGTTGGCACGGGACAACCAACACTCGGTCGATATTACTGATGCCGTGCAAGTCGGCAGCACACAATTGAAACCCGGCAACTACAAGGTGGAGTGGCAGGGAACCGGCCATGTGGTACAGGTGAGTTTCCAGCATAACGGGGAGACTGTGGTCACGTTGCCAGCAACATTAAAGACGAATGACGGTCAAGTTACACAGGACGCCATCGAGACTAGAGGATCAAGTACAGATAAGAATGTGCTTGAAGAGATCGATTTCGGTCATCAAAAAGAGGCGCTAGTTTTTGACCAGAACCCAGGCGGTATGTAGTTCCTGAAAGTAGTTCGGACGTCGATGTGCAACTGCGCCTCATCAGGTTCTTTGAGGATACAGGGAGCTGCGTTCGGAGAGCCGAGAGCTTTTCAGAGCGCAGTTCCATTGCAATCAGTCCTTTATCGAAATACACGAGCATCAGGCAAACTCCATTAAAGCTGGAAGGATATGTGAATGCTGGAAAGCACCGTTGAGTTGCTGAGCAATCTATTTTTGGCCGCTCTGACTTTACTGATCGGTGCTTGTATTGTCGGCTCGATTGTTGCAGCCTTGTGGGCGGTCAGACGTGGAAGCACTACTGTGACTTCTAAGAAGGTGAATGAGGCCTTCTGTTTCGCAGTTGCGACTTGGATGACCGCACCCACCATTTCAACTACTAAAGGCAAACTTTCGGAGGAAATGCAGTATGGCTGGAGAAGAGCGCAAGAACTGGAGAGAGTTGGCCAACGCCGCACTGGAAGCAAAAGATCCGGATAAGTTGCTGGAGATCGTTCAGGAACTGAACAAGGTCCTAAAACACGAGGAGCAGGTGCGTCGCGATTTCAGGGAGGCCGCGAGAGCGAACAAGTCTTCCTGGTAAACCCCGATTAAGAGTAGAGAATTCACAGTGTTTAACAGAGTGCGCAGCGTACGTGCCGGCATCACCTCTGTCGGGCCCGTCTTAGCTGGAATGGAGCACCACACCGCACTTCAGAACGTCAAATGCATGGCCAACTGCAGGAACCGGTTGCTCCCGACGGTCTGCCTGATGACTCCGAAGTTGCTGGGGTTGGGCGATCCCGCTGCTAGGATTTTCGTCGGATCCAGGAAACAAGGATTCGGGCTGAAACACGGATTCAGTACGAAATTGGTGTTCGGCGTGTCGAAACTCGGATGATTGAAGAGATTGAATGCGTCCCCCTGGAATTTTAGGGCGAATCGCTCCGAAAGTTTGAAATTCTTGACCACTGAAAAATCGAAGCGGGTTTGGAACGGGGCACGGAACACATTGCGGCCAGTAGGTCCAAAGCCGGTTTCGAAGGTGTCGCAAACATTCGGAGTTCCGGTGGTACTTGGACCGCAAGGCGGTACACCGCTTTGGCCAGGATTAAGGAATGGTATCGAGAAAGCATTCGGGTTTATATATGGTGCAGAGACTCCAGCCAAAGGAGCAGGAAGGCTGCCGTCGGTTCCACCCTGCGTCGCCTTATGCGGTGAAACACCAGCAGCTAGCGGAAGAATTGGGTTGGTAATGAAGTCGTCCCCGGCGAAGTAGATGCTTCCCGCTGCCCCCGAGAAATCGATCACGCTGAACGGCTCACCGCTCTGCGCAACCGTGACCCCCTGGATGCCCCAGCCATTGACAACTCCGTTCACCCAACCAGACGCACCCTTAACGGTCGGCAGCTGATACACATAGCTAATGCTGAACACGTGTGTACGATCAAAATCAGAGGAAGCATAAGCAGCTCTGGGATCAAGCGGATTATTTCCGTTGAAGAAAAGTCCCGCACCCAAGCCACTGCCTTCATCGAGTGAGTGGGAAAAGGTGTACGAAGCATTCACCATTAAGCCGTGGGACATGCGCTTGGTGGCCTGAAGCTGCACTGCGTTGTAAGTTGACACGCCTTCAGCAGTCCAAAAATCAGCATTCGGATTGAAGCCGATGTACGGAGTGCGCAACGCGGTGTTGCCGTCAGAGAAGGCAAATTCGCCGATAGTGGTTTGGATCTGTTCAGTAACCAGCGGGTTCCCGGCACTATCCGTAGCCTGATTCCCATAGGAATAAATCTGCCCATTGACGGGATGCGCGGGCGTCGCAATGCTCGGCTGGTTAAAGGGGATCGGTAACGGCTGATGCACGCCATGATTTCCGATATAACCCAGCGTCAGCACTACATCGTTCTTCGGCTGCCACTGCAGGTCGAAGCTCCAGTTTTCGGAATACGGAAGTTTGTTCGTGGGGTTGTAGCCGCCAAACAGGAAGTCAAAATTGCCAGCACTTAATCCTGCCTGAGTGTTTACCAGATTTCTTACGCCATTTAGATTATTGGGAGGCGGCGGAAACGGATTTGTTCCGAACGGGGCTCCGACAAGGCAACCCTGTCCCACGCATGTTGTGTCCTGCGGGACAGTGAACGGCTCTTGCGTAGTGACGCTAAACGGCCCGCTGATGCCTAGGCCGGCACTCGTTGAAAGCTCGGTAAAGTACTCGCCGCGATCGGCATATATGCCGAAGCCTCCACGGACGACAACGTTCTTCACATTTGACGGGCTCCACGCAAATCCAATTCGTGGGGCGAACATCCATTGGCGTCCTGTAAGCGTGGAGTTGCTGACGTTCTTAAAACCGAAGGCCTTATTGCTCCCAGCCACTACGAGACCGATTCCCGGCTCGCCATTGGGAAGATTGCCGAACGAATCAGTCGCGAGGTTATATTTGTAATCCGACGGATAGAAGTTGGTCAGCAGGCCGTTGGTTTCATACAGAGGACCGTCCCAATCCCACCGGAGTCCGCCGTTGAGGGTGAGATTGGGTCTAAGTTTCCAACTATCTTGGATAAAGAGACCAGCTGATTGAGAACGGAAGTGCCGGTTGGTTTCGCCATTAAGGAATTGTCCATCGCTACGGTCTTGTCCTAAGGTCCCGGTCAGGAAGTCCGCAAAGTTATGAAAATTGAACGTGGCCACTTGATTTTCACGATTCTCGACATTGAGTTGCATGTAGTCGAAAATGCCCCCGAATGATAGTGTGTGGTGTCCGCGCACCCAGCGGTAAACTGACGAACCTTCGTGCTCATTCTGGAAAATTCCCGCATTTGCAAAATTTGTGGACGGGCCAATTTTAAGATCATTTCCTTGCGACGCTCCCACAGTTCCACCACCAGACAACTGCGCTCCTGCATCCGCATTCGAAATCGTGATGCCTGGGAAAAATGAGCTGCCCAATAGGTTGAGACCCACTGCAGAAGGCGTGAGGGACTGGGCGGTGGTCGCGTTGGCGATTTCGCGAATAAATCCGTAGCGGTTCTCCCAGGTCGTGTTGGGACTGAAGACAGTAGTGTTATCGAGTGAAAAAAGCTGGCTTCCCGCCTGCATGGTCTGAGCAAACCCGACTACCTGACTCACTGCGAACGGAATGTTCGTAGGATCACTTTGAAAATAGTATTTGGCGGCTAAACGATCTTTGTCGCTAAAAATGTAGTCGATATTGCCATTTATCTGAGTGGCGTTAAATTGGCTCGCGGGACCTTTGATGAACGAATTGAAAGCCTGAGTACCGCTTTCCGGGGTTGCAGCATTCGACGACGGAATGATGAATTGCCCGCCTGGCGTCTTCGCTTGCAGAATTTTCAACGCAACCGGATCAATCTGACCCGCGGTAATGCACGCCGGATTCCGGCCTACACCACATACATCGTCGGCGTTGACGAGCGCCGCCAGCGCCGTGGTATCGGTCCGATTGGTATCCGTTAGTCCCTGAAGCGTAGGAACGCCATTGAATGCTCCACTGAGTGCGTCGCTGATTCGCTGTCCTTGATAAGAGCCAAAGAAAAACAGCTTGTTTTTCACGATCGGCCCCCCAAGAGTTACCCCGAATACATTTCGGTGAAGCGGAGGCGCGCCAGAGAAGAAGGGATTCTTCGCCAGGAAAGTGGGCGCCGCATCGAACGCATTGTTCTGAAAATATTCGTAAGCTTGGCCGTGCAAACTATTCGTGCCGGACTTTGTCGTCGTTTCGATATGCGCTCCGCTGGCCGATCCCATCGAGGCATCGTACATCGAAGTTGAAACGTGTACCTCCTCAATAGTTTCTGTAGGTGGAGTAGGCAGAGCCTGCCCAATTGCGTCGAACACTGAGCTATTGGTTTGGACCTGACCGCCGACTCCGAAGATTTCTCCTGTATTCAGCGTGAACCGGCTATCGGAAATGTTGCTGGTCGAGTTGCCGTTAAATAAATTGTTTGCGTTCACCCCATTGAACGTGAACAGATTGCTGGTATCGCGCTGGCCATTGGCCACAATTCCTTGATTACCTAAGCCTTCGTTGGAGCCAGAACCGGACAGAAAATCTGCGCTGACACCCGGTGCGAGAATGGCAAGCTGCGTGAAACTGCCGGTACCGAGGGGCACGGTTGGGATTACGTCTGAGCCGACGGTGTAGCCATTCGTTGTATCCGTCTGGTTCAGCAGCGGCGTCCCTTCGACCGTCACGCTCTCTGAGGCTGCACCGGGCTTAAGTCTCGCGCCAATAGTCGTGGTGCGGTTACCTTGCACGACGATCTGTGGATAAACCGCGCTCTCGAACCCGTCTTTTAGAAATTTCACCTCGTAGGTCCCGATTGGCAAATCGGCTATGCTGAACGACCCGTCGCCCTTGGATTCCGCGGTCACCGCAAGGTTGGTAGCTACGGCGCGAACTCTAACTTGCGCTCCTTGAATCACGGCGCCACTACTGTCGGTCACGGTTCCATTGATCGAACCCAGAGTCTGCTGGGCCAGCGCGAGATGCGCGCCCGCCGCAAAAATCACCACTGCAACCAATAAAAGGACGACACGCCTGCCAGGGAACAGAAATGGATCAGATTTCACGAGCAGCCTCCAAGGGAATGGAAGCCGAATTCTATTGAGGTTGCACTTCAGAGTTCAAGGAGAAAACATTAAAATTAAGTAAAAAAATCGGCTCGAGATGGCCTTGCGCCCGTGTGCGCCGGAGGGTCAACACACCGCTAACCCTTGTTCCGTCCTCACGTCCAAGACACAGTTGCCTAATCTGAAACTCGCGCGCATCACCGGGGAGGTGCGTGATGCCAGGAGAAGGTGTGCTTCGAAAGTGGCGTCGAATCCTGCCAGGTTGCGCTGTAATTGCGCTTTCAATCACCGTCACAAGTTTCGGTCAGGCAGCCGGTGACACACCGGCGCCCGGAGCTATACTCCCCGGCACCCCCGCCACAATTAAAATTCCGCGAGTCACGCAGGCGCCGAAGCTGGAAGATTTCGAAGGCATGGTTGCAAATGGCGCGGCTGCACAACTGCAGAAGGTTACAAATTTCATTCAGAACCAACCTTCGGATGGAAAGCCGGCGACGGAGCGGACCGAAGGCTACATGGGATACGACGACACTAATCTGTACGTCGTCATGGTCTGCTGGGACGATAAGCGCGTAGGTGTGCGCGCGAGTTTGACCCGGCGAGAGCCATCCACACCATTCGATTCCGATGACTACATCGAGTTCACCCTCGACACGTTTCGGGACCAGCGGCATGCGTTTCTGTTTGATGTCAATCCGCGCGGCGTTCAAGCAGACGCGCTGTACACCGAAGGCCAGGGTCCGGATTATTCGTGGGATACCCTGTGGTACTCGCGGGCTAAGGTCAGCAAGGATGGGTACGTAATTTGGACGGCGATTCCGTTCCGCAGCCTGCGCTTTCATCCCAATGCCAACAATCATTGGGGAATCATGCTCACCCGCTACATAGCGCAGAACAATGAATTCGATAACTGGCCGGAGTTGTCGCCCCGCCTGTCTGGGCGGTTGAATCAGGAAGCTACGGCGTCGGGCTTTGAGAACATCTCGCCCGGCCGCAACATGCAGTTCATTCCTTATGTGGAGTCGCGGACGTTCCGCGGCCTCGATACCCGCGATCCGGCGCAGCCACGATTCGACTCGGCGAATTTTCAGGGCAAGGCGGGATTGGATTCGAAGATTGTCTTCCACGACAGCCTGGTGCTGGATGCGACGGTGAATCCGGATTTTGCGCAGGTGGAATCGGATGAGCCGCAGAACACAGTAAATCAGCGATTCGAAGTTTTCTTTCCCGAAAAGCGGCCATTCTTTCTGGAGAACTCGAATTTCTTTGAAGCGCCGCTGATCTCTGTAGGCAACCTGCAACCGCGGTTGGTCTTTACTCGGCGCATCGCTGATCCAACATTTGGAGTGCGGCTGACCGGCAAGGAAGGCCCGTGGAACCTTGGCTTTCTCGTAGCGGATGACCGCTCACCGGGGCTCATCGTTGCTGACAATGACCCGGCGCACGGACAGCGAGCTTACTTTGCCATTGGCCGAGTGAATCGCGATCTGGGTGAACAGTCCAGCATCGGCGCCATGTTCACGGACCGGGAATTTATGGGACAGTTCAATCGCGTCGGCGGTCTCGATGGCACGTTTAAGTTAAATAAGAATTGGAATGCCAGCTATCGCGGATACATGAGCTCGACGCTGGACACTACGGGTTATTCATTTGGACAGAATCACGATGCGGTCCTGGTCGGCTCTGGTCGTCGCTTCACATTCAACGTGGAGTATTTGGACATCACGCCGAAATTCCTAACTGAGACAGGTTTTGTTCCACGCGTGGACCAGCGTGCAATCAATCAATACGGGCATTTCTACTGGCGGCCAGAAGGCAAGCACCTGGTGTTTCATGGACCCGAGGAAAATGCCACGCAGATGTGGGACCACCACAATCAAACGGTGCAGCAGGTAGCCAGCGCCGATTACGTATTTGGTTTTCAAAGGAGCATCATTCTTGCCCCCGTCATTGTCTATGAGGCGGACACGCTGCGGCCGGTGGACTTCTCGGGGCTCCCAAACAATCGTGAGTTTGCGCAGCGAGGCGGCGGGATCGTATTTCGTGGCAGCCCTTGGCGAATGTTCAGTTGGAACACGCGGATCTTCCGCGATGGCACGGTCGTAGTAGTACCGGCTGCGGGGCAGTTGCCCTACACCGGCAATGAAACCGCTGTGTTCCAAACCATCGGCGTCAAGCCAACCAACCGACTGCAAATCGATAACACCTATATTTTGGACCGGGTGGACAACGGGCTGGCGCACCACGCGGTGTTTAACAACCACATCGTGCGCTCGAAGTGGAACTATCAGTTCACGCCTGAGCTTTCTTTGCGCTTTATCGCGCAGTACAACGGCGTCCTTACAAACCCGGTCTACTCTTCCTTACAGACAACGAAGAACATGAACTTCGATGTTCTATTCACGTACTTACTGCACCCGGGCACGGCGTTTTACGTCGGATATAACTCGAATCTGGAGAATGTTGATCCGAGCCTCTGTGTGCATCTGCCGGGATCTCAACAATGCGATCCGAACGGTCCAGGACTGCTGCGCTCTCCCTCTCGGCTCACCAATGACGGACGGCAGCTATTCGTCAAAATCAGCTATCTGTTCCGGAGATAGAGCCGGTGCGCGTCACCCACTGGAATGAGTTTCACCGTCCCACCATGGTTCTCGCACCTACGAAAGAAATCTTACTGTTTTCTCGACCAGTTCTGCGGTCGGCTTGTAGGGATCGCCTGGCGCATCGTATTCGATTGAACAGTATCCCTTGTAGGTGTGCTTGTTCAGAATAGTGAATGTGCGCGCGAGGTCCACATGCACGGCCTTGCCCTGCTCATTCACCTCGCCGTCCTTCACATGGCAGATGCCGTAGGCATGCGCGAACATGGCATCGATGGCGCGATACGCGAAGTCCTCGTCGTGCGCAGCCAATGAGTTGCCAAAATCCGGCAACGCGCGGAGCCACGGGCTGTTCACCCTTTCGATGACTTGCACGATGAAAAACGGGTCCTCGCTCACGGGATTATCGTTTTCCAAATGCACTACAACATTCTTCTTCGAGGCGTAGTCAGCCACTTCCTGCAAAGTTTCAGCCGCACGCGTTACATCCGGCTTCGACTGTTTCGAGCCCTCAATATGGGTGCGAACGCTGGGCGAGCCGAGTGCTGCTCCTACGTCCACCCAATGCTTGCTGAAAATCAGTGCGCGGTTGCGCTCGGATGCATCAATCGAGTATTGACTATCCCCGCCATCCACCGCGATGTCTACGACCGCGGACCCAGCTTTTTCAACCGCAGTACGGAGCTGCTCAAGGTATTTCGGGTCTGTGGAGGGGAAGATACGGCTCCAAGGCTCGATCCTATGAATGTTGAATTTTCCGACGACATGCGCTGCAAAGTCTTTCAATTCGATTTGCTGCGCGGGGGGAATTGAACTCGGAGACTTACCATCCCAGCCCTTCCATCCCACGATGAATTCGCGAAACGGATACGCTGCCACTGCCACTCGCTCCCGCGGGTTGGAAGGAAATTGGACCGAAGGGCTAGCGCTTGCCGCGCGCGCGAGGGCAGGCAAGAGTGTGACCCCAGCCGCAGCACTGCCGCACACTTCAAGAAATTGCCTTCGGTTGATGGTGTTCATCGCGATTCTCACGAAGACTACCGACGGATGGGTCAGCTCTTGATGCTCTTGGAGACCTCGTCCCAGGTGACTGTAGTCTTCCGAAAATAAGATTCATTCGCCATGTGGCAGGCCAGGGCCGCGTGATGACCGAACACTGCATCTTCGACTACTGGCTTGCGCGAACGTACGGCTTGGAAAAAAGTCCAGAGATGTGG
>Ga0102924_1002194_pt1 | contig 21625 bp, 18 predicted proteins | sample PaiPotPPM11metaG_FD_80116 | JGI IMG/M metagenome (GOLD analysis project Ga0102924, IMG submission 80116) | Iron sulfur acid spring bacterial and archeal communities from Banff, Canada, to study Microbial Dark Matter (Phase II) - Paint Pots PPM... ...
CCGGAGAGCATGATGCCCAAGCCGCCCGGGGAGCGGGCCGTATCCTCCCGCCCGCGGGCGCCGCACTCGCTCCGCTTTCCGAAATACCTTCGCGAAAGGCGTCCTTCGATGAGCGAGATGATTTGCTATGTAACGGAAGGGGGGACCATTGTCAAGGGGCAAAGTCGCCGGAGAAGAGACGCCGCCTTCTTATCTGCATGGGGTGCGGGCTGACGAAACCAGCGCCGCGGATCGATCCACTGCGACGCCGAAGTCCCACGACCGCATTATGCGGCTTCACGAAGCGAAGGAATATACGGCGACGGATGTCCGCTATGGCTCTCAAAGCTGCCAGGTCAAGAGCGAGTGCGAAATCGACGCGAAGGGCCGGCAGGAGATATTGCACCCCTCCACTCGCCCAGGAAAATCAATGCGGTCGCGCGACTTTATCTTAGCTTAGATCAAGGTTCCTTTCACCTACCAAGCGCCGGCGGCACTCAAATCCCCATAGCGCACGTCATTCCTTGCTGCATAGAATGGTCGTAGTGCAACATTTTGCGCGGCAAGCGACGTGACCCCGAGCGCGATCATCCAATCGAAACCCGGCATCGGCGACGTCATCTGGCACCTGCCGTTCATTCGCGCCATCGCCGCCGTCTCGCCGGGCGGCAAGGTGACCTTTCTCGCCCCGCCGTCGAGCGGAGCGCGCGAACTCCTGGCGGCGGAACCGAGCGTCGCCGAGACGATGTATTTCGAGCACTCGGGCTCCGAATTGCGGCGCGGGATCAATCTGCTCCGGCTCATCGGGCTGCTGCGGCGAAAGCGCTTTCGCACGATATGGATCCTCGACCGCACCGTCCGCCCGGCGCTGGCCGCGTTTTTGGCCGGAATCCCCGAACGCATCGGCGTCGGGCTCACGGCGCAACGCCGGTTCATCACCAATCGCGGCATCGCCCAGAGCCATTTTCACGATTTTCCCATCGATTGGCTGGTCACGCTGTTGGCGGAGATGCAGGTGCCGCTGCAAACGACGGAGCCGCAACTGCGCCTCGAAGCCGACACGCTCGCGGCCGTCGGCGCGAAGTTCAGCGCCTGCCGGCGGCCCTGGATCGTGCTCGGCCTCGGCGGCTCGCATCCGGACAAGGATTGGCCGGACCGGCATTGGGCGGAATTCCTTGCCGCGTTGCGCGGGCGCACCGGCGGAACGATCTTCCTGATCGGCGGAACCGCCCAGATCGCGCGCGCGCAAAATCTGATCGCGCGCACGGCGGGAGCGAGCGCGCTCAACGCCTGCGATCTGAAATTGGCCGCGGCCGCCGCGCTCCTTCGCCATGCCGATCTGTTCATCGGCACGGATTCCGGCCCGTTAAATTTAGCGGCGGCCACCGGCACCGACGCGTTCGCCATGTTCGGCGCAACGCCGGTGCTCACCTATTCGAAATTCATCCATCCGATCGTGCCGGAGGGCGGGCCGGCGCCGGGCGGCATGAAGCGAATTTTCCCCGCGCAAGTGCTTGCGCAGGTGCAGCCCTTTCTTTCGATTCAGAAAACACGCGGATAAGCGCGACGGCGCTCACCAATTGTGCGTGACCAACCGCACGATGACCGGCAGCAGAATCACGACAATCAGCGTCGGGAAGATGCACACTATCATCGGCACGGTGAGCTTGGCCGGCAACGCATAGGCCTTCTCCTCGGCGCGCGACAGGCGCTTGTGGCGCATATCGTCGGAGTAGACGCGCAGCGCGTCGCCGATCGAGGAGCCGAGCTCGTCGGATTGCTGGATGAGCGTGGCGAACGAGCGCGCCTCTTCGAGGCCGAGGCGGTCGCCCAGATGTTCGAGCGCCTCGGTCATGATGCGGCCGGCGCGGATTTCCAGATTGGCCATGTGGATGTTGGCGGCGAGCGACGGATAGGAATCGCCCAGCTCGCGCGCGATGCGGTCGAGCGACGCTTCCATGGCGAGGCCGGCGTCCGCGCAGACCACCAACAGGTCCATGAAATCCGGGAAACCGGATCGATGTTCGAGACGCTTTTTCGCGATCAGCCGGTCGAGATAGAAGCTCGGCGCCAGGTATCCCAACAGGCCACCGATCATCACGATCACCCAGAACGAGCCTTTGCCCTCAAACCCGAGCATCGGCAGGACGAAGAACGATGCACCCGCCAGAGCGACCGCCACGACGCTGCGGGACAGAAAGAAAACGGCCGCCGCGCGCGAATCGTAAATGCCGGCTCGCATCAGCCGCTGGCGCAGCACTTTCACGTCCTTGCTGTCGGCCGACGAATAATGCTTGGCCGTGTAATCGACGAGCTTCTGCGCCGCGCGGATTCCCGAATAGCGCAGCGCGCGCCGGCTGCCGGCCGCCTCGTCCTCGATGCCGACACGCGCGGCGCGGCGGCGCACCGCCTCGCGGGCGCGCATGCCCACCATCACCGCGAAGGCGAGCGTGCCCACGGCCAGAAAGACCAGGAGGCTCAACATCGTCGGCGCGCCGAAAGAACTGCTCGTCGGGTCCATGTCACAACGTAGGATGGGTTGAGCGGAGCGAAACCCATCATCTTGAGGTCGCCACGGTGGGTTTCGCTCCGCTCAACCCACCCTACTTGGGTCAGATCTTGAAGTTCACCATCTTGAACATGATCATATTGCCGATTCCCATCCAGACGACGGCGCCGGCGACCAACTCCTTGGTGAGCGGTATGCCCCAGACGGAGCCATAGAAGTCGGGCACCAGCCACATGATGATGAAAAATATGCCGATCGGCAGCGCCGAGAGGATCATCGCCGAGGCGCGTCCTTCGGCGGCCAGCGCGTGGATTTTCCGCCGCATCTTGAAGCGCTGGCGGATGACGCCGGAAAGGTTCTGCAAAATCTCGCCGAGATTGCCGCCGGTCGAGCCCTGGATGGCGACCGCGGTCACGAACAGCGGCAGATCGTTGGAGCCGATGCGGGCGTAGAGATTGCGCATCGCCGTTTCCAGATCGGCGCCGTAGGTGATCTCGTCGGTCACGATGCCGAACTCGCTGCCGATCGGATCGCCCATTTCGCGCCCCACCATGTTGACGGCGACGGGCACCGGATGGCCGGCTCGCAGGCTGCGCACGATGATGTCGAGCGCGTCGGGAAACTGGGCGGCAAATTTGTTTTGCCGCCGCGACCGCAGCATGCGCAGCACCAAGAGCGGCAGCGCCGTTGCGCTCAACAGTCCGACCGCGCCCGCCTCCAACAGATCGCGGCGGAAAACCATGGTGGCGCCGAACGCCAGGACGCTGACGACTCCGACGATGACGGCGAGCCGCGCAAATCCGACGGTGATGCCCGATTGCAGAACGAGGCGGTTGAACGCGACGAAGTTGAGCCGGTAATTGCCGCCGCTGGTAAGCCCGCGCTCGCGGCGCAATTCGACCAGCACGCTTTCGCGATCGATGCGGTCCTTCGACAGCATCAGCCGCCGGTTGATCTGGCTGCGGTACGACGCCGTGGAGAAGCACAAAAGGTAGATCGCTTCGAACGCCAGCCCGGCCGAAACCGCGACGAAGAGCCAAATCAAATAGATCGGATTGAAATCGGCCATGACGTTCACAGCGGCTGCGAGGGATCGAAATAAGCGCCGGGAATCTTGATGCCCATGGCGGCAAGATCGCCGAGGAAGCGCGGACGCACGCCGGTAGCCTGGAAATGCCCCTGCACGGCGCCGTCGGGCGCGGTGCCGGTGCGCACGAACTTGAAGATTTCCTGCATCTGGATGATGTCGGATTCGAGCCCGGTGATCTCGGCGATGCTCATCACCCGCCGCTTGCCGTCGGACAGCCGCGACAGTTGCACGATCACGCGGATGGCGGCGGCGATCTGGCCGCGGATGCTCGCGACCGTCATCGGCAGCCCGGCCATGCCGATCATCTGCTCGAGGCGCGAGATGGCGTCGCGCGGCGTGTTGGCATGAACCGTCGCCATCGAGCCCTCGTGGCCGGTGTTCATGGCTTGCAGCATGTCGAAGGCTTCCTCGCCGCGGCACTCGCCGAGGATCACGCGGTCTGGGCGCATGCGCAGCGCGTTCTTGACCAGATCGCGCTGGCGGATCTCGCCCTTGCCCTCGATGTTGGGCGGCCGCGTCTCCATGCGGCCGACGTGCGGCTGCTGCAATTGCAGTTCGGCGGCGTCCTCGATGGTGAGCAGGCGCTCCTTTTCGGAAATGAATGCCGAGAGCGCGTTGAGCATCGTGGTCTTGCCCGAGCCGGTGCCGCCGGAGATGATCAGCGTCACCCGCGCCTTCACGGCCGCCGCCAAGAGCTCGGCCATTTGCGGGCGGAGCGCGCCGACCTCGACCAGCTTGTTCAGGTTGAACGGCTTCTTGGAAAACTTGCGGATCGACATCAGCGGTCCGTCGATGGCGACGGGCCGCACCGCGACGTTGACGCGCGAGCCGTCGAGGAGCCGCGCGTCGCACATCGGGTGCGATTCATCGACCCGGCGGCCGACCGCGGAGACGATCTTGTTGATGATGCGCAGCAAATGCGCCTCGTCCTTGAAGCGCACCCCGGTCGGCTCCAAAATGCCTTGCCGCTCGACATAGACGCATTCGTGGCCGTTGATGAGAATGTCGTTGACCGTTTGATCCTTGAGCAAAGGCTCGAGCGGGCCTAAGCCCGTCATCTCGTCGAGAATTTCCGAGACAAAATCGTTGAGCTCCTGGGTGTTGAGCGCCAGCCGCTCGACCAGGACGTATTGCGACACCAGCTGCTGGATGTGATTACGGATTTCCTCTTCCGGCAGCTTTTCCAGCGCCGACAGATTGATCTCCTCGATGAGCCGGCGGTGCAGGCGCACCTTGGCGTCGAGGAGCTTGTCGGTGAGCAGCGGATTGGAGGAGGAGGACGAGGCGGAGGCGGTCTCCCCGGCGGCTTCTGGAAAGACGGTCCATGACACGCCATCGAGCAGGGTATCTTCCGCCGGGACGAGGTCCAGGCCGGCGACGCGGCGCGCTGTGAAACGACCTGCCATGGCGATGTCCTACGGCGCGAACGCGCACGTTTCCCGGATGCGGTGCAGCGCCATAACCGCGTTTACGCGCGTCTTCGACGCGCTATGGCGCTGCACCGCTGATCCGGGATCGTCCCAGACTCCGCGTCTGCGACGGTCCCGGGTCTGCAGCGCACCACTTCGTGCTGCGCTGCGCCCGGGAAACGTTGGTAAATCGCCGGCCATGACCGCACCTACGACCGCGCCAGCGAAAACTTGAGCTTCTTGCCGTCGCCCGGCGACGCTTTCGCCGCCTTGTCGCTGGCTTGCGGAAAGATGAGCTTTCTCAATTGCGCCGTGATCTTGTTGCCCGGCTTGACCTCCTCGAGCGGCACGCCGCGGTCGATGGCCTCGCGCACCAGGCTGTAGTGATTGGGAATGCAGGCGGAAAAGGCTTCGCCGATCGCCTGCTCGATGTCGGCGCGGCGCAAGCCGGGCGAAAACAGTTTTTGTTCGAAGCGATTGATGATGACCTGCGGCCTTGGGCCGTCGCCGAGCCGTTCGCGTATCGCCTCGACGAGTTGCTTGGCGTGACGCAGCCCCGGCACCGTCGTCTCGCTGACGATGAACAGTTTGTTGGAGCCAAGCAGCACGCTGTCGGTCCAGGAGAACCAGGTGCGCGGCATGTCGAACACCACGTAGTCGAAGTGCGACGACACCAGATCGAGGAGCCGCGTCACCACGTCCGGATCGAACGAACGCATTTCCGCCGGCCGGTTCGGCGCCGCCACCACGGCGAGACCGGACGGATGTTGCGAGAGCATGACTTCGAGCAATTGCCGGTCGAGCCGTTCCGGGCGCGGCTCGATCTCGCCGAGATTGAGCTGCGGCTCGATGTCGAGATAATCGGCGCAGGCGCCGTGCTGGAAGTCGAGATCGACCAGACAGGTGGCGGTCTTGCCGCGCGCACCGCTGTTGAGCAAGAGCATCGCGGTCTGCACCGCAAGCGTGGTGACGCCGGCGCCGCCGACCGCGGGCAGGAAGGTGACGATCTGCGCCTCCGCCGCTTCCGCGCTGGCCGGCTTCTTGGCGACTCGCGCGCAGGTCTGCACCAACTCGACCGGCGGCACCGGCTTGACCAGGAAATCCGCCACCCGCATTTGCATGAGCCGACGCGCCACCGCCTCGTCGAAACTTTGCGTGATGGCGACGACCGGCGGCCAATTGCCGATGCGCGCCAGCAGGCGTTCGAGCGCCTGCAGCTCGGCCTCGTCGCCGGCGTCGAGATCGGCGACGATCACGGTGGCGCCGTCGATGTCGATCTGATCGCGCTCCGACAGCCTTCCCTTGACCACGTCGAGACCGATTTGCGCGCTGGCGCCGAACGTGGCGCGAACCGATTCCTCGAATCCGTCGTCGGCGGTCAGAACGACCACCCTGGCTTGGACTCCCGGAGTTATGGATCGGCCGATACGCATGGTTCAGGTTTGCATTGCGGTTAAGCCGGCATCATTGAACCGGCGTAGCGGTTGTTGACGGCGACATGGTGGTTGTCGGCGACGAGGTGCCGCTATAGTTGGTCGGCGTGCTCTGGGTCGCGCCCTGGGGCGCCATGGGGTCGACCGGCGGGGTAACCTTGTCGGTCGCGTAGCGCTTGACCGCGGCCTGCATCCGCTGGCCATTGAAGGCAAGGTTGTTGTTGCCGCTGTATGGCGGCCACGGATCGATCGTCTGCAGCGCATTGTTGGCGGCGATCGCGTCGCCGGCGCCGAGCGCAATGGTATCGCGCCGGTCGGTGTAGAGATCGGAGCAGCCGCCGAGCATTGCACCGAGCGCGCCGACGACGATCGCGGCGGCGACCAGGCGCGAGAGGTTCGCTCGTCCCCGCGAAAGCGCATAGGCGCCAAGATAAGCCGTGTTTCCCGGATGCGGTGCAGCGCGAAGCGGTGCACCGCTGATCCGGGATCGTCGCCGACTCGGAGTCTTTAACGATCCCGGGTCAGCAGCGCACCACTCCGCTGCGCTCCGTGCTGCGCTGCGCCCGGGAAACTCAGCTATTTTAGCGCCTTCGCGCGAATGCGAGGACCCGGAAGATTCCGCCGAAACAAGGGGGTGCTCCTCTGGATTCCCGCTTGCGCGGGAATGAGCGGAAATAGCTCTAATCCTTGGCCGTAACATAGACGCCTCCATTTCTCGGCAGGTCGAGGATGTGGCCGACATACGGCCGGTTGAGCGCGCCGGCGGCAAGCCGCACCAGCCCCGGACTGACTTCGGCCCGACCCATCAGGAAAAAGTCGATGTCGTTTCCCGGCACGCTGCCGTCGAGCGGCGTGTGGGCGGGATCGGTCGGTCGCAGCGGGCGTACGATGTGCGGCGTCACCAGGATCACCAGATCGGTCTCGTCCTTCTGATATTGGCTGGAGCGGAACAAGGCACCGAGCACCGGCAGATTCCCGAGCCATGGCAGTTGCTCCTCGGGTGTGTTGCTGGTGTTCCGCAACAAGCCGCCGAGCATGAAGCTCTGGCCGTCACGCAATTCGAGCGTGGTCGAGGCTTTGCGCGTGATGAGTCCCGGCACCGACGTGCCGGCGACGGTCACGGTATGGCTGGTGTCGATTTCGCTCACTTCCGGGTTGATCACGAGGTTGATGAGGCCGCCGTTGAGCACGGTCGGAGTGAAGGAGAGGCCGACGCCATAGGGCTGGTAGGAGAACGATATTGCGCCGAGCGAGGTGGCCGTCGGAACCGGAATTTGTCCACCGGCGAGGAAGCTTGCCGTATCGCCCGACAGAGCCACCAGATTGGGCTCCGCCAAGCTGCGGGCGAGGCCCCTCTGCTCGAGCGCGTTGACCGCGACCTGCAGCCGGTTCGACAGCTGGCCGACCAGAAAGCCGAACGGCGCCGTACCCGACAGCACGCCGGCGGCGACGCTGCCCGCCGTCACGGGCAGCTGCGGTGCGCCCGGAAAAGGCGGCTGCTGGTTGTTGGGACTGACCTGATCGCCGATATTGGCCACCGTCCCGCCGCCGAACATGTTCCACTGCACGCCGAGTTCGCGGCTCGCCCGGCGGTCGACCTCGATGAAGCGCACTTCCAACTCGACCTGCTGCTGCTGCAGCACCTGGACCGTGTTGATGACCGCGTGCGGGTCGTCTGGAGCGAACTGGTGCGCGATCCACACCGCCTTATCGAGGGTGTCGGCGTCCGCCACCGTGCCGCTCAGCATGATGCGGTTGTGGATCGACGACACCCTGATGCCGCGTCCGCCAAACTGCGCGATCGCGTTCGCCAGTCCCCGGAGGTCATCGGAGACCTGGATGTCGAAGATTCCCACCGGCTGCTTGTTCTGGTCATAGGCGGTGACGCGCGTCGCGCCGGGCTTCTTGTTGTTGCCGAGAATGGAGAAGGATCGATCGGTCAGCGGGTTGACCACGGCGACGTCCGGATCGCTGACGACGATGTCGGCGAAGCTCCGATCGGTACGGACGTCTTTCGACTCGCCCATCGTCACGGTCACCTTTTCCGTGTGCACGGGGGAGACGGGGCTCGCCAAGGCGATCTGCTGCGGCGTCTGCGCTGCGGCCGGCGCCGACGCCACCGTCGCCACGACGCTCGCCGCAAGCGCCGCGCCGGCGCCGCGCAGCAGCGCCCGGATAGCGGAGGTCCCGTCCCTATTTCGCCGGCTCGCGCCGGAAATATTGTGTTTGTCTTTGTACTGGCTGTTCACGTCGGCCTCCCCGCCGTTCTCTGTCGTCCCCAAAACTTTCGTCCCCACTTCACGCTGTCCTGGTCCGTTCGCCCCCAAAACCTCACTCGTGCGCCGTCGTCGGTCGCGAAATTGCCGCCGAGTGTGCATCCGAGTGCGCATCGCCGCGCTCGACCGGCACGCTGTATTCGTCGAGCGAGGTTGCGTTCTTCGACGGCCGCGTGACGACAATGGTGACGTAGCGCGAATTGCCCGACGGGCTGACGCCGTTACTCAGATCGCCGGCCGTCACCTGCCGCGTATTCTGCTCATGGATCTCGCCCGCCTTACGCAGCAACAGCGACAGCGTGCCGACCACGGACGCGAGCGCGAGCTTCTGTCCGCCGGTTTCGTCCACTTCCAGCGTCACGGCCTTGACCACGGAGGGCTTATCCGTGGTGTCGTCGGCCGTTTGATCGACGGCGAGAACGCGCGCGTTCTGAATCACCACGTCGTTGACCGATTCCTTTTTGTCGCCCGGCCGGGTCAACACGACATCGACATGATCGCCGGGCAGCACGAACCCCGCCACGCCCGCGACGTCGTTGACGCGAATCGTCACCGCCTTCATGCCGTCTTTCAGCACGGCCGAAAGCGTGGCGCGCTCTCCCGGGCCGGTGATCTTGGAGGCGAGAATAGGCTCGTTCACCGCGATCGGCGTGAGCACGACGCGCTTCTTCGCCGTCAATTCGGCGATCTTGCCGAACGCGCCCTTCGGCAGGGCATTCTCGGGCCACGGCATTTCGCGCAGTGAAAACGCGCCCAGCACGTCGCCGAACTTCAACGGGCGCGAAGCGACGACGATCGTGTGCGCGGGCGGCGCGGCCTTCTGCTGCGCCGCGAGATTGCGCATCTGCTCGTCCGCCCGATTGTTGAGCCAGGCATTCGCCAAAAAGACCGCGAGCAGCCCGAACACGACTGCAAAGCCGATCATGACGATGGTGCTGGTGCGCACGCCGGTCCCCTGCTGACGCCACGAAATTTTTCTTTATCTCGAAGGGGACTTTGCTACGTCGGTAGTATGGAATTGGTGAAGCTACGGAGCCTTCTCGGCCTATGCTGAAGATTGCTTGAAGCGCTATTCTTTATGGTGCGTGTATCGGTTCGTTTGCATCGAACGGATAACCTTTACGAAAGTTTGAGCCGCGCCTTCCATGCGGCGGCGCCGCGAGCGGGTTGGCGCGCAATGACGGGCCGTTCCGCGCGCGGCGCGCGGCGGCGGCACGGCAATTCGCGCGTGCGGTCTTTTAACAAAAGCGGTAGTACACTATTAAGGACGCGCGGCAGCGGCCGCGGCGCAATGAGGAGGACGCAGCATGGGCGACCCGCATATCAGCTACGTGCATCCGCAGACGGTTAAGGATCGGGCTATGCTCGCCGAGTTCGAACGCTGCGCGCGCGAGGGCACGCCGCGTCCGGAAAGCCAGGCGATCCGCGCGCATGTGCCGGCCGTGTTCTGGTCGTTCGCCAATTCGTGGCGCGACGTGTTCAAGAACGGCGTCGCCGACCACGACATCAAGGAATTGTGCCGCGTCTACGTCTCCCGCTCGGTGAAATGCGAGTATTGCGGCAATCAGCGCTCGATCAAGGCGGCGGCGGCGGGCCTGATCGAGGACGATTACCGCGACTTGATCGACTTCGAATCCTCGACGCGCTACGACGAGAGGCAGAAGGCCGCTCTGTCCTACGCGGAGGCGATCACCTGGGATCTGCCGGTGGGCGATGCGTTCTGGGCGCGGCTGAAAAGACATTTCAGCGAGCCGGAGCTGGTCGAGATCGGCTATTTCATCGCGCTCACCATGGGGCAGCAGCGCTGGCTGCGCACGCTCGGCATCGAGCATCATCGGATCATGGCGGGCACCGACGCGTCGATGGCGCCGGGCTTCGAGACCGCGCAAGCGGCGTCGCAGTCGAAAGCGAGCGCCGATTATTGGGCGCGCCGCGGCGTGGCGGCGGCGAGCCGGGCGGCCGAGTAGCCGGCGCCGATCAAACGCGGATAAATCCGCGCGGCACGGCGTGGAACGGCTCGATGCCGGTTTCGGTGATGAGCACCATTTCGCCGGTCTGCACGCCGGCCTTGCCGTCGGGCGTGACCACGTTGGGCTGGATGACCACGATCGTTCCGGCGCGAAACGGCTCATCCGGGACATGTGCGCTCGGCCGGCTCGCCGAGCCCAGGATCGGCGGCAAATAGCCGCCGCCATAGCCGTGCAGCAGATCGTCGATGATGGTGAAGCCCGATCGCTCGATCACGCCCGCGGCTTCGATCGCCTCGCGCGGCATGGCGCCGTCCTTGAGCACGGCGGCGACCGCGTCGAACGCGGCGTCGGCGACCGCGTGCAGGTCGCGGTAAAGCGGCGGCGGCTCGGCGCCGAGCGCGAAGCTGCGCAGCACCTGGCCGGAATGCTCCCAGAACGCGGCGCTGATCTCGGCAAACACGATGTCGCCGGGCGCGACCTTGCGGGCGGCGGCAAATTGCGTGGGCACGGCGAGGCGTGGGTCCGCCATCGCGGTCACGCCGATGAAATGGATGACGGTGCTGCCGCCCAGCGGCACGTACGCGCGCTCCACGACATCGCCCAGTTCGCGCTCGCTCAAGCCCGGCCGAAGCCCGTCGCGCAACGCGATCATGCCGCGGTCGGTCAACGCCGCACCGATCCGCATCCAGTCGATTTCCTCGGCCGACTTGACCTGGCGCAGTCGCACATAGGCGCGGTTGAGGTTTTTGATGGCGCCGAATTTTTCGGCCAGCATCGCGTGCTGCTCGAACGTCATCGGCCCGATCACGCCGACCCGGCCGCTTCGCGCCCCGCGACGATCGAGGACGCCGATCGCGGCGCCGATCGACGAGCCGCCGCCCCAGGAGACCTGCGCGCGCGCCGCGATCTTTTGCGCGAGCGGCGCGTGGTTGACGTGCTGCACGAACATGGCGTCCGCCTCGCCCGGCGTGAGCACGCCCACGGCCTCGGTGGTCACCGGCCAGCCGGTGAGCCACTGCACCGCGGAGCCGAAACGGTTGGCGCCGCAGAACACGAGATGGTCGAGACCGGATTCGGCGAGGAGCTCCTCGATCGCGGTACGGCGCCGCGCCATTTCGGCGTCGCTAAATTGCGGATATTCCGCCTCGTGGATCGCTCGCAGGCGCTCCGGCAGCGCCAGGCTTTTGGGCCGCTCGCTTTGATGCACACTCATACTGCCCAGTTTACAGGGCTGGGCTTCGCAAATCCATTTTGTTAAGCCACGGAGTACGTTTCCCGGGCGCAGCGCAGCACCATAAGCGCGTTCACGCGCGTCTTCGACGCGCTATGGTGATGCGCTGCAGACCCGGGACCGTCACAGACTCCCTTGAGTCTGCGAAGGTCCCGGATCAGCGGTGCACCGCTTCGCTCCGCTACGCGCTGCACCGCATCCGGGAGACGCGGCGAATTTTCGACCCCGGAGAACCGCGCTCATGCCTGCGACATTGATCGATTCCGCCGTGTTCCGCGACATTTTCTCGACCGAGGCGATGCGGAAAATTTTTTCCGACGAGAACCGCGTGCAAAAGTATCTCGATTTCGAGGCGGCTTTGGCGCGGGCGCAAGCGCGGCTCGGCATCGTTCCGCGGGAGGCGGCCGAGGAAATCTGCCGGCACTGCAACGCCGCCGAGATCGATTTTGCCAAGCTGAAAGTCCAGACCGAGCGCATCGGTTATCCCGTGCTGCCGGTGGTGCAGCAGCTCGTGGCGGCCTGCCGCGACGGGCTGGGCGAATGGTGCCATTGGGGCGCGACCACCCAGGACATCACCGACTCGGCCACCGTGATGCAGATCCGCGAGGCGCTGGTGCTGGTCGAAGCGGACTTAAACGGCATCGCCGATGCGCTTGCCGCGCTGGCGCGCAAATACCGCGATACGCCGATGGCCGGGCGCAGCAACCTGCAGCAGGCCGTGCCGATCACTTTCGGCTACAAGATGGCGACGCTCCTGGCCGCGTTCGAGCGCCATAAGCAGCGCTTGCACGAGCTGCGGGCGCGCGCGTTGGTCGGCGAGTTCGGCGGCGCCGCCGGCACGCTGTCCTCGCTCGGTGGCCGCGGCTTGCAAGTCCAGGCCGAGTTGATGAAGGAATTGAAACTCGGCCAGCCGGCGATCGCCTGGCACACGGTGCGCGACACCATCGCCGAGGTCGGCTGTTTTCTCGGCCTTGTCACCGGCAGCTGCGGCAAGATCGCCTTCGACATCAAGCTTTTGATGCAGACCGAAGTGGAGGAGCTTTACGAACCGTTCCACGAAGGCCGCGGCTCGTCGTCGACCATGCCGCAAAAGCGCAATCCGATCTCCTCGGTCTACATCACCGCGCTCACTGCGGTCGTGCGCCAGCAGGCCGCGGCGCTGCTCGACGCCATGGTCGAGGACCACGAGCGCTCAACCGGCCCGTGGGAGATCGAGTGGATCGTTTTGCCGGAAATTTTCTGTCTCTCCGCCGGCGCGCTGGCGCAGACCCTGTTCGTCCTCACCGGCCTGCAGGTCGACGAGAAGAAGATGCGCGCCAATCTCGACCTGACCAAGGGGCTGATCGTCTCCGAGGCGGTGATGATGGAGCTCGGCCCGCATCTCGGCCGCCAATACGCCCACGATCTGGTTTACGACGTTTGCCGTAAAGTGGTGGCGACCGGCCGGCCGCTGGCCGATCTGCTCGCCGAGAACAAAGAAATCGCCAAACACCTCGACCGCGCCGCGCTGGAGCGGCTATGCGATCCGGCGAATTATCTGGGCGAAGCCGGCGCCATGGTGGATCGGGTGCTGGCGATGCGGGACAAGTGACGCACGATGAGTGCGTCCGAAGAAACGGCATCGCAGGCCGCGATCGCCGGCGGCGGGCCGGTCGGGTTCGTGCTCGCACTCGCACTGTTTCTCGACTTTCACGGCATCAAGAGCACGATCTTCAATACCGAGCCGACCGGCCGATTGGGTGAAGCGAACGATCTGCCGTCTTATTGGCGGTTGACGCCAACGGAGAAATAGGCGCGGACCGGACCATATTCGGTCTTTGCACGGACATCCGTGGTGATGTCAGCGCGCGAGGGCGACGCGATATTTGTACGGTCGTTGGCGTTGTTGGGCGCATCCCACATCGCGCTGCCATGACCGCGCACGGTGGTTTCAGCACGGACCCAGCCGCCGATCTTCACGCAAACGTCGCTGCCTGGCACATAGCGGAACCCGGCGCCGTAAGAACGACACATCTTGGCGCGGTCGGCCGACTTGGCTTTGCCCTGAAGTTCGGCTGCGTGGGTTGCGCTGACCGCAAACAGACCGGCCGCGGAGGCGAGTAAGAGAGTTTGCAGGATTTTCATGCACAGTCCACTTGCTGTCCGGGAAGAGCGGTCCCGTTTGCCGGTCACCTCGCGCTCTCCTTACGAACCGCCGGTTTGCAAAAAAATCGACTTCAGCATGACGTTAGCCCGATCCCCCGCGTCATGGCAAGAAATGCCGCCGATGCCGACTCAAACATGCGCGCTGCGCCGATTGCTGCGCGGCGCGTTGCCGAAATTCCCTGCCAGCAGGGAATTCTGCAGGGAATTTTACGAATTCTGCCGTTTTTTCGCGTTTTTGAGGTCGAGATCGACAGCAATATCGGTAGGTTAGAGCAAAATTCCCTACGCAGCGGAGCAGGGAATTTTTCCCGGCCGAGCAGGGAATTTTTTCGCCTCAGCAGGGAATAGCAGGGAATTTGCCGAGCAGAACAGGGAATTGAGTAGCCCGGATCGGGCTTGGCTAAATCCGCGGCCAGCATGTCCGGCTCAAATGCCGTTCCCGGGTTTCGCTTTCCGCTCGAGCCGACCCACGACGCCACGAGGCCGCGGCGGCTATCGGTGCGTTCTCACTCGTCGCCGAGCCCGGCAGATTTTCGCAGAGGCAGACCGCGGATATCGCTCCGCGCATCCGAGCTACGCTTGCTATTCGACACGGCGGCTCTGCGCAGATGAATTAAATGCACCGGCACCATAATACCGGAGCCGGGGACAGGACAAGAGCTGATTCAGAGCATCGGGTTTACCAGGTCACGCCAGGAATGTGCGTTGTGGCGTAGCGAAAACCTGCGCGACGTGCAATGAGCGGCAACAAACGCTCAATAGCATGCAAAATCGTTCCGTCAATTGCAATTGGCTCCACGGGATAATCCTCACACTTGAGGCCAAGCTCAAATAACGGTGCCAGAGCGGCGGGGCGCGCCCAAAACATCGTTCCCACTGGAAAGTCGAAATATGGTGGTAGCGGCATTTTGATGTCTATCCGTCTCGCAAGGTCGGTCGCCCTATCGCGATTCTGGTCCCAGTCCGACAAATGTGCTTCCTCGGCAAACACCAGACCTATATCTTCGTGTTTCGACATGTATTCGAGCACGATGTCCATCATGGGATAAATATCGCCCAAGAGATGCTCCCACAAGAATTCGCGCCAGGTCTCTCCTATAATAGGGTCGGTAAATAGGCTTCTCTTGCCATGCAAATGACCGACAATGTCATATCGCGTGATTTCCGGATTGAATTCGCTGAGAAAAGGACCAATATCGCGCCCCCGATTCGTTACAGTTCGAATGATAATTTGTCCACGCGTATACCTACGGAACGTTTCCCGTAATAAATCCTCCTTCGTACCATCATTGGTGCTAATGAGAAGATCACAGCCGAAGCTGTTATACTCAAGCCTTCGGAGAAAATCGCCGGCAAGTTCGGGATAGTGGAAATGCGCGTGAATGGCGGTCTTTTGTTTCAACTCAGGCCGTTGAACAATACGACCTGTCGGCAATTGGATGACTTCATGCCGCCAGGGACCATCCGGCTTACCCATGCGAATAAAATGTGCCAGGGGATTAATGCTTGCGATGTCGTACGACCGCGCGTTCTCGTATGCGTAGACTTGTGGATGAAAGCCAGCGCTCGGACGGCGGTAGTAGAAATTTGCAGTCGGATGATCGCCCGTCCCTAACGCAGCAGAGCGCGCGAGAAAGAAACGAATGCCATCTTCACGCGTCACCGCTCCGGTATCTCTCCCAAGATAGAGATTCAAATCGAACGACAAGTCATCGTTGATTGTATCAAAATCCCGGCGCCGTTGATGCATGGCACTGACGGCTTGCCACCCGACCTGATCGATTTTTGCCACGTAACCGTCCATGTCGAACGCTTCGTGCCCCAGATCATAGATTGCTCGCGAAAAGGCGCGGTAGGCGGCTTCGTCGTCAGCAAGACTTGCTATAATACCTGCCGCTGCGTGGACGTCGAGGTGTGGAACTATTCCTCTGCGTGTGATGGCGTTGGCTTGTAGAAACTCAGGTATCCCGCCAGTGTTCTCGAAGCACACAATCGGAAGTCCGCGCCTCGCCGCTTCGATCGCTACGTTTGGCAGTGGATCGAATCGAGAACTTAACAAGTAAAGATCGGCCAGAGAATAGGCAGAGTCAAGATCGTTTACAGCATCCAAAATGACAACATAGTCTTCTAATGCCGATCGTCTTATCTGTTCTAAAAGATAATTATAGTAGTCGCCGTCGACATTTGGCTCCAAATGCTGCCCAATCCAAATGAACCGGATCAGACGTGCGGGTTTCATCGCCCTCACAGTTGCCGCGCATGACAAAAATAGGTCGACACCCTTACGCATAAAAATTGTACCGCAACCAAGAACCACAAAGGCCTGCTCGAATCCAACTGGACGAATTGCTTGGCGCAAGCGCCGTGCTTCGTGCCTTGATGAATTTGTCTCTTCGACGGGCGGCAAGACGCATTGCCCCTGGCGAAGGATGTGGTATCGTCGATTAGCAATATTTGGATATTCCATCTTCACAGATTCTGCCACGTTGTCGGCGGAGAAAACGATCTCCGTCGACCATTCCAATGCGCTGCCCATTGCACCTTTCGGTCTTAGGTGCGACGCAAATTCATGTACGAGCGTTACGACTGGCACCATATGGAGGGTCAGCGGCTTTAATAGGTCTCGGGACTCGATCGTGTTTGCGATGACGTAAAATATATCGAGGGATCTAAGAAGATGCCTGACAAGGTACTCGCTTTCAACCTCATTCTGGTCCGGGTTAAACGGCCCTACGACGGACGCGCAAATTTTTGTGAAATCGTCAACGAGTTCACCACCCCGCAGTACTAGCACGACAATGTTATACTTTTGGCGCAACTTCATCGCGATGTTATAGGCCAGAATTGGGGCGCCGGTGCGGTTCGCCATATGGCTAACCATAAGAATGGTCTGTCGGTTCGGATCAATTCGGGAAACATCAATCGCAACCTGTGTTGCGAGACTGACCGGACGCCTGCCCTCGTGTTGGCCATTATGGAGATAATGCTTGAGGCAATTCGGGATGTTGCGAAGATCCGGATAGCGATCTCGATAATAGGCCGGGTCGAATCGCCCAGATGGGGCAAAACCCATCCGTTCTCCAACGATGAGGTAGTGCAGCACTGGATCAAGTTCAACCGGGAGGCCAACCCGGGATACGTAGCTGCCGGAATCAAATAGATCACTTGCCCGGATTGGACCGGCCGCGAGCTGGGCCTCGTCTTTGGTTTTAGGCATCGACCAGCCCGCAGCGTGGAGCCTCGCGTAAGTCAGTGCGGGCGGGCCAGCAAAGCCTATCGTTTCGAAATACGGCTGAAGAAATTGGCCATCGAATTCTGGACCAATATCAAGCCCTATCCTCCAGCCTTCCCTGAGGTAATGTTCAGCCGGATCTTCCGAATCTTCTATCCCAGCCGCGACCTTGTAGGTCGACGGCCACAGCAGGCCAGTTTCGTTGAGTAGCCGGCAATCCTCCAGCAGATCCTCGCGCGACGAATTTGCAAAAGCGTCAATCATCACCACACCCAGCGAAGGGGGCAGATAACATTTGGACGATTCGCTACGCGGTCACACATGCATACTCTCGAGGCAAAATCACTTTTAGCGCAAAAAACCCGCAACACGATATAGTTTATCCATTATAAGTCGAGCAGGCTTAGTCAAGCGCCACGACGTTGAACCTAGGACGCTCTCATATTCGATCCGCAGTCGCTGGTGAGTATTGTTCAGGTCGATCAATTCACGCTGGAGACGGGAAATAATAGCCGTCTGCTGACGGCTCATGAGGCTGAGCATCTCATTCTGGGCGCCAGCCTTCGCGATTCTGGCCTGCGTCGAAGCGAGAGTAGCTTTCGTTTCATCGAGTTGAAAAGCCAGCCGTTCGCGCTCAGCTTCCGCATGGATTTTTGCGTCGTGGAGTTGACGGTTCAGCTCATCGAGTTGAAAAGCCAGCCGTTCGCGCTCAGCTTCCGCATGGATTTTTGCGGCGTGGAGTTGACGGTTCAGCTCATCGAGTTGAAAAGCCAGCCGTTCGCGCTCAGCTTCCGCATGGATTTTTGCGTCGTGGAGTTGACGGTTCAGCTTTTCACATTGATCCGCGTGCTGGCGAACGCTGTCGCGCTGGAGAGTTAGATTTTCAGCATGCTTGCCAGTTTCGTCGAAAAGGCCGGTCAGATTTTCAGCAGCGCTAATAGTCTCGTCGAGCCGATGTCCGATCCGAGCTTCGGCATGCTTCACCGCCACGTCTAACTGGCGTGCTTGGTACCGATCAACGATAGATGCTCCGAGCCGGGCGAAATACGAACGAATTCGTCGCAACTCATCATTGGTTTGCTTTGAGAGCAGGAATTCAAGCTGCTCATTTACCGTTTCGGTTCCGACATAGGCAATTCCCAGCCCGTGAGAATGAAGCAGTGCAAACGAAGGATATTGGGACGACAGCTCATCCCAGAAGCGCCATACGCCGAAGCTCCCCTCACGAACGTTGATATCGTGAAACAGAACGGTCCCTCGCGAGCTCATTTTTTTAAGCCAAGACGAGAAATCGCGAGATACGGCATCGTAAGTGTGGAAGCCATCTATATGCAAAAGGTCAATGCTTCCGTCGGCAAAATGCGCGAGCGCTTCATCGAAAGAACTGCGAAGCAGAGTTGAGAATGACCCATAGAGCGTGTCATGATAAGCGCGCAATTCCCGATACACGTCCTCACCATAAAACCCTGTCTGATCGTCACCCTTCCAATGATCGATCCCGAAACTTTGAGTGTGCAAGTCCAGCATGCGGATTGCCTGGAGAAAGGCGCAATACGAATTTCCTGAATGCACTCCCAGTTCGACCAATGTGTGCGGTCTCGTCACGCCCACGAGCCAAAATGCAAATGGGATATGCCCGGCCCAGTTCAGCGGCATTACAAGACGAGCAGGATACTCCCATTCAATATCACTCATTCCTCCGCTAAACGCGCAATCTACGGGCTTTTTCAGAAACGCCAGGCTCGACTGTTTTTCCCCAAATTCGATCTGCTTATGGCGAGCACGACCATCGGGATCTTTGACTACGAGCGACGATTGATTTCTTGCACGTTTCATAGACGGTTTTTTTCCACAATGCAGCCCGCAGCAACGATATCGGTATTGACTCTTTTGGAAAAAGGCAAGAGGCTATCCGGGGCAATCGACTTTGAGGTCGCGCACACGGATAGCGACGTGGCTTTGGGAGTTTCAGTATCGTGTGCGCCGACACGGGCGCCCCGAGTTGGTGCCATCGCGTCCCGTTTTCCGAAAAACCCATCCCGGACCAAATTGACAGCAGACTCAACTTATGATGACTGGTGAGAAGTAGGGGAGCAGGTGAGTCACGGCGCACATTCCGATACCGAACCACATGACTCTACGCTATCTTGCGTGGGCATCGGGGCTCCTGGGTAAGCAGATTCCTATCCGCTCATTTCAAGCGTTGACTCATTCCAATGAAATTCAGGTCACGGTTATACGCTCAGGACTTTTAATGACAACCCGAGCCGAAATCGTTTCGCAATACTGGGGCCACCAGCTGCAACGCGCGCGGCCTGTCAGTTGGCTCGAACACAAAGTCATTCTGGAGTTCATTCATCGACGGGTGTCGGGTGATCCAAATGTAAGCACCCATCAGTGGTTTAAGAATAGCTTCTTTTCAGAACCGGCACAACTGTGTCTTTCTCTCGGCTGCGGTTTCGGCGCGTTCGAGAGAATGGCAATCTCGATTGGCATCGCCCGAAAATTCCATGCGAATGACATTTCAAAGGGGGCGATAGAGCGTGCTCGTCAGGCCGCGTTCGAAGCCGGACTGGCGGACCAAATTGAATATACCGTGATGAACCTCGACGAAGCTGCTCTTCCTGAAGACACTTACGATGCAATCTTCGGGCTAAGTTCGGTGCATCACGTTTGCAATCTGGAACGCCTATTTCGACAGTGCCGAATTGCCTTAAAGCCCAGCGGCCTCATGTTCCTCGACGAGTACATCGGACCGAGCCGATTCCAAACCTCGACGGAAGTCACCGAACTGATCAATGGCGTTCTTGGGCTCCTCCCAGACCAATATCGAAGAAGCCTTTTCACAAATGACGGAACTACGATTGACCGCTATGTGCCGTCACCCATTGAACACTTCGAGAAGCACGACCCATCGGAGGCGATTCGATCCGCAGATATAGTCAGTACGCTTCAAAACGATTTCGAGATCATTGAGTTTCGACCGTGCGGAGGGACGATCTTGCATATGCTCTTGACGGGAATCACCGGGAACTTCGACGAAAACAAAGAGGTCGATATAGCTCTACTGAACCTCCTTGCATGGTTTGAAATGACACTCGAAAAATATGGAATGATCAGCAGCGACTTTGCAGCGATTGTAGCGAAGCCAAAATTAGTCTTCCCGTTGCCTTAGACCCTTTGGACCAGTCCCTTGTCCGCCGATAATATCACGCAGCGAAGGCCATCCTGCATTGTGCTCGGCGGCGGTGGCTTTATTGGTATCAATTTGTGCCGCCGCCTTACCGCTTCCGGTTGGCGCGTCCGTGCCTTCGGCCGACGTTGCCTATATCCAAACGAATTGCAGGGCGCAGAATGGTATCAAGGCGATTTCACCGATCACGCGGTGTTGGCAGCAGCAATTGAGAATTTCAATGTCGTATTTCACCTCGTTCACAGCGGGACGCCGCAGGCTGCAAACCTCGACATGGCAGATGACGTGCAGCGAAATGTCGTTCCGTCACTGGCTTTGCTCGAGATTTGCCGAAAGCTCGGAGTCGCAAGGGTCGTGTTTGTTTCCTCTGGCGGAACTATTTACGGTTACCCGCAGCAAATTCCCACACCAGAAACGGCGCAGACGGAGCCGATCAATGCATATGGCATCAGCAAGTTAGCCATTGAGAAATATCTAGCGCTGTACGAGTACCTCCATGGACTTGACTTCCGGGTGCTGCGCGTTGCGAACCCATTTGGCCCATTTCAAACTCCCGCGAAGAATCAGGGTGTGATCGCTGCGTTGATTTCGCGCGCCGTTAGAAATGAACCGATCGATATCTGGGGTGACGGCACGGTGGTTCGCGACTTCATCTTCATCGATGATGTGGTTGATGCGCTTGTTGCGGCCGCCGGCGACAGCAGCAGCGCGCGCGTGTTTAACATTGGTAGCGGCCATGGCCGCAGCCTGCGCGAGGTGATCGCCGCTGTCGAGCGTCTGCTCAAAATAAAATTGACTATCAATTGGAAGCCTGCACGTCGACTCGATGTTCCGGTCTCAGTCCTTGCCATCGATAGGGCAAAGGAAGTTCTGAACTGGACGCCAAAAACAAGCTTCGAGAATGGACTCGAACTGACCATCAACTGGTGGCTCGAAGGAGCCAAATTGGGCAAACATAGTGGTCAACAATGACCTACCTCTGAGTCTTCCAAAGAGATTTAGAGCATTTTTCGGCTGGAATTATGGTGACACCCATTTGGACTGCACCCCTCGGCTGAGACACGGCTAATTGGGTGACAAGGCGGTTTCAGGTTTTGGTTGGCGGTTGCGGGTTTGGCTGAGTTCGGCTTCGAACTCGACCGGCGGTTTGTAGCCGAG
>Ga0102924_1002195_pt1 | contig 21619 bp, 20 predicted proteins | sample PaiPotPPM11metaG_FD_80116 | JGI IMG/M metagenome (GOLD analysis project Ga0102924, IMG submission 80116) | Iron sulfur acid spring bacterial and archeal communities from Banff, Canada, to study Microbial Dark Matter (Phase II) - Paint Pots PPM... ...
GATCAGCGGCAAGGCCGCGCTCATGTCGCTGAACATGAGCTGAATATATCCGCCCATCAGATCGTTGAGCGCCGGCGCCGTGCCGCGATAGGGCACGTGCTGCATCTTGATGCCGGCCATATTGGCAAACAGCGCGCCGGCGAGATGATGAAAGGCGCCGATGCCGCCCGAGCCGTAGCTCAGCGGCCGTTCCTTGGCGAGCTGGATCAGGCCGGCGACGTCGTAGACCGGCAGCGACGGATTGACGACCAGCACGAAGGGCACTGTCGCCACCAGCGCCACCAGTGCGAGGTCTTTGGCCGGATCATAGGGCAGCGACTTGTAGAGTGTCGCGTCGATGGCGAGCGAGGACACCGCCATCATGATCGTGTAGCCGTCCGGCGGCGACTTGGCGACGAAGTTCGTGGCGAGGACGGTGCCGGCGCCCGGGCGGTTCTCGACCACGAAGGGCTTGCCGAGCCGCAGCTGCAACCGTTCGGAAAGCAGACGCGCCAGTGTGTCGGTCGAGCCGGCCGGCGCGAACGGCACGATGAATGTGACTTGACGGTCCGGATAGGTCTCGGGATCCGCGGTCGCGCCCTGTGCCTGCGCTGCGGCTAGGACAGTCGGACACGCGGAGCCGATCAGGGCGTAGCCAAGCAGCGTCCGCCGCGACAATTTGCGCGACGAAGCGTGCGTGCCGGCGGCGGTGTTGTTGTGCCCCGCATTCGTCGTCATTGCCGGGTCCTCCCTCGGCCTCTTGGGCCTGTTTCCAACTGGTCCAGCTTCTCGGTTTTTGGATGTTATTCAAGCCGTTATCTTGACGCTAATCGGGCGCCCGCGGAAAATCCAAGCCCGAATCAGGTGAGATGAATGCACCGTCCAGCTGTTGCCATTGCTTTTCTCGCTGCAGCGCTGGTTCTGACCCACACACAGCCGAGTTTCGCCTGCCAAGGCGACAAGGTTCTGCTCGCCGAAGATTTCGCTGCCGCGGATGCGTCGTGGGGAGCGCAAACTAATAATTTCGCCATCAAGGATGGATCGGCCGTGATCAAGGCCGACAGTCAGCGCGGCTATAAGGCGCTCGACAATGCGTTCCTGTTTGATGATGCGGATATCTGCGTCACCATTACCGCGCTCGATATCGGCAAGCCGGAAGCTTCGGCCGGCGGACTTGCGTTCTGGGCCCAGGATTACCGCAACGCCTATTTTCTGCTGCTGGCGGCCAACGGCTATTACAAGATCGGCCGCATGATGGATGGCGCCTGGGTCAATGCCCCGCTCGACTGGACGCAGTCCGACGCCATCGTGCAGGGCGTCAGCAAGCCCAACACACTGCGGCTCACCATCAAGGGGCAGTCGCTTTCGGTTTTCATCAACGGCAAGCCCGGCGCGGTGCTGCGGGCGCAGTCGCCGGAGACGTCGAGCCTGATCGGCCTCTATGCCGAGTCCGCCGACAAGGTCGACACCTGGAAGTTCAACGACCTCAAAGTGACCAATGTGAAGTGACCGGCGGCCCCCGGTAGGCGAGGCTCATTAAGCCTCTCGCTGCGTTCGGAACCGGCCCAATTTCCATTTCTTGACAGGGCGTTACGGGATCGTCATAAGAGCGCCGGTCAGCGTGCAATGCTCCCGGCGCAAGTCGGGGCCTCTCGCCGCTAACTATCAGCAGAATCGACTGAAAGAAGCCGATCCGGATGTCAAAATCCGAGCATCGGGAATTCGAACACGAGGAAAAAAAGATGTTCGCGGTCTTCAAAACCGGTGGCAAGCAATACCGGGTTGCCACCGAAGATTTGCTCAAGGTCGACAAGATCAAGGGCGAACCCGGTGAAATCGTCGAATTCGGCGAGGTTCTGGTCGTCGGCGGCGACAGCGTGAAGCTCGGCACCCCGACCGTGGCCGGCGCCACCGTTGCGGCGCAAGTGCTGGAGCAGGGACGCGGCGCCAAGATCATCGCGTTCAAGAAACGCCGGCGTAAGAATTCGCGCCGTAAGATCGGCCATCGCCAGGAATTCACGCTTCTGCGCATCACCGAAATTCTGACCGACGGTCAGAAGGCGAGCAAGGAAGCCAAGCCCCGGCCGAAGCGCGAGCCCAAGCCCAAGGCAGCAGTCGAGGCCTCGGCCGAAGCCGCCGAGGGTGAGAGCCCCAAAGCCAAGCGCCCCAAAGCTGATCGCCCAAGGTCTGCCGCAAAGGGCAAAACTGCGGCGGCTAAAGGCAAAAAGAAGTGATTTTGGAAAGTGATGCTTCTGTCACGAATCCTGTATAACCACTAACTAGAGAGCTTCGGAGGCCAGCAATGGCACACAAGAAAGCAGGCGGATCCTCACGCAACGGCCGCGATTCGGCGGGCCAGCGCCTGGGGCTGAAGATTTTCGGCGGCGAGTCCGTGCTCGCCGGCAACATCATCGCGCGTCAGCGTGGCACCAAATGGCATCCGGGCCGCAATGTCGGCCTTGGCAAGGACCACACGTTGTTTGCGTTGATCGACGGCAAAGTTGAGTTCCAGACCAAAGCCAAGGGCCGCATCTACGTATCGGTACGTTCGATGATCGAGGCAGCGGCCCAGTAACACGGTGGATCATATGAGGTCCGCCGGCATCCAGTCGAACCGGCGGACCCGAATGGGCTCCGATTCAGGGGGAGACCGGGATGCCGGCTCCCCCTTTCGGTTTTTCTGCAGGAGCCCAGGCGATGACTCTTTCGACTCAAAGCCTCCCGCAACGGCTATCCGAGCGTTGCGTTCCCGTCCTTGAGACTGAGCGGTTGGTGCTGCGCGCACCGCGTCTCGCCGACGTGAAAGCGATTGTACGTCTCGCCGGCGATCGCCGCATCGCAGAGAACACCGCACGCATTCCGCATCCCTATGGCGCGGACGACGCCGAGCAATTCCTCGCCATCGTCAACCGCCAGGAACGCGAGGCGACCTTTGCCATCGAGCTCAGAGGCGAACTGATTGGCATGTGCGGTGTCGAGCTGCGCGAAGGCGCGGCCGAGATCGGCTATTGGCTCGGCGTGCCTTATTGGAATCACGGCTACGCCACCGAAGCGGTGCGCGCCGTGATCGACCATGCCTTCGGTGAACTCGGGCACGAGGTCTTGCAGGCCGGCGCGCGCGTCAGCAATCCGGCGTCGCGCCGCGTGCTGGAAAAGTGCGGCTTTCAATGGACCGGCGTCGGCCTCTACCGCATCCGCGCCATCAAGTCCTCGGCGCCACTCGATCGCTTCCGCCTCGACCGCGGCCTGTGGGCCTCGCTCAAGGCCTGGGGGCGGGTGAAGGAAGTCGCGTAACCGGCAAGCAGCATGATCCGGAAAAGTGGCTTCCGGTTTTTCGACAAGATCATGCTCATCAAAATGCGAGAGCGGCAATTGCGCATTAATTGTCGCTCTCGCGCCTATTGCCCAGAACCTTGTGCGGCGGCAAACAACGGCGCGAGCTTGTCGACCAAAGCCTGGCCGAAATGTCCCTGCGGATTTGACGGCGGGTCGCGATCCATCATTTCCCAGCCCTGAATCAAAACGCGCGCGTGGTCGAAAGCCTGGGCGAGATCGGTGCCGGGATGCAGGCTTTGCCGGAAGAAGGCGTCGCCGAAATAGGTCCAGTCGCGCTCCGGTGCGCAGCCGAACGACGTGTGCGTCGCATCGGCTGCCGTCAGCACGATGGTATTATCGTTGGCGAGTGGCGGCACGAAAATTCCGGCAAAGCAGGCTGACACGATCACCACGCGATTCTTGATGCCTTCACCGTCGAGCGCGGCGGTGACCTGCTGCGGCGTCAGCTCAAGCGTCTTGCTCGGCACTTGCAGCGCAAAGCCGGTCTTTTCGCCGTGCGAGGTCATGAACAGCACGAGCACGTCCTGTTCCTTGTTCATGACGCCGCCGAGCGCATGCACGGCGGCGGCGAAATTCGCCGGCGTGGCGAGCGGCACGGTGTCGAGCGTCGCGCGATTGTTGATCAGCTTAAAGATACGGTCCTTGATCGGCAGCACGCTGGCGATCGCATCCAGGCCGCCGTCGAGCTCTTTGATGAACACGTCCTGCTCGGCCCAGCCGGCGATGCCGAGCGCATAGACATTGGTCGCGTCCTTGCGCGGCGCAAGCTTGGCGATCTCGGCTTTCAACAAGGCCGGTTGCGACTTTTCCAGCTGCGCGACTTGCGGCGGCACATTGCCGGCCGGCGCGCCGTGCTTGTCGCGGTAATAAGCGTAAGCGGCTTCCCACCAATTGGCATTGCGCGCATCGAAGTCGGACGGCACGAAAACCGGCGCATGCGGCACGGCCACATTGGCCGCGAACAGTGCGACCCACATCGCCGCCACAGTGCCGACCGCGCGCAAGCGCGAGCGCGGCGTCAGGCTATTGACGACGCAGGCCATGGCGCCGATCCACCAGATCACGGCGACGGCAAGGATCACGATGCTGGTGATGGGGTTCGACCAGACCGGCCCCTCGGCCGTATCGGGATCGAGCAGCGGGAAGCCGAGCCTGATCGCTGAGGTCACAAGGTCGGCCGTGATCGAGAGAATGAACATCGCCGAGAGTGCGGTGACGCGTGCGCCCGGCCGCACGAATAGGGCCGCAACCGCGAGCTCGAGCGCGATCCACGCCACCACCGCATTGAGGCCGTAAGGATTGAACGCGTGCGAAGGCAATGCCGCCGCCAGTTGCAGCAGCATGCGGACGGCGGCGGTGAGGATCGAAATGCCCAACAGGACCGGCAGGCCCGCAAGCTGCGGTTCAGCCGTCGTCCGCCAGACCGCGGCTTTTGCCGCAAGCTTCAGAACGCCCCACACGCCTTCGCTTCTCCACGCAAAATCAGGCTAAACTCACCTGAAATCACCTGCCGCAATTTCGAATTTGCACACTATATCAGGGCGGGCGATAGCGGCCACTTCCGCGATTGGCGATTGTGCCGAAGGCCTGAGCGCTTTACGAAGTTGTGCCATGAAGTTCCTAGACGAGGCCAAGGTCTATATCCGCTCTGGCGACGGCGGCAACGGCTGCGTGTCGTTCCGGCGCGAGAAATTCATCGAATTCGGCGGCCCCAATGGCGGCGACGGCGGCAAGGGCGGCGACGTGATCGTGGTCGCGGTCGAAGGCCTCAATACGCTGATCGACTATCGCTACCAGCAGCACTTTACCGCCAAGAACGGCGGTGGCGGCATGGGCAAGGATCGGCATGGCGCCAACGGCTCCGATATCGTTCTGAAAATCCCAGTCGGCACGCAGATCTACGAAGAGGACGGTGAAACGCTTCTGGCCGATCTCACCGAGGCCGGTCAGCGTATCGTGCTCGCCCGCGGCGGCAATGGCGGCTTCGGCAATGCCTATTTCAAGAGCTCGACTAATCGCGCCCCGCGCCACGCCAATCCGGGCCAGCCCGGCGTCGAGTTGACGATCCGGCTGCGGCTCAAGCTGATCGCCGATGCCGGCATTGTCGGCTTGCCCAATGCCGGCAAGTCGACGTTCCTCGCCGCAGTCAGTGCGGCCAAGCCCAAGATCGCCGACTATCCGTTCACGACGCTGCATCCGCAGCTCGGTGTGGTCGATGTCGACGGCCGCGAATTCGTGCTCGCCGATATTCCGGGCTTGATCGAGGGTGCGCATGAGGGCGTCGGCCTCGGCGACCGTTTTCTCGGCCATGTCGAGCGCTGCCGTGTCTTGCTGCATCTCATTGACGGCACGGCCGAAGACGCCGGCGCAGCCTACAAGACCGTGCGCGCGGAGATCGCCGCCTACGGTCACGATCTCACCGACAAGCCTGAAATCGTCGCGCTCAACAAGGCCGACGCGCTCACCGCCGACGCCATCAAAGAACAAGTCGCTAGCCTCAAGCGGGCGTCGAAGAAGGTGCCGCTCGTGGTTTCCGCCGTGAGCGGCGACGGTGTCAGCGACGTGTTGCGGGCGCTGTTCAAGGTGATCGCGCAGGCGCGCAAGGGCGAAGCCGAGCCGAAAGTTGCCGACGAGGCCTGGCATCCGTAATCGCTCAAGGCGTCGGGTCGAACTGGGGGAGAGCAGGGGATCATGGCCCACACGTTCGTGCTTGTTCACGGCGCCTGGCATGGCGGCTGGTGCTGGCAGCGCGTCGCCGATCGGCTGCGCGCCGGCGGCCATAAGGTCTTCACCCCGACGCTGACCGGGCTCGGCGAACGTTCGCATCTCTTGGCGACAGGAATCGACATCGGCACCCACATCGCCGACGTCGTCAATGTGATGAAATGGGAGCGGCTGAGCGACGTCGTGCTGTGCGGCCACTCCTACGGCGGCTTTGTCATCTCCGGCGTCGCTGAACAGATGGTCTCCGCCATCCGCTCAGTCGTCTTTCTCGATGCCTTCGTGCCGGACAACGGCGACACGACACAGAACCTGACCAGCGCCACCATGCGGGAGGTCATCCGCACCGCACTCGCGAGCGGCGCGCTCGGCATGCCGCCGCGACCGGCGGAATTCTTCGGCGTCAACGAAGCCGACCGCGCCTGGGTCGATAGCCTGTGCACGCCGCAGCCGATCGGAACCTTCACCTACAAGATCCCGCTCACCGGCGCGCGCGAGAAGATCGCGCGCAAGACCTATATTCGCGCCAAGAGCTACGCTAATCCGGGCTTCGACAAGGCGCTGCGCGCTGTCCAGTCCGATCCGTCGTGGCGGACCTATGAAGTGGCCTGCGGCCACGACGTGATGGTCGACGCGCCCGAGCGCCTTACCGAACTGCTGTTGGAAGCTGCGGCCTAAAGCGCTCGAACTGCAGCGAACCGTCGCGCTTGATGCGCGGCAACAGATCGACTTCCCAGTCGAGATATTCCTGCATCATCGCCTTGGTATTGCTCGAGCGCTCATAAGGCTTGCGCCATTGGTCGACGGCCTCGTCGGCCATCTTCACTTCGGTCGAGAACGGATATCCCGCGGCACGCCACGCAGCATTGCCGCCGGAGAGATAGCGCACCGGCCGGTCGGTGAGCGCCGTGGTTTCGCTCACTGCCAGGCTCGCGAATACGCCGTCTTCGGATGTCAGCACGATTGTGCCGTTCTGCGGAATCTTCCTGAACGCGCGATCGAGCCGCGTCCTGATCGCAAACCAGGCGCCTGGAATGTGGCCGCTCAGATAATCGCGGCTCATCGCAAGATCGGCGACAGTCGCGGCATTGCGCGCGAGCAAATCATGCAAGCCGGCGCAGTCGATCGCGGCCTCACGCGGCATGTGTGCATCCAGCATCGGCGGCGCCGGGTAACCCGTCTCCGTTCCCTTCTCTGTCAGGACAAATACATCGGCATAACCCATCTGCCGCAGCCATGATCCGGTCATCGCCGCGCGCACTTCGAGATCGTCGACAAGAACGATGCGTGCGCCGAACGCGCCGATATATTGGTCGGTGGCCTGCACCAGCTGACCACCAGGCGCCGAGAGCGCGCCTGGCACATGGCCGGCTTCGTATTCGGCCGGATCGCGCACATCGAGGACGTAGAGCGTGCGCCCCTCATCCTTGCGCCAGGCGTCGAGCGTCGCGCGATCGATGCGTCTGACGCCGCAACTCTCTGCCACGCGGCGTGCGGCCTGGCTGGCCCAATCAAGCGTTTTGTCCGAGACCTGCGGCGCGCGGCGGTCCTTGCCGCTGTCCGGCGTGAAACCGGCGAGACTCCAGCCCATGGTGCCGTTGCGCAGCGCCATGACTTTGTTCGGCAGGCCGGCATTGATCAGCGATTGCGCGCCGATAATGCTGCGGGTGCGGCCGGCGCAATTGACCACGACGGTTGTCGCCGGCGACGGCGCGATCTCGCGCGCCCGCAGCACGAGTTCGGCGCCCGGCACATTGGTCGAGGTCGGGATCGACACCCGCGAATATTCGTCGAATGGGCGGCTGTCGAGCACCACCAGATCGGCGCCGTCGCGGATCAGCCGTTCGAGCTCGGGCGCGGTGATATTCGGCGTGTCGTCGGTATGTTCGACATATTCGCCAAACGCCTTGCTCGGCACATAGACGCCGGAGAACAGTTCCAAGCCTGCCGCGCCCCAGCCCGGCACGCCGCCGTCGAGAACCGTCACATCAGCATAGCCGTTGCGCGACAGGATCGCCGCGGCATGCGCCGCGAGCCCGTCATTGTCATCGCACAAGACGATGCGGGTGCTGCGCCGTGGCACCAAACCCGGAAACCGCAATTCGAAGCGGCTCAGCGGCACCGATCGGGCCAACAGCAAATGACTTTGCGAGAAGATCAGTTCCTCGCGCACGTCGACCAGCGCGAGCTCGCTGCCGTCGCCGATCATGGACCGCAACTCGTGCGGACTGACAAATCTGCTCACGTCGAAACCGCGGATCAGGTCGCTTGCTGCGGCGTCATCTGTTTCACTTCGCCGGTCTTCAGGTCGAAGCGTACGCGATCGATACGGTCGAGATTGGTTCCGGTCACGCGCACGAAGCGGGCAAAGTCGGGATAGTCGATCGAATGGATCTTGCCGTCCTGATAGATGCCGGCTTTGCCCGGCGTCAGCCGATACTTTTTCACCGGCGTGAGCTTGGCATGCTGTGGATCGCTGCCGTTATCCTCACGCTCCCACTCCGTCATTTCGGTGTAATGAGTTGCCTGGCCGTAGATCGCCCAGGACGCGCCGTGATCATGCGGCGGCGAGACACGCGCCTTGTCGTTGATATGGGCGAGGATCTGAAAACCGAGCTTGGGGTCCTCGTAGAGCATATGCAGCCCGCGCGGCGCCTCTTCGCAATGCTTGCGGACAAAGTCCGGATTCTGCAGGAGCCGTTCGAGGTTCACGCGCACTTCCTCGCGGCCCTGCGGCCCGGGATCGCGGGTCAGGCTTGAACGACAATCGGAAATGAACTGGTCGAGCTCATAGGCCATTGCGGGTCCTCCCAAGGATCTCGTTGTCGATCTTAATGCGCTGCGCGAAGCGGCCGTACCCCCATTTTCGCGCAATGCATAAACCGGCGCCAGCCCATCCGGGCCGCCGACCGGGCGCAGCGGCATTAAGGCGTTTGGCGGCGGTATCGCCAGCGATTACATTTGGCGGATGGCTGGCCTGGATCAAATTTCCGGTTTGGACCGCATGTTCGGTTTGCCGCGCACCAATGAGCGGCCGCGCAATGTGCGGCTCGACACGCTAATTCGTCTGCGCTGGCTCGCCGTGCTCGGCCAGTTTGCCGCCGTTCTGGTGGTGCATTTCGGCCTCGAATTCGAAGTGCCGATCTTGCCTTGTGTCGCCGTCATTGCGCTCGCGGGGATGCTCAACGTTGCGCTGCGCGTGAGCTTTCACCAGTCACAATGGCTCGAACCCGACCGTGCCGCCTGGCTGCTCGGCTTCGACGTCGCCGAACTGACGGCGCTGCTTTATCTCACCGGTGGTCTGGAAAACCCGTTCTCGTTCTTGTTGCTGGGTCCGGTCTTGATCTCGGCGACCGCGCTGCCGCCGCGGATGACGCTGTTGATCGGCACATTTGCGATGCTCTGCGCCACGGCGCTTGTGTTCCTGCACTACAACCTGCCGTGGGACGCCGATGATCCGCTGGAATTGCCGGAAATCTACATGGTCGGCGTCTGGCTCTCGATCCTGCTCGCAATCGGTTATATCGGCGTCTATACGTGGCAGATCGCCGAGGAAGCCCGCCAATTGTCCGATGCGCTGGCGGCAACCGAACTCGTGCTCGCCCGCGAGCAGCATCTGTCCCAGCTCGATGGCCTGGCTGCCGCCGCGGCGCACGAACTCGGCACGCCGCTGGCGACCATTACCGTTGTCATCCGCGAAATCGAGCGCGCGCTCGAAGCCAACTCACCCCATGCCGAAGACGTGAAATTGCTGCGTGAGCAGGCGCAACGCTGCCGCGCGATCCTCGCCAAGATCACCGAACTGCCGACCGGCGAGCCGTTCGACCGCATGCAGCTCTCCGCGCTGATCGAGGAGGCGGTGGCGCCGCACCGTAATTTCGGCGTCTCCATCGGCGTCACCTATCCGCCGGACCGCGCCCATGAGCCGGTCGGCGCGCGCAATCCGGCGATCCGTTATGGTCTCGGTAATTTGATCGAGAATGCGGTCGATTTCGCCCACAGCCGCGTCGAGATTTTCGCGCAATGGACTGCGGACGAGGTTAGCATCGTCATCAGCGATGACGGGCCAGGTTTCGCGCCGGAGGTCGTGGATCGTATCGGCGCGCCCTACGTCACCCACCGCCGGCCCGGCGGCCGTGGCGCGGACGATGATGATGGCTCGACTTTCGGGCTAGGCTTGGGCTTTTTCATCGCCAAAACGCTATTGGAGCGCTCTGGCGCCCAGCTTTCGCTCATTAACCAATCGCCGCCGCTGCACGGCGCGACGGTAACTGTGACCTGGAACCGAGCGGATTTCGAGCGGCCAATCGCTGCTCCGCCTCTTGAGCCGGCCGAGCAAACTTCATAACTTTCGGAAAACGGGCGACTAAATGCCGGGCGACGTTATCGGAGGAAATGCGTCGATGGAGCAGATTGTCATGAACACCAATGCGGCGCCCAGTCCCACACCCACACCGGTTCCGACCGAACGCACGCTTCTCATTGTCGAGGACGATAAATCGTTCCTGCAGCGTCTTGCTCGCGCCATGGAAGGCCGCGGCTTTCTGGTAACGACTGCGGAATCGGTCGCCGACGGATTGCTGCAGGTTGAGAAGGCGGCGCCGGCGTTCGCTGTCGTCGACATGCGTCTTGGCGACGGCAATGGGCTCGATGTGATTTCGGCGATGAAGAAGCGCCGGCCCGAGGCGCGCGGCATCATTCTCACCGGCTACGGCAATATCGCGACCGCCGTGAACGCAGTGAAGCTCGGCGCTGTCGACTATCTCGCCAAGCCGGTCGATGCCGACGATGTGGCGGCGGCTCTGCTCGCACTCGACAACAGGAAGATCGAGCCGCCGGAAAATCCGATGTCGGCGGATCGCGTGCGCTGGGAGCATATCCAGCGCATCTACGAATTGTGCGGCCGCAATGTCTCCGAGACCGCGCGCCGGCTCAACATGCATCGCCGCACATTGCAGCGCATTCTCGCCAAGCGAGCGCCGAAATAGCGCACGCACGCTGATATTGGCGCCGATTGACCTTGAACAGGCCGCGCGGATGTGAAGCCGCGCCGCCTTAATGATTCAAATTTTATCCGTTTGATTAAATCAAATTTGTGCCCTGCGCGACTATGAAGGCGCAAGCATATTTGTGAATGGCGGCATTGACGTGACCGAGCCCAAAAGCTCAGCGAAGGTCGATGAAGGTGAGGCGGTGCAAGTGGCGCCGTCCGAAGACATGCCCACAACGATGCCGCGTCTTCTCGTCATCGACGACGATTATCTTCACCGGAAGATCATCTGCCGCGTTGCTGCCAAGGCCGGCTATGCGCCGGCGGGGGCTGCGACCTACGACGAGGCGGCAAAGTTCGCGCTCGAGACCGCTTTCGATTGCATCAGTCTCGATCTGTCGCTCGGCCAGCACGGCGGGATCGACATGCTGTATTATCTCCGCGGCGTCGGCTGCAAGGCGCCGATCGTGATCATCAGCGGCTGCGATCAGGCCACCATCCACGACACGCTGCGGTCGGCGAAATCGCTCAACCTCGATATTCGGGAAACAATCACAAAGCCGGTCGATCTCGACATGTTGCGCTATTGCTTCGAGCGCATCCGCACGCAGCACCACCAAACGCCCGCCGCGGCGTAGCTTCTTTACATTTCGCCCGCATAGGGGCCTTGCGGATCGGTCAATGCCTGCAGCCGCAGCGCGGCGGCATGGGCGAAGCGCAGCATGATGGCCTTGCGCGTTGCCGCCGGCAGCCGATGCTCGGGCGCCTCATTAAGGATCGAGGCGCCGAACGCGTCAGCCACGATCAGCCCAGCATCGGGCGGAAAAATCGCGCACGGCACGTCGACTACGGTGGCGAAGAACAGCCGGTCGCAATGCAGCCGGTAGTCGGTCCACTTCTGATCGGCGCGGAAATCGGCCACTGAAGACTTGATCTCGACAATGATGATCTCGCCGCCGCCGCCGAGCGCCACCAGATCGGCGCGCCGTCCGGACGGCAGCGGCAATTCGGCGACCACGCAATAGCCGAGCGCGTGCAGATAGCGCGCGGTGCCGCGCGCAATGGCAAGCGCGGTCGGCGATTGCCGGCCGTCAACCGGCATCACCGCCGGCGCGAGCGAAGTCAGACTCATGGTGAGAATTCCTGGTAGCGGCAGGCTCGACAGCGGACGACACGCGACCTTACGCACGCCACGAACTCCGGCGGGACGAATCCCGAGAGGTTCATTGTGCCGCGCCGGCGCGGTCCGGGAAAGCCCCGGCCAGGCCTTGGCGCGAGGGCTTCAATACGCCGCGCTCGGTGATCAGTCCGGTGACAAGCCGCGCCGGCGTGACATCGAAGCCGTAATTCGCAACTGGCGAGCCGTCAGGCACGATGCGCACGGTTTCGATGCGGCCGTCCTTGGTGCGTCCGGTCATGGTCGCCACCTCGTCGGCGCTGCGTTCCTCGATCGGAATCTCGGCGACACCGTCTGCTACCGTGAAGTCGATGGTGGGGGACGGCAGCGCGACATAGAACGGCACGTTGTTGTCGTGCGCGGCGAGCGCCTTCAAGTATGTGCCGATCTTGTTGCAGACGTCGCCATTGGCGGCGACGCGATCGGTGCCGACAATGACGATGTCGACCATGCCATGCTGCATCAGATGGCCGCCGGTATTGTCGGCGATCACGGTATGCGGCACGCCGTGATGGCCGAGCTCCCAGGCGGTGAGCGAGGCGCCCTGGTTGCGCGGCCGCGTCTCATCGGCGAAGACGTGAATGGGGATGCCCTTGTCGAAGGCGGTGTAGATCGGTGCGGTGGCGGTGCCGAAATCAACGGCGGCGAGCCAACCAGCATTGCAATGGGTGAGCACATTGACGCGCTCGCCGTTCTTCTTGCGTTGCGCGATGGCTTCGATCAGCGGCAGGCCGTGCTGGCCGATGGCCTTGTTGATGGCGATATCTTCCTCGGCGATTTCGCCGGCGCGCTGATAGGCCGCCGCGGCGCGTTCGGCGCGCGGCCGATTGCGCACACACGCCACCATCTCGTCGAGTGCCCATTTCAGATTGATCGCGGTCGGGCGCGTGGCCAGAAGCGTCGCGTAAGCGCGCTCCAGCGCCTCGTCGGAGGCGTCGGCGCGCAGCGCCAGGCAGACGCCGTAAGCCGCCGCGGCGCCGATCAGCGGAGCGCCGCGCACCACCATGGCGCGGATCGCATGCGCGGCCTCCTCGAGCGTGGCCAGCCGCACCGTGACGAGGCGATGCGGCAACGCGGTCTGGTCGATCACCCCGACCGACCAGCCATCCGGCTCGAGCCAGATGGTGCGCATGGATTTGCCGTCGACTTTCATGAGGCTCCAGATATGTCCGCCATTGCCGCTCTGCTCTAACAGAAGAGCGTGCCAACTTGCCAGCACGTCGGGCATGCCGCAATCTTACCGACACACGACAAGGCTGCGCGGGAGACGCCGGTGCCGGAGACGAATTACGAGGTCGAATACGACAATCGCGCCCGCGTTCCGGAACATCCGGAGATCTTTGCGCGCTGGACACGCGAAGCCGAAGAGTATCGCGCCGAGATGCTCAAAGCGGGGCGCGCCGAGCTCGGCCTGTCCTATGGCGATACGCCGCGGCAATCGCTCGATCTGTTCCTTCCCGCAGCAGCCCAGGCCGCGCCGGTTGCGATGTTCGTGCACGGCGGCTGGTGGCGTTCGCTCGATCCCTCGTTGTTCAGCCAGATGGCGCGCGGGCTCAATGCCCATGGCGTCATTGTCGGCGTCGCCGGCTACGACCTGTGCCCCAATGTCGGCATCGCCGACATTATCGCGCAGATCCGCCGCGCCTGCGTGTTCATGTGGCAGCGCTACAATCGGCCGCTTTTCCTGGTCGGCCATTCCGCTGGTGGCCATCTCATCGGCGCCATGGTGGCGACCGACTGGCCCTCGCTCTATCCCAAGGCGCCAGCGGACCTGGTGCCGGCGGGCTATTCGATCTCCGGCGTGTTCGATTTGGCGCCGCTCGCCGGCATCAGCGTCAATCAGGATCTGAAACTGGACGCGGCTTCGGCGCGCGAATTGTCGCCGCTCTATTGGCCGGTGCGGCCCGGGCGGATCTTCGACGCGGTCTGCGGTGGACTCGAATCGAACGAGTTCAAGCGCCAGAGTCGCGTGTTGTCGGAGGCCTGGGGCAAGGCCGGCGCCCAAACGCGCTACGAGGCCATCGCCGGCACAAATCATTTCACGGTCATCGATCCGCTCGCCGATCCGCAAAGTGCGATGACCGCGCGGGTCGTGGAACTCGCGCGCGCGATCAAGCCATAGAGCAACAAAGCTTACGGTTCCGGCTCCGCCATCGCCTGGCGTGTCAGCAGAACCAGCGCCGAGGCAACGAAGATCAAGGCAAAGCCGATCATATCGGGCGCGGTCGGCACTTCGCCGAGAATGAGAAAAGCCTGGACCACGCCGATCACCGGCACCGCAAGCACGCCGACCGACGCCGCCACCGTGGACAATCGCCGTACCACCGGAAACCACAGCGCATAAGCAATGCCGTTGCCGGCCACGCCGGTCCAGATCATGCCGAGCCAGCCGCCCCATCGCGCGCGGCTGAGATCGGGATGGCCTTCGAAGGCGAACATGAAGGCGGTCATGGTCACAAAGGCGATGGTCATCTGCCAGCTGGCGATGCCCATCGTGTCGGCTTCGATATGCGCCCATTTCAAATAGATCGTGCCGGCGGCCCAGCTGAATCCGGTCAGGGCCGCGAGCAAAATGCCGGGCGGCAGGCCGTTGCCGGCGAGCGGATAGACCAGGATGGCGAGCCCGGTGGCGCACAAAGCGAGCGCCACGGCCTGCAGGCGGTTGGGGCATTCGCCGAGGATCGGCCAGGCGAGCAGCACCGACCAGACCGGCATCGTATAAGCGAGGATCGTCACCCGCGACGTCGCCGCGGTGAGCTGCGCGAACGTGCCGAGCAGGCAGAACCCGACAATATTGAGTTGCGCCGCAATGAAGATGTGAATCCAGGCCTTGGCCGAGGGCACCCGCAGGCTGCGCCGCGTCAAGACGCAAACCAGATAAAGCGTCAGCGCGCCCAGCGCCGAGGTCACAGCGCGCATGGAAAGCGGTGAGACTTCATAGAGCACGACCCGCATCACCGACCACGTCGTGCCCCAGATGAAGCACAGCGTGGCCAGCATCAGCCGGGCGCCGATATCGCCTTGCGCCTGCGCGCCCGGCGCAGGCGCTGTGTTGTTGGCCGCGTTTTTGGCGTCGAAGTTCACGGCGCCTTCGGTCCGGCGCTGACGAACCAGTCGGCGATCTGCGCGCCGGTCCAGAACAGCACGTCGGATTTCTTGCGGATGGTCTCGAAGATGCGGCGGAAATATTTGGCGCGATGCGGCGCGCCCATGATGTAGGGATGCACCGCCATCGCCATGATGCGCGGCGCATCGGCGGCGTCGGCATGGAGCTGTTCGAACTGGTCGAGCGCGCGCTCGCAATATTCCGACGCCTTGTGGTGCTGGATCAGCATCATGGCGACATCGTTGCATTCCTGCGTATAGGGCATGTTGAGGATCGGCTTGCCGCGCGTCTTCAGCCAGACCGGCTGATCGTCGAGCACCCAGTCGGCGACGTAGTCGTAGCCTTCTTCGGACAAGATGTCGGGCGTGTGCCAGGTTTCGGTGAGGCCCGGTCCGAGCCAGCCGCGCGGCGGCTTGCCGGTGGCCTTGGCGATGACGGCGCGAACCTGGCGGATATCGGCGCGCTCGTTCGGCACCTTCTGCAGATTGCGCTGGGTGAAGCCGTGGCCGATGAATTCCCAATCGCGCTCGATCGCGGCTTGCACGATCTGCGGATAGGCCGCGAGCGCCGAGCCGTTGATGGCGATGGTGCCGGGAATATCGAATTCATCGAAAATCTTGATGAAGCGCCAGAAGCCGACGCGGTTGCCGTATTCGTGCCAGGCCCAGTTCGGTACATCCGGCATCGGCGAGCCGCCAGCCGGCGGGGTGAGCACCGTGCGCGGCATGGTCTGCAGCGGGTCCCATTCCTCCACATTGACGATCACCCAGATCGCCATGCGCGCGCCGTTCGGCAATTTCAGCGGCGCTCGCTGTGTAATCGGCGAATAGGTCAGCCGATCGGTCGGCAGCATGATCTTCTTGGCCGAAGCTTTACGTGCGGCGGGTTTCCTCTTCGCTTGCTTGTTCGCTTTCTTGCTCGCTTTCTTGGCCATCCCGAGGTCTTCCTTCCCTGATCATTCTTCTCGACAACAAAGGCGTTCGTTGCGGCTCACGTTTCGCCGGCGGCGCGGTACTTTGCCACGATCGAGCCGAGCACCGTCAATGCCACGGCGCAGAGGCAGAGCGGCACGAAAGCCATCCATGGGTACCCGGTCAAATCCCACAGCGCGCCGCAAATCGTCGGAATGATGATCGCGCAGGTATAAGCAATCGTGAGCATGCCGGCGGCGGTGCGCGCGACATCGGCCGGCCTGGCGAGGATCGGTATCAGCGTCATGATCGGGGTAAAGGTCATCGCGGTTGCGAAACCGATCAACGTCGCGGCGACGATGATCGCGAGGCCGGTCGGCGCCAGGATGATCGCAAGCATCGAGACCAGCAGCACCGGGCCGAAAATCAGGAACGGCCAGGCGCGCCGTTGCAACCGGCCCGACATTGCGAACAGCAGCACGAGCGCGACGAGTTGCGAACCGTTGAGCCAGGTCAAAGTCGGGCTCAACAGATCGGCGCGGCCTTTGCTGGCGACATAGTCGCCAAGAAAGGCGTTGATTGCGAAATAGGGGCTGTTGTTGGCGCCGAAGGTCAGCCCGAGCAGCCAGACCAGCGGATCTTGGAAATCCGGCCACCACACAGCGTTCGCCGTGCTTGCCGTGCCGGCGGCGCTGCGTCGCGGGCTCAGCAAAAGAAACATCGGCACGATCAGAAGCGCAGGCACCGCCCAGACTAGGAGATTGGTCCGCCACGAGCCGCCGACATGCGGCAGGATGTAGGACAGCGTGAACAGCGGCGGAAAGGTCGCGCCCATCATCATGCCGCTGGTATAGGCGAGGGTGGCGAGCGCGACACGGCTCGGCGTCCATTCGCGCACCAGGACCGGCATGCTCGGCTGCATGATGGCGACGCCGAAGCCGGTCACGAGCGACGCGGCATAGAGCGTCCACACATCGATGGCGCCGGCGCGCGCAGCGCCGGCAAGGGCCGCGATCAGCATGCCGGCCACGACGGCGCGTCCCGATCCGATCCGCGCGATCATCAGCGAGCCCGGGATCGCCGCCAGCGCGAACAGCAAAAGCGGCAGCCCGACCAGAAGCCCGACCTGGGTTTCGGTCATGTGCAGTTCGGCATGCACCAGCGGAATCACCGGCGGCATGGCGAGGATCGTCATGCGCAAGGCGACGCCACAGAGCCACAGCGCAGCCATCGTCATGACGACGCGGCCGGTCGAGGCTTCGGCGGGATTTCCGACAAGGAGCATGGGGGCAGACACGCGTTGGCGGCGGACCGTGCATCAGCGCGGCAGCCGCCGCAAGCAAGAGGCGAGCGCGGCAGGGTTGCGCAAAATTGCACGGGGATAGTTGCGCCGAGGGCTTGGCAAACGGAACGCGGCCAGCGCTGGCTGGGTTTATCGCCAAAATCGTCTTGGCAATCGTCTTGGCAAATGCAGAGAACAAAGATAGAACAAAGGAAACTTCGGTGAAATGCGAGCCGGCGGAATCCAGTTGATGTCCGACATGACGTCTGACCTGGCGGCGGCAGAGGACATTCTCCGCAAAACCTTCGGTTTTTCGGCATTTCGGCCGGGTCAGGCCGAGATTCTCGAAGCCGTACTCGAAGGCCGCGATGTGCTGGCCGTCATGCCGACCGGCAGCGGCAAGTCGCTGTGCTACCAGCTTCCGGCTTTGGCGCGCGGCGGCCTCACTGTCGTGGTGTCGCCGCTGATCGCGCTGATGCGCAACCAGGTCGCGCAGTTGCGCGGCTACGGTGTTGCCGCCGCGGCATTGAATTCGGCCAATGATGCCTTCGAGAACCGCGCTGTGCGCGAGGATCTCGAACGCGGCGAGCTGCGGCTTCTTTACGTTGCGCCGGAACGTCTGCTCAAGCCGGAGACGCTCGATCTGCTCAGGCGTGCGGGAGCGAGCCTGCTCGCGGTCGACGAAGCGCATTGCATCTCGCAATGGGGCCACGACTTCCGTCCCGAATATGCCGAGCTCGGCACAGTGCAGGCGGCGCTCGGTGAAAATGCTTCAGGTCATTTGCAAACGGTGGCCTTCACCGCGACGGCGGATGCGGCAACGCGCGCGGATATTTTGCGAAAACTGTTCGGCAAGCCGCCCGCGGTGTTCGTGCATGGATTCGACCGGCCCAATCTGCGGCTGGCGATGCAGCCCAAGGCCGGCGGCCGCAAGCAGATTCTCGATTTCGTCAAAAGTCACCAAGATCAAAGCGGCATTGTCTATTGCGCCTCGCGGCGCAAGACCGAGGAGCTCGCCGATTATCTGCGCGAAGAGCGCGTGAACGCGCTGCCCTATCACGCCGGCATGGAGCCCGACCTGCGTGCGCGAAACCAGGACACGTTTCTGCAGGAGGACGGCGTCGTCGTGACCGCGACCGTGGCCTTCGGCATGGGTATCGACAAGCCGGACGTGCGCTTTGTCGTGCACGCCGACATGCCGGCCAATATCGAGAGCTACTACCAGGAGATCGGCCGCGCCGGGCGCGACGGGCTGCCCGCGGATACGCTCACGCTCTACGGCATGGGCGATATCCGCCTGCGCCGCCTCCAGATCGACGAGGCCGACACGCCGGACGAGCAGAAGCGGGTCGAGCGCCAGCGGCTCAGCGCGCTGGTGTCGCTGTGCGAGTCGCCGCGCTGCCGGCGGCAGACGCTGCTCGCCTATTTCGGCGAAACCGCGCTGCCCTGCGGCCATTGCGACGTCTGTTGCGACGGCGCGGAAACTGTCGACGGCACGGTCGCCGCGCAGAAGGCGATGTCGGCGGTGCTGCGCACCGGCTCGCGGTTTGGCACCGAGCATTTGACGAGAATTCTGATCGGCGAGGCGACCGACGCCGTCGTCAAATTCGGCCATGACAAGCTGCCGACTTTCGGCGTCGGCAAGGAACATAGCCTGCAAGAATGGCGCTCGATTTTCCGCCAGCTCAACGGCGCGGGTGTCATCACGCTCGATGTCACCGGCTTCGGCTCCTGGTCGGTCAGCGAGGCCGGCCGGCGCGTGCTCAAGGGCGAAGGCAAGATCACGCTGCGCAAGGACACGCTGAAATCGACCCGCAAGACAGCGAAGACCGCGCGCGATAAGGCCGACGCCGTTCCGCTCGCCGATGCCGATCAGGAACTGTTCGAGGCGCTACGCAAACAGCGCTCCGATCTCGCCAAGAAACAGCGCGTCGCCGCTTACGTCGTGTTCGCCGATAAAACACTCATCGACATGGTCCGGCTCAAGCCGCGCGACAAGAGCGAGATGAGCCTTGTGCACGGCGTCGGCGAGGCCAAGCTCCGGCAATATGGCCAGGTCTTTCTTGACACCATCCGGGCCCACACAGTGGGCAGCCTTTGATTGCAGGACCGGACCAATCTGGTCGGACATTGCTGCACGCCCAATGTTGCACGCCAAAAGCCACTATGTTAGCAACGCCTCGATTTCGCCTCAGCGCGGGGACAGGGACCGCGACGGGAGAAATTCCGGATTCCCGCTAAATCCAAGTCCCGCTTCAATTTCAAGGACTTGTTTCCGACCATCCAGGCCGGTTGCGGGGCTTGCGGAAATGCTCCACAAGAACGCCGAACCGGCAGTTAAAGAGCAGAAACTTGGCGACTGAAGAACCCATTGTCTCCGGCATGGCGCGCCGTTACGCGACCGCGCTGTTCGATCTGGCCAAAGAGGCCAATGCGATCGATCAGGTGCAGGGCGATCTTGCGCGTTTCGATGCGCTGGTCGCCGAAAGCGCCGATCTCAATCGCTTGGTGCGCAGCCCGGCCTTTTCCACCGCCGATCAGCTCAAGGCGCTGACGGCGGTGCTCGACCGCGCCGGCATCGGCGGGCTCGCCGCGAATTTCCTCAAGCTTGTCACGACGAACCGCCGCCTGTTCGCAGCGCGCGACATGATCCGGGCGTTCGGCGAGTTTGTCGCCCAGCACAAGGGCGAGGCCACCGCGCAAGTCACCGTCGCCGAGCCGCTGAAAGACGAACATACGCAGGCGCTGCGCTCCGCGCTCAGAGCCGTCAGCGGCAAGAATGTCAGTCTCGATATCAAGGTCGATCCCGCCATTATCGGCGGGCTCGTAGTCAAGCTCGGCAGCCGCATGGTCGATAGCTCCCTGCGCACCAAGCTCAATGCCATCAAGCACGCGATGAAAGAGGCTCGCTAATGGACATCCGCGCCGCTGAAATTTCCGCCATCCTTAAAGATCAGATCAAGAATTTCGGTCAGGAAGCCGAGGTTTCCGAAGTCGGCCAGGTGCTGTCGGTCGGCGACGGCATCGCCCGCATCTACGGCCTCGACAATGTGCAATCCGGCGAAATGGTCGAGTTCGAGAGCGGCGTGCGCGGCATGGCGCTCAATCTCGAAAGCGACAATGTCGGCGTCGTGATCTTCGGCTCCGACCGCGAGATCGCGGAAGGCCAGACCGTCAAACGCACACGCGCCATCGTCGAAGTGCCGGTCGGCAAGGGCCTGCTTGGCCGCGTCGTCGACGCGCTCGGCGAGCCGATCGACGGCAAGGGCCCGATCAACGCCGAAAAGAAGGCGCGCGTCGACGTCAAGGCGCCGGGCATCATTCCGCGCAAGTCGGTGCACGAGCCGATGGCGACCGGCCTCAAGGCCATCGACGCGCTGATCCCGATCGGCCGCGGCCAGCGCGAATTGATCATCGGCGACCGCCAGACTGGCAAGACTGCGATCGCGCTCGATACCATCCTCAATCAGAAGCCGCTCAACGCGAGCGGCGACGAGAAGATCAAGCTCTATTGCGTCTATGTCGCGGTCGGGCAGAAGCGCTCGACGGTGGCGCAATTCGTCAAGGTGCTCGAAGAGAACGGCGCGCTCGACTACTCGATCGTGATCGCGGCGACCGCATCCGATCCGGCGCCGATGCAGTATCTGGCGCCGTTCGCCGGCTGCGCCATGGGCGAATATTTCCGCGACAACGGCATGCACGCCGTCATCATCTATGACGACCTATCGAAACAGGCCGTCGCCTATCGCCAGATGTCGCTCTTGCTGCGCCGCCCGCCGGGCCGCGAAGCCTATCCCGGCGACGTGTTCTACCTGCATTCGCGGCTGCTCGAGCGCGCCGCCAAGATGAACGACGAGAACAAGGCCGGTTCGCTCACCGCGCTTCCGGTCATCGAGACGCAAGCCAATGACGTGTCGGCCTATATCCCGACCAACGTCATTTCCATCACCGACGGCCAGATCTTCCTCGAGACCGATCTGTTCTATCAGGGCATCCGCCCGGCGGTGAATGTCGGCCTCTCGGTGTCGCGCGTCGGCTCCGCGGCGCAGACCAAGGCGATGAAGAAGGTCGCCGGCCGCATCAAGGGCGAGCTCGCGCAATACCGCGAGATGGCCGC
>Ga0102924_1002196_pt1 | contig 21605 bp, 17 predicted proteins | sample PaiPotPPM11metaG_FD_80116 | JGI IMG/M metagenome (GOLD analysis project Ga0102924, IMG submission 80116) | Iron sulfur acid spring bacterial and archeal communities from Banff, Canada, to study Microbial Dark Matter (Phase II) - Paint Pots PPM... ...
ACTGTCGCTTGATCGGCTCACCCGGACACCTCGCAGCGGAAGTCAAGGCCGGCCAGGTCAGCTTAGGTAGTGATTCCGCGCATACGGCGGATTCCACGTTAATCGCCGTTGAACAACCGCAAGCGCGATAAACCCGATCAATCAGCCAGTCCACGGGTCGTAGTCGACCTCTAGGGGCCCCTGAGGCGGGCGTTGGCCCTCGGGCACGTGCTCCAGGTTCACCCGGATCCTCGTCCAGGTGGAGGAGCGCCCGCGCATGGAGTCCACTAGGACGTCGCGGGCCTCGAGCAGCGGCCAGATGTCGGCGTGCCGCGCCTTCCAGCGCTCCAGGCCCTCCATCGCCTCGGCCTTGCTCCTGGCCCGCGCGATCTCGATGAGCGGCTTCGTGGACTGCCTGCGGCCGGAGCCGGCCGGGCCGGAGCCGGCCGGGCCGGAGCCGGCCGGGCCGGAACCGGCTGCTCCAGAGCCGGCCGCCGCGCGCCGCTTCGACGGCTGCACGCGAGCGTCCTCGCCCTCCTGCTTGTCGTAGTGCGGCGGCCACGGCGCGTCGGGCAGGCCCGCGGCCTCGTCGCGCGCCGCCTGCTCCAGCAGCGCGTCGAGCGACCCGGCCGCCTCGTCGATGCCCGTCCACGGGTCGCCGAGACGCGCGAAGCGCTCGGGCACGGTGTCGATCGTAAACGCGGCGGGATCGACGTCAGGCACCTCGTCCCAGGTCAGCGGGGTGGACACGCGCGCGTCGGGCAGCGGGCGCACCGAGTACGCCGACGCGACCGTGCGGTCCTTCGCGTTCTGGTTGTAGTCGACGAAGACCCCGTGCCTCTCCTCTTTCCACCACTTGGACGTGGCGAGGTCGGGCGCCCGCCGCTCGATCTCGCGCGCCACCGCCACGGCGGCGCGCCGCACGTCGGCGAACGACCAGGAGGGGGTGATGCGCGCGTAGATGTGCATGCCGCGCGACCCGGACGTCTTCGCCCAGCCGGTCAGCCCGAAGTCGGCGAGCACGGCCCGCGCCTGAAGTGCGACGGCGATGATCTGCGGCCACTGCACGCCGGGCACCGGGTCGAGGTCAACGCGCAGCTCGTTGGGATGGTCGAGGTCGGCCGTGGTCACGGGGTGCGGGTTGAGGTCGATGCACCCGAGGTTCGCTACCCAGGCCAGGCCGGCGGCGTCCCGCAGCACGACCTCGTCGGCGACGCGCCCGGAAGGAAAGCTCAGCCGCGCGGTCTCGATCCACGCCGGGCGCGACGAGGGGGCGCGCTTCTGGAAGAACGGTTCTTCTTCCGCGCCGTTCACGAACCGCTTGAGCGCCATCGGCCGCCCGGCCGCGCCGCGCAGCGCCCCGTCGGCGACCGACAGGTAGTACCGGACGAGGTCGAGCTTGGTGTGCCCGGTCCGCGGGAAGTAGACCTTGTGCGGGTGGGAGACGGCCACCTCCCGGCCCGCCACCTCGATCACGGTCTTAGGGTCGGCCATCTGCAGTCAGCCCCATTTCGTTCGGGATAAAATCAATTCTTTCCAAGAATTTCCGACAAGCGGTAACTGACGGGCTCTTCCAGCTGCTCGAACGTGCACGAGGCGGGCACGCGGTCCGGGCGCCAGCGGACGAACTGCGCCGTGTGCCGGAAGCGCGTCCCCTCCATGTGGTCGTAACGGACCTCGACCACCCGCTCGGGGCGCAGCGGGACGAACGACAGGTCCTTGCCCACGTTCCACCGGCTGTACTCGGAGCTGCGCGGCGTCCGAGTGCCGTCCCCCATGTGCGCGGCCCAGTTCCACGGGTGACCGTCGAAGGTCGTGACCAGCGGCTCAAGCTCGGCGCGGAGCTCGCGCCGCGTCGCCATCGGGAACGCGCCGATCACGCCGACGCTTGCGAGCTCGCCGGAAGCGTTGTACAGGCCGAGCAGCAGCGAGCCGATCGCGTCGTCGCCGGTCTTGTGCGGCCGGTACCCCGCGACGACGCAGTCGGCGGTGCGCTCGTGCTTGACCTTGAGCATGACCCGCTTGTCCGGCTCGTACAGGCCTTCGGGCGACTTGGCGATCAGCCCGTCGAGCCCCGCCCCCTCGAACTGGGTGAACCACTGCTCCGCCACCGCACGGGACGTCGTCGTCGGGGTCAGGTGGATGGGCGGCCGTACGGCCGCCAGCGCGGCCGACAGGGCGGCCTGCCGCTCGGCGAACGGCCGCTCGGTGTAGTCATCGGAGCCGAGCGCCAGCAGGTCGAACGCGACGAAGTGCGCGGGCGTCTGCGCGGCGAGCAGCCGCACCCGGCTCGCGGCCGGGTGCAGCCGCAGCTGCAGCGCCTCGAAGTCGAGCCGCCCCGCCGCGAAGTCGGGCAGCACGATCTCGCCGTCGATCACGCAGCGGGGTGGCAACTCGGCGAGCGTGGCGTCGACGAGCTCGGGGAAGTAGCGGGTCATCGGCCGCTCGTTCCTGCTGCCGAACTCAACCTCGTCGCCGTCGCGGAACACGATCGTGCGGAACCCGTCCCACTTGGGCTCGAAGACATAATCCCCGGAAGGGATCCCGTCCACCGGCTTGGCCAGCATCGGTGCCACCGGGGGCATCACGGGAAGATCCATAGTCCCAGCTTGTCACCTCCGCCCCAGCTCCAAACCCAGGTCCAGCCGATGTCTAGCCCAGCCCCGTCCACTCGGCGCTGTACTTCCACAGCCGCGCCGCGAGCTCGGGCGTGGCCACCGGGCTGGGGTCCTTGACCGCGCACGTGTCGTAGAACAGCCCGGTGTCGCCCGCCACCGACGCCGACGTCGCGCAGTACACGGACGTGACCGCGCCCTGCTCGGTGGTCAGCATCCGCCTGGTGATGAACGGCCGGGCGAGTCGGGGCACGCGCCGCCAGATGTCGGAGGCGACCACTCCCGGGTGCAGCGCGTAGCAGGTCACCCCGGTCTCAGCGCTCCGCCGCGCGAACTCCTGCGTGAACAACACGTTGCACAGCTTGGAGACGGCGTACTCGCGTGCGCCCGCGAACGTCGCGGTGCGCCGCTGCACCGCCGCGAAGTCGATGCCGGGTGCGCTGTAGTGCGCCTCGCTCGAAACGTTGACGACCCGTGCGCCCGGCCCGCTCGCCCCGAGCCGGTCGAGCAGCAGGTGGGTCAGCGCGAAGTGACCGAGGTGGTTCACGGCGAAGTGCAACTCGAAGCCGTCGGCGCTGATCCCGCGCTGCCCGCCGATCCCCGCGTTGTTCACCAGCACGTGCAGCGGCTCGTCGAGCGCGAGGAAGGCGGCCGCGCAGTCGCGCACCGACGAGAGCGACGCCAGGTCAAGCGGCAGCAGCCGCACGTCGTCGGAGCCGGAGGCCGACTTGATGCGCTCGACCGCCGCCTCGCCCGCGGCGGCGGAGCGGCACGCGATGAGCACCCGCCCGCCGTCCCGCGCGAGCGCGATGCCCGTGGACAGCCCGATGCCGGTGTTGCCCCCGGTGATGAGGTACGTGGTCACCCGCCCAAATTATCCGCCCGCCATGGCGCCGACAACGAGGAAGGGCTGGGCTCGGCAGGATAACGTGGACCGAACCTGACGCCCCAAACCCCCATGGGAGCACACGATGGCCGGTCAGCCGCCGGAACCTAACTTCCAGTCCTCCGGGCAGGACCAGGGCCTGACGCAAGGCCGTCCTTCCTGGCAGTCGTCCTCTTACCCCCCGCCGGGCGGCGCCTCGGCCGACGGGCAGGGCTACTCCTCTCCGACGACCTACACGCCGCAGGACCAGTCCTACGGCGCGCAGGACCCCTCGTACCCGGGAAACGAGCAGACGTACACCACCATCGGCCAAGGCCAGGCGCAGGCCCAGGCCTACCAGAACTACGGCGGCTACCAGTCTGCCGGCTACGGCGCGCCGCAGGGCCAGGGCGGGCCGGTGCCACCGCCGCAGTGGCAGACCGCGCCGCCTCCTTCCGCGGCGCGGGCGAAGCATCCCGGCGAGAGGGGCTTCGTCGGCTCGCTCTTCGACTTCAGCTTCAGCTCCTTCGTCACGCCGAAGATCATCAAGGTCCTGTACGTGCTGTTCACTATCTGGACGGCGCTCGTCGGGATCACGATCCTCGTCATCGGCTTCCGCACGGGCGGCATGGCGGGCGGCCTGTTCACGCTGATCATCGTCGAGCCGATCTTCCTGCTGCTGACGCTCGGCATTTACCGCGTGGTGCTCGAGGCATTCATGGTCATCTTCCGCATCTACGACGAGATGAAGAAGATCCGCGAGAACACGGAGAGCCAGAGTCAGAGCTGAGCGGCAAGATTTTCTCCCGCCGCCGTCATCCACAGCCGTCCGCGGCCCGTCCACAGCGTGGACTCCAAGCGTACGCAGGCGGATCGGCGCCGGATGTCCACAGCCGAGAACCCCTAACCAAGAGGTATTCCACAGCCCGGCCCCGGTTACGCACATGGTGATCCACAGGAGGCCTGGAGTACGTTACCGGTCCCGGGGGAACAGGAAGGCCGCATCGCCAAACCTCGGTGATTGGGCCGCCCCACGGGGACCGGGGAACACGATGGCAAGCCGGGCAGGACATCGAGTCATGACCAAAACCCTGACGCAGCCGCTGAGCGCCGCCGAGGCGGCCAGGCACTCTCGTCACTTTCAGCTCATCGTCGACATTCACTTGCTGCTGGTCGCCAACGGTGACCTGCTGCTCGGCAGGCGCGCCAACACGGGATACGGCGACGGCGCCTACGAACCGCCGTCGGGCCGGCTGGCCGAACGCGAGACCCTCGTCGAGGCCGCCGTCCGGGTAGCGGCGGCACAGATGGGGATCGCGCTCGACCCGGCCAGGGTGTCGCTCGCCCACGTGCTGCACGACGTTTCGGGCGCCGGCCGCATGGCCTTCTTCCTGACCGCCGACGGCTGGGCCGACGGGGCCTGCCCGCTGCCGACCGGGGGAGGAACGCGCAGCTACAGCGACTTCGGCTGGTACCCGCTCACCGATCTTCCGGCCAACATGATCGACCGCGCCCGCGTCGCGGTCCGCAACTACGCGGCGGGCGCCCGCTTCTCGACGTACCCGGCGTTCGGCATGTAGCCCCTCGAAAAGCTCGATGTCACTCCCCAAACTCAAAATCAGGATTAGTCCGAACGACTTCTGGCTCTTCGTGGTCTCGTCTCATTGCTTGTCATGGGCGTGGCGGGAGCCGGGGGCGGCTTGGCGGTAGGCTTGCGGTCTGATGAAGCTGGTCAAGACCCATGGGTCGCTCAACGAGATATTCGCGCTGGACGCGGCGCCGGACGCCTGGGCGTCCGGCGCGCTGCTGCGCGAGTTCGTCCGGCGCGTGTGCGACCGCTCCTCGTGGACCGGCGGGAGCGACGGGATCTACCTGTACGACGCCAGCGGTCCGAACGCGCGGGCGTGGTTCTTCAACCCCGACGGGTCCTCGGCCGAGTTCTGCGGCAACGGGATGCGCGGCCTCGGCCGGCTCATCCTCGACCTGCGCGGCACCGACACCGAGGTCGTCAGCAGCGGCGGCCGGGACTACACGGTGCACCGCGCTCCGTCCACGCCGGAAGGCGTCCGCCAGGTCTTGCTCGAACTGCCGCCGCTGCGCTTCGACGACGCGGGACTGCCCGCGCCCTTCGAGGACTTCACATCGGTGGCGGTGCCCAACCCGCACGTCATCGCCGTGGTGGGGGAGTACTCGGAGCCCGACCTGATCGAGCTGGGCAAGCGGGCCGGCGAGGTCTTCGCAGAAGGCGCCAACGTCTCCTTCCTCCAGCCGCTCGATGACACTGAACCCGACAACACGGGGCTCGACAACACGGGGCTCGACAACACGGGAAGCGGAGCGCCGGAAGTGTTCGTCCGCACCTTCGAGCGCGGCGCGGGCCTGACCCCGTCCTGCGGCTCCGGCGTGGTGGCGTCCCGCGCCGCCTACTCCCGCGTGTCTGGTCTTGACCCGGCCAGGCGCCTGATCGTCCGCAACGCGGGCGGGGTGGCCGCCGCCTCGATACAGGTGCGCGGCGGCGCCTGGCACCCCGTACTTGAAGGCAACGCCACGGTCGTCTACCGCGCCGAGGTCGACCTTCAGGGCAACCAGGCGGGCCCGGTCGAGTGGGCCGACGACGAGAACGCGGCCTACGCCACGCTGGACGAGCGGAACACCGCCCGCCTCAAGGGTCACGGAATCCAAACGGCGCATCCGTAAATACGCAGAGTAATCGCTGGAAGGCGCGGACCGCCGTTTCACTGGCGAAATGTGGCGTTTACGAACCGCGCAGCATCACGATACTCAGCGCCTACCAGCAGCAATACTGTTACATCGAATGCTTGCAAGTGGTGACTGCGCGGGCGGTATGCTTCCGGGCATAACCGCAGGGCTGTAGTACCCCTTGTAGATCTCGACGGAAGCGATCGTGCCGGCGGGCTTGATCGTCGGTACCGGCCTAAGGAGCCGATCCACCCATGGCTACTTCATACGCGGGCGCCGTCTTCATTTCTGACATGTCCGACATTCATGACCTGCCGCTTGACGCGGAAGTCAACTTCGATGAAGTCGAATACGCGCACATAATGCGCCGGATCGGCATAGCCGAGGGGGAACAGGGGACGACCGTCTCGGCCTTCAATTCTTCCATCTGAGCGTTGGCCGCTTCCGGGGGTGTCCTGCCCTTCAGGCAGTTCGTCCTCAAGATCCACAGCCGGTGTGACCTGGCCTGTGATCATTGCTATGTCTACGAGCACGCCGACCAGGGCTGGCGCCGCCGGCCTACGGTGATCTCGCCGGAGACGGTCGCCAAGGCCGGGGAGCGCATCGCGGAGCACGCCGCGGGCCACGGGCTGACCGAAGTACGCATCATCCTGCACGGCGGCGAGCCGCTGCTCGCCGGCCCGGCCCGGCTTGCCTCGATCGCGCGGGACCTGCGCCGGGCGATCGAACCCGGCTGCCGCCTCGACCTGCGCCTCCACACGAACGGCGTCAGGCTCGACGCCGAACTGTGCGAGCTGTTTCTCGCCGAACGGGTCCTTGTCGGCGTCTCGCTCGACGGCGACCGGGCCGGCAACGACCTGCACCGCAGGTACGCCAACGGGCACAGCAGCTACGACCAGGCGCTGCGCGCGGTCGAGTTGCTGCGGCAAGAGCGGTACCGCGACATCTACGCGGGGCTGCTCGCGACCATCGACATCCGCAGCGACCCGGTCGCCGTGTACCGCGCGCTCGCCGCGCTCGAGCCGCCGAACCTCGACTTCCTGCTACCGCACGGAACGTGGGACAACCCGCCACCGGGAGCGGGCGAAACGGGCGCGACCAGGTACGCCGACTGGCTGAGCGCCGTGTTCGGCGAGTGGACGCGAGAGGGCCGCCCGGTACCCATCCGGATGTTTGAGTCGATCATCGAAACCTCGAACGGCGGCGTCTCCACCACCGAGTCCCTTGGGCTCGCGCCGAGCGACGTGGCGGTCATCGAAACCGACGGTACGATCGAGCAGGCAGACTCGATCAAGGTCGCCTACGACGGCGCGCCAGCGACCGGCCTGGACATCTTCAATCACGCCTTCGACGCGGCCGCGGCCCACCCGGCCATCAGGGCGCGGCAGCTCGGCCTCGCCGGCCTGTCCGCCACTTGCCGCACCTGCCCCGTGGTCACAAGCTGCGGCGGCGGTCTCTACGCGCACCGTTACCGGACCGGCAGCGGCTTCACGAACCCCTCCGTCTACTGCCGCGACCTGGAGAGGATCATCACCCACGTGCGCGCGGAAGAGGCCGCGAGTCGCCGGCCGGGACACGCCATGCCGCAGGCTCACTTCGACGCGATCGCCGCCGGGTTCGGCGACGCCGCGTCCGTTTCCAGCCTGAGCGAGGCGCAGCGCAGCGTGCGGCGAGCGCTGCTTCGCCTGCTCCACGCGCGGGCGAGCGAGGAGGCGAGCGGCACGTTCGCCGGCGGCTGGAGCCTGCTCACCCGCCTGGACAAGTCATCGCCCGCCGCCGTCGACGCGGTGCTCGCCCACCCCTACGTGCGCGCCTGGGCCGAACACTGCCTGCGCAGCCCCGGCGCCATGCCGAAGGACGCCGGCCACCTGGCGTCGATCGCCGCCGCCGCGGCCGTCAGGTCAGGCACGCTCGCCGAGCTCGAGGTGCCGGTCGTCGGCGGGCACGTGCACCTGCCCACCCTCGGACGGCTCCGCGTCGGCGAAGCGGCGACTGCGGTGACCGGGAGCACCGTGGGGAACGCGACGCTGGCCGCGCGCGGCGAAGGCGACTTCGAGGTCCGCGCTCACTCGGGCAAGTGGCACGTCGTGCCGGGCGCGCCGGAACCCGACGGAGACTGGCAGCCGGTGCGCGAGCTGCGGGCCGACGGGTTCACGGTGCGGCTCGAGGACACCGACCCCTACCGTGACTGCCACCAGTGGCCCGCGGCGGACCGTCTCGCCGCGGCCGAGGCGGCCGCTTGGCAGGCGCGGTTCGCGGAGGCCTGGCGGCTGATCGAGCTGGATTACCCGCGCTACGCGCCGGGCGTGGCCGCAGGCCTCACCACGGTGCTGCCGCTGGCCCGCGACGAGGCCGGGCGGGAGATCAGCGCCGCGGCCAGGCAGGCATTCGGCGCGGTCGCGGCGGCGCGGCCGGCGAGCGGCGCGGACCTGGCCCTGCTGATCATCCACGAGTTCCAGCACGTCAAGCTCGGCGCGCTGGCCGACATGTTCGACCTGTGGGACCGGACCGACCAGCGGGTGTACTTCGCACCGTGGCGGGACGACCCGCGACCGGTCGGCGCGCTGCTGCAGGGCACGTACGCGCATATCGCGGTGACCGATTACTGGCGGGTGCGGCGTCACCGGGTGACCGGGACCGCGGCGGCCGCGGCCGAGGAACAGTTCGCCCGGTGGCGGGCGATGACCGCGGAGGCGATCGGCACCCTGGCCGGCTCGGGCGCGCTGACGCCGCTCGGCACCCGCTTCGTCGACGGCATGCGCGCCACCGTGGAGCCCTGGCTCGGTGAGCCGGTGCGGGATGCGGCGGCGAAGGCCGCACGGCGGTGGACCGCGGAGCGCGGCGAGGCGTGGCGACAGCGGACAGAGGCCTAGGCGCGCCATGCGAAGCCACGCCAAGATGACGATCCTGACGGGCAGGCCCCTGGTGACCAGGCGGCGGATCGTCCGCGACCTGCGCAGGCTCGGGGTGCAGCCTGGCCAGACCCTGCTCGTGCACGCCTCGCTCAGGTCGATCGGCTGGGTCGCGGGCGGCGCGCCCACCGTGGTCGCGGCCCTGCGCGAGGCCGTCGGACCCGAGGGGCACGTGGTCGTGCCGACGGGCACCGAGGCGAACTCGAAGACATCACGGCTGCACCAGGCCCACATCGCGACGCTCACGCCCGAGCAGGTCGAGAAGTTCCACCTCGACATGCCCGCGTTCGACAACGGGACGACGCCGAGCGGCATGGGCGCGATCAGCGAGGCGCTGCGGACCACGGAGGGCGCGGTACGGAGCGGCCATCCGCAGAGCTCGTTCGCCGCCATCGGCCCGGAGGCCGACCTGCTCATGGCCGATCACCCGCTCGAATGCCACCTTGGCCCCGACTCACCGCTCGGGAAGCTCAACAAGATGGACGTGCAGGTGCTGATGATCGAAGTCGGATACTGGGCGTTCACCGGATTTCACCTCGCCGAGTACCTCTATTCACTCACGCCACCGAAGCAGGCGTACGCCTGCGTGGTCGCCGCCCCCGACGGCACCAGGCACTGGGAAGAATACGACGACGTGGTCCTCGACGATCAGAAATTCGAGGATATAGGAATTTCCTTGGAAAAGGAGATGACGGTCAAGCGCGGCCGGGTCGGCCTGGCGCAGTGCCGCCTGGTGCCACTCAGCGCCGCCGTTGAGTTCGCCGTCGAATGGCTGGCCAGGCACCGTCCCATAACCCCGTGTTAATGCGGGGCGACGATCTTTCCCTAACCGATTGACCTCTCATATAGTGATGACTCCTACCCAATGTCGGCATGCCTGCCGCCTGGCTGGAAGGGGGCCGAGTGCACGGAGGGTACGTGCCCAGGGCCGCCGACGACGGGTATCCGACGCTAGGCGACGACGGGCCGCTCTTCTTCCTCAGCTACGCGCACGGCCCACGCGACGACAGGACCGGCCGCGACCCGGACCTGTGGATGGCGCAACTTTACGACGATCTTTGCGATCACATTAAATCGCTGGCCGATTTGCCGCCCGGCCAGAAGGCCGGCTTTATGGACAGGGAACTACGGCAGGGGCAAGAGTGGCCGGAGCGGCTGTCGAACGCGCTGGCGTCCTGCCGCGTCTTCGTGCCGCTTTACTCACGGCGGTACTTCAAGAGCGAGCACTGCGGCAAGGAGTGGTTCGCCTTCAACCGGCGCCGGCTGAACCACAAGGCGAAAAACGCGAGCCCGGTGGAGACGATCGTGCCCGCGCTGTGGATCCCCATGCCCGACGACCTGCTCCCGGAAGCGGCGGCGTCGGTGCAGTACAACTCGGCCGGGTTCAGCCCGCTCTACGCGGAGCACGGCTTCTACGGGATCATGAAGGTCAGCCGCTGGCGTGACGTGTACGAGGAGGCGGTGTACCTCCTCGCGAAACGGATCGTCACCGCGGCCGAGGCCTCGCCGCCCGTGGGGCCGGGCGGCACCGTCCCGTACGAGTCGCTGCCCTCAGCGTTCGGCGGCCAGGGCGCGGCGGGGCCGGGCGACAAGCCGCTGCGGGTCACCGTGGTGGCGCCGAGCAGGGACGAACTGCCCGCCGACCGCGACCGCTCCTACTACGGCAAGGACATCAGCGAGTGGAATCCGTACCGTCAGGATTCGATGCGCTCGCTCGCGGACCACGCGGTCGAACTCGCCCGCAGCCTGTCCTACACGCCCGAGGTCGGTGACCTGTACCGGCACGAGGCCGGCCTGGTCGGCAGTGAACCGCCGTCGGGCCCCGAGGTGCTGCTCATCGACCCGTGGGCGGTGATGCAGCCCGAGTGCCACGACATACTGCACAAGCTCGACTCGATGGACAAGCCCTGGGTCCAGGTGATCGTGGTGTGGAACCAGCAGGACACGCAGATGCAGGCGGACATGGAGCGGATCAGGGCGGCGCTCGACTCCGCGTTGCCGCGCAAGCTGAGGGAAGGCCGCGCCACATCGGCGCTCGCGGTCCGCGGCGTCCCTTCACTCGACGACTTCGGCATGGTGCTCCCCACGGTCATCGCCGCGGCGGGCAGGCACTACCTCAGGACGGCGTCGGCTCGCCTGCCGCAAGAGCCGCCCGAGCCAGGCGAGGGGCAGCAATGACCCGCGAGCACCCCACCAACGCGGCCTCTCCGACATTCCTGGAGCGTGCTCATGGCTGACGAGACGAACAGCGAAGGCAAGGTCGTCACCTTCTACTCCTTCAAGGGCGGCACCGGCCGCACGATGGCGCTCGCCAACGTGGCCTGGATTCTCGCCAGCAACGGCAAGAAGGTGCTGGTCGTGGACTGGGACCTCGACTCGCCCGGCCTGCACCGCTACTTCCACCCGTTCCTCGACCCGGCGAAGGTGGCGGCCACCCAGGGCATCATCGAGCTGATCACCGACTACGCGTGGGACGCCACCCAGGGCGGCGACCGCTCGCCCGACTGGGTCAGGAAGCGTGCGCAGATCATTCCGCACGCCGTCTCCCTCGCCTGGGAGTTCCCCGACGGCGGCATGCTCGACTTCGTGTCCGCCGGCCGGCAGAACCGTGACTACTCCTCGGCCGTGACCGCGATCGACTGGGACAACTTCTACGACCGGCTCGGCGGCGGGCAGTTCTTCGACGCGCTGCGCGCGGACATGAAGCAGCACTACGACTTCACGCTGATCGACAGCAGGACCGGGCTGTCCGACATCGCCGACATCTGCACCGTGCACCTGCCGGACACGCTGGTGGACTGCTTCACGCTGAACGACCAGTCCATCGACGGCGCGGCCGCGATCGCACGGAACGTCGAGCAGCGGTACCACTACCGCAAGATCCAGGTGCTGCCGGTCCCGATGCGCATCGACGAGGCGGAGAAGGACAAGGCGGACGTGGGCCTGGCGACGGCCCGCTCGCGGTTCGGCGGCAGCCTGCACGAACGGCTTGGCGAGTACGAGGCGAACGACTACTGGGCCGCGGTGGCCATCCCGTACAAGCCGTTCTACGCGTTCGAGGAGACCCTCGCGGTCTTCGGCGACGCGCCGCGGTCGCCGCTTTCCCTGCTCGGTGCCTACGAGCGGCTGACCTCCGCGATCACGGACGGGCGGGTGCGCGCGCTCGGCGCGATGACCGAGGACACCAGGCTCACCTACAAGGCAGCGTTCATCCGGCCGCGGCAGCCGCCGCCCGGGGACATCTACCTCAGCTACGTCCCGGAAGACCGGATGTGGGCGGACTGGGTCGCCGCCGTGCTCGCGCCGCGCGGCATCACCGTGGTACGGCCGTCGAGCGCCGCGAACGCGGGCGGCAGCACCAGGGAGGACGCCGAACGCGGCGCGTCGGCGGCCAGCCGCACGATCGCCCTGCTGTCCGCCGCCTACCTGCAGTCGCCGCAGGCCCAAGGCGTCTGGGACGCGATGGGCGTGGCGGACCCCGCGGGGACCGGCAGGCGGCTGATCCCCATCCGGGTGGGGGAGACCCGGCTGGAGCAGCCGTACTCGGAGCGCACGGTCGTGGACCTGACGCGGCGCGATCAGACACAGGCGACCGAGGAACTGCTCAAGGCGCTCGGCTACCCGCCGAAGATGACCGATCAGCTGGCCGGCCCAGAGCCGCGCTACCCGCGCACGATCCCGCCGGTGTGGCGCGTCCCGACGAGGAACGCGTCGTTCACCGGACGCAACGAGATCCTCGAGAAGCTGCACGAACAGCTGATCGGCGGGAGCACGGCCGTCGTGCTGCCCGTCGCACTGCACGGCCTGGGCGGCGTCGGCAAGACCCAGGTCGCGCAGGAGTTCGCGCACCGGTTCATGGCCGACTACGACCTGGTCTGGTGGGTACCCGCCGAGCAGCGCGACCTGATCAACCCGAGCCTCGCCGAGCTCGCGCCGCACCTCGGGGTACGGCCCGCCGACTCCACGGCCGAGACGGCGGAGGCGGTCAGGGAGGCGCTGCGCCGCGGCCGCCCCTACGACCGCTGGCTGCTGATCTTCGACAACGCGGACGAGCCGCGCGAGGTGGAGGACTTTTTCCCTGGCGGCCCCGGCCACGTCATCGTGACGTCGCGGAACCCGGCGTGGTCGCAGGTCGCCGAGCCGGTGGCGATCGACGTGTTCTCCTCCTCCGAGTCGCTCGCCTACCTGCAGCGGCGGGTGCCCTCGCTGTCCGCCGACGACGCGACCCTGGTCGCCGACGCCCTCGGCGACCTGCCGCTCGCCATCGAGCAGGCGGGCGCCTGGCTGTCCGCGACGGGAATGCCCGCCGCCGAGTACGTCGCCCAGCTGCGCGAGCAGTTCGCCGCGACCATGGCGCTCAGCCAGCCGGCCAACTACCCGACGTCGGTCGCGGTGACCTACCGGCTCTCGTTCGACCGGCTGAAGACCCAGTCGCCCGGGTCGGCCCGGCTGCTCGAACTGTGCGCCTGCTTCGCGCCCGACCCCATCTCGCTGACGTTGCTCACCGGCGACGAGATGATCAAGTCCCTTATTCCCTTCGACCGGCGCCTGCGGGCGGCCCGCACCGTGCTCGGCCTGCTGATCACCGACATCACCCGGTTCTCGCTCGCAAAGGTCGACCGGGACGTGGGCAGCAACTCGATCCAGGTCCACCGGCTGATCCAGGCCGCCATCCTCGACCAGATGGAGGTCGGCTACCGCGAGGAGACCAGGCACGAGGTGCACAAGGTGCTCGCGGGCGCGCGGCCGAGGCAGGGCGACACCGACGACCCGGCCAACTGGGCGCGCTACGACCTCATCTGGCCCCACCTCAACCCGTCGGAGGTGTGGAACTGCGACGACGAAGAGGCCCGCCAGCTGCTCATCGACCGGGTGCGCTACCTGTGGAAGCGCGGCGACTTCGAGGTGGCGCTCGAGGCGGCGCACCGGCTCGAGCAGCAGTGGCAGGCCAAGATCGGGCCGGATGACGAGCAGGTGCTTTCCCTGCGCTTCCACATCGCCAACGTGCTCCGCTCGCAGGGCAGCTTCCCAGCGGCCTACGAGCTTGACACCGAGATCTTCGCCAAGCAGCGGGAGATGCTCGGCGACGACCACCCTTCCACCCTGCTGACCGCGGGGAGCCTCGGCGGCGACCTGCGCGGCCTCGGCCGGTTCGGCGAGGCGCTCGAGCTCGACGAGCAGACCTACCGCCGCAACAGCGACCTGCTCGGCGCCGACGACCCGAACACGCTGTCAAGCGCGAACAACCTGGCCGTCGACCTGCGCCTGGTCGGCGACTCGTTCCGTGCCCGCGACCTCGACCAGGAGACGCTGAACTACCGGCAGGTCGTGCTCGGCCACGAGCACCCCTACACCCTCCACTCGGCGTCGATGCTCGCGCGCGACATGCGGGAGGCGGGCGACTACGAGGGCTCGGTCGACCTGCTCCAGGAGACCTACGAGCGCTACCTCAGCGTCCTCGGCGAGGACTTCGTCGACACGCTGCGCACCGGCAAGAGCCTGGCCGTCTCGCTCAGGAAGATCGGCAGGCTCGACGAGGCCTACGTGCTGACGAGGGACGTGGACGAGCGGTACGCGCGCACCTACGGCGAGGCCCACCCCGACTCGCTCGCCTGCCGGCTGAACCTCGCCTGCGACCTGTCGGCGCGCGAGGACAAGGTCGGCGCCTTCGAGGTGGCGAGCCAGGTGCTGCAGGTGTACCAGGCGACCATCGGCGGGACTCACCCGTTCACTCTCGTGGCGCAGAACAACATCTCCACGTACCTGCGCGGCGTCGGCTCGGTCCGCGAGGCGCTCGGGCTGGTGGAGCGGACGCTGAACGTGATGCGGGAGTCGCTGGGCGAGGACCACCCGTTCACTCTGTCCTGCGAGGTCAACAAGGCCAACTGCCTGCACGACCTGCGCCGGCTCTCCGACGCGGAAAGCATGCAGCGGGAGACGGTCGAGCGGCTGCGGAAGTCGCTCGGCGCCAACCACCCGGACACCTACGTGTGCGAGGCGAACCTCGCGATCGTGCTGCGCGCGCAGGGCAGGCTGGACGAGGCGGAGGCGCTCCAGCTCAGGGTGATCGCCGGGCTGAGCCAGGTGCTCGGCACCGACCACCCCAACGTGACGGCGCTGCGCAACTGGAAGCTGCAGAACCGCGACCTGGAGGCACAGCCGACGTAAGCAGCTGATCAGACCGACCTGATCAGCCAAGATAGAACGTCAGGTACTACTTCAAGCGCGCCGAAGTGCGCGGAGTTTGGCCGGATCGACATGATCGCGCCGGGTATCTGGTCGGCGAGCCAGCGGGCGTGCGCCGCGGGGGAGAACACGTCGTTCTGACCGTGCCAGAGCAGCACGGGCACGTCGATGTCCGCCAGGTTGAAGCCCCAGGGCGAGCAGAACGCCAGCGCGTCGTCGATCCACCCGGCCGCCGAGTCGCGCAGCGCCTCGGCGAAGTTCTGCGCCAGCAGCGTGCGGATGCCGACGTCCGCCACGATCCGCCGGTCCGCCTCCGGCATCTCCGGGTTGAGCGTGTTGACGTGGCTCGCGGGGTCCGCTCTGATCCTGGCGGCGGCCTGCACCAGGTGCGCGGTCAGCGCCTCGGGCGCGGTCGCCGCGGCGGTGTACTCGCGCACGTTGGAGTCGGCCATCCCGGCGAACCAGTCCAGGCCCTCCGCCGCCCACGGCGCCAGTGACACCAGCACGCCCGCCCGGGTGACCCGGCCGGGCAGCAGGGCCGCGCAGGCAAGCGCGTGCGGGCCGCCTCCCGACCGGCCGATCACCGCGAACCGGTCAAGCCCGAGCTCGTCCGCGATCGCCGCCACGTCGGGCACGACGTCGGCGACCATCCGCGATACCAGCCGGTCCGACCAGCCGTAGCCCGGCCGGTCGAACGTGATGAGCCGGACGCCGAGCTCGTAGAGCACTCGTCCCCGGGGGAGCGGACCCAGCCTGCTCCCCGGCGTTCCGTGCAGCAGGAACACAGGATGACCATCCGGATGCCCCGTCTCCTGCACCGCTACCTGTCGGCCGTCGGCCGAGCGTACAAAAGTCGTCACTGCGCCGCATCAGGATAAAAACGACGCATGGGCCGACGAACCACCGTAAAACTCCCCATGCATCGATCTCACCGGTTGCGTTTTGCGCAGTCAAGCGCCAATGTGGGCCGACCGCGTTCGGCCTTCCCGCCGCGGGCGGATCCCGCGGCGCGGGCCGACCTACACGCCGAAGAGCCGGTCGCGGGCTTGCCTGGCTCGTCGCTCCCCGGCTTCGGCGCGACGGGCGCGTATCCTGGCCGCCGCGAGGTCGGCGCGCGCCTGCGTGAGCCGCTGCTCTAGGTCGCGCACCTCCGCCTCGAGACGGTCCTCCGCGCCTACGGCCTCGGCGGTCACGGCGGCCGCGGCGGCCACCAGCTGTTCGGCCTCCTCGTACTGCTGGCGGCGCCGCGCCGCCTGCTCCGCCGCCTCCCGCGCCAGCCGCTCGTCCAGCTCCGCCTGCCGCCGCGCCGCCTCGCGGGCCGCCGCCGCCGGATCGGCCCGGGCCGCCGCCCGATCGGCCCGGGCCGGCGCCGCCGCGGCCCTCCGCGCCCGCGTCGTGACCCCGCCGACCGAGTCACCGCCGCTTTCGGCGCCAGCGCGCGGTGTCCTGCCCGTCCCTTCGTCCGGCCCTGTCCCTTCGTCGGGCACTGGCGTCGCGGGCGGCAGGCCGAAGCCGGACCACTGCACCGCGCGGGTCAGCGTTCCCGCGGTGAAGTCCGCCGCGACCTCCGGGTCGGCGATCGCGGCGGTCAGCGTCTCCGCGACCTCGAGGCGGAGCGACGCCGCGGGGTCGGTAACGCCCGCCACGGCGAGCGCCTGGGCGGTGAGCGCGTCGACCAGGGAACCGCGCGCGGCGGAAAGTTCCCGCAGCCGCTGGCCGTCCTTGGCCTCCTGCGCGGCGCGCAGCCCGGCGGCCAGCTCCGCGAGCTTGCCGGGAGCGCCGGGGTCGGCCCGCGCGAGCTGGTTGACCACCCACGCCGCGCGGGTCGGCTTGCGCAGCGCGGTGATCGCCTTCGCGGCCGCTTTGTCCCCGGCGTCCCGCGCCGCCGCGGCAAGCTCGCCGCGGCGGCCGGTGAACGCCTCGGGGTCTACCCCGTACAGCTCCCCGGCCGCCGCGGCGACCGGAGATGAGGTGGCTCTGCCGCTGCCCACGTAGCCGGTTATGCCCCGCTTCGCAGCCCGGCGAACAGGTCGTCCTCGGGCAGCGGCGCGCCCGTCTTGTCGACGGCCCTGATGAAGTACTCGTAGCCGAACGCCTGCTCCGCGATCTCGGCCGGGATCTTGCTGAACCACGAGTCGTTGATCTGGCTACCGTGCGCGAACAGCGCCGCCCGCTTGCGCTCGAGCACCGGCCTGATGTCGATCGTGGTGGTGATGCGCGCCTCGGACTCAAGGCCCCGCTGCCACCGCTCCCTGGCCTCCGGGGAGTCGTTGTCCCAGTTCGGCACCTCCTCGCCTGCCGCGCGCAGCGCCTCCCAGATTTTCTGCCAGTTGGAGCCCTTCATCGTGGATAGGTACACCTTCGCGGGGATCCCCGTCGCCGCGGCCGCAGCCTGGGCGGCCCGGCTGGCGTGCACGTGGTCCGGGTGCTGATAGGCGCCGGCGTCGTCGTAGGTGACAAGAACCTGCGGCCGGTACTTGGTGATCAGCTCGCCGATCCGCCCGGCCACGGTCTCGAGCGGCACGTTGGAGAAGGCGTCGGGCCGGTTCTTGTAGTCCCAGTCCTCCATCCCGGAGTCGTGGTAGCCGAGCGTCTCGACGTCGCTGACCTTGAGGATGCTGGCCGACTGCTCGAGTTCCGCGAGGCGCAGCCGCGCCACCGCCTCGGGGTCATGTCCCTCCTGCCCGGGTTTGATCCCGCCGGGCGCATCACCGTACTCGCCGTTGGTGCAGGTGACCACGATCGTCTGGATGCCTTGGTCCGAGTAGCTGGCCAGAATGCCGCCACCGGACGCCTCATCGTCGGGGTGCGCGTGAACTGCCATCAGGGTTAGAGGCTCTGCCATACTTCCAGCCAACCATGCCGCACTGACTCTTTGTTTCACCGACTTTCCTGACCGTTTTTACCGGAAAACAGAATTATCCCGAACGAAGTCGCCCGCCTCCCCGAGCCCGCCCACGATTTCGCACCCCGCCGCCCGGCCCCGGGGCCCGGCCGCGCTGCCCTGCCCGACGGGTTCCCGGTGTGCCGGCGCTGGGGCAGCTGATGCCGGCGGGGCCGCCGTCACGGGGCGTTCCGGGGCGTTCCGGAATGTCGGGCGCTGGCGCGCCCGACATTCCGGAAATCTCACCGTATGGTCATGACGCTAAGAAATCTTGTCGAGCGCGGCCGGAGCGGAGCCGTTGGCGCTCGGGGCGGGAGCGACGGCCGTGGACTTCTTGAGCAGGTCGAGGATTGAGATGCCCTGCGCGACCAGGCCGGCCATGACCTCGTTGACGCCGTCGGTTCCGTTGAGCACGGTGAGGTTGGCGTCGGAAAGGCCGCGGGCGGCCGCCTCCACCAGCGCGGGCAGGTTCTCGATCAGCTTGCTCGCCGCGATCAGCTCCTGGTTGCCTTCGCGCAGCGAGGCGGCGAGCGCCTGGTTGGCGTCGGCCTGCCCCTCGGCCTGGGCGCGCTCGGCGTGCGCCTGGGCGTCCGCGCGGAGCCTGGTCGCCTTGGCCTCGGAGTCGGCGAGCGTCGTCTGCCTGAAGGCATCCGCCTCGGCGGCGAGCCTGGCCTGATCACGGTCGGCCTCGGCGATCTGGCGCTTGCGGAACGCCTCGGCCTCGGTGGTGAAGCGGGCCTGGTCGCGGCCGGCCTCGGCGAGCGTCCTGGTCCGGTAGGCCTCGGCGTCGGCCGGGCGGCGGACCTCGGCCTCAAGCCGCTGCGCGGCGAGTTCCGCCTCGTGCTGTGCGAGGGCGGTCATCTGCTGAATCACCTGCTGCTTGGCCTGCGCCTCCGCGAGCGGCCCGGACTGCTCGGCGCGCGCCTTGGCCTCTTGCGTCTCCGCCTGGTAGCCGGCCTGCTTGATCGACAGGTCCCGTTCGTACTGCGCCTTCATGGCATAGGAGGCCATCTCCCGCTCGGCGGCTTCCATGTCGGCCTGCGCCTTCGCGATCCTGGCCCGGCTGGCCGCCGCGGCCGCGTGCGGGGCGGCGAGGTTGTTGATGTAGCCGGAAGAGTCCTCGATCTCCTGGATCTCCAGGGCGTCGACGACGATGCCGAGCTTCTCCATCTCGGCGTGGCTGCCGTCCTTGACCTCCTGAGCCACCCGGTCCCGCTCCCTGATGATCTGCTCGACGGTCAGCCCGCCGATGATCGACCGCAGGTGCCCGGCGAAGACCCGGCCGACCAGCGTCTCCATCCTGTCCTGCTCGGACAGGAAGCGCCGGGCCGCGTTGGCGATTGACGCGGAGTCGTCGCCCACCTTGAACGCCGCGACCGCCCGCACATTCAGCCGGATGCCCTGGTTGGTGATGCATTCCTCGGTGATCTCCGCCTCCTGCAGCGCGAGCGATAGCACCCGGGCCTTTTGCTTGATAGGCATGACGAAGCTGCCGTGCCCGGTGACGATCCTGAACTGCGTCGCGTCCTTGTGCCGCTTGGAACCCGAAATAAGCAGAGCCTCGTTCGGGGCCGGTACGTGCCAGAACAGCATGGTGATCTCCCTTTCCCTGGCTTTCGCAGGGGTTTGTGTGGGAAGGGAAGCTCAGATCGGGGTTGGGGTGACCAGCACGGATCGAGCTGACAGCGCATCGACGACGACGACACGGGAATGCCGTGGAATTGGCTCGTCGGACCAGGCGGCGAATGCCTCGCTGCCCCCGCGGACGGGCAGCAGCACCTCGCCCGGGCCGTTAGCCGGAATGGATACAGTAACCCGCCCGACCGTGCCGATCAGGCTCTCTGCCGCGCCACCCTTGGCGTCCACGGCCACATCACCGGCTTTCGCGTTATGCGCCGATATCGGTATACCACCGCTCTTTAACCGGCCTGCGGGCACCCCCCACATAAGCGATGCGGGGCGAAGGGAATTGCATTAGAGCATTATGCGAACCGGGCTTTAGTTAAAGCCGAGCTAAAAGCGCGGCATCCGCACCGTCAAGGCGCCGGGCAGGATGGTGACCGTGAGCGAACGGCCGGCCGACACGAGTTCGCCGTCCACCTCGCGGGGGAGTGTCGTGGCGGCGGTGATCTGCACCTTCCGCGCCTGGAACCGCTCGAGCATCGGATCCCGGCGGTCGCTGTGCGTCAGCACGCGCGCCGCCAGCCGCGCCCAGCCGAACGGCCCGCGCGGGGCGAGGACCCCGACGTCGAGGAGTCCGTCGTCCAGGCTCGCGGCGGGCAGCAGCCGGAACCCGCCTGGCAGCAGTCCGGAGTTGCCCACCACGACCGAGCGGGCCTCACGCTCCAGGGGCACACCGCCGTCGAGCCTGATGCTGAACCGCGTCGGCGGCAGCGCCAGGTGCGCCGCACCGGACACCGCGTAGGCGAGCCAGCCGAACTGGTGCTTCAGCCTGGTTCCCGCGACGACGGCGGCGTCGAGCCCCATCCCCGCCATGGCGGTAAACGGCACCTCGTCGGCGACGGCGAGGTCGACGGCCTTGTCGACCCCGGCGGAGTCGCCACCCGCAGAAGCACCACCGCGAGCGGCGAGCGCGACGGCAAGCGCGGCCTTCGGATGCCCCGGCACCCGCAGCGTCCGCGCCAGCAGGTTGGCGGTGCCGTGCGGCACGATCCCGAGCGGCACTCCGGTCCTGGCCAGGCCCTCGGCGCAGCCGCGCACGGTACCGTCGCCGCCGACGGCGACCACGAGGTCGATGCCGTCGAGCGCCGCCGAGTTCGCGGCGGCGACCCCGTCCTCGGCCTTCTCGGTGACCAGGAATTCCGCCCGCCACCGATGCCGCGCCGCGGCCTCACGGCACAACGCCAGCAAGCGCCCGCCGCCACGCACCAGCGAGCCATTGACCACAAACGCGACACCAGGCATACCCCAACGAGGGTACCCTCGGGTCCCAGTCGAAACCTGCTTAGCGCAGGAACCAGCGATGCGGTGCGATCAGGTGGTCAAGCGAGGCAGGACCCCACGAGCCCACCGCGTACGGCTCGACCGGCGGGGGAGCCGTCAGCAGGGGCTCGGAGATCTCCCAGACTCGCTCGATGCCGTCCGCCCGGGTGAACAGCGACTGGTCGCCGAGCATGGCGAGCAGGATCAGCCGCTCGTACCCCTCAAGGGCGTTGGCCGCCGCGAACGAGTCCTCGTACTTGAACGTCAGCCTCGACGCGCCAAGCGTCATTTCAGGTCCTGGCATCTTGGCCATGAACTCGATGCTGATCGACCCGGGGTCGGCGAAGTCGATGATGATCTCGTTGCCGCGGCCGGTGGGGATGTCGTGCCGGTGGGCGCGGAACATCCGCACCGGCGGCGTGTCGAACCCGAGGGTGACGGTCTGCCGCGACGTCTTCATCGCCTTGCCGGAGCGCAGGTAGAACGGGACCCCGTGCCAGCGCCAGTTCTCCACCTCGACG
>Ga0102924_1002198_pt1 | contig 21600 bp, 18 predicted proteins | sample PaiPotPPM11metaG_FD_80116 | JGI IMG/M metagenome (GOLD analysis project Ga0102924, IMG submission 80116) | Iron sulfur acid spring bacterial and archeal communities from Banff, Canada, to study Microbial Dark Matter (Phase II) - Paint Pots PPM... ...
CGTCTAAAACCGTTTGAATCGGCTGGCAGCCGCCGTCTATTAACGGTACGACGCGATAGCGCCGAAGGTACCGGCAGAGCGCTCGAAAAAGCCCGCCGTCTCCGATAACGAGCCCGGGCCGCACGATTGCGTCATCCGGCGCTTTGAAAAGTTTCTCTATCTCATATTTCTGGCGACCGTACTGCGACGGAGCATCGGCGCGCGCGGCAAAGCTCGAAATGAATATCCGGTGCTTTATCCCATTTCGGCGCAACGTGTCGAGCAGAAGGCGCGTTCCGGAAACGTTTGGATCGGGCGCATCCACGCGCGTTTGATCGGCGAGCGCAGCATGCACCAACACCTCGGCGCCCACGCCGAAATCTGCCGGCAAAGATTGCCAGGCGAGATCATACGGTACCCAACTGAAGCCTTCTTCTCTTTCCGGCTTGCGCCGTGAGCAGTAGAGCACGTGCCAACCGCCAGCCGCCAGGGCCCTCACCACAGCGGAACCGACGAACCCGTTTGCACCGGTGACAAGGACTTTGCCGCGCGGTTTCTCGCGATTCATCGAGGCATCACGCTGCGCTGTGAAGATCAGCGGCAACCGCAGCCGCCACGCGACGTGCAACGGCCATCAACGTAAGCGTCGGCCCCTTCGACGGCAACCAGAGCCAGTTCGCGGAATCTCCAACGTACACGCTAGGTGCAGCGTGAAGCCGCCCGTCCGAGGCCGTTCCAAGCAAGTCTCGCGCGTCTTCCGTGATGCGCAATCCGCCCGCGTAGTGGATGCTCGATCCATTTCCGGGATCGATTGTCGTGAACGGCACACAACGTAATGCGGCAAGCGCGCTTCGCGTTTGGGCTAAATGCAGCCGAATATCGCGCCTCTCCGCATCACTTACCTCATAAGAGGTTTCGAGGATGCCGTCGCCGCCGCTCCGGCGCAACGCCATCCACTTCCGCATCGAGGAGTGCTCAGGATGATGCACGCCCACTATGGTGAGTGCCGTTTGCATAAATCGCGCGGCAAGGAGGCCCAGGTTCGTAGGTAATGGGAGCTCCTTCACGATCTTGAACAGCAGGAGCGAGCGATACGAAAAGAACGTTACCACCAAAAGTTCCGCCGGATGTGCAGGAGGTGCCACTACGCCGATGAGCTGCGCGCAGCTGTGCCTGCGATTTGCGGCCGGCCGCCCGAGCATCGCCAAGTTCACTGACGGAATATAATGGTAGGCATTAGATAGCAGTGGCACGCGTTCGTCCAGCCGCCCTAATGAGCGCAGCACGAGCGTCGTCGTACCCATCGCGCCGGCAGCAAGGATCAGACGATCCGCCTGCAGCTCGAACGCCGCGCCAGTCGTGACGTTGCGACAGGCAAGTTTCACGCCGGTGCCTTCCTCCCGAAATGCCAGCGCTAAGGTCCCGCCAAGGTACCTGAAATTTTTGCGCACAGACAATTCTTGGATTGTGTAGCGTGGGCGATAAAGCGAGCGCGTTTCGTCCGAATAGAAGTCCATATCGTCGAGCCGGTTCGGTTCGCGCCGCAAGCCATCTCGGTCTAGCGGTTCGCTCAGCATCGCAAGCGGGCTGCGTCCAAGGAGAAGTCCATGCAAAACGGCGGCCCGGCGCCTTTTTTCGTAGGTGGCGAACAATGAAGCCGCGTTCGTGTCAAGCGGCTGGGGCGGCTGCACAGGCCGGCATCGGAGGAACTCCGCCGCCGTATCATCTTCTACCGCACCGCTTATTCCGATATCGCGGGCTACCTCGTCGTAAAAAGGCAATAGAGGCGTAGCTGCCAGGCCCGTTCGAGCAAGCTCATAATCGTTGAACGTATAGCACCCCGTGCCCCATGCGGCGCCAAGCCCGCCTAGCGCAAAACTTCTCATGGGCGAGAACCCGTGATTGATCATCGGTGCAAACTTTTCGGCCTGCTCTACGGCGAACGCGCGCGGAGGCGTCAATTGGGCTCCGGCACGGACGCCCGCCAGTTCCTTCGCGTTCAACTCGCCGACAAAATAGCGGAACTGGGCCGGATCAGTCTTGCGAAGGTGTTCGAAACTGCCACTCGGGATGAGCGCGCGTGTCTGCTCGTCGTCGATGCCGACATCCACCATCGTCACTAGCAGGCCGTCGTCTATCGCCCGCTTCGCCGCCTGAGCCCCCGCGGGTCCGCTTCCGACGACGATCACGTGCCGAACCGTCACAAAGAGCGAAAGTTCTTTAGGAGTCGGATTGGTGCGAGCAAGAGCCCAAGGATGCCAATCGTCGCCAATCCCGCAAAGGCGACGAGCGGGCCGGCCGTGATCGGTTTGAATGACGAATAGCGTGCCGGCTCCATTTCGGCGCGAACCAGGTCCATGATCGCTTCAGGGTCCGGCCGTAAAGTTGTCAAGAGCCACTTCATGCCGCACAGACTGGATTGATCGGCTCCGAGGCAGCGTGGGCAGACCGCCGCAACGAACGCAATTGAAAGTGCGCGGCACGTTCGATCGCCTCAAACAAAACGACCTGCTCCTTCATGGCGCGATTGTTTTCATAGGCCTTGGGGTCGCTAACGTTTTCAATTACCTGTATTACATGCTGGCCGGACGCGTGCTCGGCGTCGAGGCATACGGCGAGCTGACCTCGCTCACCTCCGCTTTGCTGACCTTAGCCGCACCCGCAAATGTTGCTCAGATCATCGTCGCGCGCCTGACCGCGGACTTGAGCGCCTCCAATAATCATTCGGCGCTGGCACGGCTTTCGCGGGCGACCATGAGCATCACGTGGACGGTCACACTATTGGTAGTGGCGGCCGGCGTGCTCTTTCGTGATCCTGTTGCGGCTTTTTTTCACAGTACGCCTTTGCCGGTAATCACAACTACCGCGGCCTTGGGAGCCTATCTCGTCATCACGGTGCAAAGAGGAATTCTTCAGGGATCGCACCGCTTCGGTGCATTGTCTGCTTCATACGTCATCGAGGGATTGGTGCGGCTCGGTGTCGGCATTCCGCTGGCTGTAAGTCATGGCGCGCTTGGCGGATTGGTGGGTGCAGCGATTGGCGGCGTGGCGTGCCTGGCATACAACCTCTGGGCATTGCGCTCCGTCGCACGCCGGACGGGCGGACCGATCGGGTTCGATCTCAAGCGCATCATGCATATCACAGCCCATATCGGCCTCGCGCAATTTACGCTAACCGCCCTCGCATTCTATGACGTGGCGCTGGTGCGCCACGTTTTCGATGCGCGTTCGGCCGGCTTATACGCAGCCGCCGCGCTCGTGGGGCGCGCAATGAGCGGGATGCTCCAATTCGTTCCGACCGTCATCATGCCGAAGGCCACGGCACGCACCTCCACGGGCGCCTCGGCGCTACCACTGCTCGGCATCGGCGTCGGTCTTTCGGCTGCGCTCGCCGGTCTTGTTGCTCTCATCGCGGGGTTAGCTCCCGGGGAACTCGCGGCGGTCTTCGCGGGCAACGCCTTTAGGGACGCCGCGCCGCTCGTGCTTCCCTACGTGCTCGCCGCCGCCGCCTTGGGAATTGCAAACGTGGTTGCCGCATATCAGATCGGGTTGCACCGCTACTGGTTCGTGGTTCCTTCGACGGTTATCGCGACAGTCGAAGTTACGATCAATGCGTCGTGGCATCCATCGACGTTGATTTTTGTTGCCGTGTTGCTGGGCGGTCACGTCGCGTTTCTAGCCTCAACGTTTATCGGGGTTAGCGGTAGGCAGCGCCGGGAGGAGTTTTCTCGCCCTGCGAGCTAGTACGACACCCAAACTAGCGTCGCTTTGGTGAGGACGGTTTGCAACAATTTCTTCGCTCCAAAGTGTCGCGCCTCGGCTTTCGCGAGCTACTTTTTTCACAAGTAGAGGCGATCGCGCTATGGTTGGTCGGAGGTTTGCCCGGCATCGTCGGTTTCGCATTGCGATGGGCAACGCTAAAACTTCTGCTCAAACGGCTCAAGGGTTTTTGTTGGGTGCAGCCCGGCGTGACATTCGTGCAAACGAACCGCTTGGAAATAGGCCGGTACTTCGGCTGCAATACCGGAACCTATATAAATGCAATCGGCGGAATCACAATGGGCGATCACGTCCTGCTCGGATCGAACGTAACCATTTCGTCGGGAATCCATCCGATCGACGGCGCCTCGCCGCCCGTTTTCGTAAGGCCTACAATTCCGAAAGCTATTCGGATCGAAGATGACGTTTGGATCGCGGCGGGTGCCGTTATTCTTCCGGGCGTCACCTTGCGAAAAGGCACTGTGATCGGGGCGAACGCAGTCGTGACTGAAGACACCGAGGAGTATGGCGTCTATGTCGGTATACCCGCGCGCAAAACGCGATCCCGTCTGTAAACAGGGGATTAGCCCATACGGCACCAAAAGCGAGTGACAAGATACCACATTGCGTTAAGGAGTGATCACCGCGGAAAACCGAATTTTTTGTCCGCTTGTGCTGCTCGCATTTGTAACCGGATGCGGTGGCGGCAACGGCACCGCCGCGCCGCCGTCGCAATCCGCCGCCGCGCCCCCGCCGCAGTCCGCCACCGCGACCCGTATTGAGCAGCGGTACCCCGCGCAGACTGCAAATCTTATTACCAACTCCGCCACCCTCGGCGGATGGACACTGCAGGGGGGATTCATCCTGGAAAAAGGTGGTCACGGCGCTGAGTTAATCGGGAGCGGCTCGGCGAGCAAAGCCGACATCTACAGCCGAATAATCACCGTTGTTCCCACTAGAAAATACACGTTTTCCGTTTGGGCAGATCCTTCGCGATTCACAAAAGGCAAACCAATTTTAATGTTTGTGAGCCGTAGCCGCAGTGTCGCGTATGGCCCTCAGTTTCACTTTTCCGGTGCTGCTGGGAGATTTTCGGGAACGGTAATTATTCCTAAGGACATTACGCAGGTGCGTCTTGATGTCTCGTGCGCAGGCGGCACGATTGCAGAGGGCCAGAAATTCAAACTGTCGCAGCCGGTGCTCAGCGCGGACGGCGTATCAACGCTGCACACGCGCTAACCGACGTCTCCGATCGACGGAGCACGTGTCAACATGAATAAACTTGCGAGCCGGGTCTCGGAGTTTTTGCGAGCGCTCCAAAAGCGCGAGTATGCGATCGTCCTGCTGATTTTTTTGGTACTCTCGGTGATGCTGGCGACGCTGAAGGTAGTCAGGCCGGTCGACCGGCAGGGTGACACAGCGTTCTACTCTCAGGTCACGGATAACGTTGCTCGCAGGGGCATGGTGGTTAGCCAAATTCAAGCTGACGTCATTGCATTCTACGAAAGCGGGCTTCTAACGATGCCCGCGGCGCAGATTGCCAGTAACCCGCTTTCGCCGCCGCGGACCGCAGAGATCAATGTGCTCCATTGGCATGCATATTATATCTTCTATCCCGTCGGCGTACTTGCGAAAGTCTTTCCAACGTTGCCTTTACTGCTGTCGCTCTACGTGTTGAGCTTCACCGGCCTTGTGGCGCTGGCATATTTCATGTTGCGCGCTAGGAATGTCTCGATTGGCGCCGCGTCTCTTTTCTGCCTGCTCATTATTTCGGCACCGGCGTGGTCGGAGAGCCTCCTTTCCGGCCAATTCTACCCCGATAGGCTCTTCATGCTGGCCGGGTTTATCTTCATGTATCTAGCCTCGCAGAACCGGACAAAAATATCCAGTTTAATCGCCGCAGGTTTTCTGTGCGCCCTTATTCATGAACGCGCCGCGATGATAGCGGGTATATTTTTATTGTCGTACATCATTCTCTACTGGAAGAACAACATATACGATCGTTCTCTGAAACTGGCGCTGGGTATTTCTTTGCTGGCCTACGGCATAATCATCCTTAAGTTCACAATAACGAATCTGTATTATTCGACGTTCCTGCCGACCAGTTTCGCTCAACTGAGTAACAACTTTCATGCCCCGCTATTCGTTCAAAACACGGAGTTGTTCATACTAGTTAACGGTGTATTTCTTGTCTTCGCTCTGTTTGAGCGACGTGCAGCGGCGATCGCCATACTGATGATGCTACCAAATATTTTCGGTAACATCGGAGGAGCTGAGAAGACAGGCTGGATAACCCATTATCACACGTACTATTTTCCGGCACTCATTTGGGCCGCTCTTCTTGGATATGCAGCGGCCTATCGAATGGCGGTCAGTCATAAGCGGCTGAACATTTTTTATGCGGCGACCGTCGTCTTCGTTTTTTTTCTCGCGTCGATTTATCCGTACGCACTCAATAAGCAAACCATTAACCCAATGAATATTGCCAATAACTTTCTCGTGAAGTTCGCTCAAGAAACGAACATATGGCTTACTCCGCTAAGCTCCACGCGCCAAGAATTCGCCGCGGCAGCCGATAGACTTCAGAATGCGGTTTCCGAGAAATCGGTGGTCTCGACCCCGGAATTTGCGTGGTCATATCTATACCACAATCGAACGATACGAATGTTCCCCGTTGACATAGATCATGCGGATTTTGCCGTGCTTTCAGTCGTCAAAGATGGCGGGCGTCCGGCATATAGTGGCGTAATGAGCTTTCTCAGTCCGGACGAACGGGCCAGGATCAACGAAGCTATGTTACAGCGAATGAAAAAGGATGGGTACGATTTTGAGCATGTTATATTCGTGCCCGCTCTCGGCGCCGCCGTAATAAAGCGCGCACACGCAACCGCCGAGTACCGAATGCAGCAGCCCAAACGGTCACGCGCAGTTTACAAGGAACAGTCCGGCGTAAATCTTGCTCCCAACTCCGATACCTTTAGCGGATGGACGTTCCCCACCAAGGGATACGTTACGGCAACCGGAGGGCCGGGACGCGCAACCGATCTCGAATACATCGGCGCCGGAGCGGCGACAAGCGCAAGCCTCGCGAGTCCGGCGATTACCGTTGTCCCGGGGAAAACCTATATTTTTTCGGCGTGGGTCGACGCGTCCAATGTTAAGGTTTGTAGCCCGCTCTTGATGCTTACGAATGTGGCTCAGAATGTCGCTTTGGGAGATCGAGTTCCAGTTTACGGAACCGCCAGACGCTTCACCGACACGGTAACTATCCCAAGCTCCGTCACGCAGATCGTGCTGGTTTTTACAAATGCCGGATGCATCGTTACGAAGGGGCGGAAGGTGCGATTTTCGCAGCCGATGCTGCGCGCAGAGCCCTAAAATGCTCGCATATATCACCGGAGCGGCCGGGTTCGTCGGCTCGCACGTCGTCGACCGATTGCTAAGCGACGGTTGGAGCGTCGTGGGCATCGACAACCTCTGCACCGGGGACGAACATAATCTGCGCGACGCCGCCGAGCATCCGCGATTCCAATTTTTCAACGCGGACGTAGCACTAAACTGGGACAGCTGGATCGCGGACCTCAAGCCGTCGGACCGCCTGCCGGATCTCGTGATGCACCTCGCCTCGCCGGCCAGCCCGGTTCACTATGAGCGACTCGCGCTCGAAACGATGGCCGTCAACGCTCTCGGCACGATGCGTGCCGTTACGTTTGCGCGAACGTCCGAGGCGAAACTGCTCTATGCGTCAACGAGCGAGAGCTACGGCGATCCACTCGAACACCCGCAGCGCGAAGCGTATTGGGGAAACGTGAACCCCGTTGGAATGCGCTCGTGCTACGACGAGTCTAAGCGCTACGGCGAAGCGTACGTGACGACCGCGGTGCGCAAGACCGGCGTCGACGCGCGCATCGCCCGCATCTTCAACACCTATGGTCCGCGCATGCAAGCCGGAGACGGACGCGTCATCCCAAATTTTTGTACGTCGGCGCTGCGCGGCGAACCGCTAACCCTTTACGGGGATGGCTTGCAAACTCGCAGCTTTTGCTATGTCGACGATCTCGTCGAGGGGCTGGTTCGCTTGGCTTTGCGGCCCGAGCTCGCCGGACGCGTCGTGAACCTCGGGAACCCTAACGAATACACGATCCGCCGGCTTGCCGAGCTGACGGCACAACTGGCCGGCGTCACGCTGCGCACCGAGAGGCGTTCCTTGCCGCCCGACGATCCGGTGCGTAGGCGCCCCGACATCGAGCTTGCGCGCACGCTGCTGGATTGGGAGCCCGTCATTCCGATCGAGAGCGGCCTCGCCACGACTCTCGATTACTTCAGGAGAACCGCTAAAGCGTGGAGCGCGTGATCTCGTTCTCGTACGCCGTCGCTCCGACGACGCCGGCCTTATGGGCATCGGCGCCGCGGCGTCGCGGGACGCGCCCAATCCCGAGATAACGCAACCCCGCGTCGCAAACTTTTTCGGCATCGAAAATGTTGCGGCCGTCGATGATGAGATCGCCACGCATCGAAGACGCGCAACGCGGAAAGTCGAGCGTGCGGAACTCGTTCCACTCGGTCGCGAGCAGGACGGCGTCGGCCCCTTGCACCGCATCGTACATATCATCGAAAAACGCGAGCTCGGTGCCCACCGCTTTGCGCGCCAGCTCGTTTGAGATCGGGTCGTGAGCGTGCACGATTGCGCCACGATCGAGCAGGCGTCCGATGATATTGATCGCAGGCGCATCGCGAATGTCGTCGGTATTTGGTTTGAAGGCGAGCCCTAGCACTGCCACGATGCGGCCGCGCAAACCATCGAGCTCGCGTTCCAATTTTATGACGGTCCGCTCGACCTGATGGCGATTGACTTGCTCGACCGCGTGCAGCAACGGTGCCGGGTAGTCGTGCTCGACCGCCAGATGTTCGAGCGCTTGGACATCCTTGGAGAAACATGATCCGCCGTAGCCTATCCCGGGGCTCAGGAAATACGTGCCAATGCGATGATCGTAACCGATCCCGCGGCCGACCGCGCGCACGTCGACGCCCAGCAGTTCGCAAATGTTGGCAATCTCGTTAATAAATGAGATTTTCGTCGCAAGAAACGCATTTGCGGCGTACTTGATCATTTCGGCCGTGCGGACGTCGGTAACGATGATCGGCGCGTCGAGCGGTGCGTAGAGGTCGCGCATCACGCGCTCGCTTTCGGCGTCCTCCGTTCCGATCACGATGCGATCGGGCTTGAGAAAATCGGCTATTGCAGAACCCTCGCGCAGGAACTCCGGATTACTGACGACGGTGACGGGGTAGTCGGCAGGCGCATGTTCGCGAATGATCAATGACACCATCTCGCCGGTCTCTACCGGCACCGTTGACTTCGAAACAACGATTTTTGGTCCGTCCAGCGCAAGTCCGATGTCGCGCGCGACCGCCCGTACGTTGCTAAGGTCGGCGTGACCATCGGCGCGCATCGGCGTACCTACGGCGATAAAGATGATCTCGTTCTCGCGCACAGCGCTACCAATGTCTAAAGAAAATGTCAGGCGCCCCGACCGCGCGTTGCGCGCGACCATCTCTGCTAATGACGGCTCATAAAACGGGATTTCACCCACTTGAAGGCGCGCAACTTTAGACTCATCGCTGTCGACGCATGTTACTGCGTTGCCGAGCTCGGCGAAACACGTTCCAGTCACTAGACCGACGTATCCCGATCCAACGATTGCAATTCGTCTCATCTATTGAAACCCTTCGCCCCGGTATCGGTCGCTCCTGGCCGAGCCCGTGTACCTATAGTTGCGGAGCAGGAGAAGAATGCAGTCCGTGACAACCTTCAGCCGAGCGTGAAGTTGGAAAAAACGCTCGCAATCCTGATTCCCGTATACAACGACTGGTCATCGTTTTCTCAGCTCGTTCCAAAACTTGCCGAAGCGCTTCGCGATGTCATAAAAAGTGTGAGCGTCATCGCAATTGACGATGGATCGAATATTTCTCCGGCGTTGACTCGGGCGGACTTTGGCGAGTTGGACCCCATCGAATCGGTCGAGCTTCTGCGCCTCATCACCAACGTGGGACATCAACGCGCGATTGCGGTCGGGCTGGCTTACATTGCCGAAAGAGCACAATACGACTACGTGCTTGTGATGGACTCGGACGGTGAAGACAGACCCGAAGATGCGCGTAGGCTGGTGAGCGCGGTCGAAACGGAGTCGGCAACGTCGATCTTCGTCGCGCAGCGGTCCAAGCGCTCAGAGGGCGGCGCCTTCAAATTCTGGTACCGGCTCTACAAGGCCGCATTCCGCGGTCTGTCGGGGCAGAGTATCGATTTCGGAAATTTTTGCTTGATGCCGATGCCGGTTGCTAAGCGCATGGCATTTTCGCCTGAAACATGGAATCACTTTGCTGCGGCCCTCACGAAATCGCGCGTGCCGCTCGTACGGATTCCTACGAGCCGCGGTAACCGGATCGCCGGCCGCTCGTCGATGAATCTGGTTTCTTTGGTCTCTCTGGGTATGAGCGCGATGTCCGTTTACAGTGATGTCTTGTTCGTCCGCCTTCTGATGGCGGGTATCGCCTTATCCGTGCTTGCTGCCGCGGGCATGGTAACCGTCGTGGTGATTAAGTTTTTCACAGATTTTGCGATCCCCGGTTGGGCGACAAGTGCGGCCGGCCTGCTGGCGATTATGCTCATTCAGGCGGTCACGCTATCCTTGACGGCGGCGATTCTGGCCTTAAGCAGCCGCTCGAATTATGCTCTCGTGCCGGCATTCGATGCCGCCAGGTACGTCGGCAGCGTCGACGTCATTTACCGCGCGAATCGTTAACGCGCAGGCGCGCAGCGACGTGAGGTCAATGGAACTTTGCGCTGCCCGGTTTTGGAAGTAGGGATCGGCTTTTGTCATTTACTTTGAGCTCATGATATGTTTTCTGTGAGAATTGAACATCGTACATCAAAGCATTGAGTAACAGCTGAAATCCCATCAAGAAAGTTACCGCCGCGAGCATGATCGTTCCAGTAGCCCGACTGATGTGCGTGATTGCGGCCTCGATCCATTCGTAGACGCCAAAAGAGAGGCCGAATAACGCAAGCAGCAAACCAAAAACGCAGTATAAACTGCCTAAGTTTACATCGAAGATGAAATACTGAATGAGCAAACGACGAATCGTTAACCGGAACAGGTGTGGAGGAAACTCAAAAATCACGCGTGAGATTGCGAGAGAGCTGGGCCCGGACGTATAAATCGCCGGCATTTCAAGCTCAAGAATCGGCAATCGCTTTAGACCTAGCTCGCAGAGCACGGACATCTCGAAAAAATATGAATCCGCGAAGGATTTCCAAGGCAATACCTTTAGCAGAGGGCCGTTAAAAGCTAGATACCCGTTCGTTGGGTCGATGGCGTTCCAATAGCCAGAAGCACACTTTACAAGCAACGACAACACGGCGTTGCCGATCAATCGCGTTCTCGGCATCAAGTTGATTACGTTGGAATCGAAAAATCGGTTGCCCTTGACGCAGACGAGTGACGGATCGTGATTGAACAGCCGCCGGATGCTCGAAATAAATGCAGGATCCATTTGACCATCGGCATCCAACTTCACGATGACATCCGCGCCTTGATCCAGAGCTGCGCCTATACCGGTCTTCGTAGCTGCACCGACCCCGCCGTTTCGGTCACGTTCTATGACCTGTACGCGGCCGTCTCCGTCATAGGCCTCTCGAACAACCTGTCCGGAACGTTCCGGACACGCGTCGTCAACGACGATGACGACGTCAGCTTGCTTGAGCGCTTCGCGCACGACGTCCACGATCGTGCCGGCGGCGCGATATGACGGGATAACGCAGTACACGCGCTGCTCAAGATGCTCGGGTTCGGCTGATAATCCCGCGGATGTACTGAAACGTTCGATCACGGGGAATTCTCGCTGTCGCCGGGTTTTCTTGCGACGATCGGCCGACTCCACGGTTGAGGCCAATAGATCCCGAATTCAAGTGGGTTTTCGTCCATTATTCGAACGCTCATGAATCCCGCGTCTCTCAAATGACGCTGCAAATCATCCAAACCGAAAACGCGCATCTCTAACACGGAGGATCCGCCACCATGGAAGCACAGCTCTGAAAATTCCTGTCGCCGTCCGTCGCTTGTAATGTTCACCAATTTTCGCTGATCGCCATTTGGAACCAGCTTCCAGTCATGTAACTCAGGGAAATGTTCAATGGTCCTCCCGAAAATGAAAGGCACTGTCAGAATAAGGGAACCACCTGGCTTTAACATAGAGTAAAGCCCATCGAATGCGTCTTGCACGGGCGGCTCAACATGTTCCAAGACTTCGCTGCACGAAACTACGTCACACGTGCCGGCGAACTCAAGCCCTGGGTCCGTGACATCGAGGAACAGATTCTCCGTATATATTTCTCTGTCGAACTGCGTATTGGTGTACGAGAACTTGGAGGCATAGATTCTCTCAAACTTGGGCCAGTCGCTGACGCCAATGCCTCGGAGTTTGGGCCGTTTAGGCCATTGAGGCACAGGAGCAGCCTTCTGAAACAGTGCTCTTCCAACCAGGTACGCCAACGCCCGGAGGCGGACAACAGCCCCGCACTTCGGGCAGGCGCCGCCTTCGCGATCCAAGTCCTGGAGCGCTAACGACCTTACCTCGGCTCCGCACACGTTGCAAATAAAAGTCAGACGCTGCTCGGTAGTACTTGATCGCGTCCCCGCCATGGTCGTGCGGTCTAGCCAAACACGTCGCGAAAACGAGCATTCCCGCGATCTTTCGCGGAGACGATGGGCTCGGCTGCAAGCGGCCACGCAATGGCCAAATCCTCGTCGCACCACAATACGCCCACTTCCCGATTCGCTTCGTACTCCGCCGTCTGTTTGTATGAAAAAACGACGTCCTCGGAGAGCGCTAGATAACCGTGCAGACATCCTTCGGGCACATAGATTTGATGGTGATTGCTCTCAGTCAGTGTAAAGCTTTCCCATTGCCCAAATGTCGCTGACTCCGGTCGCGCGTCGACCACCACGTCGAATGCTTCCCCCCGCAGAACTTGCACGAGTTTACTCATTTCCGGATCGCCATGGAGCCCGCGCAGCACGGACTTCCTGGAAAAGGAAATATTATCCTGAATGAAATTGGCCCTTATTCCAAAATCCGCGTATCGGGACTTGACAAATGTTTCTTTAAAAAAACCGCGTTCATCCTGGAAAACTTTCGGAATTAATAACAAGACCCCAGTGATGCGCGTGCCGCCTTCTCGCACTGAATTTCTCTTCTATACATTCACGAGGCCGTGCGATGCGGCCACCAGCTGGTTAGCGTGAAGCAAGGACTCGAATTGACCGGCGTCCGTCCACCAGCCGCGCAAAATATCGTACTGTAGGTTGCCTTCCTTTATGTACGCGTTATTGATGTCGGTGATCTCTAGTTCGCCACGCGCGGATGGCTTGAGCGCGCGACAAAAATCAAACACACGAAAATCATACATGTAAATACCAGTAACCGCATAGCGGCTCTTCGGCGTCAGGGGCTTCTCTTCGATGCGCACTATGCGCTCGCCATCGAGTTCCGGGCAGCCGAATCGCTGGGGATCGTCTACTTCCTTAAGTAAGATACGCGCCCCGGATTTCTGGCGCGCAAATTCTTGCACATACGGCGAAATGTCATCTTCAAGGATGTTGTCGCCCAGTATAACGACAATGCGATCTCCATCCGCAAAATGGTCGCATAAGCGTAAGGCGTCGGCGATGCCACCCTCGCCCTCTTGATATGTATAGTAAATATCCTTCAGTCCAAATTCACGGCCGTTGCCGAGCAGGCGCAGAAAATCGCCGGCCGAGTTTCCGCCGGTCACGATCATAATGTCATCGATCCCCGCCCGGCAAAGCGTCTGGATGGGATAATAGATCATCGGCTTGTCATAGACTGGGAGTAGGTGTTTGTTCGTGATCTTTGTCAGAGGCCGTAAACGCGAGCCCAAACCGCCGGCTAAAATGACACCCTTCATGACGCGCTCACCATGCGGTTGCGGTATTGTTTTTGAAAATAGTCCTTGAATTGCCCGGACAATATCGGACGCCACCAGCTCTCGTTCTCGCGATACCAGTCGATCGTGTTGCGAAGGCCTTCCTCAAACTGAACGCGCGGCTCCCAACCGAGGGCACGGGCCTTTACGGATTCAACCGCATAGCGCCGATCGTGACCAGCGCGATCCAAGACATGTTGCACGTGTGTTTTCATCGAACATCCAAGCTCGCTGACCAGAAGCTGAGTAATATCTAGATTCGTACGCCGGTTACCGCCCCCCACATTGTAGACGTTACCGGTCTCTCCCTGATCTAAAACCTGGAGAATCCCGCGCACGTGATCGTCAACGTGGATCCACTCACGCTGCTGCATTCCGTCGCCATACAATGGAACCGTCTTCTTATCGATCAAGTTTGTGATAAACAGCGGAATGAGTTTTTCGGGATACTGGTAGGGACCGTACGTATTGGAGCCGCGCGTTATAAGGACCGGCGTCCCGTACGTTGCCCAATAAGCCAAGACCTGCAGATCTCCGCCGGCTTTGCTTGCGCTGTAGGGGCTGCGCGGACGGAGCGCGTCCGATTCCTTAGCCGCGCCCATCGGGAAGTCACCGTACACTTCGTCGGTGGAGACTTGCACGAACCTGCGGATGTCAAATTTGCGCACGGCCTCAAGCAACGTATGCGTGCCGAGTACATCCGTGCGTATGAAGCTGTCGGGGTTCATGATCGAACGATCAACGTGAGTCTCGGCTGCAAAGTTGATGATCGCATCCACGCCGCTGGACACGGCCTCGTCGACGCGCCCGGCATCGCAAATATCTCCTTTGAGAAAACGATAACGAGGATGAGCTTCGAGGTCCTTGCAATTGGCGGGGTTTCCGGCGTACGTTATCGCATCGTAGTTGATTATGGCGTAGCCAGGCCGCTCTTCAAGCACGCGCCGAATAAAGTGCGAGCCTATGAACCCCAACCCGCCCGTGACCATGAGTCGCATTGCGAAGTAACTCCAAGAAAAAATTACAACGGTAGGAGTGATTTCTTTAGGCAGTCACGGGAGACTGGCCTTCTCCCGAGCGTCCTAGGGCACAGGCGCGTCCGAGGCGACCGCTGCACGGCGGCCCGCAGCGGCCGTCATCCGCCGCTGCCCTGTGGGACGCGAGCCACGCCGTCACGTGCCGGCGGCATGGCGCCGATACGATACATGACGGCAATAAGCGCTACGGCGTTTCCAATGACCAAAACGTTCACGACATCCATTATGCCGCGATGCCAGGTAGCGATCGCGCTGAGCTCTGCTAACAGAATAAGAAACAACGGGTAGACGAAGTCGAAACGATGTAGAGCAATCTTGTAATTCACGATTAATGTAATGCCGGCAAGCAACATCATCGCAATGTCATAACGAAATACGTACGGTGCGGCCCCCGCGAATGCACGCCCGGCCAGGAGGCTAACGATCGTTCCCGGCATGAGCGCAAAGACCGTGAGCGTGACGCCGGAAAGTACGACGGTCCCGACCGCCGCCTGTACTAGCAAGCCAGTGGGAGCTTCGCCGCGCTTTGCCTTAGCAGCGACTTTCGGCAGCAGCGTGAGCGGCAAGAAGCTCACGATGAACAAGACGATTTTCCCCGTTAGGTTCACGGCGGCGTACAATCCGGCTTGACGCGCGTCAAGGTAGTGTTTGACCAAGACAACATCGAGAAAGCTAAGCAAAACAAGTGCGGCAGTAGCAGCTCCGACGCCGGAAGTCGTCTTGAACAGCCGAGTGAGGTCAAGAGACAACTTCGCCCCGCTCATCTCGGACACGCCCCGGCGAACAGCCCAAACGGTATAGAGCAGCGCAACGCCCGTCGCTACACTCCAACCCAGCATTGCACCCGGTACTCCATATCCCGCATAGACGAACGCCACAGCGAAGAGAACCTTTAGTAAAACTTCAAGCACCGCGGAAATGGAGAATCTCCTGAAATCCTGGCACCCTTGCAGAATTCCCCGAATACTTAACAGCACGAAGCTCAGCGCCAGCAGGAGTACGGCAAGCCCGATTGATGCGTCATTCGGAATACGTAGAAAGCCTCCAGCGAACCCGCGCAAGGTGAAGCCGCCAAGGAAAAATGCGGCAGCAATGGCCACCGCGTAGAGAAGCACCATCCTCGTAAGTCGGGACAATCGCCCCGTGTCACCAACAGCGTGGAATTCCGCAGCATACTTAACGACGACAAGATTGGCGATTGTCCCCGGAAGGCATAGAATCATGAGGCCGCCGTTAAGCGATGCAAGCGTTGCGTAATTTTCAACCCCCAGCCGCCGGCTGAGGGCAAAATTGAACAGATAATTCAAGACATTCGTCGCCATAGTTGCGCCGAAAACGAGCGCACTATGTCGCACGAATTCGTTGCGCAGCGCTTTTTTTAGCGCCGGGTTAAGCAATGGGCGCTTCGCGGTTGTCCGGCGCGCTTGGAATATTCTTCGCGAACTTCTCCAGTATCAGCCGGACGACCATGGGAAGTTCTTCTACCTGCAAGATGCGCGCGATCGCAAGGAAAACCAGAGCACCGATTGCGATCTGACCGAACAGGAACCACGCGCGTGAGGCAAGCGAGTGCGCTGGTTGAACGCCCAACGCTTGAATCCAGTGAAGCGTCCCAACCATGACGGCCGATGCGGCAAGTATCTTTGTGACCGAAACGACGAGTGCCATCCAATCCACTCCGCGGACGATTCGCACGACGATCGTCAGCAGCAGCGCCGCTTGAAGGAGCTGACTCAGTGAGTTTGCCAGCAGCAGGCCGCGCGCGCCGAGCGTGGGGAGCCATGCAACTGACAACACGACGTTGATGACGACGGCAATTATCGAAACGACTACTGCCCAGTTCGTTTCGTTACAAGCAAAGCACACGCGCGAAAGGACTACATTTGCGGCAAGCGCGACGAGCCCAACGGCGGCGTACGGCAAGAGTCCCGCGCACAGATCGGTCGCAGTTGGCCCGAAACTGCCGCGTTCGAAGAGCGTTTGCACGATCGGACGAGCCAAGACGATCAGCGCACATACCGCCGGAATGATAATAAAATTGACGAGCCGCAAACCGACGGCAACGCTTTGTCCAACGCCGGCGCGATTCGATTTGGCGAACTCGGCCGCCAGCAGGGGGAATATGACCGTCGCAATTGCGGCTGCGAATATCTGCTGCGGAAAGTTGACCAGCTTCGTCGCATAGTTCATGCCGGCCATGTAACCTGGCGTCAGCGTTGATGCGAAATAGCGATCGAAGAACAGCGCGGTCTGACCGGCGGCGGAACCGACTACGATGGGCCCTAGCACGGCGGCAATTGCGCGAAGCCCCGGATGGTGAACATCGATCGTAAAACGGTATTTGCCGGTCAAGAGTATGGCTGGGATTTGCACCAGCATCTGCGCGACCAAGCCGAGAGACGTTCCCAGAACCAGCGCAAAAATTCCGATTCGATGGTTTAATAGCAAAACCGTGCCAATCGTTAAGATGTTGAGCGCGATCCCGGTTAGCGCGGCCGACTTGAAACGGCGGTGCGAGTTCAAAATTGCCGTGAAGACTCCCGAGAGACTGACGGCGATGATACTGGGCATCAGCCAGCGCGTCATGTGAATCGCCACGCCCATCTGAGGAGGAGGGAAGCCGTGCGCGATAATCGGCACAAACCACGGCGCTAAGAAATATCCGGCCACCGCGCAGACCGCTAATATAAAGAAGAGCCCGTTTATGACCGTGTTCGCGAGCCGCCAACCCTCCTCATCGCGGCCACGCGTCAAGTATTCTGAAAACGTCGGCACGAGCGCACTGACGAGCGCGCCATTGAAAACTCCAAACAAAATCGTCGGCACCACCGCAGCGGCCAGGAACGTGTCCATCTGCCACTGCGTCCCGTAGTATCTTGCACTGACGACTTCGCGCATGAAGCCAAGCACCGTCGACCCGAGCGTCGCGCCCATGATAAAAAGCGTCGAGCCTGTCAGCGCGACGCGATTCGGTGTACTCTCGGAGACGACCTGAAGATGGGCCTTAATGCGCCCCGTCCTTGCGAATGACGGCCGGAATAGTCTTCACCAAGATCGCCAGATCGCTCGACGGCGACCAGGTGTCGATGTAGCGGTTGTCCAGTCGCATCCATTCTTCGAACGAAACGTCGGAGCGGCCGTTAATCTGCCACAGACATGTAATCCCTTGCGGGACGCTGAGGCGTCGCGCCGCCGCTGCCGAGTAATGCTCGACCTCCGAAGGCAACGGCGGACGCGGCCCGACGAGCGACATGCTGCCGAGCACGACGTTAAACAGGTTCGGCAGCTCGTCGATGCTGGTGCGGCGCAGGAACGCGCCGACCGTATGCAGCCGCGGATCGTTGCGTATCTTGAAAACGGGACCTTCGACTTCGTTGAGGTGCAGAATGTCGTCGCGCATCGCGTGCGCGCCGCGCACCATCGTCCGGAGTTTATACATGCGAAAGCGCCTGCCATTTTGTCCGACGCGTTCTTGGGCATAGAACGGCGAACCGCGATCGACCAGAACGATCACGAACGCGGCGATCGCGATCACCGGAAGCGCGATCACAAGAAGAACGGACCCGAGTACGATGTCGGTCGCGCGCTTTGCGATGTACCACCAATGTGGGACGATGCGCGGCGATGTGCGCCCCTCGTCACGGGTTCCAGGGGAACCCTGCTCGGGGTCCTTCGACGAGCTCAGGATGACACTCGAAGGAGTCGCCGCGTGCTCGCGTATTACGTGCATGCCGCCCCTTCAAAAGATGCGGCCACTGTCTGACCCACTAAGTCCAATCCGGCAACGGCGCCCATGTTCGCACCGGCCCCCGGTCCGAGATGTACGAACGGCACATATTCGCGCGTGTGGTCGCTGCCAGGCGCAGTCGGATCGCACCCGTGATCCGCCGTGAAGAGCACCTCGTCGCCAGGTCTCAAATATGACTCCAAACGCGGAAGAAGAGCATCCAGCGCTTCCAGGGCTTGACCATAACCGCGGACATCGCGCCGGTGACCGTACTTTGAGTCAAAATCATTAAGGTTGACGAAGATAAATCCTTGATCGACGCTCTCCAAGAGCCCGAAAGCCTTCTCCATGGCATCACGGTTATCGGCCACCCGGACCGACGAGGCGATGCCGTGCCCGCAGTATATATCGCAGATTTTCCCCACGGCATGAACGGGAATTCCGACCGCCGCCAGCCGGTCCAAGATGCTGGGCGGAGGCGCGGTCGCATAATCGCGGCGGTTCGCGGTCCTGGCGAATGCTCCGGGGGAGCCTGTGAAGGGGCGAGCGATGACCCGGTTCACGGCGTGTGGAGGCATCAGCATCGCGCGAGCGCGCTCGCACCAGTCGTATAGTTGGGGCAATGGCACGATTTCCTCGTGCGCCGCCACCTGAAAAACCGAATCGGCCGACGTATAGAGTATCGGCCGTCCCGTGTTCATGTGTTCGCGTCCGAGTTCTTCGATAATCTCGGTTCCCGAGGCGGTCTTGTTTCCGAGCGGCGGCTTGCCGGCGATCTGCGTGAACGCGTCGACGACCTCTTGCGGAAAGCCATTGGGATAGGTAGGAAACGGCGTTTCCGTGATGATCCCGGCCATCTCCCAATGACCGGTGATCGTGTCTTTGCCTTTGCTGCGCTCGCGCAGGCGCGCCACGCGGGCGCGCGGATCGTCCACCGCCGGTACGCCGCGAATATCGGTCAAGCAGCCTAGCCCAAGTTTGGCGAAATTCGGAAGTTTGAGACCGCCGAGGCGCTCCGCGACGTTACCCATGGTATTCGCACCGGGCGCATCCCCATAGTAAGGGGCATCGTCCAGCGCACCAACTCCTCCGGAATCGATGACGAATGCGGCAAAACGCGACATTAGGAACTCCGCCCTTCGAAAAGGCCCGGGGTCTGGCCTCTAGAGAACGCGTGATCGTGCTTCTTCGCGCTCGCACTCTTCACGCAACCGCCTGCCTGGCCGCGTTTCTTATCGGCGCGCTGCCGGTATCGGCCCAAGCTCAACCGGCGAGCTATGAAAACGCGTATTTGGTCGGCGCCAATTTTGAGAACGCAAGCCTGCAGAACGTAAACTTCCAATACGCGAATCTGCAGCATGCGGACCTGCAAGGCGCTGATCTGCGCGGCGCGAACTTTCGCGGGGCGAATTTGCGCGGCGCGAATCTGCAAAGCGCAAGCCTGGAGCGTGCAAACTTACAAGGCGCGATTCTCCAGAGCGCGAGTTTGCAACAAGCCAATTCGCAAGGCACGATTTTTCAGAACGCAAATCTGCAAGGAGCGAATTTACAGAGCGCGCTCTTGTATGGTGCGGACCTGCGGGGCGCAAACCTGCAGCAAGCCGACTTGTTCGGCGCCAACCTCCAGACAGCGAACCTGCAAAACGCGAATTTAGTTGATGCGAACTTGGCCGGAACAAACTTACTCGACGCGAACCTGCAAGGCGCCCAGAGAGTTGCCACCAAGCAGCTCGCGATTGCACGTGTGCCCTCACGTTCGGCGCACATCATGACGAAACGCCTCGTTCCCGGACGGCCAACCCTGCTCGATGTGAAGTTGCAAAACGTCACGAAAGTTGCCACCAAGACCCGAGCGATTACGCGCGTCATTCCGAAACGCCCAGTCGCCCCGGAACCCCCTGTCGCCAAGAAGGTCGCCGCCAGGAGACTGGTGATCGCAAAGAGCCCGCACGCGCAGCCTCAAGCGGCTAAGCCTTCACCTACATCGAGCCCAAAGGTAGTAGCCCAAGCGCCGGTCAGCATGCCCACCGCATCGCCGATTCCGGCGCCGCTGCCGTCACCCGCACTGGTGGCCGTGCGCTCTGCGCCGGCACCGACGCCCGCGCCATCTTCGAATCCGGGGCCAACGCTCATTCGGTTGAGCGCCGACCGCGTTCAATTTTTTTACGACCGTTTTTTGGTTGAAGCCGATGGAAACGTGCGGGTGCGGACGTCCGACGGCATGGTCGTGTCGGGCGAAACGTTCTCGATGGATCTAAAGCTGAACCGTTTCCTGGTGGCGGGTCACGTCCACGTTTCGGACGCAGCGGGTTCGCAGGACGGCGCGGCCCTCGCCGATTTTCTGGAGTTCGGTCGCATTTATCTCGTGCCGCTCACGCGCGAGTCGCAATCTGCGACCGGCATTCCGGACCGCTGGACATTCGTCGACGGAGATTTCGCGCATCCGGCCAAGGGACGTGAAATGCCGGGCGATACGTTTTATTTTCCCGACCTCGGTAACGCGAAGCCGTATCTCACCGGCACGTCGGCCGTTATTGGTTCGCGATCGTTCGTGCGATTTTCGGGAGGTAGGTTTGACGCCGGAGAAGGCGCAGGATTGTACATCCCGGTTCCGTCGTACTACGTCAATTTTTCAGCCGACCAGCATCTGGGCGACAATTCACTCGCGGGCGCCAACTACGACGCGACGTGGGAATTCGCCGGCAACGCAAACTCCATCAGCGCATTGCATTTTCGATACGACACGGTCAACAAGACATACATGTCTTTCGAGCAGCACCTGAGCGGCCCGAAAGCATATGCTGTTTTCTCGGTCAATCCAATGTCGCGGCCCTCAAAGTTTTGGGATCTCTTGCTGTCCGATCGTCCATCCGGCCGGACGCAGATACGCACGTTTACGCAGCTACACACATTTCAATTCGGGCTAAGATCGCCATTGGAATCGCAACAGGTTACGACCATTCAGGCCACGCAGGCACTTAGCGGATCGTTCTTGCAGGCGAGCTATCAGTTCGAGAATTTTTCGCTGCTGCCGCTGGGCTGCTATCAGGGGCACTGCACGGTGCCCTTTCACCCCTCGAGCGCGCAGCTGA
>Ga0102924_1002200_pt1 | contig 21592 bp, 14 predicted proteins | sample PaiPotPPM11metaG_FD_80116 | JGI IMG/M metagenome (GOLD analysis project Ga0102924, IMG submission 80116) | Iron sulfur acid spring bacterial and archeal communities from Banff, Canada, to study Microbial Dark Matter (Phase II) - Paint Pots PPM... ...
CACCGGGCGGGTCACGTCCAGGTCCAGGACCTGCCGGGCCGGGCCGTCGTCGTCCTCGGCCCAGCCACCGCCGGTGTTGGTCAGCACGCAGCGCACGTCGCCGTCGCGCAGCATGTACCGGATCCGCTCGGCGGGCAGCCCGGCGTCGACCGGCAGGTAGGCGCCGCCGGCCAGCAGGGCGGCCAGGATGCCGACGATCTGCTCGGGGCCGCGGCGCATGATCAGGCCGACCAGGTCGCCGTGGCCGACGGCGCTGGCCCGCAGCCACGCGGCCGCCGAGCGGGCCCGCTCCAGCAGCTCGCCGTAGCTGACCACGCCGGCCGTGCTGAGCACCGCGGGCGCGTCCGGGGTGCGCCGGGCTCTGGCCTCGAACGCGTCGGTGAGCCACTCGTCGGCCCGCGGGACGAACGTGGCGTTGACCTGACGGCGCCGGGCCCGCTGCTCGGCGGGCAGCAGGTCGAAGGTGGTCGCCGACCACGCGCCGGCCTCGGTGCTGGCTTCGGCCAGCCGGTCGAGCAGGGACTGGTAGCCGCGCATCAGGTCGCGGATCAGCCCGTCGGGGAACAGCCCGCGCACCGCGTCGGCCTGCACCACCACCCCGCCGTGCTGCTCGAACGCGAACCCGTTCAGCCACACCTGCGGGGTCTGGCTGGAGGTGTAGACCTCGGGGCCGAACAGCTCCAGGGCCGAGCCGTCCACGTCGGCGCGCAGGTAGCCGACGGCACTGTTGAACGTGTAGGGCATCCGCGCGTCGGTGCCGGGGTCGCGGCGGGCCAGCTCGCGCAGCACCTCGATGCCCGAGAAGTGGCGGTGGTCCAGGTCGCGGCGCAGCCGGGCCTGCAGGGCCAGGGCCCGCTCGGTGAACGTCTGCCGCGGATCCAGGTCGATCTCGACCAGCAGCGTCTCGGAGAAGTTGCCGATGGCGTCGGCGATCCGGGGGTGGATGGGCGGCCGGCTGGCCACCGTGGAGGCCAGCGTGAAACGGCGGCCGGCGCCCCAGCAGGCCAGCGCCTGGGCGTAGGCGGCCAGCAGGAGGCCGGTCGGGGTCAGCCCGGCGCCGGCCGCGCGGGCCTTGACCGCGCTCCAGGCCTCCGGGTCCAGCCGCGCGGCGTACTGGTCGAACCTCGGCGTGGTGATCGTGGCCGGGCTGGCGGCCAGCGGCAGGCCGGGGTGCGGGGACAGGTCGGGCAGCCGGTCCAGCCAGTAGGCCCGCGAGCGCTGCCGGGGCGGCTTGTCGTGCATCGCGCCCAGCGCGGTCACGTAGTCCGCGAACGACACCTCGGCCTCGTCGGGCGCGGCCTCGCCCTGGTAAGCCCGCCACCAGTCGGCGAAGAACAGGAACATGCTGATGCCGTCCATGACCAGGCCGTCGTGGCCGACGTGCAGCCGCATCCGGTCATCGGCCAGCAGCGTGACGTCGGCGGCCAGCAGCGGCGCGCGGTCGGCGGGCAGGATCCGGTGCGAGCGCTGCTGGCGCAGCTCGCTGAGCCGGGCCCGCTGGCTGGCCTCGGGCTGGCCGCGCAGGTCGAGCCGGCCCAGGACCAGCACGGTGCCGGGCTCGGTGACCTGGCGGCCGTCGGCGGTGAACCGGGTGCGCAGCGCGCCGTGCCGGGCCGGCACCGACCGCAGCGCCGACTCCAGCCGGTCAAGGTCCCAGCAGCCGTCGATCTCGTGGTAGATGTGGCTGGCCACGTTGCCCATCTCGACCGCGTCGCCCCGGCCGATCAGGAAGCCGCGCTGGAGCAGGGTCAGCGGGTAGCCCGCGTCCGGTGACTCCTGCGCCAGGTGGCTGATGAGCTCGGCCTTGACCGCCTTGATGCGGCCGATCAGCCCGGGGTCGATGCGCTGCGGCGGGCCCTGGAGGCGTAAATCCGAGCCCGAGACGGTGAGCCGGAGCCCGCGCTCGCGGACCTCGCGCAACAGGTCGTGGTAGCTCACGTGGCCGGCACCTCCGCGGCCGAGATCAGCTCGGCCAGCTGGGCCACGGTGCGGCAGCCGAGCAGGTCCTCGACGGTCACGTCGGCGCCGGTGTGCTCGAGCACCTGGTACTGCAGCGAGATGGCCTGCAGCGAGGTGGTGCCCAGGGAGGCCAGCGTGGCGTCGGCCACCGGCTGGCCCGCGGGCAGCAGCAGGGCCTCGCGGACCCGGTCCGACAGCCAGGGCAGTAACGGGGACGGCGCCGGGTCGGAGTCCGGCTGGGCGCCGAAGAACACCTCGCGGGCCAGGGTCACCCTGGTGCCCGGCGGCACCAGGCTGACCTGCTCGGGCCACGCCCGCGGGGTGTCCAGGCCCAGCGCCGCGGCCAGCCGGGTGGCGAACCGCGGCATGACCGGCATGGCGCAGCAGGCCAGCAGGCGGGCCGCGGCCAGCTCCAGGGCGACCGCCGTCCGGGCCTCGTCCTTCCAGTCCTCCAGGTCAGCGGTGGCCGCCTCGGCGCGGGCGAACCGCAGCGTGTCGGTCACGATGCCGTCCAGCGCCCGCGCCGCCCGGTTGAGCGAGAACCCGTCCTGGCCCAGCGCGCCGGTCACCTCGGCCAGCCGGCCGGCCAGCTGGGCCCAGAACGCCGTGTGCTCGGGCGTCCAGATGCCCGCGTCGGCCACGATCCCGTCGTAGCGCTTCTCGATCCTGGCCCCGAGGTCGTTCAGCCACCGCTGCCAGGTGCCGACCAGGGTCTGGTCGACCACCCGCTGGTAGTCCTCCAGCGTGAAGTTGGTCCGGCTGGTCTCCGGGCGGGTCAGGGCCAGATAGTAGCGGATGCCGTCCACCGTGTCCGGGCCCAGGATGTCCTTGCCCCAGATGGCGTGCCGGCGGCTGGTCGAGAACTTGTCCCCGTCCAGCAGGTAGAACTCGTTGACGTTGTAGTCGACGTCCGGGGTCCACTCCGGATTGGCGATCTTGTAAAGCGCCGGGCCCAGGATCGAGTGGTAGAAGGTGTTGTCGTAGCCCAGGAAGTGCACGATCTTCCAGTCGTCCTGCGGCGCGCTGGCCCGCCAGTCCTCGCCCAGCGTGCGGCCCAGCCGCTCGATGCCATAGATGAAGCCGAAGGCCAGCTCGATCCAGACCCAGATGACCTGGCCGGGCAGGTCGGCCTGGTCGGGCAGGTCGGCCTGGTCGGGCCGCACCCCCCACGTCGACGGGTGGCTGAGCGCCACGTCCAGCCGCTCGCGGCGGAACACCCGGTGGGCCAGCTCGCGCAGCCGGGCCGGCGCCCGGCCCACGTGATGGTGCTCAAGCACCTCGGCCCGCAGCTCGTGCAGCGGCAGCGTGTACCGGGTGATCGAGCCCGCCTGCGGGGTGGCCGTGCCGATGGTCGGCTGCGGGTCGACCAGGTCCACGCAGAAGTTGGGCTCGCCGCACTCCTCGCAGATATTCCCGCCCGTCGACGAGCCGCAGGTCGGGCAGCCGCCGCCCACGTAGGGCTCGTACAGGTACCGGCCGGTCTCGCCGTCGAACAGCGCCTGGCCCTCCTGCGGGATCACCCGGCCCGAGCCGACCAGCCGGGTGAAGAAGGCCCGCAGCGCGTCCGGGTACCGTTCCTCGCGGCTGGTGTGGGTGACCTGGTCGGGATGGATGTCCATCAGCGCCAGCGCCTCGGCGATCTCACCGGCGTAGTGCTCGGCCACCGCCTCGGGGGTCCGGCCCTCGCGCCGCGCGCACTCGGCCACGTAGCTCTGGAAGTCGTCGGTGGCGGCCAGGTGCCATACCCGGGTGCCGTTCATCCGCTGGAACCGCACGAACGCGTCGGTGCCGAGGTAGGGCCCGGACAGGTGGCCGATGTGCAGCCCGCCGTTGGGAGTCGGCGGCGTGGAGAACGCGAACACCGGCCGGTCGCCGAACCGCCTGCGGTCGGTGCGCGGCGCCACCCGCGCGGCACGGGGCGTGTCTCGCCAGTAGAAGGTCGCAAACAAAAGGTCGTCCGGCCCGGTGTTGTCCAGGTAGTGGCACTCGAACGGCTCGAACTGCAGCGCCATGCCGGGCCCGACCGGAGACCGGCCGGCGTCCACCACGATGTCGCCGGACCCGGACACGATCACGAAGGTCTCGGTCTCGTCGTGCTGGTGCGGGTCGGAGTGGCGGCCGGGCGGCACCCGGCCCCAGTTGGCGCCCACCCCGAGCGCCTCGACGGCGCTCATGTCGATCTCGCCCAGGTCGATACCGAACGAGGTGTGCAGCGCCCCCGGATCATACGTACTGGTGATCACCCTGAACCCCTTCCGTGGCTCCGTCGCCCAGCCGGGGCTGGACCATGCTGACGACCTCGGCGGCAATGGCCGGGGCTAGGCGGTAGCCGGAGCCGCTGGCGGCGCCGGCGAAGATGATGCGGCCCGCGTCGTCCAGGGCCCGGACCACGGGCTCGCGGTCCGGGCTGTAGGCGTCGCAGAAGACACGGCCGGAGTCGCAGGCCGCGGCCAGCGACGGCGCGTGGCGGCGCAGCAGGTCACGGGCCGCGCCGACCTCGGCCGGGGACAGGCCCGCGGCGGGCGCGTCGGGGTCGACGTCCCACTCGGCGCTGGCGTAGCTGAACAGCCAGTGACCCTGGTGCTCGACGGGCAGCAGGAAGGCGTCGTCGGCGTCGAACAGCACGGCCGGGTCGCCGGGGTCCGGCCGCTGCCCGAGGTGCAGCGCGAGCACCTTCTTGACCCGCAGCCCGAGCGGGGCGACCAGGTCGCGCCAGGCCGGCGCGGCCAGCCACGGCCCCGGGGCCAGCACCACCTGGTCGGCCACCAGCCGCTCGCCCGTGCCGGTGGTCACGGTCACCGCGCCGGGCCCGGCCGCCAGCCCGGTCACCGCCACTCCCTCGGCGAACCGCACCCGCGGCCGCAGCGTGGCGGCCAGCCGCCGGGCCAGCTGGTGCACGTCGGCGTAGTGGCAGCCGCTCAGCCGCCAGGCCCGCCAGCCGTCCGGGACCACCGCCGCCGGGTGGCCAGGCCCGACCGCGGGCACGGCCGCCGCCTGGCTCAGGTAGTCCCGGCCGGGCCCGCCCTCGGGGCAGATCACGGTGGCGCCGACCGGGTAGATCGGCAGCGCCGGGTGGCGCGAGCGCAGGTCGTCGTAGAACTCGTGGCTGCGGGCCGACATGCGCCGGGTGCGCGGCGTGGCCCCGCGCGGCAGGTGCAGGCCGGCCGACCGGCGGCTGGCCCCGGCCCCGACCGCGTCCCGGTCCAGCACTGTGATGGACAGCCCCGGGTCACGGGCGGCGAGTTCGCGCGCGATCAGGCAGCCGGCTATGCCGGCGCCGACAATCACCACTGCGGGCTGGGCCATGGCCTAGGCCCCCGTGAATTCGTCGCCGGACGGCTTGGATGACCACTCGATGAAAGAGTTCTGCTGCTGCTCGGTACGCACTCCGCGCAGCCGGTCCAGGATGCGCTGACTGCGCCAGGCGTTGAGGCTCAGGTTGGGATCGGCCAGGCCGCGCTGGCCGCGTGTGGCGTTCTGGATGAAGATGTTGCGATCCGGGGGGCCGTCCCACTGGATGGCGAAGCTTTCATCGATTTTGTACTCATCGTCCGCTCGCTCTAGCCGGGCGTCGATGGGATCCAGGAAATTTAGCGGTGTCGAGCGGTACCCCGTGGCCCAGATGACCACATCCAGCTCGACGTTCTCCATCACTCCGTCGTGATCGTTGTGACTCAGCGCGAGGTTCCAGGCCCGGGTCGGCGCGTGGGTGACCTCGGTGACCGTGCGGTTGGGGTACAACGCGATCAGATCGGACAGCCCGCTGAGGAAGCGGTGGGTGTAGATGCGCTGGTAGATGCGCCTTAACGTGGCCTCGGAGATGCCGTCGCTGGTCAGCAGGTAGCGCTCGTTGAAGGCCCGCCTGGCGGCCGGATCGAGTCGCGCGAAATAGTCAGAGTAACTCGGCATGTAAAAGTCATTGGTGAACGGCGAGTCGTCTAACGGGAAATAGTTAGGGCGCCGCGATATCCAGATTACCCGGCGGGGGAGAGCACCGTCGGTCCGCGAGATAAGATCGAGGAATGCCTCGGCGCCGGACTGGCCGCCGCCAACCACGCCGACTCGCATTCCGCCGAGGTCCCCGGCCTTAGTCATGAATTCGCTGACATGGAATTGCCGGTCGCCTAGGAACGGACGCGCGTGCGGCGGCACAGTCGGCTGGACTCCGACCCCGACCACAACGTTGTCCGCGGTTACGGTGGCGCGGTCCGTCTGGACCCGGAATACATTCCGGTAATCGACCGACAGCACCTCCTGGCCGAAGACCACGTTCTCGTTCTTGCGGCTCGCCCATTCCATGTAATTGCGGAACTCCTGGCGCGGGACGGCATCGAACTGGGCGTTGACATAGTGGTAGATTCGTCCGAGTTCGTGCAGGTAGGAGAGGAATGAGTAGGAACTGGCCGGGTCCGACAGGCTGACCAGGTCCTTCAGCATCGAGACCTGGATCGTCGAGTCAGGAATCTGCTGACCGTCATGCCAGCCGAAGCTCTCCTTCTTGTCAAGGAAGAGGTTCGTGATCTCTGAATGGCGGTACAAGAGAGAGGCTAGGCTAAGGTTCGCGGGTCCGACGCCGATGCCGACACAGCGGTAGTGGCGCAGGCTTTTACCCGCCGCTTCCTCTAACAAAAGGGGCCGACCTTTCGGGGACAGTATTGCCAGACCCGTGAAATTGCACGTCAAAGCGCGCACGAAATAAAGACGCGGCTCGGGCCGCGCGAACTCTATACCTGCCTTATTGGCTTAGCGGGGTGCTTAACAGGAGCAGGATCACATGGTGCTGCGAGGGGTGTCAAGGCTAGTCTTGTGTGGTGGCTTCACATAAGTTAGGTCTGCTGCAACTATCAACGCGGGAATTGCGCGCCAGGCGACGTTGGCTGGCGGTGCGCCTCGGCGACGTCGAGCAGGTGCTGTTCGGCTCGCTGGTGGAGCAGACGCGACGGTGCGGGAAGATCAACTGCCGGTGCGCCGAAGGCGACGGACACGGCCCCTACAGCTACTTTGCCCCCAGCGGCCTGCACGGCGTGCGCGGCATGAAGTACGTGCCGGCCACGCTGGTGGTGCCGGCCAGGGCCTGCCTGGGGCAGGGCGAGCGGATCGAGGCGGTGCTGGCCGAGATCTCGGCCATCAACCTCGAGCTGCTGGCCAGGCGGGCGCTGCCGTAGCTATGCGGTCCGCAGTCACGCGGTCCGCGGTCACGTGTTCCGCGGTCGCGCGGTCGGCGGTCGCGCGGTCGGCTGGCGGCGGACCGCGGCTGGATAGGCTCAGGCGTCGACCTCTCAGGCGCCGACCCGGCAGCGCTCCGCCGGGTCACCGAGCTCATCCGGGCCCGCGGCACGGCGGCCCAGGCGTGCCTCCTGCGGGACGGCCGGGTGGTGCTGGACGAGGCGTTCGGCTGCCGGCCTGACGCGCTGTTCCTGACCTTCTCGGCGGGCAAGCCGTTCGTGGCCCTGCTGATCCACCAGCTGGCCGACCGGGGCGAGCTGGGGCTGGATGACCCGGTGGCCAGGTACTGGCCGGAGTTCGGCCGGGGCGGCAAGGAGGCCATCACGATCCGGCAGGTGCTGCAGCACCGGGCCGGGATCCCGGTGGCGCGCGGGCTGGCCGGCGACGCGCTGGCCGCGCGGAGCTGGGCGCGGTCGGTGCGGGCCATCGAGGGCGCCCGGCCGCGCTACCGGCCCGGCGACGTGCCGGCGTATCACGTGCTGAGCTACGGGTTCATCCTCGGCGAGCTGGTGCAGCGGGTGACCGGCGCCGGGCTGACCGAGGTCCTGCGCCGGGAACTGCTGGACCCCCTGGACCTGCGCGACACCTACCTGGGCCTGCCCGCGCGGCTGTGGTCCCGGCGGGTGCCGGTGCGGGCCCGCGGGCCGGGCGCCTTCTCGCGGCGGCTGGTATTCAACCGGCGGGTGATGCGCCAGGCGGTGATCCCGGCGGCCACCGTGTCGACCACGGCGCGGGACCTGGCCCGCTTCTACCAGATGCTGCTCAACGGCGGCCAGCTGAACGGGGTGCGGGTGATCAGCGCGGCGGCCATCGCCGGGGCCCGCCGGCCGTCCAGCGACGGGGAGACCGACCGGCTGCTGCGGCGGCCGATGCGCTGGTCGGAAGGCTGCCCCGGGCCTGACCCGGCGCGGGCCCGGCCGATGGGACGGCGCGCAGCCCGGACACGTTCGGCCACAACGGCTCGAACTGCTGCATCGGCTGGGCCGACCCCGGCCGCGGGGTGGTGTTCGCCTACCTGACCAACCTGCTCGAGGGCGGCCTGGAAGGGTCGCCGCACCAGAGCGAGGTGTGCGACGCGGTGCTGGCCGCGCTGGGCTGAGGCCTACCGGTCGAAGTCGACGGCCCGGAACGGCCAGGCCACGGCCAGCCAGGCGCGGACGGCCTGGCGCAGCTCGTCATCCTGGGCCGCGCGGTCGGCGCGCACCCAGGACCGGACCCTGGCGTCGTGCCCGGGCCGGTCGGCCGGGTAGATGTACACGCAGCCGACGACCTCCCGGCTGGCCGCGTCCAGAACGGTGTAGGTGAACCCCTGGCGCGCGGCGAAGTGCTCGGCGTGCATCCGCATGTCGGCCAGGTTCTGCTCGCGGGTCATGCCGGGGGCGGGCCAGTCACGGCCGGCGAAGCCGGGGGTGGCCCGGATGTGGTCAATGCTGCTGGTCCAGGCCTCGTAGTCGGCGTCGTTGTGCTGCGGGCCGAGTGGCTCGAGCCGCAGCGCTCCCGCCGTCAGCGCGGTGGGCACCTGGAAGCCATCGGGCACGAAACTGGAACTAGTCGGCACGTAAGATCACGTTAGTCGAGCGGCCGCCGGCCTGGAGGGGAGACGCCGTGGTCCATGTGGTGATCACCGGGGGCGGCGGCTTCGTCGACGCGCGGCTGGCCCGCCGGCTGCTGGCCGCGGGCGAGCTGGACCTGGCCGGGGCCGGCCTGCGGGCGATCGAGCGGCTGACGCTCATCGACCAGGCCGGCGTCCCCGATGACCTGGCCGGGGACGGCCGGGTGACGGCGGTCCCCGGCGACCTGGGCGACCTGCTGGCGGCCGGGCCGGGGCCGCTGGCCGGGGCCGGCCTGATCTTCCACCTGGCCGCGGCGGTCAGCGGCGAGTGCGAGGCGGACTTCGACCTGGGCATGCGGGCCAATCTGCGGGCCACCGAGGCGCTGCTGGCCGCCGGGCGCGCGCTGGGCACCGCCCCGGTGCTGGTGTACTCCAGCTCGATCGCGGCGTTCGGCGACTCGCCCGACCACCCGCTGCCCGCGATCCTCGACGACGAGACCCTGCCCAACCCGCAGTCCAGCTACGGGACGCAGAAGGTGATCGGGGAGTACCTGCTGGCCGACCACACCCGCAAGGGTTTCCTGCGCGGGCGGACCATGCGGCTGGCCACGATCAGCGTCCGGCCGGGCCGGCCCAACGCGGCGGCGTCGGGCTACTTGTCCAGCATCATCCGGGAGCCGCTGGCCGGCCAGCGCGCGGTGTGCCCGGTCGACGCCGCGACGGCGGCCGCGCTGGCCTCGCCGGACCGGGCCATCTCGGCGCTGCTGTGCGCGGCCACGGCCACCGACGAGGCGTGGGGCGGGCACTCGGCGGTCAACATGCCATCGCTGACCGTCACGGTGGCCGAGATGGTGGCGGCGCTGGAGCGGGCCGCCGGGCCGGCCGCGAGCGCGCTGATCGACTGGGTGCCTGACCCGGCGGTGGAACGGCTGGTGGCCAGCTGGCCGACCAGGTTCCGCACCGACCGGGCCGCCCGGCTTGGCCTGACCCCGGACCCGGACTACGACGCGGTGATCGCCATGCACCGGGCCGAGACCAGGGCGCCCGGCCGCCAGTCCCCATGATCACGGTCACTTTTCAGACATAATGACTGAAAAGTGACCGTGATCATCACGCCGCACCTTCCGGCGGTACCACAATGCGAGATTCGGGCAGGCCGAACTGGGACCAGCGAGACGGACCGGACCCCTGAGACTGCAGGAGCAGAAGGGACCAGCGGCGACTAGCAGAAGGGACCAGCGGCGACTGGCCGCCGGCTCAAGCCGACCCAGGCGGACAGCTGCGACTAGCAGAAGAAACTAGCGGCGACTGGCCGCCGGCTCAAGCCGACCCAGGCGGACAGCTGCGACCTGGGCCGGCCCGGTGCTGGGCTAGTCGCGGCCGGTGAACTCGGGGCGGCGCTTGGCCAGGAAAGCCTGCACCGCGTTCTGGTGGTCCTGGGTCGCACCGAGAACGGCCTGGTCGCGAGACTCCGCCGCCAGCACCTCGGGCCAGGGTGCCGCCCAGGCCGCGCGGATCGCGTGCTTGGCCGTGGCGTACGCCCGGGTCGGCCCGGCGGCCAGCCGGCCAGCCAGCTCGGCCGCCACCGAAGGCAGGTCAGGACCCGGCACCACCCGCCCGACCAGCCCCCAGCTCAGCGCGTCCTCGGCGGTAAACGGCTCGGCCAGCAGGACCAGCTCGCTGGCCCGCGCCGTGCCCACCGCACGCGACAACGCCGCCGACAGCCCGGAGTCTGGAGTCAGGCCGATGCCAGTGAACGCGGTCGTGAACCGGACCCCGGCGGCGGCCACCCGCAGGTCGCAGGCCAGGGCCAGGCCGAGGCCGGCCCCGGCGCAGGTGCCGTTGATGGCCGCGATCACCGGCTTGGGCATGGTGGCCAGGCCGGTGATCACCGGGTTGTAGTGCGCCTCGATGGTGTCGAAGGCGCCCGGCTCGGTCAGGGCCGCGGCGTGCTCGCCGAGGTCTTGGCCGGCGGTGAAGACCCGGCCGGTCCCGGTGAGCACGACGGCCCGGATGGCCTCGTCGGCGGCGGCGCGCTGGACGGCGGCCAGCAGGTTCTGCTTGGCGGCCAGCCCGAGTGCGGGGGTGGTCATGATGATCGTCGCGACGGCTCCGTCGGCGGCGTAGCTGACTGCGGTGTCCACGGGGCCAGGCTAACTCGCATCGCCCGCAACCGTTCTCGATCCTGACCGCGCCCTACCAGCCCCTCTGCCCGCCCAGTGCCGCTCGTGAGAGTCCCGTTGCGTACCCCCACAGGTACCCAACGGGACTCTCACGACCATGATCGCTGATAACAGCAAGAAGAAACAGGGCCGGCCGACGTCCTGACGTGGACCAGGCGCGGAGCAGGGGCCGGCATCTTGACGTGAATCAGGGGCCGGCATAACGTCCCGGTTCAAGACAGGAAAGTTTCCTAACTGTTTCTGCTGAGAGGACCCCGCATGAGACGACGCAACGCTCTCGCCGCTCTCGCCTCGCGCGCCGCCGTCGTGGCCGGCGCCCTAGCCTTAGCCGGCTTCGGCGTGACCGGGGCGGCCAGCCCGGCCAGCGCCGCCACCGCGCTGCCCGCCCACGTGTTCGCCCCCTACTTCGAGGCCTACAACGGCGACAACCCGGTCACCCTGTCCCAGGAGTCTGGGGCCAGGTACCTGACCTTTGCCTTCATCCAGACCGCCAGCGCCGGCTCGTGCACCGCCTACTGGAACGGCGACACCAGCGAGCCCATCTCCTCGTCCACCTTCGGCAGCGACATCTCGCAGCTCCAGGCCGCGGGCGGCAACGTCATCCCATCGTTCGGCGGTTACACCGCCGACACCACCGGCACCGACATCGCCGACAGCTGCACCAGCGTCAGCGCCATCGCGCAGGTCTACGAGAACGTCATCACCACCTACAACGTGCCGCGCATCGACCTGGACATCGAGGAGAACTCGCTGACCAACACGGCGGGCATCAACCGGCGCAACGAGGCGGTCGCGCAGGTCGAGGCCTGGGCGGCGGCCAGCGGGCGCAGCATCCAGTTCTCTTACACCATGCCCAGCACGACGACCGGCATGGACTCGGCCGACGAGGCGGTGATCCAGAACGCCATCGCCGACGGGGCCAAGGTCAGCGTGGTCAACCTGATGACGTTCGACTACTACACGGGCACCAGCCACGAGATGGCCACCGCCACCGAGACGGCGGCCAGCGGGCTGCACAGCCAGCTGGCGTCGTTGTATCCGTCGGACAGCTCCGGCCAGCTGTGGAGCATGGTCGGGGTGACCGAGATGCCGGGCATCGACGACTACGGCTCGGGCGAGACGTTCACCGAGGCCGACGCGACGACGGTGGAGAACTGGGCGGTCAGCACCGGGATTAACACGCTGTCGTTCTGGGCCCTGCAGCGGGACAACGGCGGCTGTCCCGGCACCGGCGGGCAGGACACTTGCTCGGGGATCTCCCAGTCGACCTGGTACTTCAGCCACACCTTCGAGCCGTTCACCAGCGGCGGCTCAAGCGGGGGCGGCGGGAAGACCATTAAGGGAAACAACTCCGGGCTGTGCCTGGGCGTCACCGGCGACTCGGCCACGCTGAAGTCGACCGCCGACATCGCCGCCTGCGACGGCGACGCCAGCGAGCAGTGGACGGTCAACGGCAACGGCAGCATCTCCAACGCCGACGGGCTGTGCCTGAGCGTGACGGGCGCGTCCACCACGCCCAAGGCCACCGCCGACGTCTACACGTGCAACGGCAGCGTGAGCGAGAACTGGACCGTGAACTCCGACGGGACCATCACCGGCGACAACTCGGGCCTGTGCCTGAGCGTCAGCGGCGGCGCCACGGCGGCCGGGTCCACGGCCGACATCTACACCTGCAACAGCAGCGCCAGCGAGTTCTGGACGGCCGGCTGACGGTTCGCTGGGCGTGAACACCGGGTGGAACTATGCCCGGCTGTGAATGGTTTTCCGGAAGGGGGCAACTTAGGGAGCGGGTTGCTCCCTTCCGGAAACGGGGTGGCCAATGGCCGAGCAGATTGACGACGCGACCGACACTGACCGCCGGAAGGCCGAGCTGATCGGCGCGGCCCAGGCCCGCTGGGTTGACGCGCTGACCGACCTGGGCGGGCGCAACACCCTGCTGTACTACAAGGATCGCCGGGCCGGCACGCTGGACCTGGCTCCGGCCGACCCGGAGGCGCTGGCCGCCTTCCTGCGCACCGGGTCGGCCCGGCTGACCCGGCTGTTCCGCGACGTGGACATCAGGGCCGACGCCATCCGCCGGGTGCAGGTCATCTACCGCAAGGCCCGCGAGCTGCAGGAGGAGCGCGGCATCCGGGCCGGCTACCTGGCCACCGGGCTGGCCTGCTGGGACGAGCTGTTCCTCGAGCCGGCCGCTCCGTTGCTGCTGCGCGGCCTGACCATCACCCCGACCAGGGCCCGGCACGACGACTTCGAGCTGACCCTGGACGACACCGAGGTCAACCCGGTCCTGCTGCACAAGCTGGCCACCATGTTCGGTGCGGCCACCGAGGACCTGGCCGACGCGCCGCCGGACCAGGTGGGCGAGCTGCTGGCCAAGGCGGCGGAGGCGGCCGAGGTGCCGGGCTTCCGCATCGCGGACCGTCAGGTGATCGGGACGTTCACCTACGCCAAGCTGCCGATGGTGGCTGACCTGCAGGCGGCGGGGGAGTTGCTGGGCGACAGCGACATCATCGCCGCCATCGCGGGTGATCCCGCGGCCCAGGAACTGATCAGCGCCGACGACACCGAGTTCCCTGATGTCGGCGATGTGCCGGACGAGCCTTTGTTGCTCGATAATTCGGTGTCCGGCGACGAGCCGGAAGACGACTTCTCGGTGCTGGACGCGGACTCCTCGCAGCGCAGCGCCATCGAGGCGGTGCTGACGGGCCGCAGCCTGGTCATCCACGGGCCGCCGGGCACGGGCAAGAGCCAGACGATCGCTAACATGATCGCCGCGCTGGTGGCCCGCGGGCGCAAGGTGCTGTTCGTGGCCGAGAAACGGGCCGCCATCGACGCGGTGCTTTCCCGGCTCAAGGGAGTCGGGCTGGCCGACATCGCCCTGGACATCCACGAGGGCACCAGGGACCGGCTGCGCATCGCCCGCGACCTGGGCGACGCGCTGGACGGGGCGCTGCAGGCGGCCCAGCCGGAGGTGGGGAACCTGCACCGGCGGCTGCGCGACCGGCAGGAGCGGCTGGGCCAGCACGCGGCGGCGCTGCACCGGCGGCACGAGCCGTGGGGGGTTACCGCCTTCGGGGCCCAGTCGGCGCTGCTGGGCATCGACGAGCAGGCCCGGACGATGATCCGGCTGGCCATGCCGGAGCGCATCGACCGCGAGCTGGCCGACCGGATCCACGACGAGCTGCGGGAGTTCGCGCACCTGGGCGGGTTCGCGATGCGGCCGGACGGCACGCCGTGGTTCGGCGCGGCGCTGGCCACGACCGAGGACGCCCGGGCGGCCTGCGACCTGGCGGTGCGGCTGAGCACCCGGCTGCTGCCGATGCTGGTCCACCGGGTCGGGCAGGCCAGCGAGGAGACCGGCCTGGCCGCGCCGGGGGACTACGCGGGGTGCGCGGAGCGGCTGGGACTGTATGACCGGGTGCGGCAGACGCTGCGGGTGCTGGCGCCGGGGGTCTACGCGGCTGACCCGGCCCGGCTGGCGGTGGCGGTCGGCGACGGGGCCGGGCTGGGGCTGCGCGAGCGGCGGGCGCTGCGCCGGCAGGCGGCCGGGCTGGTGGCGCCGGGGGTCAGCCTGGAGCGCGAGGGGCTGGCGGCGGCGCTGAGCGAGGCGGCGGCCCAGCTGGCCGACTGGGAGGCAGCCCGCACCGACGCGGGGCTGCCGCGGCTGCCCGCGGGCCTGGATGAGCTGGCCGCGGGCGGGGCGGACTGCGAGCGGGCGCTGGCCGAGATGCGGCGCTACACGCGGCTGCCTGCGGACCCGGTGGCGCGGCTGACCGCGCTGGCCGCGGATCAGGAGACGGCCTGGAAGCTGCCCCGGCTGTACGAGCTGGGCCGCCACTTCGACGAGCTGGGGCTGGGCGCGCTGCTGGACGAGCTGGCTCGCCGGCATGCGGGACCCGACCTGGCCGCGGAGTTGTTCGAGCACGCCTGGTACGCCTCGATCCTGGACCAGATCCGGGTCCGCGACCCGGCCTACGCGGCCCACGGCGGCGAGGCGCTGGACGAGATCGCGGGCGAGTTCCGGGTGCACGACGTGCAGCACCTGGCGGCCAACCGGGCCCGGGTCCGGCGGGCCTGGGCCGACCGGCTGCGCGAGGCCCAGGATCAGCACCCGATGCAGGCGCGGGTGATCCGCAAGCAGGCCGCGCTGCGCCGCCGCCACCTGCCGCTGCGCCGGCTGCTGGACCAGGCGGGCGACGTGCTGTTCGCGCTCAAGCCGTGCTGGGCGCTGTCGCCGCTGATGGTCAGCCAGGTGCTGCCGGCCACCCGGCTGTTCGACGTGGTGATCTTCGACGAGGCGAGCCAGATCGTGCCCGCCGACGCCATCCCCTCGATCATGCGCGGGCACCAGATCGTGGTGGCCGGCGACGACCGGCAGCTGCCGCCGACCAGCTTCTTCCGGCAGTTCACCGACGAGCCGGAGGAGCCGGCCGAGGAGGACGAGAGCCTGGTCTCGTTCGGCGCAGGCTTCGAGTCGATCCTGGACGCGCTGCGCCCGCTGCTGCCCACCGCGCCGCTGGCCTGGCACTACCGCAGCCGCGACGAGCGGCTGGTGGCGTTCTCCAACGCACGGATCTACGGCGGGTCGCTGACCACGTTCCCCGGCGTGCTCACCGACGACTGCCTGCGCCACGTGGTGGTGGCCCAGGGGCCGGAGGCGGGCCAGGAGGTGTCGGTCACGGCCGAGGTGCACAAGGTGGTCGAGCTGATCCTGGAGCACGCCAGGACCCGCCCGGCCGAGTCGCTGGGCGTGATCGCGCTGGGTGTGCGGCACGCGGAGCGGATCGACGCGGCGCTGCGCGCGGTGCTGGCCGGGGACCCGGAGCTGGCCGAGGACACCCGGCTGGAGGCCTTCTTCGGCGAGGACCGGGCCGAGCCGTTCTTCGTCAAGAACCTGGAGCGGGTCCAGGGCGACGAGCGGGACGCGATCATCTTGTCGATCGGCTACGGCAAGCACCGCGACGGCCGGATGCGCTACCAGTGGGGGCCGTTGCTGCGCGACGGCGGCGAGCGGCGGCTGAACGTGGCCGCGACCAGGGCCAAGCACCGGCTGACCGTGGTCAGCTCGTTCTCCAGCCACGACGTGGACCCCGACCGGGTGACCAAGGCCGGGGCCCGGCTGCTGGCCGACTACCTGGAGTACGCCAGCACGGGCGGTACCGCGCCGCCGGCGTCGGGCGGGACCGAGCTGAACCCGTTCGAGGCCGATGTGCGGGACCGGCTGGCGGCCTGCGGGATTACGGTGGTGCCGCAGTACGGGGTGGGCGGCTACCGGGTCGACTTCGCCGCCGCGCATCCGCAGGACGCGCGCCGCATGGTGCTGGCCATCGAGGCCGACGGGGCGTCCTACCAGGGCTCGGGCAGCGTGCGGGACCGGGACCGCCTGCGCGGCGAGCACCTGCAGCGGCTGGGCTGGAGCTTCCACCGGCTGTGGTCGACCAACTGGTTCAGCGACCCGCAGGGCGAGATGACCAAGCTGCAGGCGGCCTACGACCGGGCGGTGGCGGCCACGGACTCGGAGCGGGCCGACCAGGCGGCTCCCCCGGCCCCTGAGCCGGAACCGGAACCGGAACCCCAGCAGCCGACTGAAACCCCTTCAACGGCACTGGCCACACGGGCCACGAGCCGCGGGGTGCGCAAGATGCCCTCTCCGTGATCACGGAACCCGGGGCGGCCGGGCGGGCGGTCGTACGCTGAGGTCATGATCCTGGACGACCTGGCGGGGCGGCTGGAGCGCAGCCGGCTGATCACCGATCCGGACGTGATGGAGGCCTACCGCCGGGACAACGCCGATACCGTGGCGGCCGGGCGGCCGGCCGCCGTGCTGCTGGCCGAGACGACCGGCGACGTGGCCGCCGCGCTGGCCTGGGCCGATGAGCACCAGACCGCGGTCGTGCCGCGCGGGGCCGGGACCGGGCTGGCCGGCGGGGCCGCGGCCCTGGACGGCTGCCTGGTGCTCAGCACCGAGCGGATGACCGCCATCCGCGAGCTGGCACCCGACGACCGGCTGGCCGTGGTCGAGGCCGGGGTGCTGAACGCCGACATCAGCCGCGCGGCGGCCGAGTTCGGGCTGATGTACGCGCCCGACCCGAGCAGCTACGAGATCTCCACCATCGGCGGGAACATCGCCACCAACGCGGGCGGGCTGCGCTGCGTCAAGTACGGCGTGACCAGGGACTCGGTGCTCGGGCTCGAGGTGGTGCTGGCCGGCGGCCGGGTGGTCCGCACCGGCGGCCGGACCGTGAAAGGGGTGGCCGGGTACGACCTGACCAGCCTGTTCATCGGGTCGGAGGGCACGCTCGGGGTGATCACCGCGGCCACGCTCAAGCTCAGCCCGCGGCCGGCCGCCGAGCCGGCCACGGTGGTGGGCAGCTTCCCTTCGCTGCGGGCCGCGGGCGACGCGGTGGCCGCGGTGGTGCGGGCCGGGCTGACGCCGAGCCTGATGGAGCTGATGGACCGGGCCACGCTGCGCTCGATCAACGAGTGGAAGAACATCGGGCTTGATGACGGCACGGTGGCCATGCTCATTGCCCAGGCCGACGGGCCCGACTCGGCGGACTGCGCGGCGGCCATGAGCGCGCTGTTCGAGCAGGCGGGCGCGGACTACGTGGCCCGGTCGGCCGATCCCGCGGAGGCGGCCCAGCTGCTGGGCATCAGGCGGATGGCCTACGGGGCCGCGGAGCGGCTGGGCAGCTGCCTCTTCGAGGACGTCTGCGTGCCCCGGTCCAAGCTGCCCGACCTGCTAGGCCGGATCGAGGAGATCTCGGCCCGGCGGGGGCTGCTGATCCTGACCGTGGCCCACGCCGGGGACGGCAACACCCACCCGACATTCGTGTTCGACCGGCAGCCCGACGGGCAGGTGCCCGACGCGGTGTGGGCGGCGGCGGACGAGGTGTTCCAGACGGCGCTGGACCTGGGCGGGACGCTGACCGGCGAGCACGGGGTCGGGGTGCTGAAGCGGCGCTGGCTGCCGCTTGAGCTGGGCCAGGACGTGCTGGACCTGCACGCCCAGATCAAGCACGCGCTGGACCCGAAGGGCGTGCTCAACCCGGGGAAGGGCTTCTGAGCTGCCCGGCCCCGCCGACAGCCGGGCTGGAGCCGCCCAGGCGCCGGCCGAGTAGCCGGGCGGTGCGGGTGGTCTCGGCGATGATCACCTCGCGCGGCCCGGCGGGCTCTTCCTCGGCCGGGTAGGAGACGGCCACGGCGGCCACCGGGTGGCGGGCCGGGCCGAGCACCGCCACCGCGACCGAGGAGATGCCGGCCGTGATCTCGCCCGCCTCGTCGGCGTGGCCCTCCCGCCGGGCCGCGGCCAGCAGCCGGCGCAGCTCGGGCAGGGACCGGGGGCCCAGCTCGTTGCGGAGCACGAACGCGGACGGGTCGGGAAACAGCGCCCGCACCTGCGCGGCGGGCAGCCGGGCCAGCATGGCCCGGCCGCTCGCGGTCAGGTGGGCGGGCAGCCGCACGCCCACGTCGGTGACCAGCGGCGGGCGGCCGGGGGCCCGCTCCTCGATCACGTAGATGACCTCGCGGCCGTGCAGCACGGCCAGGTGGGCATTGTGGCCGGTGCGGTCGACCAGGCCGGCCAGCGGCAGCCGGGCCAGCCGCTGGAGCGGAGCCTGACGGCTGTAGCCCGAGGCCAGCTCGTAGGAGCTCAGGCCCAGGCCGTAGCGCCGTTCCTCGGGCAGGTGCATCACGAACCCGCTCGCGATCAGCGTGTCCAGCAGGTGGTAGGTGGTGGACCGGGGCAGCCGCACGTCGCGGCAGATGGCGGCGGCGGGCACCGGCTCGGCCTGCTGGGCCAGGTAGCGCAGGATGGCCAGGGACTGCGCGGCGGCCGGGACTATCGCCATCCGCGCAGGGTATGCGACTGGCGTCTGGGATACGTCTGGGATACCAGACAGCGGGATCGCCGGGCGGCTGGTGCCATCGGGCACCAGTGGTGTCCGATGGGCGTATGAGCGAGATCGTGGTGGGGATTGGTGCCCTCGAGCCGGATGACGTGGTAGCGGTGGCGCGCCAGGACGCGCGGGTCGTGCTGGCCCCGGCGGCCGAGGCCGAGATCGAGCGCAGCCGCCAGGTGATCGAGGCGCTGGCCGCGGACGCCGAGCCGCACTACGGGGTGTCCACCGGCTTCGGCGCGCTGGCCACCCGGCACATCCCGGTGGCGCTGCGGGCCCAGCTCCAGCGCAGCCTGATCCGCTCGCACGCGGCGGGCTCCGGGGCCGAGGTGGAGCGCGAGGTGGTGCGGGCCCTGATGCTGCTGCGGCTGTCCACGCTGGCCACGGGGCGGACCGGGGTCCGGCTGGAGACGGCCAGGACCTACGCCGGGCTGCTGAACGCCGGGATCACGCCGGTGGTGCGCGAGTACGGGTCGCTGGGCTGCTCGGGTGACCTGGCCCCGCTGGCCCACTGCGCGCTGGCCCTGACCGGCGAGGGCGAGGTCCGCGACGCCGCGGGCACGCTGACCGACGCGGGCGACGCGCTGCGCGCGGCCGGCCTGACGCCCGTCGAGCTGCAGGAGAAGGAGGGCCTGGCCCTCATCAACGGCACCGACGGCATGCTGGGCATGCTCGTCATGGCCTGCCAGGACCTGAGGCGGCTGGTCCGCACGGCCGACATCGCCGCGGCCATGAGCGTGGAGGCCCAGCTGGGCACCGACGCCGTGTTCGCCGCCGACCTCCAGGCCCTCCGTCCCCATCCGGGCCAGGCCGACAGCGCGGCCAACCTGATCGCGCTGCTGGCCGGCTCGGGCGTCATGGCCAGCCACCGCGGCCCGGAGTGCACCCGGGTCCAGGACGCCTACTCGCTGCGCTGCGCGCCGCAGGTGCACGGGGCGGTCCGCGACACCATCGCGCACGCCGAGCTGGTCGCGAGCCGGGAGCTGGCCAGCGCCATCGACAACCCGGTGGTCACGCTCGACGGCCGGGTCGAGAGCAACGGCAACTTCCACGGTGCCCCGGTGGGCTACGTGCTGGACTTCCTGGCCATCGCCGCCGCCGACCTGGCCTCGATGAGCGAGCGGCGCACCGACCGCTTCCTGGACACCGCCCGCAACCACGGCCTGACCGCGTTCCTGGCCGACGACCCCGGGGTGGACTCGGGGCTGATGATCGCGCAGTACACCCAGGCCGCGATCGTGTCCGAGCTCAAGCGGCTGGCCGCCCCGGCCTCGGTGGACTCCATCCCGTCCAGCGCCATGCAGGAGGACCACGTCTCCATGGGCTGGTCGGCGGCGCGCAAGCTGCGCCGGGCGGTGGACGGGCTGAGCCGGGTCATCGCCATCGAGGTGCTGGCCGGGGCGCGGGCCCTGGACCTGCGCGCGCCGCTGGAGCCCGGCGCGGCCACCGGGGCGGTGCGGGACGGGCTGAGGTCGGCTGTTCCCGGGCCGGGCCCCGACCGCTACCTGGCCCCCGAGATCCGCGACGCCGTCGAGTACGTGCGATCCGGCCGGGCCATCGCGGCGGCCGAGGCCGTCACCGGCCCGCTGCGGTGACCTCCAGCAGGTAATCGGCCAGCGGGGCGGGTCGTGACAGGGCCATGAGGTGCCCGCCGGGCAGCAGGTCGGCCTCGATGCCCAGCCGCTCCCTGGCCACCGCCCGCTGGAAGCCGGCCGGGAAGAACCGGTCGTCCGCCCCGGCCACCACCCGGGTCGGCACCGCCGGCCAGGCCGCGAAGTCGCACGGCGTGGCGAAGGCCACCTCGGCCTCGTTGTGCTTGTGGTCCGCGCCCGTCGCCACCACCTCCGGCGTCAGGTCGTGCAGGAAGTACTCCTGCTCGTCGAACTCCACCGGATAGCCCCCGGCCTGCGCCGCCTCGATGCGGGCCGGGGTCACCCCGGTGTTCTCCCACCAGGCGCCGGCCGTCTCGCCCGGCCGGGGGATCATGGCGTTGACCAGCACGATGGCCCGCACCGGCACCAGCGCGGCCACCAGCGGCACGGTGAACCCGCCCATGGACGTGGCCACCAGCACCACGTCAGGCCCGGCGCCGCTGCCGGTGATCGCATCGCTGACCAGCCGCGCGTACTCGGGCAGTCCGGCCTGCTCGTCGGGTCCCGGCAGGTCGACCGGGATGGCCGCCTGCCCGGCCTGCTCCAGCCGGGGCGTGACGCGGTGCCAGTACCAGGTCGCCGCGCCGCCGGCGTCGGGGATCAGTACGTAGGTGCTCAGGACGGTCTCCTCACCAGGGCCCACGATGTTTGCGATGGGTGTTTGCGCTCCGTGCTGTCCCGCCCTAGCCTGCACCTCATGCCGACTAGCTGGCCAGTGGTCTCCTACGAGCAGTGGCAGCCGACCTGCGACACCCTGCACGCGCACACCCAGGTCCTGGGCAAGCTGGCCGCCCGGCTGGCGCCGCCCGAGCCCCAGCTGCAGCACGCCGCGCTCCGCCTGACCGCGCGCGGCTGGGAGACCGCGCCGCTGCCCGCGCCCGACGGGTCCGGGTCGCTGGTCGTCGCGCTGGACCTGCGGACGCACGAGGCGGTCATCGAGCACAGCGACGGCCGCTCCGAGCGGGTCGCGCTGACCCCCAACCGGGCCGTCGGCGACGTGACCCGCCAGGTGATGGCCGCCGTGCGGGCCCTGGCCGGGCCCGTGCATATCGACATGAACCCCCAGGAAGTGGCCTGGAAAGAGCCGCTCGATGAGGACACAGAACACGCCACCTACGACCG
>Ga0102924_1002201_pt1 | contig 21580 bp, 16 predicted proteins | sample PaiPotPPM11metaG_FD_80116 | JGI IMG/M metagenome (GOLD analysis project Ga0102924, IMG submission 80116) | Iron sulfur acid spring bacterial and archeal communities from Banff, Canada, to study Microbial Dark Matter (Phase II) - Paint Pots PPM... ...
CGTCTACCACCGCGGCAAACTCATCCCCAACCCACCGCCCAGCAACTGACTACTCCAGCCGATAGCTGATAGCCGATAGCTGATAGCTGATAGCTGATAGCTGATAGCTGATAAAAAAACAAACAACATTCCTTGCCCCCAATATGACAGCTCCCACCAACGACCTCACCTACCTCAACGCCGCCATCGCCGAAGCCCGCGCGGCCGAGGCCTCCGGCGAAGTCCCCATCGGCGCAGTCATCGTCCACCAGGGCGAGATCATCGCCCGTGGCCAGAACCACGTCCTCCGCGACCACGACCCCACCGCCCACGCCGAGATCGTCGCCCTCCGCGCCGCCGGCCGCGCCCTCGAAAACTATCGTCTCGTCAACGGCGACGAAGGCTGCACCCTCTACGTCACGCTCGAACCCTGCGCCATGTGCGCCGGCGCCATCCTCCACGCCCGCATCGCACGCCTCGTCTACGCCGCCGCCGACCCCAAAGCCGGCGCCTGCGGCTCAGTCCTCAGCGTCATGAACCACCCCCAGCTCAACCACAAAGTCGAAGTCGTCTCCGGCCTCCTCGCCGACGAGTGCGGCGCCCTCCTCACCAGCTTCTTCCGCGCCCGCCGCTAACCGCTCAACACCCGCAGTTACAACGAGCCCTGGTCGCAGATAATAGCTCCATGACTGAGCACAACAGCATCGAAATCTTCTCTACCCTGGAAGACCTCGTCCATCCCCAACACACCGCCCTGCTCATCTACGACATGCAGGTCGGCATCGTGCGCCAGGTCGCCGACGGCCCCGCCATCCTCGACAAAGTCCTGACGCTCGTAGAGGCCGCCCGCCGCGCCCACATCCGCATCCTCTTCACCCGCCATATGTCGCTGCCGAAAGAGTGGATGGGCGCCTTCCAGTACCGCATGGCCATGGCCTGGCAGCACAGGGATGACCCGGCCGATGTCTCAGCGCCGTTCCTTCGCGACTCACCCAACTTCCAACTCACGCCCGAACTTCAGCCCCGCCCCTCCGAGGCGATCTTCGACAAACTCGCGATGTCCGCCTTCGAAGGCACGCCGCTCCAGTTCGCCCTGCGCGACGCCGGCATCCGCAGCTTCCTGATCGCCGGCATTGCCCTCGAAATCGGCATTGAGCCCACCTGCCGTCACGCCGCGGACCTCGGCCTCATCCCCATCCTCGTCCGCGACGCATGCGGAGCCGGCAACCCCGAGGTCGCGGACAAATGCGTCGCAACCCTCCAGCACATGGGCGACACCATCCTCACCGACCTCGCCACCGTCACTTCCCTGCTCGCAAAGCTTCCCGGATAGTCAAGTCCAACAAACGCCTTCCCGAGTTCGATAAAATCCTCCAAATCAGCGAAAATAGAATTATGGAACTTCTCGTCTACTCAGCCGGCTGGTGCCGCGACTGCCGCACCGCCAAGCGCTTCCTTGACCAACACTCCATCACCTACAAAGAAATCGACATCGAAGCCGTTCCCGGCGCCGCTGACGAGGTCATCGCCAACGTCGGCAAGCGCGCGATCCCCCAATTCGTCCTCAACGGCAAGTGGATCCAGCCCTACAAGCCCGGCCGCGGCTTCCTCCACGAAGAAATGGCCGCCCTCTTCGGCGTCTAGTCGTTCACCTGGCAACTAGTACCTAGCACCTGGGACCTCACTCATGATTGCCCGCTACACACGCCCCGCCATGGGCCGCATCTGGTCCGACGAGAACAAGTACCGCTGCTGGCTCACCGTCGAAACGGCCGCCTCGCAAGCCCTCGCCCGCTTCGGCCTCGTCCCCCAGGACGCCGCCGACGCCATCCGCGACCGCGGCAACTTCACCGTCGACCGCATCAACGAGATCGAAGCCGAAGTTCGCCACGACGTCATTGCCTTCACCACCACCGTCGCCGAGCACATCGCCGATCCCGAGTCTTCCCGCTGGCTGCACTACGGCCTCACCTCCACCGACGTCGTCGACACCGCGCAGTCGCTGCAACTCAAGGAAGCCTCCGCCATCATCCGCACCGGCATCCTCGCGCTCGCCGACACATTAAAAAAACGCGCCATCGAGTTCAAGCACACCCCCATCATCGGCCGCACCCACGGCGTCCACGCCGAACCCACCACCTTCGGCCTCAAGCTTCTGCTCTGGTACTCGGAGATGCAGCGCAACCTCACCCGCTTCGACGCGGCCGCCGAAGACCTCCGCGTCGGCAAGCTCTCCGGAGCCGTCGGCACCTTCGGCCACCTCAAACCCGAGCACGAAGAAGCAATTTGTAACGAATTAGGTCTCAAACCCGTGGCCGTCGCCACGCAAGTCGTCCAGCGCGACCGCCACGCCGCCTACATCTCCTCCCTCGCCATCCTCTGCAGCTCCCTCGACAAAATCGCCACCGAAATCCGCCACCTCCAGCGCACGGAGGTCCGCGAGGCCGAAGAGTTCTTCTCCGAAAAGCAGAAGGGCTCCAGCGCCATGCCGCACAAGCGCAACCCCATCACCAGTGAGCAGATCTCCGGCCTAGCCCGCGTCGTCCGCGCCAACGCCCAGGTCGCCTTCGAGGACATCACCCTCTGGCACGAGCGCGACATCTCCCACTCCTCCGCCGAGCGCATCATCCTCCCCGACTCCACCATCCTCACCGACTACCTGCTCGCAAAAACCGAGAACCTCATCGCGAAGCTCCTCGTCTACCCCGAGCGCATGTTGAAGAACCTCGAGTCGACGGGCGGCCTGGTCTTCTCCGGCCAACTCCTCCTCGACCTGGCCGAATCCGGCATGTCCCGCGAAGACGCCTACCGCCTCGTCCAGACCCACGCCATGCGCGCCTGGAAGGAAGGCCTGACCTTCCGCGACGAGATCGCCAAGGTCCCCGAAATCACCTCGCGCCTCTCCCCCGAAAAACTAGCCCACGCCTTCGACTACCACCGCCAACTCACCAACGTCGATGCCATCTTCGAACGAGTCCTCAGCGACTCCCAGTGAGACCGACCCGCGATGACTGTCATCTAACCGTGTATGGCTAGAAGCGCACTTATCGCCGGTGTCACCGGCATCGTCGGAAACAACCTTGCCCACCACCTTCTCACCAAGGGATGGGACGTTCATGGCATCGCGCGTCGTCCAACTCCCGGCCTCGAAGGCGTCCATTTCATCGCCGCCGATCTCCTCGATCCCGCGGGCCTGAACACTGCCCTCGCCGGCCTCAAACCAACTCACATCTTCATCACTACCTGGTTGCGCCAGCCCACTGAGAAGGAGAACATCCGCGTCAACAGCGCAATGGTGCGTAACCTTCTCGCCGCTACCAGCGGAGCAGGCTCGGTTGAGCATGTCGCCCTCGTCACTGGCCTCAAGCACTATCTCGGACCCTTCGAGTCCTATGGCAAAGGAGCGCTTCCCGCCACTCCCTTCCGCGAAGAGCAGCCTCGCCTCGATATCGATAACTTCTACTACGCACAGGAAGATGAGGTGTATGCCGCCGCGGAGCGACATCACTACCACTGGAGCATCCACCGCCCGCACACCATCATCGGTTACGCGCTCGGCAACGCGATGAACATGGGCGTCACGCTGGCCGTGTACGCATCGCTCTGTCGCGAGTTTGGTAGACCATTCATCTTTCCCGGCTCCGCCGTTCAGTGGAACAGCCTCACCGACATGACCGACGCCCGCCTGCTCGCCCGCCATCTTGAGTGGGCATCCACCACCCCTGACGCCTTCGACCACGCCTTCAACGTTGTCAATGGCGACGTCTTCCGCTGGAGTTGGATGTGGTCTCGCCTCGCCGCCTGGTTCGGCCTCGAACCTGCTCCATTCCCTGGCCACATCACGCCTCTCGAACAGCAGCTAACCGGAACGGCGGAGGAATGGCGCACAATCGCCCAGGCCTACCATCTCGCCGAGCCGAATCTGGAAAGGCTCATCTCCGCGTGGCACACCGACGCTGACCTCGGTCGACCGATCGAAGTTGTCACCGACATGAGCAAGAGCCGCAAGCTGGGTTTCCTCGACTACCAGCCCACCGACGAGAGCTTCGCCGATCTCTTCGCCCGCCTCCGCCAAAATCACGTCATTCCATGATCACAAGCGCTTCGGACGGCAGAGAATAAATACAGATTTCCCGATCTCCGACCTCATCCAAATCGTAACGCCCGTCGTCGCGTCACGCTAAGGAGCCGCCTACACCTCGTCTGCCGCCCACGGCTGCACTTGAGTGATGCATCGGCACCTTCCACATGGCAAGCCGGGACGCCGCCCAACTCCGCGCAGGCCTCGTATTCCACACCCAATCCCTTGACACGCCCGATATAATTAAAGAAGCGAAGTCAATGCAGGAGGGTGACCTGCTGTCTCGCGAAGGGTGAAATCACAAAATCGTGGAAAGTATAGATAAATCCGTATATACGGAGCCGCAACTCATTTGTCATGAGCAAATCGTTGTATATACACGGGGGGGGTGGGTACCCACCGGAGAGAGGCAGAAATCGGAAACTCGATGCCTGACGACCTGATCCAAATCGTCACCGCCGCTCTTGCCTCCGCCACTCTCCGCAGCGGCCCGCACCTCGTCTGCCGTCCCGGCTGCACTCAATGCTGCGTTGGAGTCTTCCCCATCGCGCACGAAGACGCCGCTCGCCTCCGCGACGGCCTCGCGTCCCTCACCCAAACCGACCCCGACCGAGCCGCCCGCATCCACCAACGCGTCGCCGCCTCCCTCACCCGCCTAGATCCCTGGTTTCCCGGCGAGCTCACCACTGGCATCCTCTCCGAAGACGAGCAATCCACCACCCTCTTCGAGGAATACGCCAACGACGAGCCCTGCCCGGTCCTCGACCCCGCCACTGGCACCTGCGACCTCTACGCCTACCGCCCCATCCTCTGCCGCACCTTCGGCCCACCTGCCCGCACCGAAGACGGCAATCTCGCCGCCTGCGAGTTCTGCTACACCACCGCCACCGCCGAAGAGACAGCCGCCTGCGAACTCGACCCCACCATCCCCGCACTCGAAGCCGCTAGCAACGAGGCCTTCAACGCCGCCCACCATCTCCACGGCCAGACTCTCGTCGCCTACGCCCTCCGCACATCAGAGAAAATTTCCCGCACAATGGAGTACTAGGAGTCAGCGATGCCCAACTACGCCGAATCCGTCGACCTCGCCACGCTCTCGCCGCCCGCCACCGCGGCCAGCCTCCGCGCCACCCTCGCCCGCGCCGAGCATCAGCTCTCCGCCATGTCACTTCGCAGAGCCGCCCGCCCGCTCGCTCCCGGCAAATGGACCACGCAGGAAACCGTCGGCCACCTCATCGACTCCTGCCTCAACAACCATCAACGCCTCATCCGCCTCCAACTCGCGCCCGAACTCAACTTCCCCGGATACCAGCAGGTCGAGTGGGTCACCCTCAACCACTACGACCTCCTGCCCTGGCCCGAGGTCCTCGCCCTCTTCCTCACCCTCAACCGCCACTTCGCCCACGCCATCCAGCACGCCGACGCCACCCGCTTCTCCCACGTCTGGCATCACGACGGCGAACCCATCACCCTCGGCTTCATGCTCGTCGACTACGTCGGCCACCTCGAGCACCACCTCCGCCAGCTCCCCGGATACACAGCCTCGACTTAGACCACAAAGTACCTGGTTCCTTTCCCTTCCCCATAAAGTCTTAAGTTCTTAAGCGATAAGCTGCATCTGATCTAATTGCTGCTCTTTTTCCGAGGTACCGAACGTGAAACTTCAAGTCCGAACTACTGCAGCACTCCTGACCCTGCTCTTCGCCTGCCCTGCCTTCGGCCAAACCTTCTCCGCCTCCGCCGAGCTGCCCGACGCGCCCGTGCCAGTCGTCCAGGCCCCGCCCGTGGAAGCCCAGGGATCAGCCCAGGTCACAGGCGTGGTCACCGATGTGCAGGGAGTTCCGATCGCCGGCGCCAGCGTCGTCCTCAGCGCGTCCGGCAAACTCGGCGAGCGCTCCACCGTCGCCGGGAACGACGGCGCCTTCACCTTCACCGGCCTCGCCGCCGCCGAGTATCGCCTCATCGTCGCCTCGCAGGGCCTGGACACCTTCACCTCAGCCCCCTTCGCTGTCCGGCCCGGCGAGAACGTCACCGCCCCCACCGTCGCCCTGAAGATCTCCACCACCACGAATATCGAAGTCGTCGCCGGTCCCGATCCCATCGCCGTAGCCCAGGTGCATGAGGAGGAGAAGCAGCGCGTCTTCGGCGCGTTCCCCAACTTCTATACCAGCTACATCTGGGACGCCCGCCCCATGCCCACCAGCCAGAAGTACAAGATGGCCACCAGGGCGCTGATCGACCCCTTCACCTTCCTCGTCGTCGCTGGAGTCGCCGGCGCGGAACAGTACCACGGTACCTATCCCGACTACGGTCCCGGAATCCAGGGCTACGGCAAGCGGTACGGAGCGGCCTTCGCCGACGCCACCACCAGCCGCATCGTCGGCAGCGCCATCCTGCCCTCCCTCTTCCACCAGGATCCGCGTTACTTCTACCAGGGCTCAGGCGGAGCCCGCTCCCGCACCCTGCACGCGATCGCCTCGGTCTTCATCACGCGCGGCGACAACGGCAGCACCCAGCCCAACTATTCGCATCTGCTGGGCAGCCTCACCGCGGGCGCGGTGGCCAACGCCTATCATCCTGCCTCCAGCCGCGGCGCCGGACTCACCTTCGAGACTTTCGGCATCACCGTCGGCGGCAACATCGCCGGCAACCTCTTCCGCGAGTTCGTCCTCCGCGGCCTGGTCCCCTCCGTGCCCTCCGCTGCCAACGGCAAACACTGAAAACCCCACCCTGCGACGAAGCCTCTCGTCGCGAGAATGGGGTTTCGGGTGCAATTAACTCCGGGTCGCAAACGCCCCGGTCTTACGGGATGTAGTAGCGCATCTGGACGTGGAACATGCTGTCCTGAGCGCGCGGGCTGACCGGAGTGGAGGCGCTGCCGATACCAGCCCAGAGTTGACGCTGGACGAGGCTGTAGGTCACCGAGTACTGCAGTCTGCCGTACTTCGCGCTGGTGATCGGACGGTACTGGAATCCGATCATAGGCTCGAAGATGTACTTGGTCGGCGCCGCGCAGGTTCCTGTGGCCGTGATCGAACCAGCCGTACCCGAGGTGTTGGCAAAGGTGGGCAGATTGTAGCAACCGCTGTTATTGTTCGTAGGAATACCGTAACCGATGAGGGCTCCGGAAGTTGGGACCGTGTACACCGTGCGCTGGGCGTACTCGCCACCGTAATACGCAAACAGGTCGAATTTCGGAGACCAGTGGCTCTCGATCGAAGCCAGGCCGTGGTAGTTCTTGATCGGCTCCAGCGTCTCGTCCGGACGAAGGGTTGCGTCGGCAAGCTGCGCCGAGCCGTAGCGGCCAACGCCGGTGCCAGCCATAACAGCGGCGGCAACTTCGACAGCCGGATACGTACCAGGCGCACCGATGTAGCCGCGCGCCGAACCGAACACGCCGCCCGCATCACTGGTGTGGCTCTTGTAGGTGCTTCCGTAGGTGTAGGTTGGGGAGGAGGCGGTCCCGCCATAGGTAGCCACCGGGAAGTAGTAGTCGCGTAGGAAGCGGGCGAGGCCGCCAACTTCAGCGTGGAACTGCGGAAAATCGACCGCGCCCTTCACGATGAAGTCGGGAGCTACGTTGTTCGCGTAGGTGGTGATACCACCGGTCGACGCAGTATTGCCGTTCCCAACTGCACCTGCAGCGTTGTACAGACCGCCATTCTGCCCCGTGCCGGCAAAGAAGTATTCGGCCGGGTTCGTGCCGTTCGCAGTAAAGCTGGTGATCTGCGCCTGTTCAACCGAGATGGCCCCGGTAAACGCTCCGGTCTTGTAATCGCCCCAGCGCTGCTGGATGCGCAGTTCCGGCTGGCGAGTCCAGCTATAGCCGACCAGGTATTGCGCATCAATGGTCTGCGGCTGGATCTCGGTGCGCGCGTCTGTTCCCTTGCGCATTTCCGTTACCAGCGACCACATCTGGCCGCCAGTGATGGCAAAGCCGGACTTGTGAGCAGCCTGCCCCCAGATCTGGCGCTGACGCAGAACGTAGCTGTTGGACTGATTGTTATTGGACGAGGTGCCGGTGCCCAGCCAGTCCATCTCGTAGTAGCCACTCAGCCCCCAGTCGCCCGCGTTGCCCTGGACGAGCGCGGAAAGACGGCTCTGGCGTCCGGAGAAGTTCAGCTCGCTGACGTGACCTTCATTCGCGCTCGGGAACGGAATCGAATTGAGTGGCGTGTTGATGTCGGAGTTGACCGAGCGTCCGCGGTACACTCCTTCAAATGCCACGAAGCCACCCGGAGTAATGGTGACGCCCTTGTAGTGAAGCGCCGAAGGCGAATCAATCTTCGCGTTCAGGTCCGCCTTCGCCGTGTTGATGCTCTCGACCAGGCCTGCATTCATATTCTGCTGGTCGGCGACGGTGTTCTTCAGGCTGGTCACTGCTTCCGCCTGCGACTGGGCAGCAGCCGCAGCGCTCTGCGCCTGCGTGTTGGCTTCAGCAGCCTGAGACTGCGCGGTCGCGGCCTGGGACTGGGCGCTCGCGGCCGTGGACTGCGCAGCGGCAAGGGCAGCGTCCTTCGCTGCGTTCGCCTCCTTCAAGGAATCGATTTCGGACTGCTGGGCCGCCATCTTCTCCTGCAGTTCGCGGATCGCCCGTTGTTCCGCGGTCTCTCTAACCACTTTGGGTTTGGTCGTCTTGGCTTTGCTGCTCGTCGTCTTCGCCGGCGCGGTCGTGCTGGTCTGCGCGTGCAGCGACAGAACGCCGACTATCATCACCGCCGCAAGCGCGGCTCGGATTTGCTTCTTCATGGGACCTCTCTAGGAGCACAGTTGGAAGCAGAGGCCCCGCGCAACAACATCCAGACACACACAAACGTGCCCGGACCCTACACGATTTCCCTGCTTCGTTCGTTTGGCCGATCATGTCAAAGGTTTGTTAATGCAGGAGAAATTCCCCCCGATGCCGGGGAAATCCAGGAGGAATTAACCCCGCATTAACATTGGAGAGTGGAACTACAAGGGTTCCGTCCGCCAGAAGCAGTTGGCCGCTTTCTGTCCTGCTGGTTTACCGTAGGGTCATGTCGATATTGCGATCCGGCCCGGCCGTCCTCCTTGCAGCGTTACTCCTGATTAGTGGCCCGCCGTTTGGCAAAGCGAACGCCCAGGCTCTCAAACTCATTCCCATCCCACGTGAGGTCACCGCCGGCACTGCGCAGCCACTCGCTGGCGGCATCCAGATTCTCTGCTCCGCCCCGTGCGCCCCGGACGACACCTTCGCCATCGACGACTTCAAGACGTGGCTGGCCACGGTGGGCGTTCCGGTGAACACGACTTCCCAGGTCAATATCCTGGTCACGCGCTACTCTACCCCTCTCGGTCACTCCACCTACACCGACTCCCTGACGCAGCCCAGCCCGGCCGCCGAGATGCCCGAGGAGATGAAGGCCGAGGGCTACGCGATCATCCCCGACGGCAAGGGCCTCGCCGTGACCGCCGCGACTGACGCCGGCATCTTTTACGCGCTGCAAACGGTGAAGCAACTTCTCACCGGCTACGGCGCTAACGCAGTCCTGCACACGGCGAAGATCCGCGACTGGCCGGCGATGAAATACCGCGGCCTGGACGACGACCTGTCCCGCGGCCCGGTCACTACGCTCGAGTTCGAGAAGAAGATGATCCGCACGCTCGCGGCGTACAAAATCAACCTCTACTCGCCCTATTTCGAACACACCGCCGAGTACGCGTCGAACCCCCTGATCGCGCCGCCCGGCGGAGGAATCAGCGCCACGGACGCGGCCACGCTGGTCGCCTATGCCCGGCCGTATCACATCACTATCGTGCCCGAGCAGGAGGCGTTCGGACACCTGCACAACGCCCTGACCTGGGAGCAATATTCCCAACTCGCCGAGACGCCGCACGGTGCCGTCCTCGCGCCCGTCCAGCCAAACTCGATCGCCCTCATCAAGCAGGAGTTCGCCGAACTCGCCGCCGAGTATCCCGGACCGTTCCTGCACATCGGCGCCGACGAGACCGTCGACCTCGGCCTGGGCCAGACCAAACCGGACGTCGACGCCCGCGGCCTGGGAGCGGTCTACCTCGACTTCATGCAGCAGATCGTGACCGCCCTCGCGCCGCTCCACCGCAAGCTGCTGTTCTGGGGCGACATCGCGCAGGATTCGCCGGACCTGCTGAAGGCGATGCCGCAGAGCTTCAAGGACGCGACCATCGCCATCGCCTGGAGCTACAACCCGGAGCCGAAGGGTTTCGCCAAAATGTTGAAACCCTACACCGAAGCCGGATTCGAAACCTGGGTGTCGCCCAGTGAGCACAACTTCCGCGTAGTCTATCCTGACAATAATTACGCCCTCTATAACATTCAACAGTTCACCCGCGACGGCCAGCACATGGGTGCAACCGGCCAGCTCAACACCATCTGGAACGATGACGGCGAAGGTCTCTTCAACCAGGATTGGTACGGCATCCTGTTCGGCGCCGCGGCCGCGTGGCAGCCAGGGGAGTCGTCCGTCGAAGCCTTCGAGCAGAGCTACGGGCAGGTCTTCCACGGCGACATGACCGGCGCGCTGAACCAGGCGCAGATCGAGATCATGGCGGCACACGAGGTTCTGCACCAGCAGGCCAAAGTGGGCAATGGCACCAACAACATCTTCTGGCTCGATCCGTGGTCGAAGGACGGCCAGAAGGTCGCCGCCCAGGTCCGGCCCTACACTCACGATCTGCGCATGCATGCTGAAGCCGCCCTGACCCTGATCGCGCAGGCGCGCGCCGCGGCCGGGCCCGATCCGCAGACCACGCAACTTGTGCGGACAGACGTTGGCTCGCCGTCAACCCTGTACGACGCTGCGAAGTTCGGCGCCGCCAGCAGTGGATTGCGCGAGCCGGACGCGGTCGACGCGATGGAGTTGGGCGCGCGGCGCATGGACTTCATCGGCCTCAAATTCCAGCTTGCGGACGAGATGGCCGCCGACTATGCGCAGGCGCTGGCCGCCTCCGCCAGCACCGACCGGAAAACGCGGGCAACCGTGAGCCATGAACTCGGCGATATGTATGGTGTCAACGGCCGCCTCCAGGACCTGCGCAGCGGATACACGCTGCTGCGTGATCTTTACGAGTCTGCGTGGCTGCGCTCCAACCGGCCCTACTGGCTGCGCAACGTTCTGGAGCAGTACGACTATGCAACCCAGATCTGGCTCGCGCGCGCGGACCAGGTGCACAGCGCGCAGCGGCAATGGGCCGATTCGAAGACGCTGCCCACGGCGCAGGAACTCGGCATCCCGCCGGCCCCGCCGCTACTCGTCCTTCCGCCCAGCACGCCCCTTGGGGCGGCTCAATGAGCGCCGCGTTCCTGACCGCGCGGCAGCTGATCACGGCAGACGCAATCATCGAATTCCCGAGAATCGCGATCGACGCCGACGGAATCGTCACCTCGATCGATGCCGGCGAGCCGGACGCGAGCGACTCCATACTGACCGCGGCATTCTTCGACATTCACGTCCATGGCGCAGCCGGCCACGACGTGATGGAAGGCACCTCACAGGCACTTGGCCGCGTCGGAGATTTTCTTGCTACCAAAGGAGTTGCACATTACCTGGCGACGACTGTGACGGCGCCGGTTGAGCGAACGCTGCGATCGCTCGAAGGTATCGCGAAGGCAATCGAGACGGCGAAGCAAACTACGGGCGCGCGGCCGGTCGGGATTCATCTCGAGGGACCGTTTATCTCCCACGCCAAACGTGGCGTCCATCCCCCGGCGGACATCCAGCCGCCATCGATCGCGCTGTTCCAGCGAATGCAGCAGGCCGCGAGCGGTCACATCCGGCTGATCACAATTGCGCCGGAAATTCCGGGCGCGCTCGAACTGATCGAATATGCAACCCGAACAGGCACCTATGTCAGCGTCGGCCACTCGGACGCCACCGCGGAGCAGACGCGCGCGGCCATCGCAGCCGGAGCACGCAGCGCCACCCACACCTTCAACGCGATGCGGCGGCTGGACCATCGCGAGCCCGGAATCGCGGGCGTGGTGCTCGACGACGATTCTCTCTACGCCGAACTGATCTGCGACGGCATCCATGTCGCGCCCGAATTCATACGCCTCTGGCTGCGTTCCAAAGGTGAAGACCGCGCAATCCTCATGACCGACGGCATCTCCGCCACCGGCATGCCCGACGGCAACTACATGCTCGGCGAATTCGCCGTGACCGTGCACGATGGCAAGTGCCTCTCCGCCGGCGACCTCGCCAATGGCGTGGAAACGCTGGCAGGCTCCGTCCTGACCATGGATCACGCCGTGGCCAACCTGCAGCGCTACACCGGCGCGAGCCTCACCACAGCCGTACGCCTGGCCAGCCGCAATCCGGCGCGCATGCTTTCGCTCGACCACCTCGGCGGCGTCGCGGTCGGCCAGCCGGCGAACTTCAACGTATTCTCCGCCGACGGCACACTGCAGCGGACGATCCTGCATGGACGCGCAGTAGAGTCCGCACGCCCATAGGCGCCTCACGCCAGCGTGATCGCCGCGACCTCGTAGTCCTCAACCTTCGGCACGGTGAAGCGCACGGTTTGTCCATCGAGCACGAACGGCACCGTGTGCCCGCCCTTCAGAACTTCGACCGTCTTCACCCGCACGCCCGTGGGCAGTTTCATCCGCACCGTCTGCGGGCCGAGCGGATACGTCGTCTGCAACCATCCATGGTGTGCATTGGGATTCGTGTAATTCAACAGATGCACCGCGTACCCCGGCGCCGTCTCCCAGGCGAACATCTCGACAAAGCCGTCCCCCTGCACATCGACGATGCTCTCGTCCTGCGCAACCCAGCGAATCGTGTTCGTCAGCAGCCGCAGAAGATCGTCGTGGCCCGTAATCCAGTACGTGCGCTCGATGTCGCCCGGAAAGAAGGCGGTGCGGCTCCCGCCCGATTCACGCAGTACAACCGCCGGCTCGTTTGTGTGCGGGACAGGCGGATACGCAAGTTCCGGCGGATAACGCACGAAGCCCGGAACGACGGAGAGCACAGGATCCGGCACGGGCTTTAGTGGAATGCGATTCTGCGCGCCGGCAATCCAGTTCGTATCGGCGAATCCGTCGAGGATCGCATGCTTGCGTTCGATCCGCCCGTAGTACGCATTACTGCCCCCCGTGCCCACGACCTCGCCTGCCTTGCTGATGCCAAACACATCGGCCAGCCCAAACTCCTCGCGCGGCTTCAGGTCCTCGTCGTAAAGCGCCGTCTCGAAGCTTCCCATCACGGAGCCGCCGGCCTTCACGTAATCGCGAATCTGCCCACATTGCCGATCGCTCAGCATCGCAATATTCGGCAGAATCAGCGCACGATACTTGCTCACATGCTCCGGCCCAAGCCGATCCTCATGCACAAAGTCGAACGCGAACCTGCCATGCAGCAGCGCGTCATAAAGCCCCTGCGTCGTGTCGTGCATATAGTCGCGCGCACGAGCCCCTGTAGGCCCCGGCCCTGGATACAGAAGCTGCGTGCTCTGTCCAAAGACGACGCCGATGTTCGCCATCGACCGCCGCCCACGCAGATGTGCATCGTGTTTGGCAGTCCAGCCGAAATAGTCCACGCCGGTCTTCTGCCACCGCCGGTCTTCGCCCAGCCCCGCCTCCGCACCCACGAAGTGGTAGTACGGCACCATGCCCGACGCCGACGTCTCGTTCAACCACATCGTGGCTTCCGCCGGACTCTTCGAAGCGTTCCGCCACGGCACGCCGCCGGTCGAGTACCCGGCCGTAACGTTGGTTGCAAACTTGCCATCCATGATCGCGTTGCACACCCGCCCCTGCAGTGAACATCCCCACACCGCCGGATCACCGTTTGTGCGCCCCTGGTTGTCAGCCTGGAACCACGCGGCAATCTTGCCCAGCCGGTCAAGGTTCGGCCCCCCGCGCACATTGCCACCCGAGTTGGCGAAGAAGAAGCTGCCGGCCTTCTTCTCCTTGGCAATGGCGTCATACTTCTGCCACAGTTCCACGACGCGGTCGGTATAGGCGTGCCAGTAGGCAACCGTGCCGGACGCGGGGAGCTTGCTGCAGATCGCGCAGTGGCACTCCGGCAGTGTGCCAAGCTGCGGCCAGCCGTTTGTGTAGAAGCAATCAACGTCATACAGCGAATTAATCTCGCGAATGATGGCTGGAACGTAGTCGTCCATGTAGCTGGAGAACATGCAGGTCTTAAAGAGCAGCGGCGTATCGGCGTCGGTCTGCGGAGAGCCGTCCCGGTTGCGCATAAACCACTCGGGATGTGCTTCGAGCGCATCGCCCCAGTTCAGGTCGGGGCTCATGCGGGCGACCACGCGCATGCCGCGCTTCTTCGCTGCGGCCAGGCACTCGCCGAAGAAGTCGCGGTCCTTCAGAAATTTTCCATGCCGGTGAAACTTCACCTTGGACGGATAGAACGCGAGGATCCCCGTAACGCTGACGAACACAATGTCCGCCTGCGCGGAGTGCCAGTAGTCGGCCCACTCTTCCACGTTCATTACCGCCGGATCGTGTTCCGTCATGTTGGTCTGGGCAACGCGGCGGATGCGCTGCTGCCAGGGCTCCTTCGCCGGGTCCACCGGGGCCAGCCGCACAGGCAGTGCCGCAAGCTTCACGACGGAGCCTGCGTTTACTGTCTCAGCGGCAAGCGGCGAAGCAGCAGCCAGCGCACCCAGGGTGGAAGATAGAGGAATGGCTGCGCCGGTTGTAAGGCCGGTCTTCAGAAACGTGCGACGGTTGAACATCGGTACTCCCTATGGTTCGTGTGCCGAGAAAGTGTACCCTCCCGGAGTACCGTTGTACTAACTTCGCAATAGCGGTTTGCTGCCCATGGCCAACAATCTGCACGTCAACAACACGTTGAGTTCCAAGCTGGACACAGCGGCCCCGCGTTTCGCCAGAAACCGGCAGGCGCTCGAAGAATTAATGACCAGCGTTCGCGCCGAAGAAGAGTCGATTCGGCTGGGCGGCGGGACCGAAGCTGCGAAAGCCCAGCGGGCCAAGGGCCGACTGACGGTGAGGGAGCGCCTGAACCTTTTGCTCGACGAAGGCACCGAACTGATGGAGTTGGGCCTGTGGGCCGCCCACGGCATGTACTCGGAATACGGCGGCGCGCCCGGCGCGGGAGTTGTCACCGGGCTTGGCCGAGTCAGCGGACGACTGTGCATGATCGTTGCCAACGACGCCACGGTGAAGGCCGGCGCCTTCTTCCCCATGACGGCGAAGAAGGTCCTGCGCGCGCAGACGATCGCCCTGGAGAATCGCATCCCGACGCTCTACCTGGTGGACTCTTCCGGCGTGTTCCTTCCGCTGCAGGAAGACGTCTTCCCCGACACCGACGACTTCGGCCGCGTCTTCCGCAACAACGCGGTCATGAGTTCGCTGGGCATCCCGCAAATCACCGCCATCATGGGCATGTGCGTCGCCGGCGGCGCTTACCTGCCCGTCATGACGGATACGGTGCTGATGACCGAAGGCTCCGGGCTCTTCCTCGCCGGACCGTCGCTCGTGCAAGCCGCCATCGGCCAGAAGACCGGTGCCGAGGAACTCGGCGGCGCGGCCATGCACGCCGAGATCTCCGGCACCGTCGACTTCAAGGAATTGAACGACGAAGCCTGCGTGGCCCGACTGCGTTCCCTCGTCTCGAAGATCGGACAACGCCACGGCGAAGCCTTCAACCGCGCCGAGTTTGACCCAACTCACGATGCGCCCAGGTTTGCCACCGAGGACCTCTACGGCCTGCTCGACCCAGCCCCGGGCGCAAGCAATGTATATGATATGCGCGAGCTGATCGCCCGCATCGTGGACCGCAGCGAATTCGACGAGTACAAGGCCGAGTTCGGCCGGACCGTCCTCTGCGGCTACGCGCGGATCGGCGGCCGCGCCGTCGGCATCGTCGCAAATCAGAAGACGAACCAGATGCAGACAGTGGCGATGGGGCCCGCAGCAGGAACCAACCGCATCGAAGTCGGCGGCGTCATCTACACCGAAAGCGCCCAGAAAGCCGCGCGCTTCATCATGGACTGCAACCAGAATCTGATCCCGCTCATCTTCCTGCATGACGTCAACGGATTCATGGTTGGCAAGGATGCCGAGTGGTCGGGCATCATCCGTGCCGGTGCCAAGATGGTCTCCGCGGTCAGCACCACCGTCGTGCCAAAGATCACGGTCATCATCGGCGGCAGCTTCGGCGCCGGCCACTACGCCATGTGCGGAAAGGCCTACGACCCACGCTTCCTCTTTGCCTGGCCGACTGCACGCTACGCCGTCATGAGCGGCGCGTCCGCGGCGACCACGCTGGCCGAAGTCCGTGCCCGGCAGATCGAACGCGGCGGCAAGGCGCTTTCCGAAGCCGATCGGAAAGCCCTCTTCGACGAGATCAAGAACACCTACGACGCGCAGGCCGATCCACGCTACGGTGCTGCCCGGCTCTGGATCGACGCCATCATCGACCCGGCGCGCACCCGCGAAGTATTGATGACTGCGCTCGAGGCCTGCGCCCTGAATTCTGATATACCAAGGTTCAACCCCGGAGTTCTGCAGACCTGAACCTTTCGTTCGTCATTCTGAGCCCGGCTCAGAATCTCCGTATTTTATTTTGCGTCTTATGTCGAAGGGCTACCTGAAGGGAGCGACTGCATGGCTGGCGCGCATGAATCGTTGGAAAGCATGTATCCATTTGTCCTCTCCGAAGACCAGGAGCATCTCCGCCGGGAGATCCGCAACTTCGCCGCGCAGGAGATCGCGCCCAACGTCGCCCGCTGGGACGAGGCCAGCGAGTTCCCGCTCGACGCCGTGAAGAAGCTGGGCGCGATGGGCCTGCTCGGAATCATCTTTCCGCCCGAGTACGGTGGCGCCGGCCTCGGTTACGTCGACTACGTGCTCGCGATTGAAGAACTCTCTGCCGTCGACGGCTCCATCGGAATCATCGTCGCGGCCCACAACTCCCTCGGCACGAACCACATCTTCCTTTGCGGAAACGAAGAGCAGAAAAAGAAGTATGTGCCGAAGCTCGCAACCGGCGAGTGGCTCGGGGCGTGGGCGCTCACCGAGCCCGGCTCGGGATCGGACGCCGGGGGCGCGCGCACCACAGCCGTCAAATCCGGCGACCGCTACGTCCTCAACGGCAGCAAGACGTTCATCACCAACGGCCACTACGCCGACGTCGCCGTAGTGATCGCCGTGACCGACAAGAGCAAAGGCACCCACGGCCTCTCCGCCTTCCTCGTCGAGAAGGGCACCAAAGGATTCCGCGCGGGCAAGAAGGAAAACAAGCTCGGCCTCCGCGCCAGCGACACCAGCGAGCTGATCTTCGAAGATTGCGAAATCCCCGCCGAAAACCTGCTCGGAACCGAAGGCGAGGGCTTCATTGATGCCATGCGCGTGCTCGACGGCGGCCGCATCTCCATCGCCGCGCTGTCGCTGGGCATCGGCCGCGGCGCACTCGATGCCGCGCTGAAGTACGTCAAGGAGCGTCGCCAGTTTGGCAAGGCGATCGCCGAGTTTCAGGGCATCCAGTGGAAGCTGGCCGACATGGCAACCGAGCTCGACGCCGCCCGCCTGCTCACCCAGCGTGCCGCGGTCCTCAAGGACGCCGGCCGCAAGGTCACCCGCGAATCGTCCATGGCCAAGCTCTTTGCCAGCGAAGTTGCGGTAAAAATATGCGGAGAAGCGGTACAGTTATTTGGAGGGTACGGTTTCATCAAGGACTATCCGGCAGAGAAGTACTACCGCGACGTCAAGCTGTGCACCATCGGCGAAGGCACCAGCGAGATTCAGCGCATGGTCATCGCCAGGGAGATTCTCAGAGTCCACCCGTCCCGTGGATGAATGTGCGTTATGAGTGATTGCGTAAAGATCGTCGAATGTCCACGGGACGCCTGGCAAGGCCTGGGTGCAAAGATACCTGTGGAGTTGAAGGTGAGCTACCTGAGGCGCCTCATCCGCGCCGGCTTCACCCACCTCGACGCGGTGAGCTTTGTCTCTCCCACCGCCGTCCCCCAGATGGCCGACTCCGAGGACGTGTTGCGCTCCCTGGAGCCAACGTCGCGCGAGGAAATCATCGGCATCGTCGTCAATCACAAAGGCGCGGAGCGGGCCATCATCACCGGCAAGGTCCACACGCTCGGCTTCCCCTATTCCGTCTCGCACATGTTTCTCCAGCGCAATCAGAATCAGACCCAGAAGGAGTCCCGCGAAGTATTGAAAGACATCGCTTCGCTGACCTACGACGCTGGGTTGGATCTGGTGGCGTATGTGTCGATGGCGTTCGGCAATCCCTACGGCGAACCGTGGAAGGTCGCGCAGGTTGTCGAAGCGTGCAACGACCTGGCTGCGTTGGGCGTCCGGCAAATCTCTCTGGCCGACACAGTAGGCCTGGCAACCCCCAAGCGGGTCGCGGAAGTATTTGCAGCAGCTCTCGCGGCCAATCCGCGAATCGAGTTGGGAATCCATCTTCATGCCCGTCCCGATCAAGCGGCCGCGAAGGTTCGCGCTGCCTATAACGCCGGCTGCCGTCGGTTCGATGCAGCCATCGGCGGCCTTGGCGGATGCCCCTTCGCACAGGATGACCTGGTCGGAAATATTCCGACGGAGATTCTGCTGGACACCTTGGCAGGTCTCGGCGCGCGGTTACCCAAGCTCAAGCTGGACGACGCCTTGATTCAGGCCAACGCCGAAATCGTCGGCAAGTTCAGCCCTGACGCATTGACGCGGGCGTTGACCTAGCAACACACGAGAGGAACAGTTTGAGTTACACAACAATCCTGGTGACGGAGGAAGGCGCGCTCAGGACGATCACGTTAAATCGCCCCGAGCGCAGAAACGCGATCACTCCAGAGATGCAGCTGGAGTTGATCGCCGCGTTCGAAGCAGCCTCCCGTGAGTCTCGCGTGCTCATCCTGCGCGGCGCCGGACCGGCCTTCTGTTCCGGCCTCGACTTGACCGCGCTACAAGACGCGAACAAGAAGAGCGCCGCCGAGCACAAGACCGATGCGGAGCGAATCGCCAAACTCTTCCGCACCTTGTACGAGTTGCCCATCCCCACCATCGCGGCGGTGCACGGCGCTGCGGTTGCCGGGGGCACCGGACTCGCGACGCTCTGCGACTTTACGCTAGCGGTACCCACAGCCAGGTTCGGCTACACCGAAGCTCGGATCGGATTCGTCCCCGCGGTCGTCTCGGCCTATCTCACGCTGCAGATTGGCGACAAGCGCAGCCGCGATCTGCTGTTGACGGGGCGTCTGTTCGACGCCGCGGAGGCCTATCGCCTCGGCCTGGTGAACGAAGTGGTGGACCCGGAGAATCTGTCGACACGCGTGCAGGCGCTCGCCGAATTACTCATCGCCAACAGTCCGACCTCGCAGTCTGCGACCAAGCGCCTGATGGCCGCGCAGAATAAGCCATGGCTCGATTCGGCCCTCGCCGCCGCGATGCAGGCAAACGCGGAATCACGCGAGACCGCGGATTTTCGCGAGGGCGTCGCAGCATTCCTCGAGAAGCGAAAACCCGCTTGGACGAAGTGATCGACGTTCGCAGGCCCCAGTCCGCGGATCGCCGTGCGACGGGCCTATCAATCTCGTCCGCGTCTCGGTCTGACGCCGTCCGAGCGGCCTGGCAAGCTCTACACCCTGAATCGAACGATCCTCGTGCCCCGCTATGTATACTTCTCGCTACTCAAAGTAGGGGTCATGATGAACTCCGGGACTTTATTCACTGCTCGACGGCCCAGCCGTAGAACATTCCTCGCCGGATCAGCATCGTTGCTGGTGTCGACCTCCTTGTTTTCTCAAGGCAATCAGACCGTTCACCCCGATCCCGGAGCTCCGCGAGGCAAGCGCCGCGATCTGCTGACGACTGCGTATAGTCTTGCGAAGTTGAAGTCTGCTCTCCTCCCCATCGAGTCCTATCGCCCGTTCCCACGCCTGCGCGATCGTGAAGGTTGGAGCGCCCTCCGTCCTGAAACCCGCACCCGCCTCCTCGCCCAAGGCGAGCAGTTTCTCGGCTTCCACTGGCCAGAGATGCCCGCAACCGTCTTCCTCGAATACGCCCGCGTCGGAAACCGCTCCGACTACGAGGCGATCCGCAATCAACGCATGACTGCCTTGCAAGCGCTGGCCTTTGCCGAGTGCGTCGAGGCCAAGGGGCGCTTCGTCGACGACATCGTCAACGGCCTGTGGGCTACGTGCGAAGAAAGTTTCTGGGGCGTGCCCGCGCACTTGTACATCCAGAAGGCCGACCTCGGACTGCCCGACCCTCGCGATCCCATCGTCGACCTCTTTGCCGCGCAGACTTCAGCGCTGGTCGCTTCTGTCGTGTATCTCCTCGGAGACGCGCTGGACCAGGTCAACCCGCTTGTCCGGCAGCGCTGCGTCTTCGAGGCCGAGCGGCGCATTCTTCAACCCTGCCTGGCGCAGAACTTCATGTGGATGGGCCTCCCCGGCGGCAAACCGCGTCACGATCTTCCCTGGCTCGTCGATCCGGTGAACGGCGAAGTACAGCCCGTGAATAACTGGGACGCCTGGATCTGTTGGAACTGGCTCACCACGATTCTGTTTCTCGACTCCGACTCCGCGCGGCGGACTCAAGGCGTGCAAAAAGTGATGCTCTGCCTCGACAAGTTCATCAACACCTATCCGGACGACGGAGGCTGCGAAGAAGGTCCGGGCTATTGGAGCGTTGCCACCGGAGCAATGTTCGAAGCGCTCGAACTGCTCCGCTCTTCCACCGGAGGAATGGTCGACATCTACAGCCATCCGCTGCTGCTGCAAATGGCGCTCTACATGCCGCGCACTCAGATTGCCGGCGACTTCTACATCAACCAGGGCGACGCCAGCTCCATCGTTCACCCCGATCCGGACCGGCTCTTCCGCATGGGCAAACGACTACGCAGCGCGGACATTGTCAGCTATGCCATCGCCACGATTTCGCCCGACTACGTTCCCAGCACGCTCCCCTCGCTCTTCGACGAAGTAGAACTCCTGAAGACGCCGCCGACACCTCCGCCGATCTTTCGCGATACATGGTTGCCGGAAACCCGCATCATGGCCGCCCGCAAACAGGCGGGATCGACCACGGGCCTGTACCTCGCCTGCATCGCGTCCGACAATGGCAAGAGCCATAGCCATAACGACACTGGCAGCTTCTGGGTCTATTCGAACGGGCTGCCAATGCTAATCGACCTCGGTCAGGAGAGTTATCAGAAGAAGAGCTTCGACGCGCATCGCTACGAGATTCCTACGACGCAGTCCAGTTGGCATAACCTGCCGACCATCGGAGAGACACGCCCGGGCAAACCGGCAACGCAAACCGGCCCGGCCAGCGGGCAGATCACCCCGGGAAATGGCATCGATGAAGGTGTCGGCCCGCAGTTTCGCGCAACCGACGTCGTGTATCACGCAGACGATGAGATAGCGGAATTATCCATGGAGTTGCGAGAAGCCTTCCCAGCATCCGCAAGAGTGAAATCCTGGCGTCGCTATGTGCGGTTGATCCGCGCGGCAAGCCGAGTGGAGATCGGCGACAACTATTCTCTGTTGCAGTCACTGCCGGTGACACTGAATCTGATC
>Ga0102924_1002202_pt1 | contig 21576 bp, 18 predicted proteins | sample PaiPotPPM11metaG_FD_80116 | JGI IMG/M metagenome (GOLD analysis project Ga0102924, IMG submission 80116) | Iron sulfur acid spring bacterial and archeal communities from Banff, Canada, to study Microbial Dark Matter (Phase II) - Paint Pots PPM... ...
ATCCAGAATTCCGACCGCTCGGTTGGGGCTCGGTTGGGTGGCGCCCTGGCCAGGGAATGCGGCGCGGCCCCTCCGGCCGGATCGGCAACCTTTACATTTAGCGGCGCCGCAGGCCAGAGCTTCGGGGCCTTCTTGACCGATGGAATCGAGTTCGTCCTGGTCGGGGAGGCGAATGATTACGTCGGGAAGGGGATGGGGGGCGGCCGGATCATCATGCGGCCTCCGGACAATGATGCGGGCGAACCGTACTTGCTCGGCAACACCGTCCTCTACGGTGCGACCGGCGGCGAGCTGTTCTGTGCCGGCAAAGCGGGCGAGCGCTTCGCGGTGCGCAATAGCGGCGCCTCGGCGGTAGTCGAGGGCGTGGGGGAGCATTGCGCGGAGTACATGACTGGAGGCACCCTGGTCGTCCTGGGCCCGGTGGGACACAACCTCGGCGCCGGCATGACGGGTGGCGAAGTCTTTGTCTACGACACCGGCATCGGATTGCCCGGCATGGTGAATGCCGAGCTGGTGGATGCCCATCGCCTCAGTGGCGAGCACCAGCTGCTGGCCGAGCAGGTCCTACGGTTGCGAGCCCTGATCGAGCAGCACGCGACCTACACCGGGTCGCCAGCGGCCCGCGCAATCCTGGACGACTGGCATGCTGCACTGCATCGGTTCTGGCGGGTCGCGCCCAAGGCCGACGTCGCGCGGATCGAGAATGCGCACGAGGGCACGGTCGCCTCTCGAGCCTAGGGTGCTCGCGCGGGGCTGAGCTGCTGCGCGAACCGGCGGGCGGCCTCGACGGGATCGTCAACGTCCGCGGCGCGCGCCAGTCCCGGCGGGCGAGGTGGCACGGTCAGGACCTCGCCCTCCGCTGTCTGCACTAACTGCCAGCCGCCCTCGTGCGCCATCCAGTGGTGGCGATGACACAGGAGAACCATGTTGGACAGGTCGGTTTCGCCGCCCTTGCTCCAATGGATCACGTGGTGGGCGTCGCTCCAGGAGGCCGGTCGATCGCAGCGCGGCCATCGGCAGTGACCGTCCCGAGCGGCGAGGGCGCGGCGCGCCGGGCCCGCAACAACGCGCCGAGCACGGCCGACGTCGATCACGACTGACTCTGGCCCGAGGACGACGCGCGTGATCGTGCCATCGCATGCCAGCCGCTGCACGGTCTCAGCCGAGACCGGAAGGGCGTACTCCATGTCGCCGGCAGGGGAGCCCGCCAGTCCGCGGAGTGTATCGAGCGAGGCGGTGACCTGCAGATGAGGCCGCTGAGGCAGCGAGCCCGCGTCCTGGGCGTGCGTGATGATCTCGACCAGTGCGTCGGCGTTGCGGCGTTCGCGGCAGCGATCATCGTGATCGCCGTGTGGCAGTGCCAGCGGCTCGAGCGCGCTTCGGAGTGCCGCGCCACCGAGGTTATCCAGCCAGCCCTCGAACAGCAGGGTGCCGTCTTCGCAGGGGCTGAGTTTGAGGCTGCGCTCCTGCGTCGCGCGGTTCTGCTCGGCGGCGAAACCCTCCGGGTCGAGGGCGTGCCGGAGGTGATGGCAGAAGTGCCAGAGGCGGCCGACGCTGAACTCGCGAGCTTTCTCCAGCAACTCGGTTTCCTCGAAGGGCGCGGCCGTCGACGATCCCTGGAGCGCGTCTGCCGTGCGGGCCATCAGCGCCAGGTGCGCATAGCCGATCTCACCGCTCTCGACCGCCTCGACACTGCGCGGCAGGTCGGCGAGGTGGTCGCCGACGGCGACGCTGCCCCACACGGCCGAACTGGACATCCGGCAGTGGTGGCGGATCCAGTCGATGGGGCTCACCGATCCCTGCTCTTCATACTCCTCCGTCTTGCTGAACCGGGCGGCGGTTTCGGCGAACTCCAGCTCGAGCAGATCCTGGCAATGCCGGATTCCCCTCAGGTCGGCGGCGAGCTCCTCGGGTTCGCGATGCGTCCTGGCCCGCTGGCGGAAGCGATCGATCGCGCCACTGAGAGCTTCGACGTCGGGATTGCGCGCAGCGACCGATTCTTCGACTACCACAATTTTGTATCAGTCTAACGAACATCCGTTCGCCTGTCAACCACTTTCTTACTTGAGCTTGTGCTTGCCAGACGCATTCGTCCGGTTTCATGGCCGGATGCCTTTAAGGAACAAGCGCGCAATCAACCCTGCACCGACTACTAGAGACCGAGCAGCTTGAGGGCCGACAGGATGCACCCGGACACGCAGCAGTACGTAGAGGGAATCCTCGATCTCGCCAGCCGGATGAACCCTTAGCACGGCGCGCAGGCAAGAGGTCACCGCTGACCTCGTTACGGCGGTATTCGATGCTGAGCCAGGTCGACCCCGGCGCCGGCCCCGATCCGCTGCCAGTCAACCGCGTCCGCCGGCGGCCCTCGATCGGGCGAATCTTTTTCTGGGCATACGCCGTGGGTCTCCCATTAGTTTCCATCGGCGCCGGCGTGGCGTTGCTATTAGCTTCCAACCGGCTCGATACCGCCGTACAGGCTTATCGGACTGCACCGCCGTGCCCGACTCCACCGACCTCCGCAACCTGCTACCAGCTGGAGACGGGAACGCTCGTCAGCTTCTCCATCTCTCGGGGCAAGACCGGCGACACCACAAACATGACGCTGCAACTCCCGGCCGGCATCCGGTCGACCTGGGCGAAGACCTCGTGGGCTCAGGAGGATGCACTCCACGTCGGCGTACCCGTGCAGACCGAGATTTACCAGGGGGCGATCACCGCCGTGTGGGTGGGCGACGTCGGGATTTCAACGAAAGACAGTCCCACCTACCAGCAGGGAGACCTGCGCGAAGCGGCGATTGTCATTTCGGTGATCGGACTCATGATCACCGCCGTAACCCTCTTTCCGATGCGTCGTCGGATGCGGTCGCAGCCGGTGGCGGCGCTGCTGCTCGACTCGAACCTGCCCATCGCGGAGCAGGAGATGCTGTTGCATCACGCCCTATTTATGGATCAGCCGGACCCGACGTCAGAGGTAACACCGTCGCGCCCGGTCACGGTCAACCTCCCGATGACGCTGCGCCCGCGTCCTATTCCCGCCGGGTATCCCTGGTGGGTGGCCTTGATCGTCGTCGGGATCGGGGTACCGTCGCTGCTCTTGCGGATGCGGACGCCAGGATCGATTGCGCAGGTCGTCCTCGCCGCGACGGTCATAGCGATGCTCGTCGGGGTTGTCCTGCACTGGCTGTACCGCCACCGACGGATGGTCGTGGTGGACGACATGAGCGTGCGCCGGGTGAACCTCTTCGGCATGTCGCGCGTCATATCGCGGGCCGAGATCGCCAGCCTCGCGTTTCCCATCATTAGGAGCATCAACCCACGCGTCCTCGATGAGCCGCGGCTGCTCATCCTGGATGCAAATGGGCGCTGCCTGCTGCGGCTCGTGCGCTATTACTCGACGGAGGCTGACGCGGCGCAGTTCGCGGCGGCCCTCCGCGTGCCAGTGCCGGCCAACTCGAGCAGGCCGACCACCGCCTCCCGGCTTCGACGCACGATCCCGGGCGCGGTGAGCTGGACGGAGGCGCACCCTTATCTGACGACGTTGGTTCTGGCGCCACCGATTCTGGTCGCGGTCGGCCTGTTCGTCTGGACGCTGAACGGCTTCAAATAATCCCGGCTTAACGCGGGCGGTTCACGGGGGCCTATTCATACGAGCCAGTAGATGCCGAGCGCCCGGATCGCTTTCATGAACTCATCAGAGTCGTGGCGCTTAACGAGGAAGCTGTTCGCTCCCAGCTTGTATCCCTGGATGATGTTGCCGTGCTCCTTGGAGTTCGTGAAGATCACGACGGGAATCTCCTCCGTGAGCGGATCTGCCCGGATCTGACGCAGCACCTCGAGCCCATCCACTTTTTGGGAGCTCTAGATCAAGAAGGATCAGTTTCGGCTGTTGCCGCGGATTGCGATCCGCGTGTCACCCCTGCAGAAGATGAAGTCGAGAGCCTCGGCTCCATCGTGTTGTCTTCGACGAGCAAGACGTCGACGGGGAGGTTGGACATTGGCGACTCGAGGCCGTCGTCATCGGTCGACCTCTGGGCGCCAACCGCAGTGAGTCTCACGGCAGCCTCAGGGTATCGGTGCCGCCACGCGGCTTCGCCTTGGCAAACCAAGGGGCTAGCTGAAGAGGGTGATGATGCCCGCGACCAGCAGCGTCACCGTCCAGATCAGGTCGACGTTCAGCCAGGCCCGGTGCAGGAAGCCGACGCCGACCCGCTCATAGACGACGATCGCGACCAGCGACATCACGACCAGGAGGGCGACCGTGTGCAGGGTCGCGGCGGCGAGTCCCTGCCAGGGTGAGAACGACGACACGTAGGCGATCAACGTCATGTCCTGGCTGCCGCCGCCGGTCGTCGACAGCTTCAGCAGGATCGGCACCAGCATCAGACCGGCGCCGTGCGCGGAGGACATCAAAAAGGACCAGCCGAAGAGGCCGCGCGCGCCGATCCGCATCCCGAACCCCCGCGGATGCGCCCGTTTGCGCCAGAGTCGGTAGAGCGCAAACGTAAAGAGCGTGATCGCGCCGGCGATACGTAGTACCTGCGGCGCGATCAGGAATTGCGCCAGCACCACGAGGGCAACGATGATGGCGATCGCCGCCTCATGCCCGAGGGCAATCGGCAGAAAGGATTCCCAGACCGCGGAGCGGCGCCGTTCCTGCAACCCCCGCGCGACCGCGAAGAGCCACCCCATTCCCGGGTTCAGGCCGTGGTACGCCCCGAGAACGATCAGGACGTCCCACGGCCACCAGGCGGTCATGCGTCAGGCAAAGCAGTACGAATCGGACGACGCGTCGCCGCCTTCCAGGTGCACCTGGTGGAAGCGTTGCTCCGATTGCACGAAGAAGTTACGGTCGAGCGTCATGCCGCCGTTCTCGCCGACATCGAGCTTGGCGACCCAACCCTTGATGCCGTCGGGATAGAACTGGTCGTCCCAGGCTTTGTACAGCCCGTTCGACACATAGACCCGCTTGCCGTCGCGGCTGACCTCGACCATCTGTGGACCGCCGTTGAGCGCACCTGATGTTGGATGCGCAGCCTTGCGCACGATCCCGCCGAGGTGTACCGATCCCGTCTTCTTTGGATTGAACGGGTCGGAGACGTCGTACTGAAGAAACTCGCCGGTTCCCCATGCCGAGACATAGAGGAAGCGGTCGTCGAGCGAGAGGTTGATGTCACTGACCAGGGGAGGGACAGCCTTGAACCCTTTCAGGATGGGCGGCAAGTCGTCGGGATCGGCCGGCTCTGCCGGGATCTCGATCACCTTGCGCGCTTTCCAGGTGTTGCCGTCCTGGTACCAGGTCCAGACGGAGGCGCTGAGATCCTTGAGGCTGGTGACGACGCCGACGAAGCCGAATGCTTTGCTGGGATCGTGCGCCGGGCGCAGTTCGAGCACCATCTGCTGTTCGGCGCCGAGGTCGATCACCTGCCGATGCCGGCGCTTCGGCAGATCCCAGATGTGCAGCTGATGGCCGTAGCCACCCTTGAGCAGGATCTCGGGATTGACGCCATCCTCGATCATCTTCGGCGTGCCCCACTCGCTGGTGACCATGGTGTCGTATCCGAGATGCCACCAGAAGTCGTAGGCGAGATACTGCGGGCCGCGATCGAGCTCCCAGCGGCCCCGGACCTCGAAGGTGTCGTGGTCGACGATGAAGATGCCGCCCGGACCGTCGCCGGTGGGGGAGCCCAGCGCGCTGACGTAGATGCCATCAGGCCCGCAATGACTCGTATGCGGCCGGCTGTACCCGGCGCGGTTGGCGATCTCCTCCGGCTCGATGGTCTTGACGATGCGCGGCGCGCGCGGATCGGGCTTGGTGTCGATGATGTAGATGCGCGACGACCGAATGCCGGGCGCCAGCAGGTAGCGGCGCTCGACATGAGGATGCGCGGCGTAAGGGCAGAGGGAGGAACTGCAGGCGTTCCAGCCGAAGTGGTGGAGCTCGTCGCCGGCGTGAGTCGTGGTCAGCGTGTTCAGCACGGTGCCGTAGGTCTTCGATGTACGGTCCGCGTCAAGGGTGGCCAGGCCGTCAGGGCCGTCACCGGGGTTGACGACGATCACGTACGCCAGGGTTTCCGGCGGCGCCTGCGCGGCGAGCCGGGGTGAGGCATAGAACGTGGGATCCGCCCGCAACAAGGTGGCCATCTCGCTTCCCTCCAAGCCGAGTTGTTGACTAACTAGATCGAAATAGTCAGGAACGTGTGTGGGGCACACTCTAGCGAATACTCGAGGTCCCGTCAAATCGAGGCGAGATGGAGTCCGTACAATCCGACGATGAGTCCGCTCCAGGGATCGACGCTGAGCGTGATCGGCGCCGGGGTGATGGCCGAGGCGATCATTGCCGGCGTCCTGGAGCGCAAACTGGTGCCCGCCGGCTCCATCGTCGCCAGTCATCCCCGAGCTGACCGCCGGCACGCCTTGGGCGAGAAGTACGGGATCCACGTCACGGCCGACAACGCCGAGGCGGCCCGGCGGGGGGACGCCGTGGTGTTGGGGATCAAGCCCCAGGTGATGCCCGGGGTCCTAAATGAAATTCGGCAGAGCCTCGCACCCGAGAAGCTGGTGATCTCAATCATCGCCGGTGCGACCACCCAGACGCTCCGCAAGGGCCTCGACCACGCGGCGCTGGTCCGGGTGATGCCGAACACACCTGCGCAGATCGGAGAGGGCGTCAACATCTGGTACGCGACGCCGGAGACGACGCCGGCGCATCGTGAACAGGCCCAGGCGTTGCTGGGCGCGCTCGGCCACGAGCTCCAGGTGCAAGACGAACGCTTCGTCGCGATGGCGACCGCGGTCAGCGGCACCGGTCCGACCTACGTCTTCCTGGTGATGGAGGCCTTGATCGACAGCGCGGTCCACCTCGGATTTCCTCGCCATCTCGCGCACGACCTTGTCCTCGAAACCATCAAGGGATCGGTCGCCTTCGCCGAACGAACCCAGAAACATCCGGCGCAGCTGCGCGACATGGTGACCTCGCCGGGCGGGACCTCAGCGGCGGCGTTGCACGAGCTGGAGCGCGGCCGGCTGCGCACGGTCCTGGCCGATGCCGTCTGGGCCGCTTATCGCCGGACGATGTCGCTGTCCGATAGCCTCAGCGCTGGAAAAGATCCAGAGCCGATGCCGCCCCGCAGCGATACGTAACGAGCATCAACCCCAGGCCGGGTCGTCAGACTCCTTGACCCAGCCGTCCGGGCCGAAAACCAGGAAGCGCTGAAAGGACTTCAACAGCCACCGGTCGTGCGTGACCGCGAGGATGGTCCCCTCGTATTGCCAGAGCGCGTACTCCAGCGCGTCGGCCGAGGCGACGTCGAGGTTGTCGGTCGGCTCGTCCAGCACGAGCATCGTCGATCCGCGGACCTCGAGCACGAGGATCTGGAGCCGCGCCTGCTGGCCGCCCGAGAGTTTCTCGAACGGGACGTCGGCCGCGCCGTCGAGCTCGTAGCGGCGAAGCGTCCCCATGGCGGCGGTGCGATCGAGTCCCTCGCGCGTGAGGACGGCGAGCGGCGCGGCGCGCGCCAGGTGTGGCGAGTCGTGGAGCTGCGAGAAATATCCGACATTGACGCGAGCGCCCAGCATCCAATCACCGCTGTGATCAACCGAATGGCCCGCCAGCAGCCGGACGAAGTGGCTCTTGCCGGTGCCGTTCTTGCCGATCACGCCCACGCGCTGACCGAAGAGGACCTCAGTGCTGAAGGGCTTCGTAAGCCCGGGGAAGGCAAGCTGCTTGACGCGGAGCGCGATGGTCCCGGTGCGACCCCCGCCTAAGCGGATCGTGACTTTCTGCTCGCGCGGCCGCTCGACCAGCTCGGCCTTTTCGTCGAAGAGCCGGAGCCGGCTCTCGGTCGCTCGGACTTTTGGACCCCACACATCGGATTGTTGCGCCCGCCGGCGGTACTCCTTGAGCGTGGCGATCAGTGCCGATCGCTGTTCCTGAAAGCGCCGGTGGTCCTCCTCGAGCCCGGCGCTTCGTGCCCGCCGGGCCTCCTCGTAGCTCGAGAACGATGCGGGATGCGTCCAGCTGCCGTGCGCCTCGAGCGTCACGATCTGCGTCGAGGTGTTCCCCAGAAACTCGCGGTCATGACTGATATAGAGGAGGGTCTTGCGGCTGGCCGACATCGTCGCCTCGAGCCATTCCTTGCCAACGACATCGAGGAAGTTGTCCGGTTCATCCAGGAGCAAGACCTCTGCGTCCGAACGAAACAGCGCCTCGAGCAGGATGCGTTTCAATTCGCCGCCGGAGAACGTGTTCGCCACGCGCGCCCCGATCGCGTCGTACGGCTCGCTGGTGGCCGCCATGCAGGCGGCGCTCCAGCCGACTTCGAGGTCGTAGCCACCGAGCTCGCCCCACTGGTGGACGGCGTCGGCGTAGGCGATGCCGGCTACCTGTGTCGCGCTGGCCTGCATGGTGCGCTCCGCCGCCACCAGCGCCGCGCCCGCCCGTGCCAGTGCGACCGGGGCCTGGGCGATGAGTAGCTCCCGAAGCGTGGCGGGTGACCTGGGATCGTGGATGAGCTGCGGCATCCTGGCGGGCCGTCCGATCACGCGGATTAGGCCCTTAGGCCCTTCGTCCGGGTCGGCGATCAGCCGCAGCAGCGTCGTCTTGCCCACGCCGTTGGCGCCGACGAGGGCAACGCGCTCACCGTCGGGGACCTTGAAGGAGACCTTGTCGAAGAGTGTCCGGCCACCGGGGAACGCGTAGCCGACCTCGACCAGCTCGATGAAACCCACGTGCCTAGCGTACGAAGCCGCCCCTTGAGTCTGGTACGCTCCGTCCGTCTGCATCGAGTCGACGCGTTCAGAGGAGCAGGGTGTGGTAGGACAGGACTTAATTTCCCAGATCGATGCCGTGATCTCCGGCCGGCGGCTCCTTGCGCATCCGTTTTATCAGCGCTGGCTCGCCGGCGACTTGACGCTCGACGACCTTCGCTCGTACGCAGGTCAGTACTACAAATTCGAGGCCGCCTTTCCCGGATACCTGACGAAAGTGCTCGCGAAACTCGACACCGCGGCCGACCGCAAGGTGCTGCTGCAGAACCTGGTCGATGAAGAAGGCGGGACCGAATCCCACCTCGAGATGTTCGCCCGCTTCGGCAACGCGCTCGGGCTCAGCCGCGACCAGCTCGAGAGCGCCCCGGTGAAGGACTCGACCCGCGGGCTGCTCGATACGTTTGCGATTGCCACCGCGGATGGATCACCGGCCGAGGGCCTGGTCACGCTCTATGCCTACGAGTCGCAGGCTGCCGAGGTCGCCGCCAGCAAGACCGAGTCGCTGATGAGCCGCTATGGGCTCAATCCGGGCGACGGGACCGACTTCTGGTCGGTGCACGCGCAGGCCGACGAGCTGCACAGCGCATGGGAGCGCGAGCTGCTGGAGCGACTGATCCAGGACCCCGAACCGGTCGTCGCCGCGGCCGGGCGCGCGAGCAATGCGCTCTGGGGATTCCTCGACGGCTGTTCGAAGGTGGCCTAGACGCTTCGTTCCCCCAGCCGCGTCGCGGCCGTCGTCGCACTGTGTCTTGTCCTTCTTGCGGGCGTGCTTGCCGTCACGACCTATTACTGGGTGCAGATTCCCTTCCTGAAGTTCACCCTTCAGGCGGGGCAATGCAAGTGGGGGCCGCCCCTAGCCGGTGTCTACTTGTCCGGCCGGCTTCGCCTGCTCGATCGCTGCCGAACGGTGAGCGGCACAGTCGACTGCACCAAGGTTGAGCCCGACGGTGACGTCCATGTCCGGCTGCGCCTCGATCCGCAATATGCCGGCCTGCTCAAGCCGGCGAACGAGCTGCAGATCTGTGCTGGACAGCCCGGCCCTCACCTCGTCGTCGAAATCATTCCGCAGCATCCCGAGGGCATTTTGTTCCGGACCAACAACGCCGACGCCGGCGGTTTCATCGACCCGCCGACGCCCAGCCCGGGAGAACACATCACCGTGACCGGACCCTACGTGATCGACACCAACAGTCTTCACCGCATCCTCTACCAGGGCCGCGCCGCCGAAAACTGGGCCGAGATCCATCCGGCATGGAGGATTAGGGTGGACCAGCCAGCGACACCGGGCGCGCCGAACCAATTCGGTCCAGAGTTCGGCGAATCGGGCTGATCCGCTAACCGTTTCAGTAGAGGGTTGCACTATTGCGCAATCCGTAGTTGCACTAGTCCGCAATCCGTAGTACTCTCTATGGCGTGCTATGAACCAGATGGAACTCGACACCACGCAACTGCTAAAAGGCGTACTCGACCTCGCGGTGCTCGCCGTCCTTGCCGACGCGGATAGCTACGGCTACGACGTGGTCCGGCGGCTGCGGGAAAACGGTCTGGACCATGTCGGCGATGCGTCCGTCTACGGCACGCTGCGGCGCCTCTATCAGGCCGGAGCATTGAACTCATACGTTGTTCCTTCCGACGAAGGGCCGCATCGCAAGTACTACGGCCTCAACAACCGCGGTCGAAAAGCCCTCGACCAATCGGCCCAGAACTGGGCCTCCTTCAGCAAGGCGCTCAATCATCTCCTGAACGGGAGGAGCAACGGTCATGGCAAGTAACGAGCAGGCGAGCGACGTCGCGACCTACGCAGCATCGGTTCGGGCTGCGCTTTCCGACCTCCCATCCGACCAATCGGAGATGCTGTTGGAGGATCTCGAAGATCATCTGAGGGAGATCGCCGCCGAGGCCGGAGGTCCGCTTACCGAGCGCCTTGGGTCGCCTGAGCAGTACGCGCAAGAATTACGTGCGGCCTATGGGGCTAGCCGCGCGAGCGCCAGCCGGCCAGACCCGGCGCTTCGCGACCTTCGGCAGGCGGTCGGCTGGGTGACGGGCTCGGCCTGGTATCGACAGGTGCGGGCATTCCTCCCGGAGTTGCGACCGGCCTGGTGGGTGCTCCGCGCCTACCTTGCCGTCCTCATTCTGACCGCGGCCCTCAGCCCTGGATACAACCTGGGACCGATTCCAAATCCCACAACGAAACGCGGACTCGCCGAGATCCTCGTGACTGGATTCGCGATTTGGCTCTCAGTTCGCATCGGGCGCCGTAACCGACCGCTTCCCCAGCCCGCTCGCGTGCTGGCGGTCTCGGCGAACGTACTGATCGCGTTCGTTGCCGTGGTGATCCTGGGAAACATGCGGAGCTTTACATACTCGGAGATCATCGGCACCGCGTCTCCTGAACAGCCGCCCTTTGCTGCCGCGTTCGCGGCGGGGCCGTCAACGAACATTTATCCCTACTCTCAAGATGGCAAGCCGCTGACGAACGTCCTTCTCTATGACCAGGATGGTCGCCCGATCACCGTCCAGCAGTCGGAAGCCCAGACGATTTACCCAATCGGGGCCGACGGCAAAGCGATTACCAACGCCTACCCGCTAACGCAGCGACACCTGAATGGCGATCTCGTGGTCGCACCGCGGGTCGCCTTCCCGCCATGGCCAACTCCGAGCGCAACCCCGAGCCCATCGGCGACGGCGAGCCCGACCGCAAGTCCGAGTCCGAGGCGCTAGGCCGGAGGCCGGGTAATTGCTCCTTCGCTGGCCGACGAGACCAGGGCGGCGTACTTCGCAAACACGCCCGTCGCGTAACGCGGTTCGGGTGGCTTCCAATCTTTCAGCCGCTGGTTGATCTCGGCCTCGGGTAGCTCTACATTGAGCTGGCGCTTGCTGACATCCACGACGACGATATCCCCATCGCGCAGCGCCGCGAGCGGGCCGCCGCGCGCGGCCTCAGGTGCGATGTGCCCGACCATGAGCCCGTGGGTCGCGCCGGAAAACCGGCCGTCCGTGATGAGCGCGACCGCATCGCCCAGGCCCTCGCCGGCGAGGGCGCCGGTCACGCCCAGCATCTCGCGCATGCCCGGGCCGCCGACCGGCCCTTCGTAGCGAATCACGACGACGTCGCCGGCCTCGATCTGACGCTCCCGCACCGCGGCAAACGCTGCCTCTTCGTTGTCGAAGACGCGCGCCGGGCCACGATGCATCAGGCGCTCGTGACCGGCGAGCTTGACGACGCACCCCTCGGGCGCGAGATTCCCTCGGAGAATGGCGAGGCCGCCGGTCGCTTTCAGCGGCTTCGAGAGCGGCGTCACCACCTTCTGCTCCGGCGTTTCCACCGCGGACGCGGCAACCTGCCCTAACGTCCGGCCATCGACCGTTCGAGCGTCGGCGTTGATCAGCCTGCCCTCGGCCAATCGCTGCGCGACCAGGGCAATCCCACCGGCATCGTGGAGGTCTTTCGCCACGTAGGCGCCACCCGGCTTGAGGCTCGCCACCACGGGCGTGCGCCCGGCGATTCGGTCGAAGTCGTCGATGGTCAAGGGCACGCCGGCCTCTCGGGCGATCGCGAGCAGGTGGAGCACGCCATTGGTCGAACCACCGCTGGCGGCGACGGAGGCGATCGCGTTCTCGAGTGCCGCCTTGGTCACGATCTGCCGCGGTCGGATGTCCTTCGCAACGAGGTCCATCACGAGCCGGCCGGCTCGCTCGGCGACCTCATCTTTCTGTGGGTCGAGCGCGGGGACGTCATTCGCTCCTGCCGGGCTGATGCCCAGGAATTCGATCGCCATCGACATCGTGTTGGCGGTGAACTGCCCGCCGCAGGCGCCGGCGCCCGGGCAGGCGCTGTCTTCGATCTCACGCAGCTCGGTCCGGCTCATCTTGCCGGCGGAGACTGCGCCCACCGCTTCGAAAACCTCCATCAACGTAATGTCGCGGCCGCGATGGCGGCCGGCGGCGATGGTGCCGCTATACAGTGCCAAGCCGGGGATATTGATCCGCACGAGAGCCATGACGGCGGCGGGGATCGTCTTGTCGCAGCCCGTAATCAAGACCAGGCCGTCGAAGAGATGGCCCCGCGCGACCAGCTCGATCGAATCGGCGATCACCTCTCGGCTCACGAGCGAGGCCTTCATGCCTTCGGTGCCCATCGAGACACCATCGGAGACGGCGATGGTGTTGAACTCCATGGGCGTGCCGCCGGCCGCCCGGACGCCAGCCTTCACTTTTTCCGCCAGGCGGCGATGGTTGAAATTGCAGGGCATGGTCTCGATCCAGCTGTGCCCGACACCGATCAATGGCTTCGCGAGGTCCTCGCGGGTGAAGCCGATCGCGTGCAACATGGAGCGCGCCGGCGCACGATCGTCGCCCTCGGTCAGCCGCGCGCTCTGCCGCTTCAGCGGCGATGCGCCGTTGGGATCCGGCATGTTCACCCTCCTCCGAAGCCCCGATTCTACTGCCCGAACCGGTACGATGCGACGACACGGGAGGGAGGACAGGATCGGGATGAGCGCCAGCACGACTGAAGCCACCATGGTTGAGGCTGGTCTTCGGGCCGAAATCCGGCTGCTCGGGCAGCTCCTGGGTGAGACGCTGCGCGAACACGAGGGCCTGCCGCTCTATGAGCTGGAAGAGTCGATCCGGCTGCGGACCAAGGCGCTCCGTCAGCTGTACGACGCGGCCGACGAGGCGGGGCTCGTGGCTGAGCTCGGGCGAATCCCGTTAGAGGATGCCGCCCGCCTGGTCCGGGCCTTTGCCACCTATTTTCAGCTCGTCAACCTGGCCGAGCTGGAACGCCAGGCGCGATCGGTCCAGGAGACCGGCGACGAGAGGAGAGAGTTCGACCGGTTACTGGCCGCCTGTGCGGCGCAGCACGTCCCCGCTGAGCGCATCGCCCAGATGCTCGAGCACCTCGAAGTCCGGCCCGTGCTGACCGCGCATCCCACCGAGGCCGTCCGGCGCAGCATCCTCGACCACCAGGACCGTATCGGCGAGGAGCTTGCGCGACTCCGCGCGCCGCTCTCCACCCGAGAGCGCAACCGCGTCCGGGAACGCGTCGCGACCCAGGTCGAAATCCTGTGGCACACGGACGAGGTGCGATCGGTTCGGCCGCGCGTCCTGGACGAAGTCGGGAATGCGCTCTTCTACCTGGAACGCACTTTCTTCGACGCCATTCCCGATGTGCACGAACAGCTTGCCGAGGCGCTGGTGGCGTATTACCCGGGCATCGGCGTGCCGCTGGATCCGCCGATTCGCCTTGGCTCCTGGGTCGGTAGCGATCAGGATGGCAACCCGAACGCCAACGCCGCGATGTTGACGGAGACACTGCGGCTGCAGCGGCGAACGTTGCTGACCCGCTACCGGGAGCGAGTCCGCGAGCTGGCCCGCGACCTGAGTCAATCGACCCGCCTGACGCAGGTCAGCGAGGAGCTGACCACCTCGATCGCGCGCGATGAGCGTGAGCTGGAGGCGTATGCGGACACCCTTTCGCCGGGGACCCAGGACGAACCCTACCGGCGAAAGCTCTCCTTTATCTGGCGCCGTCTGGGGGCGACGCTCGACGGGGAGCCCGGGGCCTACGCGTCCGTCGACCACCTGGCGGTGGACCTGGACCTGCTGGACGTCAGCCTCCGCCGGAACGGTGGCGACGCCGTCGCCCACGGCGACCTCCTGCGGTTGCGGCGGCAGGTGCGGGTCTTCGGATTCATCGGTGCCCGCCTCGATGTTCGGCAGCATCGTGCCGTCGTTCGCGCCGCCGCACGCGAGGTGGTCAACCGCCTCGGCGCCGGGCCGGGTCAGCGCGAAACCGCGACGCTCAGTCCACCGCCGATTTCCCTCGAGGCGAGCCGCTGGTCGCCGGCCACCGGCAATCTGCTCGCGACGCTGTCGGCGATGGCAACGGCGCAAAAGGCGGCACCCGGCTCCGCCCAGACGTTCATCCTGAGCATGACCGAAAGCGGCGACGACATCCTGCAAACCCTGTTCCTGGCCGGCCTCGCTGGACTTCACAACCTGACCACTGACCCACCGCGAAGCGACGTCGACATCGTCCCGCTGTTCGAGACCTCCGATGCGCTGGAGCGCGCGCCCGCGATCATCGAGAGCCTGTTGAGCGACCCCGTCTATGCGCGCCAGCTCGACGGCCGGGGCGGGATCCAGGAGGTGATGCTCGGATATTCGGACAGCAACAAAGAGATCGGGTACCTCTCAGCCGCCTGGGCGCTCGACCAAGCGCACGAGGCCATCGCCGCCGTCGTCGCCCGCCATGGCCGGCGGCTGCGGATCTTCCATGGTCGCGGCGGCACGGTCGGCCGCGGCGGCGGTCCCACGCACGAGGCGATCCTCGCCCAGCCGGCCGGTGCGCCCGAGCCGATGATCAAGATCACCGAACAGGGCGAGGTCATTCATCGAAAGTACGCGCGCCCGGAAACCGCGCGGCACAACCTGGAGCTCGTGTTGGGCGCGATGCTGGAGCATGTCCTGCTGCCGGCCGAGGTGCGCGAGCCACATCCGAGCTGGCGCGCCGCGATGGACGCGATGTCCGAGGAGAGCCGCCGGCGGTATCGGGCGCTCGTCTATGAAGACCCTGGCTTCCAGGCATACTTCCAGGAGGCGACGCCGATCGAGGAGATCGCCCAGCTCAATACCGGCTCACGACCGGTGAGTCGCGGCGGCACGCTCACGGTCGAAGACCTGCGCGCCATTCCCTGGGTGTTCGCCTGGATGCAGAACCGGCACCTGCTGCCCGCCTGGTACGGTGCGGGCTCGGCGTTTGCGGATTTCGCCAAGCGAGCCGGCGGCCTCGAATGCCTGCGCGACATGTACCAGCACTGGCTCTTCTTCCGCTCGCTGGTGGACAACCTCCAGATGGTGCTGGCCAAGGCGGACATGCGCATAGCCCGTCAGTACGCGACGCTGGTCAGCGATGAGCGCGAGCGCGATCGCCTTTTTTCGATCATCGAGGCGGAGTTCCAGCGGGCGCACGACGCCGTGCTGCAGATCACCGGGCAGTCGTCCGTCCTCGAGCGGCAGCCACAACTCCTGGCCAGCCTACGGCTCAGGGATCCGTATATCGACCCGATGAGCTATTTCCAGGTCCGGCTCCTGCGCGAGCTGCGGCGCCTTCCGGCCGGCGATCCCCGCCGCGCGGCACACCTTCAGGCGGTGCTGCGTACCATCAACGGGATCGCGGCCGGGCTGCAAAACACCGGCTGAGCTAGGGTTCAGCGGGCGAGCGCCGCTTGCGGCTGCGGCGTTTCGGCGGAGCAGAGGGCGGAAGCGCGCGGGTGTACGTGCCGAGCAGCTGCAGGAAGGTGGTGGCGCGCCGCGCTGCCCGCAATGAAGCCGCCACCGGCTTTTCGGAGCGGCCGCCGTCGAGATCGAGGTAGAAGAGGTATTCCCAGGGTGGATCGCGCCGCGGCCGCGACTCCAACTTGGTCAGGTTGACGCCGTGCTCCTCGAAGCACTTGAGCAAACGGAAGAGCGCGCCCGGTTCGTTGTCGACGGCGCAGACGAGCGAGGTCTTCTTGCCGTAACGCGGTCGCTTGATCGATGGCGGCTTGGGCCGGCGCGGTCCGCGTCGCGTGATCAGGAAGAAGCGGGTGATATTCTCCTGCACCGTCTGGATGCGCTCCGCCAGAATTTCGAGGTCGTATAGCTCAGCCGCGCGCCGTCCGGCGATCGCCGCCTGGTCGTGACGACCCTCTTGCTGGATCTGTTTCGCGGCTCCCGCCGTGTCATACGCGGGGACTGGTTCCAGGCGTTCCCGGACGATGAAGGCCTCGCACTGCGCCAGCGCTTGTGGATGTGAGAAGACGCGCTTCAACTGGTCGCGATGGGTGCCAGGCACAACCAGCAGGCAGTGGTCGACCTGTAGCGCGACCTCGGCAACGACCAGCGCTCGATACTCGAGCAGGAGGTCGTAGGTCTCGAGCACGCTACCGCCCTGCGAATTCTCGACCGGGACGAGGGCGAAGTCGACCGACTGGTCGGCGACCCGATGAAAGGCATGCCGCAGTGTGCGGAAAGCCTGGGGCGTCGCGGTGGGGAAGGTGGCGTGGAGCGCCTCTTCGGAGTAGGCGCCCGGTTCCCCCTGGTAGCCGATCGTGAGCTCGCGTGCGATCTTCGAACTCTATCGAACGAGACCCCCCACCCCGACCCTCCCCCGCAAGCGCAAGGGGGAGGGAGATTCTCAGTCGAGGGCTTTGAGGCGGGGCCAGGCCTGGTCGAGCGGAACGAGCGGGCTGCGGCAGATCCAGATGGACTTTCCGTACTCTTCGTTGCGCAGTCCGTGGGAGTTCGTGATGGTGGCGGCTTGCTGGATGTCGCCGAAGAACGTCGCGAGGTACTGCCTCGAGTAACCGACGACGATCACGGTGCGGGGCGTCATGTGCGCCGGGGCCCAGTAATAGTAAGTAAGGTGTGCCGACACGACCGTCGGCAGGCCGCGCCCGTAGAAATCGAGCGCGCCAGCCTCGCCGTAGTTGCTGGCGAGGATCATCACCGAGCCGCGGTCGGCCAATGGCAGCTGCTGGTAGACGGTGGTCACCTGCTGGACCAGGTCGGGCCAGCCATACATGTCGGCGAAGTCCTTTCGCGCTTTCCAGATTCCCGAGTCCGCCATCGTCTTCGCCGGCAGGATCGGGAGCCCGATCGGGAGAAGCACGAGAGTGATGGCGACCGCGACGGCCACGGCGACGCGGCGGATCCATCGTTGGCGCACCGCCTCGACGAACCAGACGCAGCCGGCTGCATAAGCGAGCGGATAGATCGGCGCCGGATAGTAGGCCTTGCCACCCACCAGGAAGAAGAACAGCTCGACCGCGATGATGGTGACGGCCGCCGCGCGAAATTGCTCACGTCGCCACAGCCACACGACGCCCATGACCACAATCGGCAGCAGTTGCGGACCCGCGAGGAGCAGCTGTTGGACCCAGTAGGCGATGGGCCCGTCGGTCGCGCCGTGGTGGCTGAGCGTGTAGGCGACGCTATCCCAGTGATGCCCCGCTTGCCAGGCGAGGTTCGGCAACAAGAGAACGAAGGCGAGAGCGAAGCCGAGCCACGGCCATCGGCTGGCGAGCTGTTTTCGCTGGTTGGTGCTGAGCAGTCCGACCAGGATGGCCACCCCAAGCCCAATCACCGTGTACTTCGTCTCCATGCCGATGCCGAACACCAACCCGAGCAGTGGCCATTCCCTCGGGTCAGCCCCGCGCAGCAGCCGGACGAACAGCAGGCATGCGACGGCCCAGATGAGCTGGTCGAAGCTGACTGTCTGAAAGAGGATGTTGGCCCCAACGAACATGGGCGAGATCAGTACGGCGAGCCCCGCGAGCGTCTGCGCCAGCCGATTGCCGCCGAGCTCTCTCGCGATCAGTGCCGCGACCACGATGATGACGGCGCCGGCCAGGACAGTGAGCAAGCGCAGCGCCGGCAGCGAACCCGGAAAGATGGCCTGGTCGAGCCTCGCCAGTAGGGGGGTGATCGGCGGATAGTCGACGTAGCCGAGGGCGAGATGCCGGCTCGAGGCCAGGTAGTAGAGCTCGTCGCGGTGCCAGCCGTAGCGATCGGCGACCGCCATCGTCACGCCCACCTTGGCGGCGACGAGCAGCAGCAGGGCCATCCAGGGCGGGCTTGCTTTGATGGCGCCAACCTAGCACAGCGATAATTCCCTGATGGAATCAGGGCACGGATCGGTCGTGACACCGGAGGACGAGCAGTTCCTCGCCGCGTTCGAGACGGGCCAGATCGCCAATCAGGGCTTCCGTCATCGCGATCACCTTCGGCTTGCTTGGGTTCAAATCCGCCGGCTTGGGCTGGAGCGAGCAGCGGAATCCGTCACCGCGGCGATCCGGCACTTTGCCGCCCACCATGGGCAGGCGAACCGCTATCACGACACGATGACCCGGTTCTGGTTGCACGCGGTGGCCATCGGTATCAATCACCACCCCGAGCTGACATTCGAAGGATTGCTCGCTGCCGAGTCCCATCTCATTGACAAGAACCTGCCCTTTTTGCACTGGTCGCGGGAGCGAATGAGCAGTGAGGAGGCGAGGCGCCGCTGGGTCGAGCCGGACCTTCGCTCGATGCCATGGACACGGCACTCGTAGTAGTCGTTACGGGTTGGTCAAGCCGCCCGGACTCGGAGTGACGCCTTCGCTACGAAGCTCCTGGACCCGTACGGACAAGGGATTTCGCAACGTGGCGGGAGCAATGTGGGTCGCAGGAAGTGGTGCATGGTCACTGCAATTACGGACCGGCTGGTCACGTGGTTGAGTCGCAACGACCAACGGGGTCAGGCGATGATCGAGTACTCCCTGATCATGGTGCTCGTGGTCATCGTGGTCCTGGTGATCCTGATCATCATGGGCAACACGGTTAAGAACATGTTCTGCAACGTCAGCGGTTCGCTCGGGTCTCCCTAAGTCCGCGCGAGGGGCGTTTCCTGGAGTGGCGGTCGCGGAATACGGCCGTGGACGATCTCGAATCCTGTCGTGTTGCTCACCACTTCAACGTCGTCGCGCTTGAGGCGCAGCTCGGCGGCGCCTTTGCCGGCGCGCAGATTCTTCAGCGTCAGGTCGGGTAGCCAGTCGGGCAGATCAGGATTGACATAGATGACCTTCGCGTTGCCAGCGGTGTGAATCCCGCAGAGAATCCCAATCAGGCGGAAGATCGAGGCGGCAGCCCACGCCTGCGGGACGTTGGTGCCGAGGTAGGGAACCGGGTAGGCGCCCGGCTCGCGCGCCACCCCAGCCCACAGCTCCGGAAGGCTGTAACGGTCGAAGCGCTCGGCGGCCGCAAAGATGCCTTCCGCGATCTGCTGGGCCTCGGTGTGCCGGCCGGCCCGCCGGAACCCTCCGGCGATGGTGGCATTATCGTGCGGCCAGACCGATCCCAGGTGATAGGAGTAGGGATTGTAAGAGGGATGCTTCGTCGAGAGCGTGCGGATGCCCCAACCACTCCACATGTCGGGCTGCATCAGCCGGTCGACCACGCGGTTAGCGCGATCGGGGGGGACGATACCGCTGGCCAGGCAATGCCCGGCGTTCGACGCCACCGATCGAATGGGCCGCTTGTGGCCGTCGAGGCCCAGATAGTAGGTGCCCTCTTCCTCCCACCAGAACCGCTCGTTGAACGATTCGTACAGGCCGATGGCTCGCTGTCGCAGCTCCGCCGACCGCTCGGCATCACCCCAGATCGCATACGCCTCGGACATCCGGAGCAGCGCGTCGAAGGCATAGCCCTGGAGCTCGCACAGCGCAATCGGTAGCTGCGCGATGGTGCCGTCCTCGTGCTGGACGGCGTCGTGCGAATCCTTCCAGCCCTGATTAAAGAAGCCGACCGATGACCGTGTCTTGTATTCCTGGAAGCCGTCGTGATCGCGGTCGCCATACTCGAGCATCCAGTTGAGTGCGGCCTCGGCGTTCGGCCGGTACCGATCAAGGATCTCCCTGTCGCCCGACCATTGATAGGCGTAGGAAAACACGATCATGAAGAGTAAGGTCGCATCCGCCGTGCCGTAGTAGGGCGTGAAGGGGAGCAGACCGAGACTGGCGAGTTCGCCATAGCGCAGCTCGTGCGGGATCTTGCCCGGTTCTTTATCCTGCTCAGCATTGTCATCGGTGGCCTGCACCCGCGCGAGGCGATCGAGGGCGCCGAAGGCGAACTCGGGAAAGCCGCTGATGCTTTCCATCGCGACCACCAGCGAGTCCCGACCGAACAGCGTCACGTACCAGGGGATGCCGGCCGCGGGAACATAGACGCCGCGACGCACCGCGAAGTCCGACATCCGCAGCGCCTCCATGTCGGCGACGGCCTGGTGCCAGATCGCCGGCAGGGTCGAGTGGCTGGTGGCGACGTCGACCGATGGCAGCACCCCGGTGGCCATTTCTGGATCGCGGTTCTGCACGGCGCCGCAGGAGAGGAACCGGGCGCGCTTCCCATCGATCACGGGCAGCCATTCGACGCAGGTATGCCAGGTCTGCTTGGGCGCGAGGTTGATGACGAACTGCATGCGGCCGTTGGCGAACTCCGGGTGTGAGCCCGCGCGCTCGACGCAAACGATCAGCTCCCGCTTAAACGAGCCGTTGGTGTAGGTCGTCCGCAGCTCAGCGGCCTTCTCGCGCCACGAGCTCTGCAGATCGCCACGGCGCACCAGCCGCCGGCGCCGGACGTCGAAGATGTCGGCGAAGTCCGACTCGACCGCGACCTCCAGGATCAGGCGGACCGGGTGCGCCGCAAAGCTTACGAGGTCATAGTCCTCGTGGACCCCCTCGAAAATCGTGCGGTCGAGGCGGAAGCCGATCGCATGCTCCTTGAGGACGATGTCGTGTTCGGCACCATTCCGTGTCCCGGCCAGCGAAAGCTCCGGGGTGGTGAACTCGTGGCGTACGGAAAAATGGTCGATCGTGCTGGCGTCGAGCAGCAGCGGCACTCGCCCATTAATGGTGACCGCGTAACTCGAAACGAACCGGGTGTCCCGAGCGAAAAAACCGGCGCCGGCGGTTGGCACCATGGTGGCGTTCGGCTCGCAGACCATGAACTGGTGATCGTGGTTGATGGTGATGGTCGGCGTGCCATGAGTGACCGGCATCGGGGCTCAGTGCAATCTTAGTGATGGCCGCCGATCATCGGGGTGGCAGCACGCTTGTCTTGGGGTCGGAAGGACCTTAAGTTGGGCGGGCGAGTCGCCGTCCATCGAGAAGCCGGGGGCAGACCCCAGGAGAGATTCATGAGGAGACTACTCAAACTCAGCCTTTGTGTTGCGATGTTTGGCATTCTGGCGCTGCCGGTCAGCGCGGCATCCGGAACGGGCCCTCCCCC